>Ga0182030_10012912_pt1 | contig 16681 bp, 18 predicted proteins | sample 812S3MmetaG_FD_121299 | JGI IMG/M metagenome (GOLD analysis project Ga0182030, IMG submission 121299) | Permafrost microbial communities from Stordalen Mire, Sweden - 812S3M metaG (Illumina Assembly) | ecosystem: Environmental > Terrestrial > Soil > Wetlands > Permafrost | place: Sweden...
CTTCATGATTCACAATGACAATTCAACCAGGAAGGTGTGACCGATCGTGCACTGTCACGCCGGTGTCGACCCCGAATTCACAAAATATTTCTCGCACAAAGCGCACCTACAGAACCCGTCGCACAAGTCGACGAGATGTACCGACTAAATCGAGAAAATACTAGGGAATTCAGCGAAAATGGGCGACACCGACACCGACACCGACACCGACACCGACACCGACACCGACACCGACACCTTCAGCTACGCAGCGCCCGCAATCCCGCCACCACATCGGCGAACGCGACTGCGAACGCAGCCACATCCGCCTCGGTCGTCGACCACCCCACCGACACGCGCAGCGAGTGATTCGCATCGACACCCATTGCTTCGAGTACCGGTGACGGCTCGATACTCTCTGAAGAACACGCACTCCCCGAGTGCACAGCGACTCCCGCCCGATCAAGGCCAATCACAACAGGCTCGGCCTCCACCCCATGTACGCCCAGACAAATCACATTGGGCAAACGGTCCGCTGCATCGGGCGCGCCGATCACCTCGACGCCGTCGACCGACAGTGCCGCCGCGGTCAGCGCGGCAATGTGCTGCTGACTCCGAGCCGCCTCCACGCGCAGACTGCGCTGATCATCGGCCGCCAAGGCCGCCGCCGCCGCACCGAAGGCCACCAGCGCCGGGACCGCTTCGAGTCCGCCCCGCCGACCACGCTCCTGATCGCCGCCCAACACGAACGGGGCGATCCGATATCCCCGACGGATGATGAGGGCGCCGGCCCCCGGCACGCCGCCGAGCTTGTGCGCCGAGATCGACGTGAGGTCCGGGCCGAGCTCGGAAAGGTGGAGGGGGACGTGTCCGGTGGCGGCGGCCGTATCGAGGTGGATCGGGACGCCGGACTCCCGGCAGAGGCGCACGATCTCGCCCACCGGTTGCAAGGTGCCAACCTCGTGATTGGCCCACTGGCAGTGCACCAGGGCGGGCCGGGGCAGCGTGGTCGAGGCGAGACGTTCAGAGAGCCAGGTGGTGTCGAGGCGGGCGGTCGCACTGACGGGGATCACTTCCACGTCACCGGCTCGAGCGGACGAATTTCGCACGGCCGAGTGCTCCACGTCGGCACACAAAATCGGTCCGCCGCTCGCTGCCCCGCCGCCGCCGCCGCCACCCGTCACACCCCAAACGGCCGCATTGATCGCCTCGGTCCCACCCGACGTAAAGATCACCTGCCGCGGCGTGACGCCAACCAAGTCGGCCACCTGCTCCCGCGCCTCTTCAATGGCGTCACGCACGATGCGCCCTTCTTCATGCACCCGTCCCGGATCGGCCGACGGCAGTGCCATCCACTTCGTCAGCGCTTCGAGCGCCTCGGGACGAGGCGGCGTCGTGCTGGCGTGATCGAGATAGCTGCGAGTCACAGCGTCACGAGCCGTCACAGCGTCACGAGCCGTCACAGCGTCACGAGCCGTCACAGCGTCACGAGCCGACACAGCGTCACAGCGTCACGAGCCGGCACAGTGGAGCGGCTGTGCGCTTAAGCAGATGCGGTGCACGCAGCATCGCCGCGGGCGCGAGACGAGAGGATCACCGGCAAGGCGTGCTCTGACGCTTTCCCGCAAAGCCCTGAGAGCAATCCTTTGACCATGCCCCGGTCCACGGCACACAACACCGGGTTGGTGGTGCTGGCGTTGCCGAATGGACACTGCTCGGCCACGACCGCCGTCGTGGAGCCCCGGTCCTCGGCGTGTGCGGCAAAGCCGTGAGCCGTCAACGTGTCAGCTACGACGTGCATGGCCGCCCGAATTGTCCGTTGCCCTTCCGTCGGCGTCATCCGAGCCGCCAGCGATCGCCCATAGTCCTCGCCGACATGTGCGGCCATCGTTTCTGCTTCTTCTGGCCCCAATCGCTGCATCGCCTCGGCCAGCAAGCGCATGAGGAGGTCATCTCGCCGCTGCACCACACCAATGGTCAGCTCCTCTTCCACGCAAAAGAACTGTTTGGAGGGTCGACCGACTCCCGTGCCCGCAGAGCGTCGCCCCGATTCCACCCGCAGGTAGCCCCCATCGACCAAACGCTGGAGATGGTGGCGGGCCACATTGGGGTGAAGCGAGAAGGTGGTGGCTACTTCGGTGGCCGAAATCCCAGGCGTGGCCCGAACGTGCAAGAAGATGTCCCGCCTGGTCGGATCGCCGAATGCCGCCGATACAGCAGCGACAGCTGCGGTGAATTGACCGTCCTCCGAGCCGAGGGGGTCCAGCTCAGTCAGCCCTAGCCCCGTGCCTGGTACGACGCCTAGTCCGACGTCCGCAGCCTCCTCGGCGTCCTCCACTGCGATCGGGGTTGTGCTCACGGTCGATAGTCTACCGAGGGTTCAGGGCCACCAGCTGGGCTAATGCGTGCGCCACGCCTCACGTATCGAGAGTCAGGCACCAAGCACCCGGGACCAGCTGCGCAGGCACGACAACGAATAGGGAGTCCATGGCAGTCGACCAAACACAACTTGAGGCGGCTCTCGGCGCCATCGTCGAGTCCGAACTCGGGCTACCGCTCAGCCAGATCGGATTCCTCAGAGAGGTGAAGGTGCGGCGGCGCCGGGTGCGAATCGAGCTGGCTCTCCCAGTGGCGGCCTGGCCGGAGTCCGACGAGCTGGCCGACGAGGTGCACCGGGTGGCGCTGGCCGTCCCCGGTGTCGAAGAGATCGAGTTCGACCTCACCGTCATGCACGAAGAAGAGCGTGCGGCCCTTCGGGTCGCATTGCGCACCCGCATGCTCGGAGCCGCTGCCTCCTCCGCCGCGAACACCGGAGACGATGCTGACGCCGCCGACGAAGACGACCACGCCGGACACAGCCACGGACCCGGCGGCCATGGCCACGGAGCGGAGGCCGCCACTCCGGGCTTCCTTCTGCAGGACTCGGCCACCCGAGTCATCGGCGTCTCCTCAGGCAAAGGGGGAGTCGGCAAGTCAACGGTCACCGTGAACTTGGCCGTTGCCTTGGCCAAGGCCGGTCACAGCGTCGGCTTGCTCGATGCCGACGTCTACGGCTTCTCCGTCCCCAAAATGCTCGGCACCGACCACGACCCGATCATCCTGGGCGACGTCGTGATCCCGACGCAGAAGCACGGCGTGAAGTGCCTCTCGATGGGCTACTTCGTGCCGGACGATCAGCCGGTGATTTGGCGGGGCCCGATGCTCCACAAGGCCATTGAGCAGTTCCTGTCGGATGCCTACTGGGGCCAGCCGGACTTCGTGCTGGTCGACATGCCTCCGGGCACGGGCGACGTGGCTCTCACCTTGGCGCAGGTCATGCCCAAGGCCGAGATCATCGTGGTGACGACGCCGCAGCCAGCCGCGCAGCGGGTCGCTCAACGTTCGGCCTTCGCCGCTCGTCGTCTGAAGCTCTCCGTGCGTGGCGTGGTCGAGAACATGAGCTGGTTCACCGGTGATGACGGCAAGCGTTACGAACTCTTCGGCGCTGGCGGGGGCGACACGCTGGCGGCCGACCTCGGCGTCCCGCTGCTCGGCAAGGTGCCTCTCGTCAATGCAGTTCGCCAAGGCGCCGATGAAGGCCGCCCCATCGTCAGCGATGATCCCGAGAGCGAAACGGCCCAAGCCTTCATTGCCATCGCCGCTCGCTTGGCCGCCCTCGGCCCGGCCCGCGTCTACCGCAAGGAACTGACCCTCAGCTAACTCGGGCAGGGCCTACCCAACATCGCTCCACTACGCCATGATCTAGTGATGCGATGGCTGATAGGGCTGTGCTGCGCCGCCGCCCTGGTGGCGGGAACGGGAAGCGCCGCCGGAGCAACTCGCGCAACCAACCGCCCTACCGACCTCCCTCGGAGCTGCACCATGGCGCCCAAGCTGGCGCCAGTGAGCCCCAATCCCACGTTTCCAACGAACTACCAAATCCTCGATGCCGTCCCAGCTGCGCTGTCCACGCAGTATCCGTCGGTTTACGGTGGCATAAAAGTCGCCCCGTCCACGCCCGGTGAGTCCGACTTAGAGATCAACTCACACTTCGTGGTGCTTGAGCGGGTCCACGACCCGGCCCTCGAAACCGAAGCTCGTTCCGCCTACCCGGCACCATTGACGGTCGCCTTCCAGATCACTCCCCGAACCGCCGTCTGCCTGCAAGACATTGCGAACCTGGTGGGCACCAACAAGCCCAAGATGCAGAAGTTGGGTATAGACGTCGTCGGGTGGGGAAACGAGTCAATGAAGGTCAACGTCTCGGTGACCAACTGCTCCGCCAAGAGCCAGCACCTGGCCCGTAACTGGTTCGCCACCCGTTTTGGTTCCGCCATAGTCGTGTCGGTCTGCCAGAAGGTCCCCACATTCGGTCCTTTATTGGGCACCTGAGCGACTAGTCCGCGCCCCACCCCCGACATATCGCCATTGCTAGCGTGACGTGCATCTCGCAAAAGGAGCGGCACGCCAATGGCACACGATTGGGCACGACCGGTCGTGCACTGGGAGATCGAAGCCAAAGACGCCGAGCTGCTGAAAGCGTTCTACCGAGACCTCTTCAACTGGGACATCGGTGACGGTTTCATTATGAATATCCCCGCCGGCATAGGCGGCCCCGAACCCGGCCCAGGGGGTCACATTCGCCAAAGCGAGCGCTCCGGGGTCACGCTCTACATCCAGGTGGCCGACCTGCGGTCCTCGATGGACAAGTCAGTCACATTGGGCGCCGCCATCGTGGCCGAGCCCTTCGACGTCCCCGGCGGACCGACACTGGCCGGCATCACCGATCCCGAGGGCAACCCGGTGATGTTGGTGCAGGCATGAAGTTGGTGCAGGCATGATCGTCGAGATCACAACCTTTGGATTGGCCGCCTCGGCGGACGAATCGGCCTTCCTGGCGGCGGACCGCCAACTCCAAACCGAACTCTTCTCCACCCAACCCGGCTTCTTGCGCCGCACCACGGCTCGTCGAGGCGACGAGTGGCTCGTGGTGGTGCTGTGGGCCAGCGACAGTGATGCGTCAGCCTTCGACACGCACATCGATTCGGGCCGCGTCTCGACCTCACGTTTCGAAACCCTCGACTGAGGTGACACACTCCGAGCCCGATCTCTCAGCGCCCATTCTCGCCGAACTGAGGGCGACCCGTTACGAAGTCCGAGACCGCATCGCCACCATCACGCTGCACCGGCCCGAGCGGATGAATGCGTGGACGGGCGTGATGCACACGGAGTATCGAGCTCTGCTCCAGATGGCGTCCGACGACCCCGCCGTCCGTGTGATCGTGGTCACCGGATCCGGTCGGAGTTTTTGTGTGGGGGCCGACTCCCGGGCCCTTGAGGGTCACGTGGCTCGAGGGAGCTACGACCCCGGTACCGATGACGATTTGGCCATGCCCGGCTACGGGGTACGGCCCGAGTTCGATGCTGAACTCGCCTACCACTTTGGCATTCCCAAGCCGATCATCGCCGCCATAAATGGTCCAGCCGCCGGCGTCGGTTTGGTGTTGGCGTGTTTTTGCGATCTGCGGTTCGCCGCCACCGGAGTAAAGCTCACGACCTCACACGGCCGGCTTGGACTTCCGGCGGAATACGGCTTGTCGTGGTTGCTGCCTCGGCTCATCGGACTGACCCGGGCCAACGACATACTGCTGTCGAGTCGGATCGTCATGTCTGAAGAGGCGGCGGACATCGGACTGGTCAACGCGGTCCTCCCGCCCGACGAATTGCTCGCTCACACGTACGATTACGCCAGTCGCTTGGCCACCGAGATCGCCCCGTCTTCCCTGGCGGCCACCAAACTTCAGATTTATACCGACTTCCACCGCGACGTGGCCTCGTCAGTGGCCGATGCGGACGAACGTTTGTCGCAGATGATGAGTGGCCCGGACTTCGCCGAGGGCGTTGCTGCGTTGACCGAACATCGCCCACCTGAGTTCCCTGACTTCGACCCCAACCCTGACACCCCGGTACATTGAGGTAGATGGCACCGATCGAAATCCGTGATCGCACATTGCGTGACATCACGACGGGGCAAGACAGCTACATCCTCTTGTTCGCCTTACTGATCATCGACTACTTGTCGCTCAGCCTCATCGACTCGCAGCGCTGGGGTGGGTTGATCCACATCGTTCCCATCTCCCTCTCGGTATTGGTAGGGCTCCACACATCTGGTGCCCACATCCGAACACTTCGTTTCGCCGCCGCGGTCCTGGGGGTGGCGCTTCTCGCTTCCATTGCTCAAGTGATCAACGACAACCGCCAGGTGGGCGCGGTCGCCTTTTTCATGGTGGCGCTTTTGTTGGCCATGACTGCGATGGCCATCTTGGGCCGCATTCTGCGGCACCGACACGTGACCCTTGAGACGATGTTCGGCGCTGTCGACGTGTACATCTTGATCGGACTCTTTTTCTCGAGCCTCTTCATCGGGATTGCCCTGGCCTCGTCGGCTCATCACCTCGGGCCGTTCCTGGCCCAGCCCGGACCGCACAACAGCAGCGACTACGTGTACTTGAGCTTCATCACGTTGACCACCGTTGGTTTCGGGGACTTGACCCCTTACACGGACCTGGCCCGGTCGGTGGTCGTGCTCGAAGCCCTCCTTGGTCAGATCTTCTTGGTGACCCTGGTAGCCCGACTCGTCACACTGTTTGGGCTGGAGCGTCCTCATCTGGTGGATGTCGACCTTGGAATTGAGCCTCCTTCGGAGATTTCTCCCGATCCCTTCAAACTTGACGACGACGCAGACCCTCCAACCAAGCCCCCGAACGCTTGACTCGCCCGAGCAGACCGACGGGCTGAAGTTCGTTAGGAGTCCACGCCGGTCGGGAGCTTGTCGGCATCCCAGCCGAGAAGGGCGACGGCCTGGCGGAAAGCAAAGCGATCGGTCATGCCGGCCACGTAGGTGACGGCGGCCCGGATGGCCTCCTCGCTCCCGGCCAAAATGTCTGACGCCGCCGCAGCGCCTGTGGTCTCGGCAATGAGATGGGGCCGGTCGGCGAAGTGCTCGACCAACGCACGCAGCACGGCCATGACGGCCTGGCCCTGTTGCACCGACGCCGGCCGCAGGTACACCAGTTCGTAGTTGCAGGCGCGGAATGCCGCCAAGGCTTCGGCGGGTTCCTCTTCCATCCCGACTTGGCCGGTGCGAACGGTGGCGGAAACCACGCCGGCGATGAAGGCCCCCAGCTGTTGACTCCGGCGCTCGCCGCAGAGTTGGCGCACCACCGCCGGGAGTTGTTGCGGGGTCACGATGCCGGTGAGGACGGCGTCTTCCCAGTCGTGACACACATAGGCGATCCGATCGGCCCAGCTCACTACCTCGCCCTCGGGGGTGGAGGGCGCCGGTCGGGACCAACTGTGATTGGCGATGCCGTCGGTGGTCTGGCGGCAGAGATTGAGGGAAGCCAGCGAGACGTGGGCTCCCCAAGGCGCATGGTCGAACCCTCCGGGCAAGAACGGATCGAGCGCATCCTCGCTGGCGTGGCCGCCCGGACCGTGGCCACAGTCGTGACCGAGCGCAATGGCTTCGGTCAGGGCGACATTGAGGCGGCAGGCGCGGGAGATTGCTGTGGCGACTTGGGCGACCTCGAGCGCGTGCGTGAGCCGGGTGCGCTGATGATCCTGGGGAAAGACGAACACTTGGGTCTTGCCGGCCAACCGGCGAAACGAGGTGGCATGAAGGATCCGGTCCCGGTCCCGCTCGAAGCAGGTTCGCCAGTCGTCGGGCTCCTCTTTCCTCGGGCGATCGCCCCCACCCTCTGCCCGAGAGGCGCCAGGAGCGAGCAGGCCATCCTCACTCTCTTCACGAGCCGATCGCTCGAGCGGCCCCGTTGGCCCCGCCGCCACACCGCTCTGAACCCCACCCTCCGCCCAGCCCTCAGGCACGATCCGAGCCGCAGAATCCTCGTGGGCCAGCCGAATGAGTCCCGAATAGCCAGCCATGGTGGAGGCCCACCGAGCTGCCCTTTCGGTCTCTCCGGGTTTGAGGTTGCCGCTCATGTCATGCAGTCTTATCCACGGCTGTAACGTCCAATTGCCCGCAGGCCCCCCTCGGGGGGTTGACGAGAGGAGCGAGACCAGGTGGATGTTCGTATCGGAATCACCCAGACGCCCAAAGAAATTGAGGTGGAGCTTTCGGATGATGCCGAACGTGACAAGGTGCTGGCCGACATGGAGAAGCTGCTCAAGACCGGTGACGGGGTCCTTTGGCTGACCGATCGCCGGGGTCGCCGGGTGGGAATCCCGGTCGCCAAAGTGGCCTACGTAGAGGTCGGAGCACCTTCGGCGGAGCGTCGTGTCGGGTTCGGCGCGCCCTGACGCCGCTGACCCCGCTCACTCAGTCGACCGTCCCGACCCTCCCAGCAATCCCAATCCCGCCAACCCAATCAGCGCGGCCCACGCGCCCCGAGGAGTCCCCAGCCCGGCAACGGGTATAGGTACACAATGATGACGGCAGCGCCTGATCTCCTTCAGCTCAAGTTGGTCTTCGTGACCGGCAAGGGCGGTGTTGGCAAGACGACGATGGCGGCCGCACTGGCTCAGCTGGCCGCCCAAAACGGCAAGCGGGTACTGGCCTGCGAGGTCGATGCCAAAGGCGATCTGTCCGCACTCTTCGAAGCAGCGCCTACTGACTTCACGCCCCGGGAGATCTCGCCCCACATTTGGTCGATGTCGATGGACACCGAAGCCTCGCTGCGCGAGTACCTCAAGCTGCAATTGAAGATCCCAGTCGTGGGCCGCATCGGCCCGTTGGCCAAGGCCTTCGACTTTGTGGCCACCGCTGCCCCCGGCGTGCGCGAAATCCTCACCGTGGGCAAGCTCTGTTACGAAGTGCGCGAACAGCACTACGACCTGGTCGTGGTCGATGCGCCGGCCAGCGGGCACATCATCGGGCAGCTGGCCGCACCCCAGGCCATCAACGACTTAGTCAAGGTCGGCCTCATCCGGGGACAGACGGACTGGATGCTCGAGATCCTCTCGGATCCCCGTCAGACCGGACTGGTCGCGGTCACCACGCCCGAGGAAATGCCGGTCAACGAGACGCTCGAACTGGTGGCCCGGGTGAAGGAAGAGACATCGGTACGCACGTCGGCGGTAGTGGTTAACGGACTCCTCCCCGAACTGTTCGGCCAACGCGAAGAGGAAATCTTCGAAGAGCTGCGGGTGCGCAAAGTGGAGAAAGTGCTGTCAGAGCGAGCCGGGGGATCGGTGGCCACCATTTTGGAAGCAGCCCGCTTGGCCGTCACCATGCGGCGGACCCGGGCCGGCCACCTCGAGCGACTCCAGGCCGGACTCCCCAAAGAACTCCCGGTCTTGTTGTTGCCGTATCTGTTCACCCGAGTCCATGGCTTGCGGACGACGCGTCAGATGGCCCAGGCGCTCGGCGAGGAGTTGGGGCACTGATGGCCGCCGCCCGCAAACGAAATCAGACCGCCGAGGTGCCCCAGACCGTGGGTCGCTTGCTCTCGGCCAAGGAGATCGCCATCGCCTGCGGTCCGGGCGGGGTGGGCAAGACGACCACCGCGGCCTCGGTGGCCGCCACTGCCGTGGTCGAGAATGGTGGACGGGTCCTGGTCCTCACTGTCGATCCGGCCCGCCGCCTCGCCGATGCCTTAGGCCTCAAGGGCATCGGCAATCAAGAAGTCCGCATTGCCGACGAGGTCTTCACCGAGGCCGGAGTGACGCCACGAGGTGAGCTGTGGGCCGCCATGCTCGATACGAAACAGAGCTGGGACGACCTCATCGCCCTCCATGCTCCCGACGAAGAAACCAAAGAGAAAATCCTGGCTAACCCGCTCTACCAGAACATCTCCGGGCGCTTCGTCCAGTCGCACGACTACATCGCCATGGAACGCCTCTACGAGATCCACTCCGAAGGCAAGTACGACTTGATCGTGGTGGACACGCCACCGACCCGCAATGCTCTCGACTTCCTCGATGCCCCCCAGCGCATGGCCGACTTCTTTTCCTCCCGGCTCCTGCGTTGGCTCATCGTGCCCTACCGGTCGCGCTTGGTGAACATAGCCACCAAGCCCTTTTATTCGATTGCCGACCGGATCCTTGGCACGCAGTTTCTGGCGGACATCTCAGAGTTCTTCATCCTCTTTCAATCCATGTACGAGGGGTTCGTCGAGCGGGCCGACGCCGTCACCCGGCTGCTGTCCGACCGCCGGACCACCTTCATGGTGGTTTCCACCTTGGAGGCCACCCCGATTCGCGAAGCCGAATTCTTCTCGGCCGAGCTCACCGAGCGCAAGCTGAACTTGGGGGCCATCATTTTGAACAAGGTGCTGCCCGACTACCTGCGTGACCCCAAGGGAGCCAAGTTGGCCCAGCACATCGCCGACGAAGCGGACACCCTGGCCGAGGGGTTGACCGACGATCCAGTGGTAGCTGCCCGGGTGCTGGGCGAAGTGGCCGAGAGCTTCCTCAATTTCGGGATAGTGGCCCGCCGCGAAGCCGAGCAACAGGCCGAACTCCGAGGAGCGCCCGACATTCTGGTCACGGTGCCGTTCTTCGACGCCGACATCTTCGACATGGAAGGGCTGCTCCGCCTCGGCGCCCAAGTCTGGGACTGACTCGCCCACCGCTCGGCCGCCCACCGGACGCCCGGCTGCACCGGCGGGCGTACCATGCAAGCCATGGCACCACCGAAGTCACTCATCGATCCCGAGGCCCTGGCCTACGCCGAAGCACACGCCACTGCGCCGAGCGCTCACCTGACCGCCGTCGACGAATCCACCCGGGCCGATTTTCCGGGCTGGGGCATGATGGTCGGCCGCCAGGAAGGACGATTCCTCGAACTCTTGGTCTTCGCTACCCAGGCCACTCGGGTGCTCGAAATCGGCACCTTCACCGGGTACTCGTCCATCGCCATGGCGGCCGGGTTGGGTGATGGGGGCGCGATCATCTCGCTCGAGGTCGATCCCCATCACGCCAAGGTGGCCCGGGGCAACATCGCCGCCGCCGGACTCGAGAGCCGGATCAGTGTGATCGAAGGCCCAGCCATCGACAGCTTGGCCGAGCTCCAAGGACCCTTCGACCTCGTCTTCATTGACGCCGACAAGGTGGGCTACGACGCCTACTTCGAAGCCGTTCTGCCCAAGCTCGCCCCCCACGGCTTGATCGTGCTCGATAACACCCTGCAAGCCGGAGCCGTCCTCGCCTCCGACACCAATCCCCACGAGGGCGCCCGAGCCATCCGGGCCCTGAACGACAAGCTGGTGAATGACGAGCGCGTGGTCTGTGTGCTGACCACCATTCGAGACGGAGTGACGCTCGTCCGTCGTGCTTGATTACCACCTCCACCTCTGGCCCCACAGCGAGCGCGAGACGCCCCACAGCTTGGAGCAAATCGCCGCCTACTGCGAGAAGGCCCAGGCCGCCGGCGTAGAAGAACTCGCCCTGACCGAGCACCTCTTCCGGTTTCGCCAAGCCGACGCCCTGCTGGGCGGATTTTGGAACGACGACTCCGTCTCGCCCGGGTTGGCTCGCTCCATGGAGGACTACTGGGATTTCCACGCCACGACCGATCTCGATACCTACGTCACCCTGGCTGCCGAAGCCCAGGCCGCCGGACTCCCGGTGGTCATCGGCCTCGAAGTCGACTTCTACCAAGGACGAATGGACGATGTGGCCGCGCTGCTGAGCGGCTACCCCTTCGACGTCTTGTTGGGCTCGGTGCACTGGTTGGGCGCCTGGCGCTTCGATGATCTGGACGATCCGGTCAGCATGGGGGAGTGGTCGGCCCGCGAGGTCGACGCCTGCTGGGAGACCTACACGGCCGCCCTCGAAGAGCTGGCCGCCTCGGGAACCTGCGACGTGCTGGCTCATCCGGATCTGATCAAGGTGGCGGGCTATCGGCCCGACAGCACGGTCGAATGGTGGGACCGCATGGCCGAGGCCGCAGCCAAGGCCGGCATGGCCGCCGAAGTGTCCTCAGCCGGGTGGCGCAAGCCGGCCGCCGAGCAGTACCCCGCCTTAGGACTCCTCTCTCGCTTCGCCGCCGCCGGCGTCCCGGTGACCACGGCCTCAGATGCCCACCGGCTCGAGCACGTGGCCGATCACGCCGACGGTCTGCGCGACGTGTTGGCCTCGGCCGGGGTTGATGCCTTGCAGGGCTACACCGCCCGGGTGCCCCGCCCCGTCGCCATCGGCGTGCCGCCGACTGTGTCGCCGGGCCGGAGCGTGCCGCCGACTGTGTCGCCGGGCCGGAGCGTGCCGCCGACTGTGTCGCCGGGCCGGAGCGTGCCGCCGGACGAGAGCAGCGTGGCCTAGCTCATGCCTACTCCGGCCGAACTGGCGCAATCGCACACCGAACTCGGGCCCGAGGCGCTCGAGCACCTGCAGCGGCTGATGGGGAGTTGGAGTGTGCTCTCCGACCTCTCCTTCTCCGACCTGCTCCTCCTGGTTCCAGTCGGCGGAGAGATGGCGCCCGACACCAGCGCCGATCCCGAGCTGGTCGTCATGGGGCAGATGCGGCCGAACAACCGGCCGACCCTGGTCGAGCAGGACCTGGTCGGCCAAACGGTCAACGAGTCGCAGTGGGACCTGGTGGCCGAATGCCTCCACAGTGGCGAGATCGTCCGGGGCCAGATTCACCACCCGATCATCGGTGAGCGGGTACCAGTGGAGAACATCCCGGTCCGCTACGAGGGCACGGTGATCGCCGTCATGCTGCGGGTGTCGCTGGCGCCGTTGAAGGGGCCGACCAGTATTTATGAGCGGACGTACCTCGATGTGTTCGAGCGTTTGGCTGACATGGTGGCCCAGTCGGCCTTCCCGTTCCCCGATGAAGATGTCGGTACCGAGGAAGCACCCCGGGTCGGTGACGGGGTGGTGGTGGTCGACGCCGATGGACGGGTCGAGTTCGCTTCCCCCAACGCCATGAACGCCTTTCACCGCATGGGCATCTATTCGCCGCCCGAGGGTCGGCGCTTTGGCGATCTCGATATTGACGAGTCAGCCGTCGAATGGGCTCTGTCCCACGGCCGCCCGGTGGTTGAGGAAGTGGAACGGCGCCCCGACGTCATCGTGCTGGTGCACTGCATTCCCCTCTTATCCCACGACGTGGTGACCGGATCGATGATCCTGTTGCGCGATGTCACCGATGTCCGGCGGTTGGACCGGCTCCTCCTCTCCAAGGACGCGGCCATTCGCGAGGTGCATCACCGGGTCAAGAACAACCTGCAGACCATCTCGTCGTTGTTGAGCCTCCAAGCCCGGCGGGTGGAGGGGCGGGCAGCCCGGGTCGCCCTGCACGAGGCCGAGCGGCGGGTGCGGTCCATCGCCCTGGTGCACGAGATCTTGTCCCGGGACCCGACCGAGCAGGTGCCCTTCGCCGAGATCGTGGTCTCATTGGTGCAGATGGCCGAGGACTCGGTCGTCTCGTCCCAGCCGATCGTCATCTCGACCACGGGGGACCTGGGCGACGTGGCGGCCGATGTGGCCACACCCTTGGCCGTGACGGTGGCGGAACTGCTTCAGAACGCCGTAGAGCATGGGTTCGCCCTCGACGGCGACACCGATGGGTCCGACGAGGATCCCGAGAGCGCTGGGGGCGAGCCGGCTCCGGAAGGGCATGTGGTGGTCGGGATGGCGTATTCGGATACCGAACTCACCGTGACGGTGCAGGACGACGGGGTCGGACTCCCCGAGGGGTTCGACATTGAGCAGTCCACCAGCTTGGGGCTTTCTATCGTGCGCGACCTGGTGGTCAGCCAGCTGGAAGGCCGGATTTCCATGAACGGCCTCCCCGCGACTGAGGGTGGGGGTACACGGGTAGTGATCTCGGTCCCGGTGCGGGCTCCCCGTTAGTGACTCAGCCCGGAGTATGAATCAAAAGGTGCGCTGGGAACGGCGTGCGGCCAGCCAGGCCTTGCGGAGCTTGCGGCGCTCCTCTTCGGACGTGCCGCCCCAGACGCCGGACTCCTGGTTGGTGGCGAGAGCAAAATCGAGACAGGGCTCAAGCGCCTCACAGGATCGACACACTCGTTTCGCCGCATCGATTTGGTCGACGGCGGGTCCGGTCGTGCCTACAGGGAAAAATAGGTCTGGTTCGGTGTTGCGACATGCTGCGGCGCGGCGCCAGTCGTCTGCATCCCAGTCGACCGTCCGATTCCACATGAGAGCCATTGGTAAAGCCTCCACCCACGCGGTTGTGATCCTTTTCACATGATCGGACCCACAAGGGTGTCCGCCAGTGAGAAGGGATTGACGAGAAGAGGGTAATGGGAAGTTTGCCCCCTGGCAAGCAGTTTTGTGAGTTTTCAGAACAGGAGGAGAAAAATGGGTGACATGCAGGGAAAACGTCTCCGATGACGGCAGTATTTGCCCACCGGGGCTACACCGAAGGTGCGGTCGAGAACACGCTCGATGCCTTCGCCGGCGCCAAAAGATTGGGGGCTGACGGGGTCGAACTCGACGTCCGTCTTACGGGTGATGGGGCGCTGGCCGTGCATCATGATGCGACCCTGGACGGGATCGGCCCGATCGCCCAGTTAGGGGTGCCCGATCTTCCCGCCCATATCCCCCTTTTGGCCGACGTTCTCTCCATCTGTGACGGCATGGTGGTCAACGTCGAGATCAAGAACGATCTGGGCGAAACCGGCCACGACGACGACGTGGTGGCGGTCGAGGTAGCCCGGGTCATTGAGGAGGCCGGTTGGATCGACCGGGTCATCGTGTCGTCCTTCGGCCTGGCTTCGCTCCATGCCGTGGGCCGGGCCGACAGCCGCCTGGCCATCGGCGTGCTGTGGCCCCCGCTGAGCGATGTGAGCTTGGCTCTTCCGCTGGCTCGCTCCGCCGGCTGGCAGGCCGTGCACCCCTTCGTGACCGAGGTCAACGCCGAGCTGGTGGGGGCGGCTCATGAGGCCGGCCTGGCCGTCAACGTCTGGACGGTCAACGCGGCCCACGACCTGACCGCCTTTGTGGCCCTGGGGGTGGACGCACTCATCACCGATCACCTAGCCGAAGCCATCGACATCGCCCGGGCCGGGGCCTAGCCCAACCCCCTCTCACAATCCCTGTTGGAGCCGCCGAATGGCGAAACAGGGCTTCCGTCGGGAAGGATGGATGGCCATGAACATCGTCGTCTGCGTCAAACAGATCCCCGATCCGGTCGCTCCAGGCGCCCTCGATCCTGGGACCCACACCCTCGTTCGATCCGGAAAATTGATCATGGATGATTCCGACAACTACGGAGTCGAAATGGCCCTGCAGCTGGCCGGCGGCGAGGGCGACACCGTCACCCTCGTTTCCATGGCCCCCGGTGGTGAGACATCCGGTCTGCGCACCGGCCTGGCCATGGGCGCCGCCAATGCCATTTTGATCAGCGATGACGCGCTGGCCGGCAGCGACGCCCTGGGCACAGCCAAGGTCATTGCCGCCGCCGCCAAGCGAGCCAACCCCGATCTCATCGTCATGGCCACCGAGTCGACCGACGGCTACACCGGAACGTTGCCGGTGCAAGTGGCTGAGTTGTTGGGCCTGCCTTCGGTGACCTTCGCCAAGTCGATCGCCATCGACGGCACCTCGGTCAAGGTGGAGCGCCAGACCGAAGCCGGGTTCGATGAAGTCACCTGCCCCATGCCGGCCGTGGTCACGGTGACCGCCGGTGTGGTCGAGCCTCGTTACCCCTCCTTCAAGGGGATCATGGCGGCCAAGTCCAAGCCAGTTGACAACCTCACCGTGGCGGACCTCGGGATTGAAGCCTCCCAAGTGGGAACGGCCGGGAGTGGTCAAGAGATCACCGACGTCTCCGAAGCGGAGTCGCGTGGTTCGGGAGAGATCGTGGTGGATGAAGGGGACGGCGCCGATCGCGTCGTCGCTTTCCTCGAGCAGTTGAAAGTGATCTGAGATGGCAATCGAGAAAATCTGGGTTCTGGCCGAAGCCGGCGATGCCGGTCCAACGCCGATCACCTTGGAATTGTTGACCGAAGCTCGGACGGTGGCCAGCACCGTCGAGGCCGTGGCCTGGGGTGCCGATGTGGCATCGCTGGCCGGCTCGCTTGGTGAATTCGGCGCCACCACTGTTTATGACGTGGGCGACCTGGGCGGCGCGCTACCTGGTGTGCCGGTGGCCGCGGCAATCGCCGCGCTGATCGAGGGCGGCAACGCACCCGACGCCATCCTCATCCCCGCCACCTATGACGGGCGAGATGTGGCCGGACGTTTGTCGGTCAAGATCGACCACCCGGTGCTGACCAATGTCACCGGCCTGGTGGCCGGCGACTCGCTCAGCAGCCAGCACCCGATCTTCGGCGGGAGTCACATCGTGACAGCCCGCTTCACCGGGAGCGGTCCGGGGATCTTCGTGATCCGGGCCAAGTCCTTTGCCGCCGAATCGGCCGGAGGCGCCGCCGCCAGTGTGGTGGCCGCGCCGGTGCCCGAGCTCGGATCGGCCAATGGCGCCACCATCGTGGAGCGTCACGTCGAGGAGCGCAGCGGACCCAAGCTGGACGAGGCACCGGTTGTCGTCTCGGGTGGCCGTGGACTTGGTGCAGCGGACAACTACGCACTGATTGAGGAATTGGCCAAGCTCCTCCACGGTGCTGCCGGAGCCAGTCGCGCCATTGTGGACGCCGGTTGGGTCCCGTACTCGCACCAGGTCGGCCAGACCGGCAAGACGGTCAAGCCGACGGTCTATGTGGCCTGTGGCATCAGTGGCGCCACCCAGCACCTTGTGGGAATGAAGGGCTCCAAGAACATCATCGCTATCAACAAA
>Ga0182030_10012913_pt1 | contig 16681 bp, 15 predicted proteins | sample 812S3MmetaG_FD_121299 | JGI IMG/M metagenome (GOLD analysis project Ga0182030, IMG submission 121299) | Permafrost microbial communities from Stordalen Mire, Sweden - 812S3M metaG (Illumina Assembly) | ecosystem: Environmental > Terrestrial > Soil > Wetlands > Permafrost | place: Sweden...
ATCGAAGAGCAAGTGCTGCCGGGGATGCCCGGCAAGTGACGATATATCGGCACTCCACTGCTGGGCCCAGCCCCGAGCGGGATGGGGCGCCTTGGTCTGCCAGTCCTCGTCGAACATCCAGCTAAACAGGCCGGCGCCTTTGGCCGTGACCACCAGGGCTCGGGCCTTGCCCGACAGTTCACTGGTGTCTTTATGGAAGTTGCCGCGAAAAGTCCCCCAGTGATTTTTCTGGTTGAAAATGAGGAGCGGCAAGGCGCCCAAGAGAAAACCAGCCGCCGCCAGCCTGGCTCGCCGCCACGTAAACAGGCGCAGGATGAGGCGCGGAAACACCATCAGGGAAGCCACGCCGATGGCCGATAACAACCACACAGCCAAGGCTTTATCCCAAATTGCCAGCCCCAACAGGAAGAAGCCCCAAAACAACGCGCGGGGTTTCTGTTGTTGGCAAAAACGAACCACCAGGAGCATGCCGCCGATCAGTAACAAGTGTTGCAGGGCCACCGGACCCCAGTCATAACAAACGGTGAGCAGATAAGTTGCATCCGCCGCCAGCAAAGTGCATCCAATGACTGCCGCACGCTCACCGGCGATGCGCCTCAGCAGCAGGAAAAACAACCACAGACTGGCCGTGCCGGCCAGAATCATGGGCACTCTGAGGGGCATCATTCCCGTTCCAAACAACTTGAGGATGGGGCGGTAAAGCCAAGCCTTTAAAGTGCCGATGTAGCTCATGATCATCAGCGGGATATGGGAATGGCCGATGCGGATGGCGTAGGCTCCGCCGAGTGGCTTGAGAAACGCCATGGCGAAGATGGTCTCGTCATTTTCGACACCGATGCTCGACACGAAGGACAAGCCGGCGAGTAGGAAGTACAGGCAGGCGATCAACGCCGCCAGGGTGCCATAGCGTCTATAATTCTGAGAATTTAGTGGCGTTTGCGATAGATCCAATTAGAGATATTAGCATCTTAGTCGATATGAGAGTGGAATCGGGACCAGTACAGACTGCTCGACTCTGACCCGTTTATCAGATTGGCAACTGAATTGCTCACAAGATGCCCTGAAGGTCGCCGCCAAGTGGAAACGGCGATTCGAGTAGCCCTGAAGAGGGATTGGGAGGCGTGAAACCTTTAGCAGGAAATACCGTCTATACATTTGCGGAAGGAAAGAACGCTAACGACAAGATAAAAAAAATAGGAAACCGGGAGATAATTTTATGAACCAGACCGAACTGAAAAAATATAGAGCGGTGCTCGAGGCCAGGCAGGCTGAGTTACAGGCAGGACTGCGCAACCGTGAAGACATCGCCATCGAAAAGACTCCAGACGCTCTCGACGAAGTGCAGCTCGCCGGGGAACGTGAACTTGCCATCCGCAACCTGGACCGCGAATCGAACATGCTACGCAATGTGCGCGGCGCGCTGCTGCGCGTCGCCGATGGCAGCTACGGCATCTGCCTGCATTGCGAAGAGGAGATCAAACCCAAGCGGCTCGATGCTGTGCCGTGGACCAAGTTTTGCATCTCCTGCCAGGAGGCCGCGGATCGCCACGAGTTTGAATCGGCGGAAGTGGACGAACTTCTGGCTAACGCAGCATAAACTCGGGACTACCAAGGGCGCGAGAGGACCTCTCGCGCCCTACGTGTTTGTGCGCGCGTTGGTGTTTCTGCCTGACTTGCGTGCACGCCGCCGCCGTATCTCATTCAAGAATCGGCAACAAACTGCGTAACTAGCCCCAACCCCATTCCCCGCGTATGCGGGGATATTTTGGGTGAAAGTGCTCAAACCGGCACTTTCCCTACTTCAGCCGGAGTAGCCGACCGTCCCGGTAATCGAACCAAACCGGAATTCCAGCGAGTTCCGCGGCGGTCATCGGCGTCTTATTTTGCAGATACACGGTAATGGTGCGATCCCGGAACCAGAGGTCCGCGATGAAGAGCATGTCCCATTCCCGAAAAGGGTCGTTTAGAAAGACTACGTGACTGCCGGAACTCACCTGTGGATTCAACTCACGGAATTGCCCGATCACCTGGGCAGTCTGGCGACCCAGCGCCGCCATCACCGGCTTTGCATCCATGGTCTTGCGGGCGAGGTTGACGCGTCCCCAGTAGAAAACCCCTGAGGCCAGAAGCATGGCGAACAGAACTTGCGGCCCCAGGCGCCGGAGTAGCGGTTCCCGGGCCAGAAAACCAGCCGCCGTTCGAGCCAGATATGCCGACACCACAGCGGCAAAAACTGCGCACCCGATGGTCGGGATATAGAGACAAGCCTGGCTCTTGCCCGGCAGGAATTCGATGGGCAGCGGGGAGAAGAGCAGAAACAGCCAGCAGAAGCGCAGCACAGGCCGCGCTTCCGGCCGCCAGGCCAGATAGGTCAGCGCCGCCCAGAACACGGCGATCCCGCCCCAACCGGTAGGCCAGAACACCGCATCACGCAGGAAGGTTCGCTGAAATTCATACACGCGCTGCAGGGAAAAAACCGGGCGATAGCCCTCCATGGCGGTGAGCGCATCCACGCCCCACACCTTGCCATAGAGATCCACCAGAACCAGCAGCGCCGCCAGCGCCACTATTTTCAGGGCGGCCCGGCCCAGCGGGCGGTGGTAGCACCATTCATAAGCCAGAATGACGCCGGGCAGCGTGAGCGCCATCTCCTTGGAATTCAGTGCGCCCAGCATCAAGAGCGCCAGCACCACGGTCTGGCGCCCGCCGGGGAAACGCCCGCCGGCGCGGATGCGCGCGTAATAGGCCAGGGCGCCCAAATAGAAGCCGCCGCACAGGGCGTCATACACGAACGCCGTGTTGTAGTAGAGGTTACTGAGTCCGGCGTGGTAGCAAACCACCAGAGCAGCCAGCGCGGCGGCGGGCCATTCGGCGCCCAGGAGCCGAGCCAGGCGGTAAACCAGCCAGACATTCACCAGCAGAACCGCGGAGAGAGCGACGTGGTACGGCAGGGGATTCAGCCCCCAGCCGCTCAGAATGGGCAGATAGAACAGCCCTCCCATGGGCCGGTAGTAGCCTTTCCAGGGCACAAACTGAGAGACCAACAGCCGCCAAGGACCCGGAGTCCAGTAGAAGCTGTCGATATTCATCATATCGTCGGGGGAAAAATGGGCGCGCAGCCCGTCCCACGAAAAGAAGACAAACCACGCCAGCAGGAACGGAGGAAGCAGACACTTCAGTTGCAAGGCGAAGCGATTCCCCTCGCCGCGGGGACCGGTCACGGAGTAATCGTAGTGACGTCAGTGGCCGTCGCTGTAGACGAAGTTCCGCCGGTCACCGTCACCGTATTGGTGACCGAAGACGGCGCGTTGGACGCCACATTCACGGTTACGGTAAGGATCGGATAGCTGGCGCCGGCCGGAAGCGCGTCGCTGCGGATGCAGACGTTCTTGGTGCAGGACCACCCGGTTCCCGAAAGGGACACCAACGTCAGCCCCACCGGCAGAGTATCGGTAAGCGTCACCACGCCGGAAGTGGGATTATCCGATCCCACGTTGCTCACCGTCACGGTGTACGTTGCGCCCTGCTGTCCCTGCGTGAAATTCCCTGTGTGCACCTTCGAGACGTTCAGCACGGGAGCGACGGTATTAACGGTGGAATTGTTGATTACCGCGATGCTGGCCGAGTTGCTGGTGAACGTATCCTGACCGATGGTCACCGGGGCGTAGGCATTGGATCCGAGTCCCGGATTCGCATGCAGCAGCACTTCGTAGACTCCAACAGACCCGGGCAGCAGAGTGGCCTGGAGTACATCCCCGGTGCTACCGCCGACGAAAGAACTCACCGATTCCTGCGGCACCGTGATGGGCGCTCCAACGGGATACTTCAGGCCGGTCTGAATAAACGGCGTCACCAGATCGGAAAGGACGGGGACACCCAGCCCGGTAGCCAGAATCCCGATCAGTTCACCGGGCTGCGCGGGATTGGTCTGGGTAATCGGCGACCCCGCCACGTTGCCGCAGCAAGTCTGCGAATCGAGGGCCGTCATAACCAAAGTGAGCGAACTGTTGGATGGACCTCCGGTCGCAGTGGCCGTAATCGGCAACCCGGCGCCTTCGGGCCCCTGGACACGGGCTGTGAGGATAATTCGGTCGAACAGCCCCGCCGCCACGGCGGTGACTTGTGGATCGTTGTTGAGCTGGACCACCAGGTTGTCGCGAATGCTGTCGAGGGTGTCGGAACTTTGCGCGGTATAGGTGTAGGTGCGGCCGGCCACCGTAACGGTTGCCAGATTCCCGGCCGTCGGAGAACCATCCACCGAGACCACCGCGGTGGCATAGCTGGTGGAGTGAACCGCTATGGCGACCGCCGGGTTGGAAGTGCCCGCCTGCGTGAAGATTCCAGGATTTGCCGGAACCATCGTAGCGGTCACGGCAGTGGTCACCATGATGCTTCCATCGTTCATCACGGAACGGACGTAAGCGCTGATGCTGGTGGTGTCGCCCAATTCCCAGGGGATCTGCGCATTGATCTGGGTTGGCGATACATACACCAGCGGCGACATAATTCCGTTAAAGTAGACTTCCGTCCCGCCCAGCTGACTGGGCAACTGATTGGCGCTTAGATCGGCGCCCACGGTGTTGGCGGAGAGCCCCGTGCCTATAATGCTGACCAGAGTTCCCGGCGCCACGTTGGCGGCACCACCGCCGCCAGTCAGATAGCCGCCCTCCGCGGTTGCGGCAAGATCGGCGCTGGTGGCTGATGCAGCCGCGGTAACCGCCACGGAATAAGCTACATTGTTACCCAGTTCGCCCGGCAGCTTGGCGGTCAAATTCACCACCAGGTTCAGCGTATCCGCCACAGCCACCAGGTTGGGATCGCCGGCTCCGTTGTTGGCGTTATTCAATAGCGCCGCAATCGACGAGACAATGCTCTGTAGGGTATCGGTGGCCTGAACGGTATAGGTATAGTTGACCCCATTGATAGCAATGGTGGCCACGTCGCCTGCCTGGATGGTGCCCCCGATCGCGATGGCGCCATTCGCCGTGATGTTGAAGCTGGCGGCATTGCGCACGGCCTGATACTGCACATTATTCGTGCCGACGGAGAACACGGAAATCCGGTCGTTGTACGTGTCGCTGACGAAAAGATTGGTGCCGTCCCACGCCATGGAGGAGGGCGTCTCGAGCGAATTGGTTGCGTCGCTGGACTGGTCCACCTGGTCGCCAATCTGGCCCAGGATCACATCGGCGCTGGGCTTGTTGGCTTTAGGAATATTATTGAAGACCAGCACGCGGTCATTGCCGCCATCGGCCACAAACAGCCGGCCGCCGCCGGCCAGCGCGTATCGCGGAAAACTCAACGTGGACGAGCAGCCTGAGGGGTACGTCGGATTTCCATAGGCATCCGTTCCGTTGGAGACGGTGCACAAGACCGGGACTTCCTTGTCCGCGGTATCGGTGGATGAAGTCGCGGCACTCCCGGTATAGGCGTTGTTCGCCACCGAACTCACCATATCGGGCTGTCCGATCACCACATCGGCGGGGGAGCCACTGGTGGTCGGGATGGTGTTCCAGATCAACACCCGGTTGTAGCCCAGGTCGGTGACGTAAAGGCGCACTCCATCGGAAGTTACGGAGACCGGGTTGAGCAGGTTGCTGGCGGTTGCCGTAGTCGTCTGCTGGGTGATATCCGGTTCCACGAAGGTAGTGAAATTGGGAGCGCCGATCACCAGATCCGCCGCCGCGCCGTTGGCGGTGGGGATGTGGTTGTACACCAGGATGCGGTTGTATTGGGTATCGGCAATGTAGAGCTTACCGTTCTGAATCCAGACGCCTTGCGGCCCGCGCATGGAGCTGGCGTTGGGCTGGTTGCCGGGGATGGCGGTACTGGTGAAGTTGGGCTGTCCCACGACCACGTCGGCATTGACGTTGTTGGTGGCCGGTATGGTATTCCAAATCAGCACGCGGTTGTGGTCGGTATCGGCCACCACCAGGTGAACGCCGTCGGATGCCACGGCCGTGGGTCCCCGCAAATCGCTCTGCGTCGCGTAGAGATTCAAGGTTGTGGTGACGAAATCCGGCTGTCCCAAGACGACGCTGGCCTGCCCCACGCACACCGGGCACTTGGTGTTATATGGGATTTCCGCGGTGGGAGACGGCAATTGGGACGAGAGGTTCTGGAAGAGCAGGACGCGATTATTGGACGGAAAGGAGCCCACGCGGTTCGCGTCCGCGACAAATAGCGTGTCGCCGGCATAGGCAATCCCGCTGGCGCCGCCGATCACGGTATCGCTCGAGTTCGTGTCGCCGCTGGTGAATGTGGCCTGCCCGACTACGGCTCGGGCGGCCTGTCCGGTCATAAACTGTTGGGCGAATGCGGCCGCCGCACAGAGGAGGAATAGCGAAATACACTTCATGCGCTGTGTCTATGGATTCTTTGCAATGCCAAGATAAACCACAAGTATAGCAAGGGCTTGCGGTAAAACGGTGATGCCGGAATGCCACACCGGTGTGCGAAAACGGCACGACCCTGGTCCTGAAGAGCCGCTGAAAACAACCGGCAATGGGAAAAAGGCCCTCAATACGGCGAAGCTATTGCACGGAAAGGGCCGTGCGCCGGGCCGTTCACCGGTCGACGAAGCGGCGCTGGTATTCGGCGGACGGCCGAACGCAGCTTTCCGACCCGCCAAACAGGCGATACCGGTGGCGGGCCACCAGATTATAGGCGGCGTTGAGAATGGCGTCGGGAAGAACCCCAAACACCGCCGTGACGCTCCATGGCCCTCCCAGAACCTTTGCCACGCAGAGTGCCGCCCGCGCCTGCGAGAGCAGGAGCGGCGAACCGGAGCGATAGTCTTGCACTACGAAGAACGTATCCAGCCGGTCTGGAACCTGTCCGAAACGGCGGACCACGGATCGCCCCAGATTGCTCTGCAGGGAAGCGAAATGAAAAATCGCCCGGGTATCGCGAGGCAGAATGAAACGGACCAGGCTGTCGCATAGCCCGCAGGCTCCGTCGTAAATCAGCAGATGCCGGCCTTCATCGGCGATCGTCAGCGCGTCCATGGCTGTCAGGCGGCGCGCCTAAACGCCCCTCGGGCGAATTCCAAAATGATAAACCAGCGCGCCGGCGCCAATGGTTCCGAACGCGCTGATGGACGCCCAGGGATGTTGCACCAGGCCGAACACCACCATGCAGCAGCCCACCAGAATATAAGAAGCGGGAATCAGCGGCCAGGCGAAGTCCAGGGCGCGCAGACGCTGCCACCCCGGCCGCGTACGGCGGAATACAAAGACCGCCACCGCCGAAAGCACCGTGAACAGCGTCAGGCTCATGCCGATATAGATCACCAGGGCCGGAAACGGCGTCACTGTCATCAGAATGGCGCACACGCCCTGGCTCAGGATGGCCACCACCGGCGTCCTCCAGCGCGGATGCACTTGCGCGGCGGCGGCGAAAAATGCCCGATTCTTGGCCATGGCGTAATACACGCGCGGACCGACGGTCACCATTGCGCTCACGGTGGAAACGATGCACAGTGCCATTAGGGCGGAGAAAGCGCCGCCTACGTTGAGCCCGAAAAGATTCCTGGCTGAGATGCCGCCGATCGCAATCTCTCCCTTCATCTGTTCGAGCGGCGTGGCGTAGATGAAGATCGTGTTGAGCCCCAGGTACAACACCGCTACAATCGCCGTGCCCGCGGCCAGCGCGGCGGGCAGTGTGCGCTCGGGGTTCCTCACTTCTTCGGCGACATAGGTAGCGGCGTTCCATCCGCTGTATCCCACCATCACCCAAAGCAGGCTGACGATGAACTGCGTCGGCAGCGCCGCCGTGGAGGTGCGTACGGCGCTCTGCGAAAAGTGAGCCCAGTTGCCGGCGCCGGATGCGAACCCCAGCACGATGAAACCTGAAATCACCACCAGTTTGGTGGAGGTCAGCACGTTCTGCACCTTGGAGGTGCGTCCCAGGCCGAAGCAGTTGAGCGCCGTGAAACCCGCGATCAGCGCCGCCGCTGCCAGTTGCCCCGCGCCCACACGCACCGTAAAGACTCCCGAACCCAGCACCAGATGCGCATTGGCCTGGCACAGGCTGGGGAAAAAATATCCCAGGTAATCGGCGAAGGCCACCGCCGCAGCCGCAATCGGCGCGGAAAAACCGGCAAAGAAGGAGACCCATCCGGTCATGAAGCCCCATTCCGGCCCGAACGCATGTGTCAGGTAAACGTACTCGCCGCCGGAGCTGGGAAAGTTGATTCCCAGTTCGGAATAAGTCAACGCTCCGGCGATGGCGAAGAGCGCGCCGGCGCTCCAGCAAGCCAGGATCAGCCGGGCGCTGCCCAGATCCCCGGCCATATAGCCCGTGGTGGTGAAGATACCCATGCCGATCATGTTGGAGATCACCAGGGCAGTGGCGCTAAAGAACCCGAGCTGGCGAACCAGTCCCGGGGAGTTACCGCGAGTCGTTCCTGGCGACAATCGATTGGGCATGCGAGACCTAAGGTTAGGATAAGATATTCCTGAAATGAAAATGTTCCGTAATGCCTTATTTCTGAGCGCAGCCTTGTGTCTCTTTGCTGTCTACAGCCCGGCCGACGAGGGTTCCGTCAACCCGCAGGTGGTCAAAGTGATGAACGACGTGTCCGAAGAACGGATGCGGGCCATCATCGAAAAACTGGTCAGCTTCGGCACGCGCAACACCATGTCCACCGGCGCCGACGCCGCACACGGCATCGCCCCGGCGCGCCAGTGGATCTTCGATCAATTCAAGAGTTACAGCCCGCGGCTGGAAGTGCGCTTCGACAAGTTCCACGTCAAGAAGCAGGGCATGCGGATCTTCAAGGACGTGGACCTTTACGACGTGATCGCCGTGCTGCCCGGCAAAACCATGCCGGAAACACAGGTCTGGATCAGCGGCCATTACGATTCGCTCAACCTGGGAAACCGGCCGCCTTCGCCCGACGGGAGTCCCCTGCCCGCGCTGACCGTCGCCGATTATGAGAAGAACGCCGAATACCCGGCGCCCGGCGCCTGCGATGACGGCAGCGGCGTGGCCGCCGTAATGGAGCTGGCGCGCGTGATGAGCCAGTACGAGTTCGACAAGACACTCGTCTTCGCCGCATTCGCCGGTGAAGAGCAGGGACTGGTGGGCAGCCAACTGGAAGCCGAGAAGTCCCATAAGGAAAATACCATCATCGAAGCCGTGTTGAACAACGACATCATCGGCACCGAAGTCAGCGGCACGGGTCGCACCGGCAACACCAACGTCAACGTCTACAGCGATGAATCCACCGATTCCCCTTCGCAGGAATTGTCGCGCTACATTCGCGACATCGCCGACCGCTACATTCCCGCCATGAAGGTGAACAACATCTTCATGGGAGACCGGCTGGCGCGCGGCGGCGACCATACTCCTTTCCAATGGGAAGGCTATGCCGCCGTGCGATTCTCGACCCCCATGGAGATCTACGCAAACCAGCACCACGAAACCGACACGCTCGAAAACATGTCGGTGCCGTACACCGCCCGGGTGGCACGCGTCAACGGCGTGGTGGCCGCCAGCCTGGCGCTATCCCCGAAAGCACCCATCGTTTTCCGCGCGCCCGGACGCGCAGGCACAGGCGCAACGTCTGGCGCCGCGGCCGCCGCCACCGATTCCCCGGCAGGGGGACGCGCCGAAGCCGGCCGCGGCCGAAGCGGCAACGCACCAGCCGCGGCAGCCGCAGGCGGCGGACGCGCTCCCACGCCCCTGATCACCCGCGGCCGTTCCGGATACGATGCGCAATTGCAGTGGCGCGCGGCCGGGCCGGATTCCAGCATCACGGGCTACGTTGTCGTGGTGCGTCCCACCACCGCACCTTTTTGGGAACAACAAATCTACGTCGGGAAAGTGACCGAATATCTGATGAAAGATGTTTCCGTGGACGACTTGAAATTCGGCGTCAAAGCCATTGGACCAAACGGCGCGGAAAGCCTGGTGACACCCTACCTCTATCCGCCGCGTGTGAAGACGCCGATTGAACTCGTGCAACAGTGAGGTTCACAATCGAGTGAACATCTCAATCAGCACACCTGAAACAGCCCGCGCGGTCTTCGGTGACACTGAGCCCAGTTTTCGCACTAACCGAAGCCTGTCTACCGCGCGGAGTTGATCGAGGGCCACCTGTCCGCGCTTGCCTTGGAACGTTACGGCAACGCGCGTAGGATAAGAGCGCTCCGTAGTGGTCATCGGGGCGATGATTACAGTTTGCAAATGCCGGTTGCTTTCGTCCGGTGACACCACCAGGCAAGGGCGGGCCTTTCGTATTTCCGACCCCGCCGTGGGGTCCAACCCAACCAGCCAGACCTCATCCAGGCATGGCAGGCTCACCATCGCCACTCATGCTGGTCAAACTCGTTCGCCGGCAGACCATCCAGCAGAATCCGGTCATCCTTCGCAGGACCGGCCGCAAGGAAGGCTTTTTCCCAGCCCTCACGCGGTAACGGATCGCGCGCGATCACCAGGCAGTTTTTTCCCACACGCAGATCTACCGTATCGCCGAAATCACACTGCTCAATAATAGCCTTGGGAATTCGGATACCCCGGGAGTTGCCAACACGAACGAGTGCCAGTCTCATAACGCACCTGTAATTACATTGTAAGCACAACAGGGCGCCCTCCGCAACAGCTTCCTTGGCGCCCCCTTACCTCCGTTCCGCCCAGGCCAGCCCATCTGGCCCCTTGCCGGTCTTGACCTCGCCCGTCATCGTCATGGTCTTGAGATCGATCACCGCAACCGAATCGTGCGTATTCAATGTGGTGAACACTCGCGACCCGTCGGGCGACATCAGCAGTCCCTCTGAAGTGGCCGGCAGCATAATCTTTTTGTATTCCTTGCGGCTCGCCACATCCACCACCAGCAGACCGTTGCCATTCATATCGGATACGAAGGCGTACTTGCCGTCGGTGGTAATCTTCAGACGGTTGGCTGCGCCGGTCGAAGGAATGGTCTGGACCACCTTCTTGGCCGCCACATCGATGATGCAGATGGTCCCATCCTGCGCATTGGCAACCCACAACTCCTTGCCGTCCGGCGTCAGATCGAAGCCTTCGGAGCCGTGGCCAACCGGAATATTGGTAATCTGCCAGTCCGGTGCGGGCGCGCCCCGTCCACCCGGGGGTGGGCCGCCTGGCCCGCGTCCGCCCGGCGGTGGGCCGCCGGGTCCGCGTCCGCCCGGAGGGCCACCCGGGCCGCCGCCCATGCCCTGCTCGAGGACGCTGATGGTGGCGGAACTCACATTCGAAGTGAAGACCGTCTTCCCGTCCTTCGAGACAATCACCATATGCGTGCGATCCTGGCCCGTCCCCATCACCCAGTCGATCTTGTGGCTAACCGGGTCGTAACTGCCCACCACTTTGGAGTTTTCCGCTGTGAAGTACAGCTTGCCGTGCGCGAACCACAATCCGTGCGGACGCAACAAGGCGCCCAGCTCGATGGGAGCCAGCGCCTTTTGCGCCACCAGATCGACCACCGCAAGGATGGACCCGCCGCCCGGCTGCACATTGTAATTCGAAACGTAAGCCGTCTTGCCGTCGTCCGATACGGCTACTTCGTGCGGGTCCTGGCCCACCGGCACGCGCGCCACAATCGTCAGGCTCACCGGATCGACAATCACCAGCGAGTTATTCTCCTTCTCCAGCACCAGCAAAGCATGGGCCGGCGTACCGGCGGCCTGAACGGCCGCGGCGCCTAACCAGACCAGGGACAACCAGCGTAGGCTTTTCATGGTTTACAGTTTATCCGATACCATCGGGATATAGATGCATTTTGCGTGGCTCCTGTTGTTCGCATGGATCGATTATCACATCGCCGTCCCGGGCTACCACTATCAGTTTCCGCGCGACCATTTCGCGCATCCTGAATTCCAGACCGAATGGTGGTATTACACCGGCAACCTGCGGGGGCACGACGGCCACCGCTACGGCTTCGAGCTGGTTTTCTTTCGCCAGGGGAACCAGGATACGCCGCGCGATAACCCTTCCGCGTGGCGCGTGGACGATCTATACCTGGCGCATCTGGCGCTCACCGATATCGATGGCAATCGCTTCCGTTCCTTCCAACGTTTGAACCGCGCCGGGCCTGGCATTGCGGGCGTCAATTTCGACGAAGGCCGTATCTGGAACGGCAATTGGGAAACCCGCTGGGATAAGTCGAATGGCCACCAGACGCTCTCCGCCGTCGCCGAAGGGCTGCGCTTCACGCTGCGGCTGACGCCCGAAACGCCGCCCATCATCCACGGTGAGAACGGCATCAGCCGCAAAGCCGAAGGCGCGGGCAAGGCATCCTATTATGTGTCCTTCCCGCGCCTCGGCGTGGAGGGAACGCTCAACGGCGCCGCCGTCAGCGGCACCGCCTGGATGGATCACGAGTGGTTCACCGGCCAGCTGGACGCCAGCCAGCAGGGTTGGGACTGGTTGAGCGTGCAGTTGAACGATGGCACGGAGCTGATGCTCTTCGACCTGCGCCGCAAGGATGGATCGATCGACGACTTCTCCTCCGGAACCTATATCGCGCGCGACGGCCGCGCCACACATCTGAAGCGCGCCGATTTCGAATTGCAACCGCTCGATTCCTGGACCAGTCCCAAAACCGGCGCGCACTATCCCGTGCGCTGGCGCATTTCCGTTCCGTCACTTAAGCTGCAACTGGTATGCACGGCCGCGATCCCCAACCAGGAACTGGTTTCACAAGATGGCGCGAGCCCCACCTATTGGGAAGGCGCGGTGATGTATTCCGGTTCCGCTGCTGGCGTAGGCTATCTGGAGATGACGGGGTACGGCAAGCCGGTCACGCCAGCGCCCGCTGCCAACTAGAAACTGTGGCGCGCGGGCGGAACCGCCCACGCCACCCATGAGTGTCACCGCTGCATGTATTCCACATTCACCAGGAACAGGCCCTTGGCCGGCGCCGTGGGGCCGCTGACCGCGGGCAGCACCGTCGCATCATCGATATTCCCTTTGCCGGCTTCGATCAGCGTACCCACAATGTTCCGCACCATGTGCTTCAGGAATCCGCTGCCGCGAACCCGATAAACCAAGCGCGCCGGGGCCGTCTCCAGCACCGACGAAAAAACCGTCCGCACTTTCGACCGTCCTTCGGCATCGCGATCGTCCGACGCGGCAAACGCCGTGAAATCGTGTTCGCCTTCGAAGGCCCTGGCCAGCCGCTGCATACGCCCCTCATCCAGCGGGTAAGGATAATGGTGCACAAACGGCCATTCAAACGGCGCGCAGACTTCCCCGCGGAAAATCCGGTACTCATAGGTTTTGGCTTTGGCCTGGAACCGCGGATGGAAATCGGCATCCACTTCCTCCACCGAAAGCACGCGAATCGCCGGCGGCAGCAGGCGGTTGACGGCACGCCGCAGGTTCACCGCCGGAATGGGATTCGCAATGCTGAAGGCCGCCACCTGCCCCAGCGCATGCACGCCGGCGTCCGTTCGGCCGGAGCCGGCTACCTGAACGGGCGAGCCTTCGATTCCCGAGAGGATCTCTTCCAGCGCGCCTTGCACGGTTGCCAGCCCGGGTTGCACTTGCCAGCCGTGAAATCCCGTGCCGTCGTACGCCACGTGGATGCGGATGCGGCGCATCAGGTTGGGCGCGAGCCCGGTTTCACCACTGGAATACCGCGCTGGCACAACGGACATTCCTCCGGATAATGGGCCGCCACCTGCAACGTGGCCAGGGCCGCCCGAGGTACGCCCACATCCGCGCGCCCGCCGCTGCGGTCGATGATGGAGCCCGCCGCGACCACGTTTACCTCATAGGCGCGCAGCGCTTCAATGACATCGGCCGTGCTGCCCCCGGTGGTAATCACGTCCTCAATCACAATGGCCGTCTCTCCGCGCCCCACCGTAAAGCCGCGCCGCAACGCCATTTTGGACGTGGCGGCATCGCGTTCCGTGAAGAGGAATCGCGCGCCCAGCGCGCGCGCTACCTCGTGCCCTATGATCACACCGCCGAGCGCCGGCGAAACCACCAGTTCGATCCGCGCCGGACTCAATTTGCGGACTTCTTCAGCCAGCATTCCCGCCAGTTTTTCAGCCGCCGCCGGGTGCTGCAAAACCAGCGCGCACTGTAAATATGTCGAGCTGTGCAGGCCGCTGGTCAGCCGGAAATGCCCTTCCAGATAGGCGCCCGTACTGCGAAACAATTCCAGAACGGACTCGGCTTGGGGTGTCACACTGGCCACTATACCATTGAACCTGAAACCAAATCCCCGCAGGCAAAGACCAAGGCGTACCGCCGCCTGCACGGAGCCCGACCCACGCACACTGTCAATTTCGCAAAGGCAAATCCGTATGCAGGACAGTACAAAATATTGACACAGGAACGCCAATTTTCTGTACTGCCGATGACATATCAACCGCCGGCTGCCTGATTTCAGACTGATTACCGTTTGGCGCTGGAATTGCTTGTGGAACCGCGTGACTAACTACCAAAGGGCCCTCGGAGCGACGCCTGATCCCCTCTATCGATTCCTACCTTCTGAGTCACCTCACACGGAAACCCGCTGACACCCGCCATTACCCTCAACAGCCGTCGCTTCCGGGCCTGCACGTTTTACTAGCGCAGGCTCTCCACTTACTAGCGCAGGCTCTCCACCAAGACAATTGAAATTTGAAGCTGGAAACTGCGCCAGAGGCGCCACGCCGCCCTGCCCAGCGCCATCTCGTTTACGATAGACATATGTCGAAAGCGATGTTCGATGTGGAATGCCCGTGCTGTCAGGCAGTGCTCAAGATCGACCCGGAGACCCGCGCCATCATTGCGCACACAGTGCCCGTGAAACCGCCCCCGATTGAGGACTTGGCCGCGGAAGTGGCCAAGCTGAAAGGCGCCGGCGCACGGCGCGAAGAGCTTTTCCAGAAGAGCTTCGAAGCCGAGAAATCGCACGGCAAGGTGCTCGAGAAGAAGTTCGACGAACTCTTCAAGCGTGCCAAAGAGAACCCCGACCTGGAACCCCCCAAGCGGGACATCGACCTGGATTAGTCGCGTCTGAACGGCGCGGCCTGGTGCGGCTTCCCAGTGGGGCAGCCATTGCCTGGCGCGGCTTTTTCGTTGGGTTTGCAAAACGCGCAACTTACAGGTTGCATTTCCGCGAGACCCGCTTTAATATGCAACCAGGAGGTTGCTTGTGGAAGATTCGATTGAGAAACAGATTGAGATTGCGGCGCCGGTGGGGCGGGTTTGGCGGGCGCTGACGGAGTCCCGGCAGTTTGGCGAGTGGTTCCGGGTACAGCTGGACGGGCCGTTTACGGCGGGCAAAGCGGTTGGCGGGCAGCTTACGTTTCCTGGATATGAACATCTGCGGATGGAATTTGTGGTGCAGGCGATCGAACCGGAGACATATTTTTCCTACACCTGGCATCCGTACGCGGTCGACCCGAAGGTGGACTATACGCAAGAGACGCCCACGCTGGTGGAGTTCCGGCTTCAGACCGCGGGAAGCGGGACGCTGCTCACGGTGAAGGAGTCCGGGTTCGACAAGATTCCGAGCGGACGGCGGGCCGAGGCTTTCCGTATGAATACGGGGGGATGGGAGCAGCAGATGAAGAGTATCGAAGCGTATGCCGGCCAGAGCTCGTAGCGGCGAACGGGAAAAGGCGGCGGCCTTCGCGGCGCTGGGGGACCAGACGCGGCTCCGGCTGCTGGCGAGACTTTCGGGCGGCCGGCCCTATTCGATTGCCGAGTTGACGGAAGGGACCAAACTCACCAGGCAGGCCGTGACCAAGCATCTGCGGGTACTGGCGGATGTGCGGATGGTGCATGGAAAGCGCGCCGGCCGGCAGAATCTGTTCGAGTTCAATCCGGCCCCGGTGATTGAGATGAAAGAGTATCTGGAACTGGTGTCAAGACAGTGGGATGACGCCCTGGCGAGGCTGAAACGCTTTGTGGAAAGCGATCGCGATTGACACGGTACGCGCAGGGCGCCTCCGAGAGCGACCCTTAATCCGGGTGTGCCGACAGGCCTATAATGAGTTTGGAAGTTGCCATGCCGGACGCGTTAGTGACGCTGGGGGCCTACAGTACGGCCTATGAGGCGAATCTTGTACGAGCGGAACTGGAAGCGTTTGATCTCCATGCCAGTCTCGCGGACGCGGATATCATCGGCATCAACTGGCTCTGGTCGAATGCACTCGGCGGAGTGAAAGTTCAGGTTCCTGAGTCAGAAGCTGCCGAGGCGCGTCACGTATTGGAGTTAGAATCCGGCTGCGACGAAGATACGCAGGACGCCGCCGGGAGCTCGACTGCCGTATGTCCGCATTGCGGAAGCCATCGCACAGATTACTATCTGGACAAACGGGGCAGTTTCCTGACGTGGCTGATCCTCGGCGTTCCGATTATTCCCGCCGTTTCGAAACGCGCATGCGCCGATTGCCTCTGCAAGTGGCGCGGCTGATTGCGGGCGGTTGTGGGCGCAGTCGCCTCACCCTGGCAGAGATTCCTTGGCGCGACCTTGCGGAGTGATTGTAAACCGATGTTCACCACTGTCAATATTTCGGCCCAGCGGAATTCCGCCATCATATCTGGCGGCGAAAGCGGAAACGTGGATGATCAGGGACAGTGTCCGTACCAAGGAAAGTGGGTAGAGCCGGTAGAGCCGTGGGTTTGGGGCGGATGGTGGGATTCGAACCCACGACTTTCAGAACCACAATCTGACGCTACTACCAGCTGAGCTACATCCGCCACAGGAAGGGAC
>Ga0182030_10012914_pt1 | contig 16681 bp, 18 predicted proteins | sample 812S3MmetaG_FD_121299 | JGI IMG/M metagenome (GOLD analysis project Ga0182030, IMG submission 121299) | Permafrost microbial communities from Stordalen Mire, Sweden - 812S3M metaG (Illumina Assembly) | ecosystem: Environmental > Terrestrial > Soil > Wetlands > Permafrost | place: Sweden...
CCTTGGTCCGTGGAAGAATTCAATATTTTTGATCGGTGGTTTGACGCCGCGATACCTAGTTCCAGCAAAACCGCCGGAGGTTCCGCCGCACGCCGGTACTCTTGATGTGGATGTTGTGATCGACCTCTTCATTCTCGAGGACACCGAGGCGTACCGGACTCTTGAAGAGAATCTCAAGAGAATAGGATTCGAGCGCGCAGAGAACGAGAAGGGGCAGAAGCAGTCCTGGCGATGGAAAATCAAAACAGAAGCTGGAACCACAATCGTCCTAGAGTTTCTCGCCGACGAACCCGCGCTCGGCGGCGGTAAAGTTGGACCTTTGCCTACCCACGGCCAGATCTCTGCTTTGAATATTCCGCACGCTTCTATTGTCTTCGATCTGTACGACACGGTTGAGATCCAGGCGGAGCTATTGGGTGAAAATGGTCTGGCATCTGAGACAATTCGATTCGCAAATATCGTCAGCTTTACCTGTCTTAAGGCGCTCGCCTTCGAGGATCGTCTTGAAAGAAAAGACGCTCACGACCTCGTGTATTGCATTGAAAATGCACCTAACGGATTGCAGGCAGTCGTGAACGCCTTCCGCGAACAGATCGGGGGCAAACACGCAGATGTACTTCATAGTGCGCTGTCTATTCTTCAGAATCGCTTTGCCTCGGACACCAACGCTGAGGGATACCAAAAGGACGGGCCGGTCGCAGTGGCACGCTTTGAATTCGGTCAGGAAGCCGACACGAGGGAGATCCGAATTCTGCGCCAAAGAACTGTCGCCGACATTGTTGACGAATTGCTCCGTTCCATTCTTTGATTGCCCCGACAAGTGCACGGCAGACGCTCGCCCCTTGTCTCCTTTCGGCCGTGCCAAGAAGCATGAAACCAACGAGGGGATGGGCGAAAGTAGTCGGGATTAACGATTTTGCGCTGGAACTGGAGTGAAAAACAACTTGCTGTTCGATGCGCTCGCGAAAATCGGGAGTTAAGCCTTCGGAGTTACGATCATCGACGCTGGACACGATCACCGCAGAAAAGCTCCGCAAACAAGTATCGCAGCCGAGTGGAGAGAACGGTTAGGTGACAGGTCTCAACTCATCAGAGTTGATTTACAATTCGCTCCATGGCAAAGAAACCCAAACCTCCAGCAAAGCCAAAATCGCGCTGTCAGTACACATGGCGCAGCTATGAGTCCGTTCAGCCCCTGAGGGATATTGAGGGTGAGTTTACTTGCCCAGAATGCAACAGCGTGCTCAAGCAAGGAAAAGTGTTCATTTGCAATTTCTGTAAAACCGAGCTTGGCGTGTGTTGTCATCCGAACTTTTCCAAGAAGCATGATCACCGACACGAGGACAATCTTGAAGCGGAACTTTCGGACTACATCCCTCCTGTCTCGTGCGACCTTCCAGGGGAAGTTCGTTGCAGGTGCTGTGAACGACTGGTTTGCTTTGATCATGCGAGGAAAGCTGATCTATCACAGACCTCCCTATTGGATTACGGCGGTGAGAGGAAGTTGGGTTGGGTGATTTTATGTCCAAGCTGCAAGCGCACGCTTGATCCAGTTCCCGAGCAGGAGTACGACCACGAGGAAGAGCGGGAACCCGGTTCATTTCAGGATGAGTACGAGTTTGACAGGTTCATTAGGGACCACTGCTAGAAAGCAAAAGGCCACCCGAAGGCGGCCTGTACGTTTTGTCACCTCACAAATGCAGAGACTCAAAAGAGCAGAAATGCGCCGAAGACTGTTTCCTGGCGTTTTCCTCAACCGGCATCATAAATCCCGATGATCGCAAACGAAATCAGATTACGCCATCTTTGCCGGAGCCTTCTTTGCTGCCCACCGGGCCCTCGCAGCTGTAGCCAGTTTCTTTTTCGTGGCAGGGTTCATGGGTTTACGTGCTCCCTTTACAGGGGAGACGGCAACTTGAACAGACTTCGCTGATATCGCTACTGGTGGAGCAGCCGCCTTCTTTGCAGCATACTTTTCTGCTCTCTTCTTCTTCGCCCAGCGCTTCTGCTGCGCTTCGGCCATCCGCTGTCTTCCTTCAGGACTGACGGCGCGCTTGGTGGAGGCGGAGGTAGTCTTCACGTTCTTTACCGCAGCAGACGAGGGAGTGTTGGCGACGGTTGCTGGGGTAGAACCGTTCAGCAATTCCAATGCAGTGATTGCGGCGGTGATGCGTTCACGCTGTGCGCGAAGGTCGGTGAGAATCTGTGCAGTATCCATTTGTGCTCCGTTACCAACGCTGGGGGATTCAGCCCGCGGCTGTAAGTGTCGATGGCTCATCTCTGTTTCTATCGGATAGTAGCAGTGTAAGCCACTCTGCACAAGAAGCAGTGCATAGAAGTTTCCCCCCTAACGCAATAAGAAAAGGCCGAAGGGTTGGTCGGCCAAGCCTTGATACAGGATAAGAGATGTTACTTCTTTACGGGTGCAATGGCGTCCTTCACTGCTTTTGCGACATAGAACTTTGCGGTGGTCTTGGCTTTAATCTTGATAGCCTCGCCCGTCGCAGGATTGCGGCCGGTACGCGCCTTGCGCTGGACCTTCTTCAACCGCCCTAGACCGGGCACGACGAAGATGCCATTCTTCTTGGCTTGCGTCACGGCCAGATCAGCTAATGTATCGAAGAACGATGCCGCCTGTTTCTTCGTGAGTTCAATGTTTTCCGCCATAAAAGCGACTAACTGCGTCTTTGTCATTGTTGTAGTAGCCATTTTCACATTCTCCCTTGTGGGCTTCACGCCCAGAATACCTTGCTACTCTTTCAGCTTAAGCTTGTCCTTATTTGCCTCAAGAAACTCGCGCAAGTCCTGCGCCCTATCAAGAAGCTTTATCCACTGCTCGTAGTACAGTGTCACCGGAAAGCGGCCCAGCCCGTACACGCTGACGCCGCCCTTGTCGGACACTTTGAAACTCATGGTTCCGCTGCGTGTTTCCTTGGCTTTGAGAGCTTCGAGTTGTGCTTTCAGTTCTTCGTATGTAGGTTCGGTCATTTAGCTATTTTCTCCTAGAACTCTGGCACTGTCGCGCTCATAATTTGAGAACAATGCTCAAGAAGTTGGTTGCTGTCCTGCTTGTATTTCTCGCCGTGTGTCCCGCTTCGTTTGGCTGGGGTCATGAAGGTCATCAGATCATCGGCACCGTCGCCGAAGACCACCTTGATGAAACTACCAAGGTGATGATTCAGTCGCTTCTTGGAAACAGCCATCTCTATTCCATAGCATCGTGGGCGGATGACGTTCGCCGAGAACGACCGGACACAAAGGCGTGGCACTATGTGGATATTCCGATGGGCGGAAAGTACGACGCCAGCCGGGATTGTGCTTTACCGGACAGCTGCGTTGTTCTAAAGATTAATGATTTTCTGAAGGTGCTGACTGACAAAAATGCCAAACGTGACCAGCGTGCCGAAGCCTTGAAGTTCATCGTGCACTTCGTTGGTGATATCCACCAGCCTCTGCATGCGGTGGGAGAGGCCAAGGGCGGCAATGGTGTTCGCGTCCGATTTCTCGGCGATGACCGTTGTGGTCGGTATGAGTGCAACCTTCATGGCGTTTGGGATACCAGCATCATCTTGCACACCGCTCTCAATCGGCAAGAGTACGGCCAACATCTGGAGGAACTCATCCGGAGCCAGAAGTTGGACAGCGAGGACGGCGGCACGCCGGAGCAGTGGGCGAATGAGTCGCAACGGTTGGCCCGGGCTGCTTGGGTGCAGGACGGCGCGAATCTAGACGAAAATTATTACCAGAAGGAAATCAAACTCGTTGATCGGCAGATGGCGCTGGCAGGACTCCGATTGGCTAAGCTTTTGAACGACAGCATTGGGAAGATGACGCCCAGGGATTTTGCTTCCGCTCGACAGCCGAATGTTCCCGCTCAGATAAGCCCGGCGCCTCCGGCTCAAGCGGTCGGCGAAGCCTCCAGTCTAATCGGAATGGGCAATAGACGCTTTTAATTAGGGGCTCGGGTGTCGAGGGAGCATTATCATGGATCATGGCGGAGCTGGAGTCAGGTACCATCGCCGTGTTGGCGGAAAAACCTTCGGTGGCGCGAGACATCGCTCGGGAGTTAGGTGCGACCGGCCGCGGCGTCGGATACCTGCACGGCAACCGCTACGTTGTGACGTGGGCAGTGGGGCATCTCGTAAGCCTTGCCCAGCCGCACGAAATCAATCCTGAATGGCGAAAATGGCACCGCTCTCTTCTCCCCATGCTGCCGAGCCAGTGGCCGCTTGTGGTCTATCCCAAAACCAAAGATCAATTCGAGATTGTAAAACGAATTCTCAACTCGCCAAAGGTATCGCGGGTCGTTTGTGCGACTGATGCAGGTCGGGAAGGGGAATTGATCTTCCGCTATATCTACGAGTCGGCGCAGTGCCACAAGCCGGTCAGTCGGCTTTGGATCTCTTCGCTCACGCCTGAGGCCATCCACAAAGGCTTCTCAGCCCTGCGACCGGCAGCCGCCTATGACTCGTTGGCCGATGCTGCGCGTGGCCGCAGTCAGGCAGATTGGCTGGTAGGCATGAACCTATCGCGTGCCTATTCCCTTGCCGACAACGAAAAGCTTTCCGTGGGACGCGTCCAGACGCCCACTTTGGCTATGGTGGTTGAGCGTGAACTTGCTATACGCCAATTCGTGCCCGAAGAGTACCTCGAAATCGTGGCTGATTTTCGCCCAAGTGGCGGGCATCCCATGGGCGACGCTCAGCAGAATATCTATCGGGGTACATGGTTTCGCGCGCGGGGAGGAGAGGGAACCGACAAAGAGTCGCGGCAGAAGGCGATGCGGCTGCCCACCGATGGAAAAGAAGCGAAGAGAATCATCGAGAGCGCACGCGCTGGTCGGGCCTCCATTGACTCGATCCAATCGGAAACCCAACGCTCGGTTCCGCCGATGCTTTACGACCTTACAGAGCTCCAGCGACACGCCAACCGCCTGTACGGTTTCAGCGCGCAGAAAACGCTGGATGTCGCACAGGCGTTGTATGAGACTTACAAGCTCATCAGCTATCCGCGCACAGACAGCCGCCACCTCTCGCGGGATGTAGTGTCGACGCTACTGCCAATCGTCAAGAACATTGAAGCTCCGTATCGCGACCATCTGGCACCTGGCACGGGCGAGCGCGCCTTGGGGCGACGGTTCATTGACGACTCCAAGGTGACCGATCACCACGCCATCATTCCCACCGCAATATCTCCCAAGTCCGGTCTGTCGGCTGACGAGCGCAAGATATACGATCTGATCTGCCGGCGCCTGCTCAGCGCCTGGCAGGATGACCACATCTGGTCGGTCACAACCGTGATCACCGCGATTGCAAACGACGAAATCGTTGATCGCTTTCATGCGTCGGGAACCGCAGTTCAACAGGTGGGTTGGAAAGCACTGGATATTGTTGTTGAGAAGAAGACGAAGCGGGGGCAACAAGGAGAGGAAGAGCACGGAGAACAGGTCCTGCCACCGAGTCTGGCCAAAAGCCAGCCGCAGGAGGTGATTGATGTCAAAGCCTTGACCAAGAAGACCCGGGCGCCCAAGCGTTACACGGATGGCACTCTGCTCACGGCGATGGAGACGGCCGGCAAGACTCTCGATGAAGAGGAACTGGCAAATGCCATGAAGGAAACTGGTCTGGGAACGCCTGCCACCCGGGCGGCGATGATCGAAATTCTACTCAAGCGCGATTACATCGCGCGACAGGGCAAGACCCTGGAAGCCACCGACAAAGGCATTCGGCTGATAGAAGTGGTCCACCCTGAGGTGAAGAGCCCGGGCATGACGGGGCAGTGGGAAGCGTATCTAAAGCAGATCCAGCGTGGGGAGGCTCAACTTGGGCCGTTTCTGAAAGGCATTGAAGAGTACGTAGCGGGAGTGGTGGGTAAGGTCGGACAGGCGCCGCTGGCAGCCAAGACTCCGGTAGAAGTTCCGACCCCAAAACCACAGAGCGTTCAGGTTCCTCTGAGGGCGTCCACTAGCGAGCCACTTCCAGCTGGCAATTTGAACAGTCTCCTTCACCGCGCATTTGGTTTCCCCTCTTTTAGGCCGAACCAGGAAGCCGTCTGCCGGGCGGCTATCGAAGGTCAAGACGTGTTGCTGGTCATGCCGACCGGAGCAGGGAAGTCATTATGCTATCAATTGCCGGGTGTTGTCCGCGGCGGCACGACATTGGTAATCAGCCCGCTGATTGCGTTAATGGAGGATCAGGTTGCCAAGCTTAAGGGGCAGGGATTTGCCGTCGACCGCATTCACTCCGGCCGCCCGCGTGCTGATTCACGGCAAGCTTGTATGGATTACCTCAGCGGTAAGACACAGTTTCTGTTCATCGCGCCGGAGCGATTGCGTGTGGCCGGTTTCCCTGAGATGCTGGCCAAACGACCTCTTTCCCTCATCGCTATTGATGAAGCGCACTGCATTTCGCAATGGGGACACGATTTCCGGCCGGATTATCGCATGTTGGGCCAGTACCTGCCCAAATTTCGTCCGGCACCGGTCATAGCGCTGACAGCTACTGCCACGCCGGTCGTTCAAAATGACATCGTCGAGCAGTTGGGGATGGCCCAGACGAATCGCTTCGTTCACGGCTTTCGCCGCGACAATCTCGCGATTGAGGTAGTTGAGATTGCACCTTCCCAACGGGCTGAGCTCACCAGTCAACTTCTACAGGGGGCGGAGCGCAGGCCAGCAATCGTCTACACACCCACGCGCAAGCAGGCAGAGAGCCTGGCCGTCGAACTTGCCAAGCACTTTCCCGCCGCTGCATATCACGCCGGGATTGATCCGGAGCGTCGCCAGCGAGTTCAAGAGGAATTCCAACGGGGCCGGATTCAGGTGATGGTGGCGACGATTGCCTTTGGCATGGGGATTGACAAGGCTGATGTCCGAACTGTGATCCACACCGCGCTGCCGGGCAGTCTGGAAGCGTACTACCAGGAAATCGGACGCGCAGGGCGTGACGGTGCGCTCAGCCGAGCAATCCTAATGCACTCTTACGGAGATCGCTATACCCACAACTTTTTCTTCGAGCGCGATTATCCAGATGTGACTGTGCTGGATGAAATCTTTACTCAGCTCCGGGCCGAGCCACACGAGAAGGCATTCCTGATGCCGAAGGTCCGAATCGATGAAGAGGTGTTCGACAAAGCGATCGAGAAGCTCTGGATCCATGGTGGTGCCGTGGTGGACTTCGCCGAGAATGTGAGCCGGGGCCACGATCATTGGCGCGAATCCTATGTCGCCCAGGGTGAGCAGAAGCGTGCGCAGATCGACCAGATGATGCGTTTTGCCGAGAGCAATCAATGCCGCATGGCCACCCTGGTTCGCCACTTCGGCGATCTGGCCGACGGAGAGAAGCCGTGTGGAATTTGCGATTTTTGCGCCCCGAAGCAGTGCGCCGCGCAACGATTCCGTACCGCTACGGAGGCAGAGCACAAGACGCTTTTGCGTGTGGTAGCCGCGTTGCGCTCAGGCGGTTCTAGATCAACCGGCAAGCTGCACGGAGAACTTTGTCCCGACAATGAGATAAGCCGCGATGCATTCGAGGAAGTGCTCGGCGCCGCCGCGCGTGCGAGGCTCCTGCAACTCTCGGACGAGGTCTTCCAGAAAGATGGCAAACAGATCCCATACCGTAAGGCCAGTCTCACGCGCACCGGCTTCGCCGTGGACGAGAGGACGCCTATCGAGTTTGTCATGAAGAACACGACACCAGCATCTGGAAAGCGCACAAGGAAGAAGGTACCTACTGTTTCTGCAGGTCGAAAGAGGGCATTGAAGCCTGAGACTGGCGCGGGGCCAAAGACGAAGGGGATTGGAGCCGAGATGGATGTCCGGCGCGAAGCGGCGCTGCGCGCCTGGCGTCTGGTTGAGGCCCAACGGCATGGCGTGCCAGCGTTCCGAATCTTAAGCGACCGCACACTGAGGACTCTGGCCACCACCCATCCTCTAACAACTCAGGCGCTTCTCGCCGTCCCTGGAATCGGGGCCAGCACGGTGGCAAAGTATGGAACGAAGATCTGTCGCGTGCTGGGCGAGAACTGCTGACCGGCAGTCAATTCGTCATCCTGGCGTGCAAAGTACGAAACCTACAGAGGTGGAAGCAGATGCGGTGGGGGCAGTTGTTGAATCTTAGAAAAAAGCATTCTGCGTTCATCGTCTACGATTACAAAGCAACGCGCCAGCAGTATCCGCCGCGGCCGCAAGTAGTACGTTCAGGAAAATGTGAAGAAGAGACCGTGACAAACAATAAGAGACTTAAAAATCACAACAATTACTTTGTCGAGTCCTTGCGTTCTGTCTGGAGAGAAGCAGGGTTACATCAATTTGCTCCTGAATGTTCCGGAACACGCAATTGGGAGATTGTCGCACGCAGCCTCACGGCAGTGACTAACAGTTACCCCCGTGACCTTTGGTTCGTAGTGAATTTTAGCAAGGAAGAGAAAAACAAAATTGCGAGAAAATTGCGGAGGTCGGCGAATAGAGACTTACAAGACTTACCCAACAACTGGAATCCTTTTATTCCTGTCATAGCCGAATACGAGTCATTGTGCCAGAAGATTAGCCAGATGTCCGACTTTCCATTGCAGATGAACGATGGATTTCAAGATGAGATTAATGAGGCGTTTGCAAAAGAACTCTGTTTCGTCCGCGACGACCCCGAGAACATGCACTTAATGATCTACGCCCTATTTGCAACCTATCGAGGAGCGCTTCCGATCATCGGCGCAATGGACTGCATGATGGTCAACGAGAACTGGTTACCATTCGAGAATGCCTTCGATAAGCAGGTCATCGACGAACTCACGGCAGCGAATCGCCACTTCGAAGTAAATCTAAGTTTTGACTGTCCGCGGCCTTCTATAATCCTGACGGACACCTCAAAAGCAGATACCGCACTCTACATCACTCCAGAAGGTGTCGAGGAGGAATATTCCGCCCAGCGCGAAAAGCAGGTTGACGAAAGTAATTACTTCGACTGGCTCTGGGATCCGGCGAGCGGCAAAGAGCACATTCCATTTCCACCTTCCAAGTGGTGAGGCAACGTATTCAGCAGAGCATTGACGAATTGTTTCACAATCTTGCCCACAACCTCCAACATCATGCCGTCACCATGTCTTAACTGTGGGAAAATAACACCAGACCGTCAGCTAAATATAATTTGTCGATATGGAAAGGTGCTGCCGTGGCTCTATATAAGTTTGGTGAACGCACTGTCTCTTCTGATGCCCCGACTTTTCAGAAAGAGCTTGAAAATGTGCACACTGCTTCCGCTGAACAAAAACCGCGATGCCTGTGCCGCCACGGGGAACCTGGCCACGATGAAGGCATTGCGATGGTCGTTGCCAAAATAGGTGGTCGGTTCACCGTAAAGCGCTGGCCCAACAGCGCGGAGAAGCACGCTGCCAACTGCGGTTTCTCCGAGTTGCCGATGGAAATGACCCCCTACGGTGCGCTCCAGCGGGGGGAGGCGGTACTCACACTGTCAAGTGGCCATATAAGGCTCAGGTTGGACTTCAGTCTTGCGGAGGGTGGCGAACGTGAAAAGCCCGGCGGTAATATCGATGGCGGTGAGCATCACGAACCGGAGCAAGGCGAAGGCGACAGCAACACCAAGAAACTTACGATTCGAGCGGCCTTGCACTATCTCTGGCACGAGGCTGATTTGGATAAATGGGATCGAGGGTGTGCTGGTATACGCGATTGGGCAATGATCTCAGGCAGCCTCCGTATGGCGGCAAATGAGAAACATACTGGTAGTGGGCCGTTGGGTCAACTTCTGTTTGTGCCGGAAGTCTTGGGAATGGAAACCGAATTACCAGGTATCGCCGGAGCACGGGCCAAGATTGCGTCCAGGAAAAAGATTGATGACAAGCTCACACCGCTCCTGCTGCTCATAGCTGAATACAAAGACATCAAGCACTATGATCAATACAGCCACACCTTCACAACTGAGGACGTCCCGGAGTATCCATTTTTGATGGAGGACGAGAACGAGCATCCTTGGTCCTACTTCTCCAAGAACTTTAGAATGGCTGCGGATATTTTCTCAACAACCTTCAAGGACGAACTCGATTTGTTGCGCGAGCACAAGAACTGTCACCTGATCACGATTGCCACGTTCAGCTTCAGTGACAGGTTGGTGGCACTTAAAAAGGCGGCCGTCATGTTGGTGAACGAGAATTGGTTGCCGTTCCAGAATGTAAACGAGAAACGGATCATCGACGAACTCACGGCAAAGAACCGGCTATTCGACATAGTCCTTCGTTTCAATCAGCATATTAATTCGACGCGGCCCTTTATCATCCTTAAAGATGCCGCGCCCAGGCCGACAGCACTCTATATCGTTCCAGAGAGACCGAAGGAAGATTATAAAGAAGAGCGTGAGAAGCAGGCCGAACTCGGCAATTATGCGGTCTGGGAATGGAATCCCTCGATCGATGCAGACTATCCACCTTTGCCAATGTCGCAGGAATAGGCTGGATGCTTAAACCTGCGAATCTCGTCGCTCGTGGTAGTGGGAAGATATCAATCGATAGTCCTAACATATTTAAGGTGGAGGCGAGACCATAGCGAATAATCTCCAAGAGAAGTGTACTCCGGGCGGGACCTTGCGAACTCTTTGGCACCGAGCCGAGTTGCATAAATGGGCTCCGGAGTTTGCCGGCACACGCAAATGGGAGATGATAGCGAGCGACCTCCGCTCAGCGATGAAGACTTGGCACGGACGTGATATTTTGACGGTGTCGGAATTTATGGAGGGTGAGAAAAGCGAGAGTACGATGCCAAAGCGGTCGGCTCGAAGCTCTGAGTGTACCCTTCTCCTAATAGCCAAATACAAGTCAATCTGCCGGAAGATAATTCTTACGGAGATTACCGACCATCCGGCTTATCATCTGGACGATAAATTTCAAGAGTCGATTGATCAGGAGTTTGCAAAAGAACTCCGTTTCTTCCGTCAGGACCCGGAAAACGTGCACTTAGTTATTATGGGCGAATTCAGCTTCAATCTAGAATTGGAAACTTCGAAGCCCCCGAACCTGGGTGGCATGCTGGTCAACGAGAACTGGTTACCATTTGAGAATGAATTTGATAAACAAATCGTCGACGAGCTCACGGCAGCGAACCGGCACTTGACTGTCCGCGGCCTTCTATAATCCTGACGGACTCAGGAAAACCTACCGCCCTCTACATCGGTCCAGATGGAGCCGATCGCCGCAAGCAGGTCGACGAAAGTATTTATTTTGACTGGCTCTGGGATCCAGCGAGCAGCAAAGAGCATATTCCCTTTCCACCAAAGTTGTGAAGCAAACTTGCCCCACGATCTAACAACGTGTGCCGATTGTTTGGTCGGAAGGCTGGAAATTACGAGTAAAGAGAGATTCTGTCAGTAGGCGAACAAAAGGCGAATAATTATCTTGTAATCTAAGGGGAGTTTGGGCATAATCACCTTGCTGTCGAAATCAACATACCGATCCCGGCATTGCTCGACTTCTATAACACGACGAAAACCCATAACCCGACGAGAGTCCCACAATACTTCGAACAGAACTGCAGTGGCCGCGGCTCCAACAAGGCGGCCACAAGTCGTTTGGAGAATCTTATTTCCGCTCTTGGTGTCCTCACAATCACCCGTTGAAGCTCCTTTGTACCAGAATGTTAGTGAGCCGGCATGTCCTTAGGAGGCAACCGCTTTCCTTGGATTTCCGCCGAGTTTGCCATTGGCGCGTACCGCTTCGGCCTTTGCTATGGAACGTGCTTGTGCTCCTGTCTTGCCCAACTGTGCAGCCATCCACCCCTCGCGGAGCGGAAAGATGTGATCCGCCCCGCAAATGCCAAGCGGTCCGCCGTAAAGAAGATTTTGAACGTGGCGGCTCTGCACTTCGAAGAACTCGCAGCGTTGTGGGAGGAAGTACATGGCAAAGCATAAGATCGTCACTACCAACGCCGAAATTGATCGCGCAATCGAGCAAGCCAAAAGCCTGCGAAGCGAGCCGCGGGTGACGGAAGTGGAATATAGGCCGGGACCAGGGCTGGATCTACTTATCCTTAAATTGAGTGATGGCCGCCGACACCTGATTCCACGCGAAGATCTGCAGGGCTTGCAGTCCGCAACCAAAGACCAGATTGCGAGGGTCGAAATTCTCGGCGATGGGACCGGCCTTCATTGGCCAGATCTCAACCTCGACCACTATGTTCCCAGCCTACTCCGTCGCATCTATGGCACAAAAAACTGGATGGCGAAGATAGGGCGTAGCGGCGGCTCGGTGAAAAGTGTTGCAAAGAAAAAGGCGGCTCGGGTTAACGGCTTGAAAGGTGGCCGCCCCAGACATGCAGCTATGGGCGATTAGCGACTCGGCCAGTACGACCGCCACGAGCCACGGATCCAAACACTGCAGGCATCAGACTTCTTTCAGTTCGAGGGCGCACCCTTTGCCGAATTTTCGGCCTTCGCTAGGTTAAGGCCTAGTAGTCCAGCGTGTGCACTGCAACGCCGCGCTCGATACAGAACGCCTTGCGCGTCATCCCGCGCTGCTCAAACTCACCCACCAGCCGCTCCGCTTCCTCGCGGCTCCGATGCCTGGCCTTTGATCCCGAACTCGTTTCATTCATACAGCGAGCTCAACACAATCTCCCACCTCGCAAAAGAATGGCTTTGCCCGGACGGATACAGAGTACCTACAAAAAGGAGTTAACGAATTGCTTACTAACTGCGTATTTTGTGCGGTTGCGGGCTGTATCCTCATCCACTTCGCGCGCAAGAATTTTCGTAAGTTTCTATTTTATGTAGCCTTTTTCGCCGGGCTTGGCCTTGATTTCTGGCTCTATAACAGTTATTCCGTCTATGCGACTCTGGCGATCATGTATATCATTCCTTTCGTTCCTTACCTCGTGTACTTAGCATTCACCAACTTCGGGAAGCTACTAGTCTCCCTGGCAGGCCTCGCCGCTACCGCGGGAGCTTGGTGGTTGTTTTGCGCGCTGGCTCCAGTAATCGCTGGCATTCTCGGGGTTGGAATAGTTTGGTTCGCTTTAGCCGATGACGGTGGGGATGACCTATTGAAAGCTGCGGCCGTAAACAGTTTCTTCCCATTCGTCTGATAGCAGAAGCCTGCATGGCCGACAAAGCGGGCTTACTGTAGAACAATTCCTGTTTTCGTTCATCCCCCTGGTGGCGCAGGAGAGCCGCGATGGACAGATAGGTCTCGGTTGCGCTTTGATCGTCAAGGTCGTTTCTGGCCGAGTTGTCAGGGAAGCGGCAGCGAAGAACTGATTCGGCGAATCGTCTTTCACCGAGCGGTATATGCGGATGCCGGAGATCTTTGCTCTGGTGCCGTTGCCGACGCGATGTTACTTGCTGTGGCGTTACCGAAGCAGCCTTCGGTATTGCTCCTCATTGACCGTCAAGGTCACTTCCCCAGACCCATTCGTCAGGCCATTTTCAAATGCATGCCAGTCTGCGACAACCATCCGAGTTGCAGTGCGAGCGACCACCTCTTCAACCTTCGCTGCCTCTGCAAATGTGAATGTGCGGAAGCGGACATGGCTGGCTTTTAGATCATGGAAGCTGACCTGCCATCCTCCGTCACACCCTTCTCAAATCGCAGACAGAGCAGCAGCCGAGTTTGCCAGTGATCCTCATCCGAGTTGTCGATTCCACGCTCGCCGCCCACATCAACTATTTTCAGGCCGCGCCTTGTGACCACCCGGCTTTATCCGCATACCGACAACGTTACCTGCGTCGTCTTCGATCGGGCAGGACTCGTTCAGGACTTGGCTTCTCGTAAACGCCGGTGTCCAGTCCCTTCACCAGCTTCTCCATCGACACCTCGAGGACTTCGCAGAGTCGAAGCATCGTGGTAACGGTTATAGGCCGCCCAGCCTCAATCTGCTGGAAATGGCGCGCCGAGAACCCGAAAGAAATCATGTCCTCTTGGCTATATCCGTGCTTCTTGCGAAGCTCGCGCACTTTGGTACCGAGAGCGTGGAAGAATTTCGCTTGATTAGGCACGCTCTGGTTTGTAGTGTTGTACGAGCAGAAACACCACGAGCAGATTAGCTTGGAAATAAGCAACCGAACCGAAACTCTGGTTCGCTGCCAGTGTTGAATTGAATGCTCACTTGTAAATAGCAGGTCCCGGAGCACCAATATCCGGACCAAAGGAAACGTCAGTGACTCGTCTGAGAATCATCGTCCGCCGTCTCGAAAAGCCGCTCATTTTTGTTCTGCTCTGGGCCTTCAGTATTCCCGTGTGCCTGTCCCAGACTGCGGGAAGGGTGGACAATGTACAACCGGGAAATGCACTCGCGCTGGTCTCTGGCGTCCTGGAGGCGCGCCACCACGGATTGCAAAAAGTAGAGATGGACACGCACGACCTCATCTCCAACTATGAAGAATTTCGCTCATACTTCTTGCCTTATCGTGCACACTACCGCTTCCATCTCGAGGGTAGTTCCCTCTTGATAACCATGGAAGACCTGCAGTCGCTCGTAAAGGGAAACTGGAATCCTTCTCTGATTCCTGCCAATGCGGCCGAGAGCAAGCTCATTGCACAAATGGTCGAGCAACTCAACGCGGCCAATCAGAAGGTGGCCAGTTCTCAGGACTCAAGGCCCGTTCGCCCCAACCCGCTCCCTGGCCCGCCGCCGGACAAGGTGAAATCCCTGATCTTCGACACAAGTGTCACACGCTGCGCCGAAGGGATGTGCCCCGTACGCAGGGACGGACTATGGGGCTTTATTGACTACGACGGAAATCTTGTGCTGGACTTTCGTTATCATAGCGCCACCCCGCCCTACTTCAGCCGCGGCACATGCGTTGTAGGTGCCAGCGACTCCGATAATCGGGAATTAAACGGATACGTCTACATAGATAAGACAGGCAGCGTTCTCTTTGGCAACAAGGTCTTCGCGGTTGCACACCCATTTGTCGACGAGGTCACGACAGTCACACTCGTCCAAACGGGCGCGAAAGCTGTGCTCGATCTCCAGGGACACATGCTGCTCTCCAAAGATGTTCCAGACGGAGAATTCCATGAAGGGCTGATTGCAGGAAGCGGTCCGGGCGGTGTCGGCTTCCGTAATGCCAAGATGCAGTGGGCGGTGACACCCAAGTATCCCCAAGCGCAAGCATTCAGCGAAGGAATCGCCTGGGTTGTCGCAATCACGCCAGGAGGAGTATCGAAATGGGGTGCGATTAACAAAGTGGGCAAGACGATCATCCCCTTTATGTTTTCACAAGCCCCTGAACCGTTTTCGGACGGTTTGGCGCTCGTCACTTGCACCGATGGCAAATTCGGGTATGTCGATACCGCCGGCAAGCCAGCACTACCCTGCCAGTACCTAAAGGCCAATCGCTTCGTTCGTGGGCACGCGCTTGTTGTGAGTTTGATGGGTGAACGACTGATCGATAAGCAGGGAAATGTCGTCGCCGATGGAAAGCGCATCGGCATAAGCCCGGCAGGTCTGAGCTCACTTACGCTGCGCGAGGACGGTCTATATTACTTCATCGAGGCGTACCACGGATTACTTGATGGAGACGGGAATATTGTGATCCCTCCTAACTATCTAGATGTGGGCTTGTTCCCGGCTGATCAGGATCCCAACGGCCTTGCCTGGGCTGCCCTCGTTGGTAAGAACGGACAAACGTCTCAAGGCTTCATCAACCATCGCGGCGAATTCATTCTTCTCCAAGAGCAAAGCAAATACCAATGAGTAGTTGGCGGGAAGGCAAAAGACATCGCTCCTCGAGGTTCCAGCGGGCGCTGACTGTTAACGGAGCATACATGAAACGAGCTACGGCTTAAATCGAGCGCCAGATCCATTCAGACCGTGTCTGGCAAAGTCTGCAACGCAATTAAAAACAGCAAGGGCTGCGATCGGCAGCCGGGGGACAAACAGAATGCCGTCTCAGAAGGTAAACCATTTTGCGATTGGCTCGCTCATTGTATTAATGGCCTTTTCGTCTGCATGTAGCAATCGCAAAGCTGCTACAAAATCGAATTTCGAAACCGCTCTCAACAAACGCTTCCAGAAGGAAAAAGAATGCATGGCCTTAATGGCGTTTCCAGACGACGCGTTTGGCTCTATGGCCGCATTCGACGCGCTTACTGATGCCGGGATGCTGACCAAGACTCAGAATGGCCAGAAGGTTCACTATGACCTTTCCACTAAAGGACGAGAGTTCTGGAAGGCAAAAAACGGCGGATATGGCCAGTTCTGCTATGGTGAGCGGACAGTGACTGAGATCGAGAGATTTACAGAACCTTCTGATATGGGTGGCGTACACGTTTCCAACGTTACCTACAAATACAAGGTGATCAACATTGCCGACTGGGCAAAACTTGCTCCAGTACAAAAGACCTTTCCATACATGAAGACGCAGATTGACTCGGATTCAGCGCCGAACGAAGAACAGCAACCCTTGTTCCTGATGAACGACGGATGGTCCGCGGAGGCGCGTTAGATTCAATCCCACTCGGTGCGGATTGGAAACGGGCAGTCGCTTCCCACTACCGACTGTGTGGTCCGAATTGACCTGTATCAACGGAGTCCATGATGAGAAAGCTTTTTGCTACCTGAATTATGCACACACGCCGGTCATCTGGGTCAGCGTGGTTGATTGCTGGCCCGTGTCTGTCTGTTTGATGTGCGCTTGAAACTTCGCTGAATCTCGCCTGTTTTCGCCTTCCATCCACG
>Ga0182030_10012915_pt1 | contig 16678 bp, 19 predicted proteins | sample 812S3MmetaG_FD_121299 | JGI IMG/M metagenome (GOLD analysis project Ga0182030, IMG submission 121299) | Permafrost microbial communities from Stordalen Mire, Sweden - 812S3M metaG (Illumina Assembly) | ecosystem: Environmental > Terrestrial > Soil > Wetlands > Permafrost | place: Sweden...
AAATTTACAAAATACAAAAACAAATACAATATTATTATTGTTTTTGTAGACTAACTTAGAAAGAGATTTATCTCTATTCTCTATTATAAGACTATTATTACCAAAAATATAATCTAAATATTTATTTATTATATCTACTAATTCTATAAATCCCCTAATTTTATTATATTAAATAAAGAACTTTAGTTTATTTCTAAATTCTAAAACGAGTTCTATAAGATTCTTGGTATTAAAATTAAACTATTTATAACTAATTATTTTTAGATTAATAGATAGATAGAAATTGTAAATTAGTATATTAACTAGTGACTTTGATCCTTTATTAACTTCTATTAGAACAACTAGAATAAACTCTTTTTTATAGTTAACTTTATATAGATTACTCTATAGTATAAAACAATTAAACAATTCTTTATTTTTATAGAAATGGCTTATAAACTATAATTATTATTTGATTAGAAGTTTCTGATATTGACTATAGATATTAAAGAATCTAATTACAAAAAAGTTAGAACTATAGTAAAGTATATTAAAGAAGCCTAAGATATTATCTAAGAAAATACTACTACTATCTAATAATAATATATAAAGTAGACTAATAAAAAACATTATAAGATTGATTTTAATATTAGTAACTATATTTGGATAAGTACAAAAAAGTAAAAGACTAATAGACCTAGTTATAAACTGGCTAAATAAATAATTAATCTGTTTCTGATTATTGTATAATATAGTAATACCTTTAAGCTAAAACTTTCAGATTTAATTAAGATATATTTAGTATTTAATACAAAAAGACTATAAAAGATAATAGATAATCTTTTAAAAAAACAAGTTAATTCTAAATAATTGCCAATAAAAATCAAGGGCAAAAACAAATAGAAAATAGAGAAAATCCTTACTATTAGACTAGTACAAAACAAACTCAAATACAGGATAAAATAGCTTGAATTTGATGATAACTTAAAAGAATATTAGGCTTAAAACTTCTATTATATATTATAGATACTACAAACCTTTTACAATAATAATTCTATATATTTAGAACTACTAACAAACTTATAGTACTAATTATAGTATATTCTAAACAATAAATGATCAAAGAAATAAAATAATAATAATAAGTCTAAGGACAGGCTTTCTTATAAGGAAAAGATAGTATTATATAGTATTATATAATCTTTGCATACAGATGTCCTATTACTGCTTTTACTAGTCATCTGAATTAGTCTAGGGTATCATACTAGCAAAGTATCTCCTACTATCTATAAATACTTTCTTTGTACATAGATCTTTGCTCTTTAGCTTAGAATTCCATTAAGTACGCCCTTATTACTAGAGCCTCATGCTCTATAGGATTCGTGACTGTGACAAATAGTAAAAAGATTATAAAAATATAAGAAAGAAAAAGAGAACCTTTATAGACTTACTTTATATAATTGTTTGTTTAAAGAAAAAAAAAAGAAAATAAGAAATAATATATTTAAAAATATAACTTATCTACTATATTTTATACTATAATATATTAATAGTATTGCTTTTATAATAGAATTAATTATATTATTATAGTTTTTTATTATTATAACTATAATACTTAGATTTTCAATTATTATATATAATTTATAGTTATATATAGATTACTATAGCTCTATATAGTATCCAGCAATAAATAATATCTTAAATCCAAGGCTATAACTTAAAATTCTGCCAGCAAGCTCCACGAGCTGTTTTCAACTAGTTTTATTGTACTCTAACTTGTCCTTACCTGGTCTTACTCTCCTCAGATATATTGCGCCTTCACTACCTTATTATGGGCCTGGGATCACTTCTGCTGCGTAGACTTGGCTTTATGAGGAGTGGTCGAGGCTCTACAGCTACTCCTCACTGCCCTTTTGGAGAAATGCAAGCAACCATATTTTACGAACTCGTCAGATCAAGTGGTTGATGAACTTCATATTCGATGAAAATATGTAATCTGATCCTAAGAATGTCAGAGTCTCCTAAACTCAAACCTCCGGGCCCTTTCCAGGCTGGCAGGCCAAAGTTATCGGACAGGGAAGTTGCGAACCTCGAACATTTCCATGTGGGCAAATACTGGCGTTGGATCCCTTCCGTCACTTTCTTCTATTCAACGGAAGGTACGAGCCTCAGATGTAAACAAACAAATCTTTCTCCTCTTGAAGCCTATCTTGATCTTTCTTCATTAACATTCTCCACCCACAACATCCACATCATCATCCCAAACTCTTATTTGCACACTCATAGAGCTTTCGCATCATCATTTTAACTCTTGATTGCATTCATCATGCGTTTCCCAATTGCTCAACCCCTCTCCATCTTGATGGGCGTTTCCCTTGCCCACGGCATGCATCTTGCACCTCGCAACGACAACCAAGACTTCGCTATTCTCTCCATGAACGGAGCTGATGAGTACGCTGGCTACCCACTCCGCGTTCCTCTCGATGGAACTCCTGTTCAAACCAGTAAGTCTCCGTTCTTTCCTAAACTACGCGAATGCTGAAGCGTCGTTGAAGATAACTCTTTGAGCATCACTTCGGTCTCGTCCACCTTCGACGTGCCTGAGAACTGCCATCTCGAGTGTGTCGATGCTCCTCCAGTCTTCGTCAAACCTCCCTACGCTGAGAATATCTGGCAGGTTGGCCCACCTCAGACTGTTACTTCTGTCTCTTGCACCAAGCCTCAAATCAACCGCCGTGCATTGGAAAATAACAACAAAAGTACCATGCATCTGGAGTTCTATGGCTCCAATGACTGGCGAGACCTGTGGGATGTTCTATACATAATTGATGCTTGGTCGTCTTACGAATTTGACGTTCCGGTTAATGGCAATTTTGTCATCCCCAGTACGTATATTTCCACATTTAAGTTCCAGTCAAACCTACTTCATGTTTACTCATCTATTTCTACAGATGACCAAAGACATCTCCAAAATATGAGAGTTCAGCTCCTTTGGTCCGACGCTCGCTGGGACTTGAGCAAGGTCTGCACAGTCAAATCGGCGGGCAAGAAGGCTGCGCAACCTTCGCTCGAACTTGGTGGTAATTCAAAGTTCGGCAGTTTTTACACCTTGAATCCCATCTCCAAAGTGCAGAGCATCTCTTGCAACTATACTTCAACCCAGGGCAACTGAAATATGAAGGTTAGACGATGCACGGTCTAGGTCTGTCCATATTGTGTATGTGCTATAAGTTTGGGTGGACAAGTTTCCTTGAGCTGGCTTTGAAGGGTTGGTTTCTTTCTTGGGTCATTGCAGTGGCCTTCGGGATTTTCGGCGGTGGAAGACTTGATGTCATCGACGAGGCGTGCTTTTGCTTCGCGTCTTGTGGTTATGGAAAATTCCGCATTTATTATGTACAGATTGCTTGTCGATCAGTATGAATTGGCTCATAGGGGCTTTCTGGACTTTTCATAGAATCAAAATGATTTTGAGAAACGCGTTTTTCCTATTTCCGTTCTTGAAGTGTTCTGACTTGTAACCTTTGAGCACCCAGTCATTGTGAAGCTCTCTTTACTTGCCAATTCATCAGCACATCTCGAGCTAACCACAATGACTGAAGATTTAACGAAGCAAAATATCAGGTGGAAAGCTGCGCTCGCTCGAGAAGTAGGAACTTGCCCCCGCACATACCTGTTACTTCACAGGTCAAAGCTTGCAACCTCTGAAGTATCATCATCAACGAAATCTACGGGGACGCCTTCACGCTGAGAGATCATCTCGAATACTGTACTCCTCATCTTCCCGCATCCCCCCCTCGGGACTGACTGACGCGCCCTTCACACACTAATTTATGCACGCGCATACTATCAACTTGGGTTCTGTACACGTTTTGATATAAATTGTGATTCTCGCGGCTGCGAGGGTTGGTAGAAATGGGTTTGGAATTTGTGGTGGGGTGTTTGAGAGTGGTTGTGAGGATGTAGAAGGGGGGTGGGGCGGCTTACAGATGTGTTTTGGTGTTTGGATTGAATGGGTATTATGGGTTCTGGCGCTGGGAGGGCGTTCTTTGGGTGGGGCGTTGCTGCAGGGTTGATATGAGGTGCCGATGGGATTGGCTTCAGAGGAATTGGGGGCAGGCGATATAATGGGGTTATAGTGGGATACATAGAACTATTGATGGTAATCATAGAGTCTCTCATTTTCCCCAAGTTTTCTTCGGGATTTCATTGCACTTAGGCAGGTAAGGTCCAGGAGGTGGAGATGAGCTTTCATGGCGATCGTATCATTGAAGTAGCTGACTTGACGATCTTTTTTCTTATACAGAAGGCTCCCCAAATATAGCTTCAGCTATTTAATGAAATGTATATTTACTATGAATTTACCGGCTTATAATCGCAATCCACAGCCTCAACCCCAGGATCTGACTGGGTCGCAGCTAAAAAAGCGTCGTAGACGTTCTGAGCACTGTACTCCAACACGATCAGTATAGATAGGTATGAAATATAGACATAATATGCGGGGCAAGGTTGATTTTGATGAAATCAGAATGCTATTCGAGGGAATGACAAGTAGACTTTCACAAGGGGCTAGATAGAGAGCTAGTAAACTGTTATGTGAAGTGACAAAGGAAGGCCTTAGGGGATGCTTTACAGGTAAGCTGCACCGAACGGGTTGGGGACTCTGAGAGTTGTGTGAATCCTTCTCCTTCCTTGTTTTATTTATAAGGGGTTTCAACTTTGCTATGTGCGCCTTAGGGCTAGAAGTGTCGTACGGGAATGGCGATGGCTTTGTATATTAAGTGAATAAACTAGGGATTTTAACTACAGAACCGAGGCGGGGCTGGAGTAGCTGCATTCAAGAGAGATGTAAAGCTGCGTCTATATATATATGAAAGACTATGATATAGAATATATAAATTGCCGAATAAAATTCCCTTTTCAAGTAATCTGAACCTCGGGATCTCCTCAATGCAGGAACTCATACGCCAGACAACCCTTGATTTGCTATATATCCCGGTCCGACCGTGAACCTCTTCTTTATTGATTCGGTTAGGTAGTTGATGAAAGTACCGATCATGCGATATTAATTATTACTGGAGGACAGCGAAGTGTAGAAGCGGAGAAGGTGGATGGGAAGGTGGGGGCGGTAAACGCGGGGTTGAGCTTGGCCGCCGGTTTCAAACAGCACTCCGCCTATCAGTCGTGAACACTACAGAAGACATTCGCAGGAGTCCTTTTTATAAATCGAGAATAGCGGTACCGGAAGATCCACAATTTCACGGGCCTCCTTTCAGACATAGAGTGGAATTGAAGTTGGATGATGGCACAATCATTTTATACCATAGTATATACTAAGAATCACAGGCCACATCAAGCGAACGAGCACGCTTTTAAAGTCCTACGCAAACCTTATAAAACATTGTGAAAGAAAGATGAGCATCTAATCCCATTGCCGAGCTTTTCCGACTCCATTCCCCGGCCCAAAGGCGGCGGCGATACTAATTACCTTGCTGGCACCTTCAGGAACTTCCCAATCTCCTCTCTTTCGAGCAGCATCTGAAACAAAATATCTGGCCTCGAATCTCAAGCTTTGACCTTTGATCATGGGTACAAGGTCGTACCTGGAAGATTGAGGAGTCAGCAATTGCCTTTCTGGGGTAAGTTTTGGGAGTAGAGACACGCGTCATGGAGTAGATGTCTCGGGAACGAGCATGTTTGCTCATGAAACCGCCTAATATAGGCATTTCACTACTCCCTGATGTTCACCTACTCTATTTGATAGTAAAGTTCGCGTGCGGGTTCACCGTCCTCATCCAGCTTGGGAGTCGGTTTGAGGCCGTATTTCGTCTTGAGAAAATGCCAATCGACGACAATTCGACCCACTAGGTTGCATCTAAGCCGCACGTTAAAGATCAGCAGATTTATGTTGACGAGTTCTCTTACTTATTTCTGTTCTTGCTACTGTTAAGCGTGTAATGAGATTTTGTCGCGGTGTCGGAAACGTATAACAACTCCTCGCACAGGAACGTCTCTGCAGCAACGGGGAAAGTATGACACATTCTTAGAGGGGGGAACTCGTGCACGGCGGGCGTTTTAATTCCCTGTTTGGCCTAATTAATGTTCGCCTTGCGTCCTTCTTTTCTTGTTACTCACCCGCGTGATAAAGTAGTTAACCACCGGCACATACTGAATACCATCGACTTCATCAAGGATTGGCTCAGTAGCTTTATGTTCTACACAACCCCAAGGATTGTATGGTTCATGTTGAAAGAAACCCTAATAAGACAGTGAGATTAGCGAACGTTGATAAATTTGGACCTGAGGCATGTTTCATTTGTAAGGTGTCCTTTTGATGCATTGCTTTCTTCTGCAGCATGGCCCCTCGAAGACATGTTGTAAAGAACCAGACTAAAGGATAAACAGTTTATCTGTCCGGGCTCCTTACATAACTGGATGAGATATGCCTCTCTGGTCCGTTCCCCATATCGAGTGCCCGGATTACGGCACCAGCTGAGACCGCGGTGACGCTAACAATTTTTGATCAGCCACAAATTCACTGCAATTAGTTTGAAAGCTTACCACTTCTTTGTATCCTCAATAAGATTGATAGGAAATGGCAGGCCCATCTCCTTCGATAACCCATCCAGAAACAGTCTGAGCCAGCTACGAACAGACGGTGCCCCAGCAAAACCACCGATGAGAAACAAACTCTACTCGAATTATTTAGCAATCTGATACACATTCCTCCATTCAGATTAATTTGAATCTACCTTCACTACATGGCCAGCTTTCCGGGCAGCTTGAAGCTGCTGCTCTACTACCTTTCCAATCCTAGTAAGAAGTGGCATAAAAATTGCCTCGTAATCCCTACTGAAGGCCCATGAATGTCAGCGAAAGTAAGGCGAGAATCAAATTTACCCTGGTAAGACGACTTACTAATCTAAAAGAATGTGATTATCTTCGAATCGGTTTGGCACCCCGGTTCTCTTGTCGCCGCGGAGACCCGGAATACGAACTCTGCCAAGAACCCGCGACTTGGTAATATCTTTCTTCCTTTTGTCAATATTCTCAAAGTCCGGTATCAGATAGTTGATATGCGACCGAATCGTCTCGCCGTTTCCCTCGAGATACGTTTCTGTCCTCAGCCTTTCATACAGGAGTTGGTAATATCCGACGTTGGCATAACTGCCACCACAATTATCACCTATATGAGTTAGAGTCATGATCGAGAGTGGGAACACTAATTCTAACCGCTAGGAGCAACGATCTCTTCTTTGAATCTCAAAGGGTAACTTGTATCAACGCTCAATGTCGTTATGTCCACGGTACCCCCACCACAATCTAGTACACCCACCGACTCCCCCGCCTGCAGAGGTTAATCAAGGTAAAACAGAAAAGAACGAGGAGTTATGAAGGCAAAACGTACAATCATGGAGAGAGAACTTCCAGCTAAGAATTGGGCGGCAGCTTCGGGCTCAGAAATGAAGGTTAAGTTTTGAACACTACCATCCTCCAGCGTCCCGAACTCCGTCGCTTGGATTGCAGCTTCCATAGAGAGCTGCAAAACCCTTGATGATTCCGCGGACCAAATTGTGGGAACTGTAAATACAAACTCAACTGTGCATTGATCGTTGAAGTTTTCGTGTTTTATTAACTGTTCTTTGGTATGTTTAAAAACGTGAACCAAAAAATCTGTGATAACGTCGCGAACATCCCGAATATCAGGTACTGTCCGTTTCCCAAATTTGCGAATGATCCCCCTTCGAATTAGTTTGTTCAGCTGCTTGCGTAAAACTTTTCGATCACCGTCAGTGTAATTTGTGCTGAGCAGCATAAGCTTGGGACGTTCAATCCGACGAAGTGGGTTGCGATTGGTATTGGCCTTGTACCTTTGATATGGCACAGCGTAGCCCCAAAGAAACTCGGTGGACTCGTCACTATCCATATCTTCATCTTCATCGTCATTGACCTCGTGGGATAGGTTGCGATCGTGTAATATATTTGTTCCGTATCTTGCCTGTCCAGATGGATCGTCGAATTGATCCTGAACATGGGTTCGAGGTAACTGCACAGAGGGGTACCAGCTCTCGGTAGGTACTTGCTCTGCGAGACCATTTGAAGGATCGTTTGGCCAATTCTTTATGGTCTTTATATCTCCTACGGTCACCAGACGACCCTCACTTCTATCTCCTCTTGGATGAGAGCAATATGACACTGAGGTGAACGTTGTGCCATAATCAATCCCAACAACGAAATGTTTTCCTTCGCTGTTCCTCTCGGATACGGGATCTTGGGGGGAAGTCCTTCCAAGTGTCGATGAACTAAGAGTGCCTGTGCCTATTTGTGGGCGAGTAGAGGAGAGGGAGCTCTGCGTTGAAATTTCACGTGACTTAGAGTGACAATCATCTCTGAAAGATTGGGCAAGTGCTGTAGTTTTGGCGAGTGCTTCTCTCCAATCTTCATATGGGTGAAAGCGAGTAATTCGAGCCATTTTCTGCTTGGGTGTTGTGATCGGTTCTGAAGATGAGGAAGTGGGATTGTCATAATTCAGCATCCAAGAGAAAAAGTCTGGGAATAGCCTACCGCTGTTTTTATTTTGTCACATAAACACATGCCAGGGATAGGGAGAAGTGAGTATCAGACCTTTGACTTCTAAAAGCATCAATCGATAGTGCCACGCGGTAATTCATTAAAAAGCAAGGGCCTTGAAAGGAATTAGGGTGGTAGTGGCAAATACTAATGCATATGCAAAGGCCCTGTTAGCATGTGCTCGTACAACGATGGGGCGTTCGCAAGGGATTCCAACAGGCCGGCAACATGATTTCTTGGCCGGCCCGAGTATTGAACATTTTTTCGGCTCAAGTTTGGCAAGGGACCCCCGACAGACGCGGGATAGAAGGGGCTAGCTTTTCCCTAATCCTGGGCTTTGTGGAGATTTCTTCTCGCCGATCACTAGCGGTACAAGGAGACAAAAGCGGTACAATTAATATTTTTGAGTCATGTTTAAGTTACACAGCTAGAAGGCAATTGTTTCATCCGGGTGGTGCAGACTTGATCCGTTTGGGCGCCTCGCACCCGGCCCTGCAAGCCTAGATATCCAGCCACGTGCTGGATACGGTGCTACGTTCGTGATTACGGGTGATATAGAACTCATTGTCTTCTCCATAAGTCATCACTGAAGATAAATAATTTCAAAATGGTTAATTGGAGTTCTATGGACGTAGTCTCTCTGCTCGCCTGGCTCGATTTCTGCATTGAAAATCGGCTTGAGTTTTACGAAACAGTCATTGAACATCTCCGAGATTCGAGGGAAGTCTCAACGGGCGAAGGTTTCCTGTTTACGAAACTGCAAATCTCGAACAAGTTGACCGATTTAGCCCGAACGAAAAATCCTGCTACACGACCTCTTTGCAAGGCCCGCGACGACTTGATGGGGAAGGGTAGCTCCACCCTGGCAAATCTCTCAACGACGATCAAGCAAGAAATACGAACAACGCTGAGAGAATACCGACTGTCAGTCCCTGAATCTGCCCATCTACGGCCTTATGAGGAGGTTAAAATATCACGAAGCAAGAATCTCGTACAAATTCCAGACATCGGTTCATTTGCAGGCGACGGACAGGTTATAGATCCTAGGTCAACAAGTGGGATTCTGCAAAATAGCGTGGTAAGAACTGCACGCAAGGTAGGTTGCGTTATTCCATCATTGTTTTGCAATGTCGACTAAAAGTGCGACCAGAGCGAAGTTGGCCTTCTTGAGTGCTCGACAGAGTGGCAGAGAGTCAAACAACATCCTTCTCCCACATTTGGCACAGAGCAACCAGAGGCTATTCATAACAGCCCTTCCCCAAACCCTGGCAAACTAAACATAGACACGACCTCGTCTCATCAAGGAGAACGCGTAGATATTTGCTACTCTATGGTCAGCTGCCAGGACATCCCGAGAGAACATATACCCTCCGTAGACCATCCGCATAGGCAAACCCTTCAAAGAAAAGATCTGGAAATTAAAGCCTTGGAACTTCGCTGGCAGCAGGATCTTGCAACCTCCCTTATGCGAGAGAACAAATTAAAGCAGGACATACACAAACTTCGGGCGGAGAATCAACACATGCTTAATGCGCAGCAAGATCGCGAGAGAGCTGGGAAAGATCCCCTGGAGAAGGATTTGTGCCAACAGAATATGCGGATATATAATCTGAGCCAAGGGAATGAAGCTTTGCGAGACCTGGCACCTTTCTTCCGGCAAATCCCTGAAGAGACCCCCAATTTGCATTCAACAAAAATTGGCGATGTCGCGGATGACCTCAGTTCGGAGCTCACATTACTACTCCACGGTCACGAAATTAGCAGTGACGGGTTACTGATGCCCCACTTATCGTCGGAAACAGATCTTGCAGCCCTCGTTCGATCAGCTCTAGCCGATAGATTCGCGTCCCAAGAAGATAAACTTCTTAAAGATTATGTTGCAAGATTCCATCCAGAGCTAGTCTTGAAGACCCTTGTATTAGTCGCCGTGAGAGAGTGGGTGTTCAAAACAGACTATCCTAACTTAGATCAAACATACTCTGCACTACTAGAATCTTACAGGGAGATTGTGTTCAATTTCGGTAAGTCGAACTTCAAGAAGCGCTGGGTGTAACTGACATGCCTATGCTGAAAAGGGGGTTGGAAAGGGCTAAAATGTTGTGAGGTGGCGGCATATAATCGTGCCATGGAAAAATTGCAGTTTAACACCGAGATTCAGTCAAGAAAAGCATCTTTGCTGGCGGCACGATTACTAAGAGCCCTTGCCCCCCTTTTCCTTTCAGACTCTGATGGAGATCAATGCAATTTCGAACACTGGAGCAATGAAGAGGAGATCAACGAGAACCAAAGAGGCTGCCTGAGCAGACTTTTTGAGATCGCTTTACAATTCAAAGCTGACTCAGTAGGTGAGGGATGGGTATTTGACTTCGTTATTTTCCCAGATGGAGTGGCACCCGGACAAAGCAAAACCATGTCTGAACAACGATGCTACAACGGCGGACCGATTTCCTTGCATTCCAATTGGGAGGAAAATTTCTGGGCCGTAGCATCCATACATATATACGAGTCTAAAAAAGCGGCTTGCCCGTTGGATCCCTTTTCAGATGCACTGATACAGGCAAACAACTTCATTGGCGAGAACGACCGAGTCGGGAAATATCAACGCCTACACAGCACCATTTTGAAGATTCCTAAAGCGGATAATATTGTGGAAAGTTTACTGTCCAGGAGAGACAATGAAGTGAGCACCAGCAGGGAAAAGACTCGAGACCTCGAACAAGACGAATCCGCGCCACCAAACGTCATCATGGAGACAATAGACTCTACAACAAGTGCAGACGACAACAGCAGAAACCAAACTGAAGAGAGTCAAGCGGCTATTTATACTGGTAGCAATGTACATTCTAAGATAAATTTCAACGAAAGGAGAGTAACTTGTCATTCGGGGCTAGCCCAAGCATCAAAAATCTCCGTCGGTAGAGATGGCAAGGTTCCAGATCGCGACCACAGAATTCTACTCCATGGGCTTGTCAAGGGGATTGCAACTTCTGGTGGGCCACCGTCTGAAGCAAAAATCAAGGCTCAGAAAGTGACGGAATCAATCGATTTCAGTTGTGAGCTCTGTCTTGACTGCTTCGCGAGCCGTGAAGGTCTCCTGAGGCATCAGAAAAATAGTAAGACAAAAAATCGCAGGTATTCTCGAGGATACAGAGTTGACACCAGCAATAGAAGCCTGTTCTCGATGTCTGCAGTGTGATGTTAAATTCTTCAGGGGATGGCAACTGCGGGAACACCAGAAAAGTGGCCACTCAACTTTACCCAACACTGAAGTTCGATGCGACCTCTGTGAGATTGAGTTTGACGTCCCATGGCAACTTACCAAGCATCGGAAGAGGAAACGTCAGTGCTATATCAGTTCTTAGTGAGCCTTGCTGATCCTATGTCCCAGACAAAACTTCTGAGTCCAATACGAGCTCTTCTCTCAAACATCCCCATTCAGGAAACGACAACGAAAGGCTCCACAAAAAGAGACAGGCCTCGAGATCGCTCAGCGAGATATCGGAAGAGAACGTAGTTGAATCACCAAGCCTCGAAAGAGCAGATCAGACAAGTAACGCCACACATATCGCCAGAATCTTCGCAGCGCTTGCTAAGTATAGAGCAGGCGATCCAAAAGTTGTATCACAATCGCAAAATGCAAAGAAAGAGAATCAGTCAAGCGACGAGGAAACTGGGAAATCATCTCTGGATGACCATGGTGGGAAGGATAGCAAGGAGTCGTCGGCACACAGTGCTCGGAAGTCGGGATCTGGTCTTCCACAGTTAGGGAACTTTTCGGTTGTTATTCCACCTCCAATGGAAAAAGAAAGTCAATGATGTCTTATTGCGCTACATTTGTGTAGATAAATTTGCCCAAAAAGGCTATAGTTCGCGATATGAAGTGAATAAAGCAGGATAAATTTAGCATACACCGACTTGTGTAATAAATCAATGAATCTACCCCCGTCAAAATCTAGCGTTCAAGTACCATCATTCTAACTTCTGAGTGACTTTTTGGGGCGTAACCTCGGGGGTTTCCTCGCAAGGGTCCGTCACATTATCCCACCCTCGATCATATACAACACGCCATTTCCATCATTCAACCGATTTGGCACGACAATAAAGCTTGTCCCTGGGTCCTAAGGTGCTGATGTCGACGAGGCTGCGTATTCCTTTGCCCCGCGCTAGTCCCCTTTTGATCACCGTTTAACTCGCATCGCTATATAATCAGGCTCCCACGCTTCCTACTCTGTTCATCTCTATTCCACAGCCTTCTTCTTTTCACGAATATCACCATAACATCATCACCACAATGTACGACCGTATTCCCTCCCCAGTCAGAGATCAGGCTAAATGCTCTTCTCGCTTACTCGACGGCGATCTCGCCACCCTTCCGTCAGGCTGGGCTCGCAGCAGGAACTCCTCAGGACGGATTTACTATATTGATCACAATACGCGTACCACATCTTTCACACATCCGTGCTATCGAGACACCAGTGGCGATGCACTTGGACCTCTACCTGCGGGATGGGAGAAGAGGGAGGGTAGAGATGGAAGGGTGTATTTTTTGGATCACAATAAGCATGAGTGTGTCTGGAAGGATCCGAGAATTAGTAGAGGGGGAAAAGATGCTGGCAGAATCGAGGTTGCGGAGAGCTCAAGAGAAAAAGAGCAGTGAGCCCGCTGGGACGCAGTCATATCCCCAGCACGAGAAGTCCAAATAGGACGATCTAGGGGACCTCGAGCAGTAGGAAGGACGGGGAGAGGCATTTTGATATGATATATCTGCTATTTTGGACCATGGAATTCACTTCTCATGTTTTTGCCATTTATCCGTCAGGATCACTGACTTTTTCACAATACATATTAAATCCTAATTATATTGTCCACAATGAGGCCATTCACACTCCTTCACACCTAGCCTCAGCTTCCTCAACCTCTTCCCAACTTCTGTAGTAATATTTATATAGGCTAGTAGAATCCCTATATATAGGTAGGACTAATGCAGTCTTACCTAAAGTGTCTTTGAAAAGGGCCGTTTGGAATTGTTTAATGACTTTAAGAGCGGGGTAGCGGGGTAGCCACTTTTACACGAATCCCAAAAAGTCGTGCTATTTAAGATTATTTTAAAGAATTATTAATTAATCATTTAAAAAAAAACATTCCCGCTTTATTTTCGACGTCATTCGCTTTATTGTCAAGTTGGATGTGAGAAAGACAATATCGCTCTTCCGACTTATCGCGAACGACCACTTCACAATCTCCGTCCCCTATGCTTCGCAAAAACAGCCATTGCAGGCACCGTATCACAACAAATACTTTTTAATCAACCCCTTATCCAAAAAAAAAAAAAAAAAAAAAATCTCTATTTCTCACCCATGAAACTTCTCCACATCTTCCCCTATAATCTTCAAATAATTCTCCATAGCATTCATAATGGTCTTTCCACTAGGCGACACCACCTCTAAGACGAATTTATGCTTTTGCATATGCCAGTACTTTATGAGTGACTCCACTGAGGTGATGAGACTCTCGTGAGAGGTGGCCAATGGAGTGTTCATCCCGTTAAGTGCTTGTAAAATTGGGTTATGTCGGAAAGTTCGGAGGTGGGTGTTTTAGAGGTGAAAGAGGTCATGAGTGCCTACATTGCCGCCAGGTTCGCGAGGTTGGATTTAGCTGCCATTATGAGAGACCTAAGAACATGCGGAAGTGTGAGAAGCGATGTATATAGCCATGATAGTGTCTCGGGCGATTAACTTAAGAATCGAATAGTAGCGAAGAGGCTCGTTTGATATATTCACTTCGCACGAAGTTGGGATACCAAGCGCTCTTATATACTCCTGGGGATTCAGCCACCGTATATCATGCATTCAATTCTCGCGCCATGAGCGGTAATATTCGAAGTTCTCATCTGGGACTCCCGCTTCCTCCATTTAAAGAAGCGGGCAGAGCAAGCCACCTCGACGTTTCAAACTCAAGTTCAATAACTAATTTCTAAAAGTCTGGCTAAGTCCTAGGGTAATCAACGCAAACACCCAACGCAAAACACCATAGTGGCGCGGCGGGGCTAAGGACTAAGCGCGAGGTTTGAAAGTCTTAACACTGATAAAGGCGGGCCAAGAAACCTCCACAGATTTCGAAATATGGGAAGTCACCAGGGGATTGAAGTTCATGGAACATTTTCAATATTGCTACAGAATATAGACGATCTTTTCAAGATTCACCTCTACCAATACTAATTGGTTGCGCTCGCAATCCAAGTCTTCGTTCCGTGAAGTTCCACGCCAATGTCCAACGTTTTATATCCGTCCAATTTGAAACCCTCTTTCCTCAAAGCAGGTATAATCTCCTTCAATTTCTCTTTTGAATAGTCTGGTGCAAGAACCCCTTGGCAATCATGAGGCTGCCGACTAGCTCATCCAGTGATGCTGCAGTCATGTGCGTATTAGTCTTCTTTGCTACGACCTCTTCGCAGCCAAAACTATCGTCTACAAGCTCTTGTGTGAGAAATGTATCTGTCACACACTCTCTAGAAATAGGTAAACCAAGGTGAGGTGCAGCATTTGGTCTCGTGGCTTTCTGGGCCGCTGGGAAATGGGGTCGTATAGGACTAGGTAGGTTTCAGCAAAACAGGGTGAGATTTTGGAGCAGGGAGATATAGCGTGCCAGCCCAACTAATGACAACACAAACTACCCTTTTTTTGCACAACCTTGAAATTTCCCTCGTCGACTTCACCAAATTTCCTCTCCCTTTCAATATTAACAACACGAAATTTGTATTGTCCTCGAAGGCATCGAGAGACCGTATATCCCGAACACGGGTTCCTACATCTTTCCACCCTTTCTCCAAGGGTAAGGTCTCAATTTTTTCTGCCATACTAGGTGTGACATCTGCTGCCATACCCCTCGCATCTGGAACACGGTTTTTATTTCTTCTGTTTGGTTTCCGGTTCCACACACACAGTCAAGAACATGTGATGAGGAGGGTGATAGGCGGCGTAACTGTTTCCGCAATTTACAAACTACTATTCTGGTGCAGTTGCTGGTAAAGTGTTCATAGAGCTCGACTTTTGTTTCCCAGAATGCTACGTTTTGAGACAGAGCGTTAAATTTAGGTGCTGATATTTTGGATGGGTGGTTTTGGTGGTTTAGTAGAGGAAAGAGGCAAATATAAGGAGGTTAATTTAAAGAGAATCACTAGGACTTCTTATAAATGGTGAAGCCATTATATGGGCGCCTTGATAGATACAAAGTGGGAAAAGAAGGAGCGTGATTCCCACCAATCGGACTGAGTTCTCCGTATCCTAAGAGTAAGAGACTATTTGTTGATCGCTATTATATAACAGTCACGCTGAATATAACCTTCACTAGCTGAAGCATCACGTCAGTATCATGATACTTAATCTTCAACGAGTTGGCATTTGGGGAAATTACACGTGATCGAACGAAAGAGAATCAGACGAAAGCTATAAAGGGGCGCTTGATTGTCACCAATGAGTTTGAAGAATTTAATTTTCAAATTTTTTATGTGACCATCAATCACTTTCTTCTCAATTCCTTTTCACCTTTCTAGTGAACCATGGACAATAACACGTGACTTTGCTCGTGCTCTTTCTGAAACAACGCTCAGACAGCTGACACATATTGATAAATTGAAGCTGTTCTCACTTCTATTCAAAATATACCCGTCAATATTCTCTCTCTTGAGATCAAATACAGAGAAATCAATCATTTGCTTTTCCCATCCACTCACGCTTGCAGGTAGCCTAGCTCAATCCCTGTTCCACATGCAGGCTGCGTCAGTCCCCTCGATCAGTCCTCAACAAAACGACATTGAACATCGAAAAGCTCTGTAAGACAAAGATTTTGCTCTATCAACCCCAAATTAATCGCAATGGCCCAAGCAAACATCGCTACTGGCAGTGAGCCCTCCAAGGCTCACGCCGGAGATCAATACGAGATCCCTGACCCTGAACCATTCATCTCGTTCAACGCCCTCAAAGATAGGATAAGACACCACTACGAAGTATGTTCCGACTACTACTACTCTCTCTGGTAAACCCCCCCCCCCCCCCCCCCCCCCCCCCCTACCCCCCCCCCCAACACCCACACAGGCGCCCCAATCACCCACCGCTACCTCCTACAGACCCAC
>Ga0182030_10012916_pt1 | contig 16677 bp, 18 predicted proteins | sample 812S3MmetaG_FD_121299 | JGI IMG/M metagenome (GOLD analysis project Ga0182030, IMG submission 121299) | Permafrost microbial communities from Stordalen Mire, Sweden - 812S3M metaG (Illumina Assembly) | ecosystem: Environmental > Terrestrial > Soil > Wetlands > Permafrost | place: Sweden...
GGATATCGAAGGGCTGAAAATCCGCACACCCGGCGGCGCGATGGACCTGACCGTACTGGGAATGGGTGCGGTACCGATCCGCGTCGCGCCTCCAGAAATTTATGAATCGATGTCTCGTGGCACGCTCGACGGCGCTCTGCTCGCTTATCAAAGCGCGGTGTCTTACCATCTGCTGCCGCTGATCAAATCGGGAACGACAGGCCAGGATTTCGGCACGGTCACCGTGACCTTTTCGATCGGCATCAAGCGTTGGGAGGCGTTACCGCCGCAAGTGCAGAAAACCCTCGCCGATATCGGACGAACCATTAGCGAGCAGGCCTGTGGACCTTTCGACAAGGCGGAAAGCGAGTCGATCGAGAAGATGCGCGCGGCAGGGGTCCGGTTGCTCAGTCCTCATGACAGTGACCGCGCGGCGCTGGATGCCGCATTCGATAAGGTTCGGGTCGACTGGGCAAGGAAGTTGGACAACCGGGGCAAACCGGGCAGCGTAATCCTGTCCGCCTTCATGGCCGCTGCCGCGGTGGCACCATCTGAACCCAGCGGTGAGCAGCGTTGAAACCGTTGGAGCGCGCCATCGCCTTTGTGTCCGCCATCGAAACGGCGCTTTCGCGCGCGGCGGCGATCATTCTGTTCGGCATCATGATCGTAGTCGCAGCCGATGTCGGAATGCGCTACGCTTTCAACCAGCCATTCAGTTGGTCGTACGACCTTATTTCGCTCTATTTCGTTCTTGCCGTTTTCTATTTTTGTCTGTCCCGCGCTTTCGCGACGCATGCTCATGTCGGCGTCGACATTTTGCATTATTACGTTTCGTCAAGAATGCGCAGGCTGTTCGAGCTGATCACCTGTCTAATTTCGGCACCGCTTTTCGCCACCATCGCCGTCATCTGCTGGCAGCGGGCCTGGAGCGCTTTTCTCGGCAACGATGTCATGGCCGGTGCTATCGCCTGGCCCAGTTGGGGTTTCATCGTGCTGGCGCCCATCGGTTGCGGATTGCTGACCCTGCGGCTGTTCCTGAACGGTACCGCACACGCGATCTCATTGTTTGGTGGGCCCGAGATCATCGCGTTGCCTGCGCTTGCCCGTTCTGACGAAGGCATCGAACAGGCGGCATTTGAATGACCCTCCTCCTCGTCATGGTCGCACTCTTCGCCTTTTTGGCGATAGGCGTGCCCGTTGGCTTCGCAATGGCAGTGTCCGGATCGCTGGGACTCTATGTCGGCTTTGGACAGGAAGTATTGTTCGGCGTGCTGGAAACCGCGCCAATCTCGGCGATCGGGTCATATGAGCTCATTACGATTCCAATGTTTCTTCTGATGGCGGAAATGGTTCTGCTCAGCGGCGTGGCGGATGATTTGTTCAAGACCGCAGCTGCTTGGTTCGGTCGGATCCCCGGCGGACTCGGCATCGCCACGACCTTGGCCGGCGCGGGTTTTGGTGCGATTTGCGGCACCAGCACAGCGTCGGCCGCGACGCTGTCGGCGACCAGTCTTCCTTCCATGATCAAGCAGGGATACGAGCCCAAAATGGCGGCTGGAATCGTGGCTATATCAGGCACTTTGGCGATGCTTCTTCCGACCAGCGTCGCCCTAGTCATCTTTGCCCTGCTCGCGGAAGTGAATGTCGCAAAGCTGCTGATGAGCGGCATCATACCCGCGATGTTGGTAACTGCGACGATCATCACCACAATTCTATTCCTGGTTTGGCGCGATCCGTCACGGGCCCCCCGCGCACCGCGTGTAGCGCTTCGCGAGAGACTGCATCTATTGAAGGGCGTCGGCCCGATGATGCTGCTGTTTTCAGTGGTGACCGGGGCGATATTCAGCGGGCTGGCCACGCCGACCGAAGCATCTGCTGTCGGGGCTCTCGGTGGTTTCATCCTGGCAATAACCCGTGCAAAACCCTCGATCGGTCAGCTTTTGCATGGATTCGAGCGTGCGGCGCTTGGTAGTTGCATGATCGCGATGATCCTTATGGGCGCCAGTATATTCGGCTATTTCTTCACTCTCTCCCATGTCACCCAGGACCTTGTTGCTTACGTCGGTGCGCTGAGCGTCTCACGCTGGATAATCGTGATATTGATCCTGGCGATGTATATCGTTCTGGGATCTTTCATGGATCAGATTGCGATCCTCGTACTGACAGTCCCGATCGTATTGCCGCTGATCAAGTCGCTGGGTTTCGATCCGATATGGTTCGGTATCATTAAGATCGTCACCGCCGAGGTCGGAATGATCACACCGCCTATCGGCCTCAACTGCTTCATCGTTGCGCGCTATTCAGGACGTCCGGTGACCGAAGTGTTTCGTGGAACCATGCCGCATTTTGTAGCTCACCTGATTGCGATTGCGATCATGGTCGCGTTCCCCGCCATCGTCTTGTGGCTGCCGTCGCACATGTAGCAGACGGCAGCCACCTCTTATTTCACCGGCGCCAATGGCCGCCGAACCACTCCCAATGACCATGACGGGCTACCCATCGGCCAGGCTCCCAAGACAAGCCGGGTTCCGGCCGCTCGATGTAGTGCCCGTTAACCCAGAAATAGGAGCGACCACTCCATTCGTAATGGCCAGGCACCCAGACAACTCTTTCGGGTGGACCCGGAGGAACCGGCACGACTTCTTCGCGGATCGGCGGCGGTGGCGCAGGCGCGATAACAACGGGAGGGGCATAATAGCCGCCCAATCCAATTCCGACGTGTACCTCCGCCGAAGCTGACTGCGCCAGACCAAACGCCGCGACGGCGGCGAACACATACGCGATATTGCGATACATTCTCATGCTCTCCCTATGAGTCAAGAATTAACGATACCAGTAATGATAGGGATTCCCGTAGGGACGCTCATAAACAACACAACCACTCAATTGAGTGGATACAGCCATCAGTGCGACAAGTGCCAGTATATACTTAGGCATGATCACAACCCTCCATGATTACATACTCATGAAACGTACCGATCAAACCATACCTGCGTAGTTTTGCTGCATAAGTGATGAACGGAATATGACAAATTGTTAATCTGCGATCTGTCGATTACAACGACTGAACAAGCTCAGGCGGAAACGTCAGGCGCCCTTTGCCAAATCAATTCCGCTATGCCTTTGACGCCCGCGCGCGTCAGCGGCGGTGTCGTCAGGACAAGTTGATCTCCTTCAAATCGATAATATCGAATTTGCTTTGTACCGAGCAAATTCGGGCACAAACACATATCCACCATATGTACGACCCTGGTTTCCTCAAGCCGGTAGCGTCCGCAATAGGTGTGATAGCCCCGCATTGCGTTCTTGGCTTCATCTGCTGTCCCGCCGAGTGGGTCGCTGCCGAGAAAATTAGGCCGCCCCACGGCCATTAGCGCTGCAAACATGTAACCGTCGGGCGCATAAACCAGCAGCCCCTTGGCATCAGGACCGAGAGGGAAATGCGGCACACCATCCGGCCCTGGGATCTTCCAAGAGACGAGTTGCCATGATCCGAAAAATTGGGACGCACTCATCGTAAATCCTGTGGCTTTATGCATTCACACATTGAAGAAGCAGCTCAGATAACGCTTTGGGTGCGGTCACCATGGCATCGTGGCCTGTCGCAAGATCGATCAAGGTCCAAGCATTGTCCGATTTGATTCGCTCATAGCTTGGCTGGACCGCCGAGTACACCGGATTAGTACATCGAATGTAGGTCCGCGCGAGACCATTACCCACAGGACCGTTTAAGATGATGGTGTCCGTATAGGCGGCTAGGGGATGGGGGGTGATACGCCGCGCAACCCAATCCCGGTCCGGACCAGGAGGTAGATCGAAAATCTCCCCAGTCGGAATGGGAATGCTGATGCCACCTGAACTTTCCTCAGCCGCGCGAATTCGCTTCGCTGCGGTCTCCGGAGGTAGCCGACTGATCACCGAAAGGCCGTTTTCAGGCACGATCGCATCCAGATAGACTAGCCGACGAATACGTGAGGAGAGCAGATCAGCCACGCCGCTTATGACCGCACCTGCGAAACTGTGACCGACAAGTACGATATCGGCAAGTTCTTCAGATTCGATTACGCCGACCACATCGTCGATGAATGTCCTTAGACCAATTTGCCTGGTTAGCAGATGCGCCCGCTCGCCCAGACCGGTCATGGTTGGCGTGAACACGCGCGCACCGGCCGCACTCAGCAAATCGGCCGTTTGCCGCCAGCACCATCCCCCGTGGAAAGCTCCATGGACGAGTACAAAGATCGGTGTCGTTGGAAGAAGTCTTGCCATATTCTCTGTCAACTCCCTAAGGTCACACTGTTGGGGCTTAATCGACAAGGGAAGATGCGATTGAACAGCCTGCTTTTGATCGTCGACAATAATTTGTTTGCGCATTTGCCATGAGCAAAATCGTCAAATCATTGATCGCGAGCAAAAAACGCGATGGATGATGACTCTTGGCTATTGCCGGCCGCCTTTTCTGTGATCGTATTGATTCCCGTGCTTGTGGTTATCGCCTATCTTGTACGCGACCAATTGCAGGCCCAACATAATCGCCTTTATAAAACCCTGGCGGAGCACGAGATTCTCAACAACGCCGGCGATCGTTCGGCATGGATGAGTGGTATAATACCGCAGCAGGGAGACGAAGAGGTGGATCGCTTTACCAGCCGCGTCGTGCCGATAACACAATTGGTTATGCTCTTTGTGCTGATCGGCGTCGTTCTCAGATGGAACAGCACGCTTGTCGACCAAGGGGCAAGACGAGACGAACGCATTGCACAACTAGAACTCCAGGTCCACGCACTTGCTTTCGCGACGCCGACCGATGGTACATCGATGGCTAAGGATTCGGACGGAAGTCCCGCGCCGGCTCAAATTCAAGTCGCCGGCAATCCCATGCAGCAAGCTTGCGCGAATCTGATCGGACGAGTGGCCGACGCATACGAGAAGGCCGAATCATCGAAAATTGCCCTATCGCTCGAACAACTCGTCAACAAGCTGGGATGCAAAAACAGCCCCGCCCCATGAGCCAATCGCCCCTACTAAGACGAGCCCGCGAGCGGATGGCAGCGCGGCGCCAAGAGGAACGCGAACGTTGGGAAGTCCAACCCGCAGTCCTGCAAAAGACAATGATCCGCTGGATTCTCAGGATTCTCGGCTTCCTGGTCCTGATCGGTTTAGTCCTGTATCGGCTCAGCGGCGGAAGCCCCTTCCGCTGAAGACCGGCACGCAAAACTAAATTCGGCTTCACGCAGGGGAGCGAATCTGCGAAGCTTCACTGCGAAACCGACAAACGGGCAAGACCTCCGTGTAAGCTCGGCAGCTTGGACATCGGTGGCTCCTATAGACGATAAAGACACTCCTGCATTGCCACCGGCGCTATCACGTGAAGAGCTTCTTGAGCGTGCCGATCTCGCCTGCCAAGTGCGCATCATGAAAATCATTTGGGCGCCGGACAAAACAAGCCCCCATCTCGCCAGATTGCGGCTCGAGAAAATTATCAAGGGCAATCCTCGCTACCGTTTCCCTCTATTGGCGCAGCTACATCTAAGCCACACGATCGAGGTCAAGATGCGCAGAATTAAACGCGATCAAGCCGGTCGGAAGATGCCTGGTGAATGGTCGGACGGCTATCGGGTCGGCGACCGCATCATGACCCATCTTTTCTGGGATCCCGAAACAAACGGCTACAGAACGCTTTGGTGGAATGCGGTCTGGCAAACGCCGATGGACTAAGTGGGTCCTACTCCGGATAGCGCCCGCACAGCCTGCAGCACGACCGGATCCAGACCCTCCCCACCGTTTTTCGCATAGGCCGATATCGTCCGCCGCATGCTGGGGTCCCAGAATTTCCGCAAATGGTCGGCTATGCCGTCGACCGCATTTTGCCGATGCTGGCTTTCGAAATATTTGCCGATCTGATTGGCCATGTAGATGAGCCGGTCAGGCGACATGGCGCACCTGCTCTTCCACGATCCGGCCGGGATGGCTGAATATCTCGAAATCCTGGCCACGCGCGATGGCGATCAGGGTGATCCCGCAGGCGTCGGCGGTGCGGATCGCGAGCGCGGTCGGGGCAGAGACGGCGACCAGGATAGCCGCACCCAGGATCGCGGTTTTCTGAACCATCTCGACCGACACCCTGCTAGTCAGCAGCACGATACCGCCCGCGCCGCCGATCCCCTCGCGGGCGAGCGCGCCGGCCAACTTATCGAGCGCGTTGTGGCGGCCGACATCTTCGCGTAGCGCAACGATGCCGTCGGCTGGCGTCCAAAATGCCGCGGCGTGCACGGCCCGCGTCTCGTGGTTGAGCTTTTGGAGCGCAGGCATCTCCGCTATCGCCGTGGCGATCCTGTCGGGCGAAAGCTTAAGACCGGCGGATACATTTGGCGCGGGCCTTACGGTCTCGATCAGGCTTTCCATACCACAAAGACCGCAGCCGGTGGGGCCCGCCAGATAACGACGCCGGTCGGAATAGGACGAAATGCGATCCTCGCCGATCCACATGCGCAGTTCGATGCCGATATCGCGGCTCACGATCTCCAGTTCCATGATTTCATCCGCTCGGTCGACGACCCTCTCGGCAAGGCTGAAACCAACGGCAAAATCCTCCAAATCGGCCGGGGTCGCCATCATGACGGCATGAGAGAGGCGGTTATAGGTGAAAGCGACCGGAACCTCCTCCGGCACGATCCGCTTTCCGGTGCGCAATACGCCACCTACCGCCGCTGTTTCGGCGACACGCATAGTCGGCTTGGGTATACGCGACGCACTCATTCGGCGGCGTCCGCGATATGCCGGTTATGCTCGCTGATGCCCTGATAGCGACTTTGCCATTCGGTCGGGCCGTTCGAAGGCGAAACCTGTACCGCCGTGACCTTGTATTCCGGGCAATTGGTCGCCCAATCGGAAAACTCGGTCGTCACCACATTCGCCTGAGTCTCGGGATGGTGGAAGGTTGTGTAGACAACGCCCGGCGCGACCCGCTCTGTGATCTTGGCGCGCAGTGACGTGCCCCCCGCCCTGCTTTGCAGCCGCACCCAATCGCCGTCGCGGACGCCGCGCTGCTCGGCATCGTGCGGATGGATTTCCAGCAGGTCTTCGTGATGCCAGACGACATTGTCGGTCCGCCGCGTCTGCGCCCCGACATTATATTGGCTGAGGATGCGTCCGGTGGTCAGCAGCAGGGGGAAGCGCGGGCCGGTGCGCTCGTCGGTCGGGACATATTCGGTGATGACGAAATGCCCCTTCCCGCGCACGAAATGGTCGATATGCATGATCGGCGTGCCCTCGGGCGCAGCCTCGTTGCAGGGCCATTGCACCGAGCCCAACGCATCCAGTTTGTCATAGGACACGCCGGCGAAGGTCGGCGTCAGCTCCGCGATCTCGTCCATGATTTCCGACGGGTGGGCATAGTGCATCGGGAAGCCCATCGCGTTGGAAATCGCAACGGTGATTTCCCAATCCGCCATGCCAGAGCGCGAGGGCATTACCTTACGCACACGGCCGATCCGCCGTTCGGCGTTGGTGAAGGTTCCGTCCTTTTCCAGGAAGGTCGAGCCAGGCAGGAAGACATGGGCGAAATTGGCAGTCTCGTTCAGAAACAGGTCCTGAACGACGACGCATTCCATATTCTCCAGACCGGCCACGACATGTTGGGTGTCGGGATCGGACTGGGCGATATCCTCGCCCTGGATATAGATCGCCTTGAAGCTGCCATCGACCGCGGCATCGAGCATGTTCGGGATGCGCAACCCGGGCTCGGCGTCGAGCGTCACGCCCCAGAGCGCCTCAAATGTCGCGCGGGTTACATCGTCGGAGATATGGCGATAGCCAGTAAATTCATGGGGAAATGATCCCATGTCACACGCGCCCTGGACATTGTTCTGGCCGCGCAGCGGGTTCACGCCGACACCTCTGCGTCCGATATTGCCGGTCGCCATCGCCAGATTGGCCATGCCCATGACCATGGTCGTGCCTTGACTATGCTCGGTCACACCAAGACCGTAATAAATCGCCGCGTTACCGCCGGTCGCATAGAGCCGGGCAGCGGCGCGGATCGCGTCGGCCGGCACGCCGGTGATCGCGGACACCGCCTCAGGACTGTTACGCGCCTCGGCGACGAAGGCGGCCCAGTCCTGGAATTCGTCCCAGTCGCAGCGCTCACGCACAAAGGCTTCGTCGGCCAACCCTTCGGTCACGATCACATGGGCCAACGCGGTGATCAGCGCCACATTGGTCCCAGGCTTGAGCTGCAGGTGATGGGACGCCTCGACATGGGGCATGCGCACAAGATCGATCCGGCGCGGGTCCAGCACGATCAGCTTTGCACCGGCGCGCAAGCGCCGTTTCATCTGCGAGGCGAAGACCGGATGGGCGTCGGTCGGGTTAGCGCCGATGATCAGGACGACCTCCGCCTCGGTAACGGAATCGAAATCCTGCGTACCGGCCGAGGTGCCGAAGGTCTCCTTCAGCCCATAGCCGGTCGGCGAGTGGCAGACCCGGGCGCAGGTATCGACATTATTGTTGCCGAAGCCGGCGCGAATCAGCTTCTGAACCAGATAGGTCTCCTCGTTCGTGCAGCGCGAGGAAGTGATGCCACCGACGGCGGTGCGGCCATACTTGGCCTGGATGCGCTTGAATTCGGATGCGACATGGCCGATCGCCTCGTCCCACGACACTTCGCGCCAGGGGTCGCTGATCTTCTCGCGCACCATCGGGTTCAGTATCCGGTCACGGTGGGTGGCGTAGCCCCAGGCGAAGCGGCCCTTGACGCAGGAATGGCCGTGGTTGGCCTTGCCGTCCTTGTAGGGCACCATGCGGACGACCTCTGTTCCCCGCATCTCGGCCTTGAAGCTGCACCCGACGCCGCAATAGGCGCAGGTGGTGACCACTGAATGCTCCGGCTGGCCGATGTCGATGACCGACTTTTCCATCAGTGTCGCGGTCGGGCAGGCCTGGACACAGGCGCCGCAGGACACGCATTCGGACTCGATGAAATCCTGGTCGATGCCGGCGGAAACATGAGAGGCGAAGCCACGCCCGTCGATGGTGAGCGCGAACGTGCCCTGCACCTCCTCGCAGGCCCGCACACAGCGCGAGCAGACAATGCATTTGGATGGGTCGAAGGTGAAATAGGGGTTGGATTCATCCTTGGCGGCATCCAGGTGATTTTCGCCGGCGTAGCCGTACCGCACCTCGCGCAGGCCCACCGCCCCTGCCATGTCCTGCAGCTCGCAATCGCCGTTGGCCGCGCAGGTCAGGCAGTCCAGCGGATGGTCGGAGATATAAAGCTCCATCACCCCGCGCCGGATCTGCTTCAGCCGTTCGGTCTGGGTCGAAACCTCGATGCCCTCGGCGACCGGCGTGGTGCAGGAAGCGGGCGTGCCGTTACGGCCCTTGATCTCGACCAGGCAGAGGCGGCAGGAGCCGAATGCGGCCACGGAATCGGTCGCGCAGAGTTTCGGCACCTGGATGCCGGCATCGACCGCTGCGCGCATTAAAGAGGTACCCTCCGGCACCGTCACTTTGACGCCGTCGATGGTCAGCGTGACGGTCTTCTCGGCCTTCGAGACCGGCGTCCCGTAATCGGTTTCCTGGATCAAGGGCATTTAAGCCTCCTCACGCCGCGGCCAAAGGCTGGCGCGCGGCGAAATCCTCCGGAAAGAACCTGAGCGCGCTCATCACCGGATAGGGCGTAAAACCGCCCAGCGCGCACAGCGACCCGAACTTCAGCGTCTGGCATAGGTCTTCGATTAGCCTTATCTCGGCCTCGACGCTTTGACCTTGCGCAATTCGGTCCAGCACCTCGACCCCGCGGGTCGAGCCGATCCGGCAGGGTGTGCATTTCCCGCAGGATTCGATGGCGCAGAATTCCATCGCGAACCGAGCCTGTTTCAACATGTCGACCGTGTCGTCGAACACCACCATGCCGCCATGGCCGATCAGCCCGTCGCGGGCGATGAATGCCTCATAATCGAAAGGGGTATCGAAGAGGTCGCGCGGGAAATAGGCGCCCAGCGGGCCGCCGACCTGCACTGCGCGGACCGGTCGGCCGCTCGCCGTGCCACCGCCGATATCGTCGACCAGCTCGCCCAGCGTGATGCCGAAGGTCGCCTCGAACAAGCCGCTGTGAAGGATATTGCCGGCAAGCTGGATCGGCATGGTGCCGCGCGACCGGCCCATCCCCAAATCGCGATAGAAGGCAGCGCCCTCGGCCAGGATCGTCGGTACGGAGGCCAGCGAGATGACGTTGTTGATGACAGTGGGCTTGCCCAAGAGGCCCTGATGCGCCGGCAGCGGCGGTTTCGCCCGCACCATGCCGCGCTTGCCTTCGAGGCTTTCCAGCATCGCGGTTTCCTCACCGCAGACATAGGCACCCGCCCCTACCCGAACCTGAATGTCGAAATCATAAGGCGACTTCAGAATATGCGCGCCCAGATAACCCTCGGCGCGGGCGACAGCGATAGCCGCCTGCATAGCGGCCACTGCCGCGGGATATTCGGAGCGGATATAGATCCAGCCCGAAGTCGCGCCGGTTGCAATTCCCGCGATCGTCATGCCCTCGATCAGCAAGAAGGGGTCGCCCTCCATGATCATGCGATCGGCGAAGGTTCCGGAATCGCCCTCGTCTGCATTGCAGACGATGTATTTCGGGTCGCCGGGAGCATCCAGCACGGTTTTCCATTTCACGCCGGTCGGAAAGCCCGCGCCGCCGCGCCCGCGCAGCCCGGATTGAACCACCTCGTCGACGATGTCCGCCAGCGCCAGCGCCAAGGCGCGCTCCAGCCCCTTATAGCCGCCATGAGCGCGGTAATCGGCGATAGACAGCGGGTCGACAATGCCGCAACGGGCGAAGACGAGACGGGTCTGGCGCTTGAGGAACGGGATATCTTCGGCACGGCCCAGCCGCAGCCGGTGATCTCCGGCATTCAGAAAATCCGCATCAATCAGGCTGTCGACATCGTCCGCCGATACCGGGCCGTAGGCGATCCGCCCCTCAGGGGTTTCGACCTCTACCATCGGTTCCAGCCAATAGAGGCCGCGCGAACCGGTGCGCACCATTTGGTCAGCGAGGCCAAGCTCAGCCAGGGCCTGCGCGACTTCATCGGCGCCGACGGCCACGGCGCCGGAATCCTTAGGGATATAGATTTTGGCGGTCATTGCGCTTGCTCGAGCAGGGCGTCGAGACGCGCTTCGTTCAGACGCCCTACCAGACGGCCGTCGATCATCGCGGAGGGCGCGGTGGCGCAGAGACCCAGGCAGAAGACCGCGTCGAGCGTCACCTGCCCATCGGCAGTGGTTCCACCCCAGTCGAGGCCCAACTTGCCCCTTGCACGCGCGCCCAGCGCATCGCCGCCCATCGCCTGACAGGCCTCGGCACGGCAGAGCTTCAGAACATGGCGGCCCGGCAGTTCACGGCGAAAATCATGATAAAAAGTGACGACGCCATGCACCTCGGCGTGCGACAGGTTCAGCGTTTCGGCGATCAGCGGGATTGCGGCCTCGGGAATCAGGCCGAAAGCAGCCTGCAAGGCGTGCAGAATGGGCAGCATCGCGCCTTCATGGCCTGCATGCGCGGTTATGATCGCCTGCGCCCGCGTGTCTTCCCAAATCTCGAATGGCATCATGGCCTCGATAGAACATTACAATCGTTCTGGCGGGTGATTTGGGCTCACCCTCGTTCGAAATCAACGATACAGATTCGTTGATCGATAGAAAATATCTATCGGACTCTACATATCCAGCTTCCGAGCCACCTCCAGTGCCTCGGCGACCAGGGCGGCGGCAAGCGGGGACACGACCTCTCGGTCGGGCACGACCAGGCCGATCATATGGATTGCGGAGGGTTCGACGATGGGGATGCTGCGGATGACATCCGCCAGCCCTAGCGTTTCGACCAGCTTGGCCGGCATCACTGTCGCCCATTGCCGGGTACGGATATGGGAGAAAAGAACGATCATCGAATCGGATTCGAGCGTCGGCGGCGTATTTGCGCCCCCAGCCGCGGCCAGCAAGCCGTCGATGATCCGCCGGTTCTGCATATCGGGGGTCAGAAGGCAGAGCGGAACATGCGCCACCTCGGCCCATGTAACCTCGGAGCGGTCTCCGAGCGGGCTGTCGGCGGCGATCAGCAGGCAATAGCGTTCGGCATAGAGCGGCACGGTACGCACATGACCGAGCGGTTCGTTGTCGAGATAGGTAATCCCGGCATCGACCTCGAGATTTTCCAAAGCATTGAGTATCTCGACGGAGGTGCGCGACAGGATTGTGAAGCGGACACCAGGATGCTTGGCGCGATACGGCGTCGTCAGCGCCGACACCATCGCCAGCGCCGTCGGCACTGCCGCGATCCGCAGATGGCCGACGAATTCGCCGCGCTGCAGAGCGCGAATTTCATCGCGCATGGCGCGCGCGTCGCCCACGATCCGGCGCGCCCAGTCGAGCGTGCGCTCGCCTTCGCGGGTAAATCCCTGAAAGCGGGAGCCTCGATTGACGAGCAGCACGCCCAGTGTTTCCTCAAGCTGCTTGATGCCGGCGGACAGGGTCGGCTGGGTGACGCCGCAGCTTTCCGCCGCGTGACCGAAATGCTTCTCCCGCGCGAGCGCCAGGAGGAAATTCAGTTTATTGATCATCGGCGTCCTTCCCCTCCGCCCGATAGGCGGGATCGAGTGTCGCCAGCATCGGCCGCGCCTTGGTGAGCGCCTCCTGATATTCCCCCGCCGGGTCGCTGTCGGCAACGATGCCGCCGCCCGCCTGGGCGATCAACCGGTCGCGGGTCACCGTGATCGTGCGGATTGCAATCGAGAGCTCCATCGCGCCGTCGAGGCCGATCCAGCCGATCGCGCCGCAATAGGCGCCGCGCCGGGCGGCCTCGAGTTCGTCGACGATCTCCATTGCCCGAATCTTGGGCGTGCCGGTCACCGACCCGCCGGGAAAGCTGGCGCGGATGAGATCGAGCTGCCCCAGGCCCTTGCGCAGCTGCGCGGTAACGGTGGAGACCAGATGATGGACGCTGGCGAAACTATAGAGAGCGTTCAGCTCCGGCACCTTCACGCTGCCCGTCTCGGCGACACGCCCCAGATCGTTGCGCAGCAGATCGACAATCATCAGATTTTCGGCCTGGTCCTTCGGACTGGCCCGCAGGGCCTCGCCGAGCATGTCATCCTGCGCTACCGTGACGCCGCGCGGTCGGGTGCCCTTGATGGGGCGGGTGTCGATATGCCCGTCGGCCGACAGTTCTAGAAAGCGTTCGGGCGACGCCGCCAGGATGGCATTGCCGCAACCGTCCTCGATAAAAGCTGCATAGGGCGCCGGCGACAGGCTGCGTAGCCGACGATAGAGGGCGAAGCTATCCAAGGTAGAGACGCGCGGCGCGACCCAGCGCTGTGTGAAGTTGGCCTGATAGATGTCGCCGGCGTGGATGTAGTCCAATATCCGGCTGACCGCGGCGGCGTAGTCTGTGGGGGAATGGTCTGCCGTCCAGAGCGCGGTTTCGGTCCAATCGACCGGCGGCAATGCAGGTACTTCCGCAATCCGCTGCGCTGTCCGTTCCGCCCGCGCCGCGGCCGTAGCGCGCCCGGGCACCAAATCACAGGCGATCACAGCCGCCCGGCGATCGACCAGGTCGAAAACGACCATCGTGTCGAACAGCCCGAAGATCAGATCGCTCGGCCCCTCCTCCCGCTCGTGGCGCGACGGCAGGCGCTCCAGCGCCCGGCGCAGTTCATAGCCGAAGGAGCCGAAAAACCCCGGCCCCATCGGCCAGTCCGGCGGCAGAGCTATGACCGGAACACCCGCCTGCGCTTCGGAGAGCTGGTCGAACGCATCGTGCCAATCGGCCTGGATCACCCGCGCCGGATCGACGGCGACGACGCAATAGCGCCCGGTGTCGGGCCCGACCGCCGCGCTTTCGAGGAATACCGCCATGCCGCCGTCGCGCAGTGTGGCGAATGCGCATGCCGGGTCGATATAGGGGATCGGACGCACGACGCATGTCGCGCTCGGCTCGGCCATGTAAGTCTCGTGCTGTTTTGCCTGTCATAGCGCAAGTACACGCCGCGCCGCCAATCCTTACCCCATCCGTTGGACGCCTTGCTCCGTCACGATCATATCCATCGGGATGTCGTGCGGCTGCGGATGGATGGTCGCCAGCCGCCCCAACTCGAACCCGACTCCGATCGTCATGGGGCGCGGCGCAAAGGCGGCGAGTGTGCGGTCGAAATAGCCGCCGCCATAGCCCAGCCGGTAGCCGTAGCCGTCGAAGCCCAACAGTGGGATCAGCATCGCATCAGGCGTAACTGCCGGCCCCTGCGCCGGATAGAGAATGCCGAAGCTTCGACGGGACGGCGTCATCTCCATGCCCGGCCGCCAGGCGCGATATTCGAGCGGCTGGGTCTTCGCGACCACAAGCGGCAGCGCCACCTGGCCACCGCGTTCGATCACCCGGGAAATGACCGGCACCGGGTCGTATTCGCCGCGATGGGGCCAGTAAAACCCCAGCATGCGCGGGGCCAAAGCCTCGATCCGTTCCGCCAGCAGGCGTGTAATCGCATCCGACCAGCCGGCTCGGGCATCCGCATCGGTCGCGTCTCGCGCGGCCAGCAGCCGTTGTCGCTCGGCCCGCCGAAAGGCGGCGACATCGATGCCGTCCGTCATGCGCCCGCTGGCTTGCCGACGCCCTTAAATGTGCGGGCGATCAGGGCCTGCGCCTCGTCCTGAATCGCATGCAGATGTTTTTCGCTGCGGAAGCTCTCGGCATAGATTTTATAGACATCCTCAGTGCCCGAGGGCCGGGCGGCGAACCAGCCGTTTTTGGTGACGATCTTGATGCCGCCGATCGCGGCGTTATTGCCCGGGGCCTTGTCGAAGACGGCCTTAATCGGCTCGCCCGCGAGCTCCCTGGCGTCGATCTGGTCGGGCGAGAGCTTTTTCAGGACCGCCTTCTGTTCGACGGTCGCTGGAGCATCGATCCGCTCATAGTACGGCGTGCCCAGTTTCTTGGTCAGCTTGGCGAAATTCTCCGCCGGGTCGAGCCCTGTCTTGGCTGTAATTTCGGCTGCGAGCAGACCGGGTATCAGCCCGTCCTTGTCTGTCGTCCAGACGGTTCCGTCGCGCCGAAGGAACGAAGCGCCTGCGCTTTCCTCTCCGCCGAAGCCGAGCGACCCATCGATCAGCCCGTCGACGAACCATTTGAAGCCGACCGGAACCTCGATCAGCTTGCGGCCGACCTTGCCAGCGACCCGATCAATAATACTGCTGGAAACCACTGTCTTGCCAATGGCACTCGCGCTTTTCCAATTTGGACGATTCTCGAACAGATAGGAGATCATCGTCGCCAGGTAATGGTTAGGGTTCATCAGCCCGCTGGAAGCACAGACGATTCCGTGGCGATCTGCATCGGTGTCGTTGGCGAAGGCGATGTCGAACTTTTTGCGTATCGCTACCAACCGCTTCATCGCGTAGGGCGATGAGCAATCCATGCGGATTTTTCCATCCCAATCCAACGTCATGAAGCGAAAGGTCGGATCAACTGCTTCGTTCACTACGGTGGCATCGATCCTGTAGCGCTCGATGATCGGCGCCCAGAAATGGACTGCCGCTCCGCCCAGCGGATCGATGCCGATCTTCACCCCCGCAGAGCGGATCGCTTCCATGTCGACGACATTCTTTAGATCATCGACATAGGGCGTCACATAATCATACCGGTGGACAAACGGCGACTTCAGCGCCTGTTCATAAGGGATACGCTTTACCCCTTTTAGTTTTGCCTTGAGAAAATCGTTGGCGGTCTTTTCGATCCAGCCCGTGGCGTCGGTGTCTGCCGGGCCGCCGTTGGTCGGGTTGTATTTGAACCCGCCGTCGGTCGGCGGATTGTGCGACGGCGTGATGACGATGCCGTCGGCCAGCCCGCTCGTGCGGCCGCGGTTATAGGTTAAGATTGCATGAGAAATGACCGGTGTTGGCGTGTAACCGTCGTTGGCGTCGATGATCGTTTCGACGCCGTTCGCAGCCAAGACCTCGAGCGCGCTTACCAAGGCCGGTTCCGACAAGGCATGCGTATCCTTGCCGATATACAGTGGTCCTTCGGTACCCTGATTTGCGCGATATAGGCAGATGGCCTGGGTAATCGCCAAAATGTGATTTTCGTTGAAAGCATTTTGAAATGCCGAACCGCGATGACCCGAGGTTCCGAATGCAACACGCTGCGACAAGACTGAAGGGTCCGGCTTCTCAACAAAATAGGCAGTAATTAGCCGAGGGACGTTTACCAGTGCGGCAGGGTCGACGGCCTTCCCCGCCAGTCGACTGATCTTTTCTCCCATAGCGATCTCCTGTTAATGCCTGCTGCGACTTGGTTCCGACAACACACAGCCAACCGGGTTCGGCCTGATCCGACCCCGCTCGGGTAGGATTTACGATAGCATACAGACCGGATTGTAAGGAGAGAGCGATCTGAAAGCCGGGCCGAAAGGAAACGATTTGGCAACCCGTAAAAATCCGCCCCGACAATCAAACTTTGGCAGTTTCCGTTGTTCCCTGATGAGTTTATCCTTCACCGAGGCGGCACTTCCCGACTTAACCAGCCAGCCATCATCAGGTTCCTCGCGAGAAACCCCGGGGTTGAGGCCGGGGAGGTAAGCGAGAGGGCCCGGATGGTGGTTCCCGCTGGGATTTGACGTATTGGGCGAGTGTCGACAGGGGAGCCCCTGCGCA
>Ga0182030_10012917_pt1 | contig 16676 bp, 9 predicted proteins | sample 812S3MmetaG_FD_121299 | JGI IMG/M metagenome (GOLD analysis project Ga0182030, IMG submission 121299) | Permafrost microbial communities from Stordalen Mire, Sweden - 812S3M metaG (Illumina Assembly) | ecosystem: Environmental > Terrestrial > Soil > Wetlands > Permafrost | place: Sweden...
CCGGGCATCAACAGCCAGCGGCGCGCCATGATTCTCTACACCAGCGGCACCACCAGCCGGCCGAAGGGCGTGGTTACAACCCACGCCAACATCAAGGCTCAAATCGTGAGCCTGGTGGAGGCATGGGAGTGGTCGGGTCAGGATCGCATTCTGTTGTGCTTGCCGTTGCACCACGTGCACGGAATCATCAACATTGTTTCTTGTGCACTATGGTCGGGCGCCGTCTGCGAGATGCTGCCACGCTTCGACGCGAATGCCGTGTGGCAGCGCATTTCCGGCGGCAGCGTGACTCTGTTCATGGCGGTGCCAACCGTCTACGTGAAGCTTATTGCCGCCTGGGACGCGGCATCGCCGGAGCGCCGCGCTGCTCTCAGCCGGGCATGCGGCAGGTTGCGTTTGATGGTGTCGGGCTCGGCGGCGCTGCCGGTGAGAACGCTCGAACGCTGGAAGGCCATCAGCGGCCACACGCTGCTGGAGCGCTACGGCATGACGGAGATCGGCATGGCGCTGTCAAATCCGTTGCGGGGCGAGCGCGTGCCGGGCAGCGTCGGAACGCCACTGCCGGGCGTCGAGATACAGCTTGTCGGCGAGAACGGCAAACTGGTTCCGCCGGGAACACCGGGCGAGATTGAAGTCCGTGGTCCCAGCGTGTTCGCGGAGTACTGGGGCAGGCCGGGCGCCACGCGCGAGGCCTTCCGCGAGGGCTGGTTTCGCACGGGCGATACCGCGGTCGTCGAGAACAGTGTTTACCGCCTCCTCGGGCGGACGAACCTTGACATCCTCAAGACGGGAGGACACAAAGTGTCCGCACTGGAGATTGAGGAAGCGCTGCGCGAACATCCCGCCGTTGCCGACTGTGCCGTTGTCGGCGTGCCCGATGCGGAGTGGGGCGAGCGCGTCGGCGTGGCTCTGGTGCTGAATGCCGGCGATGCCATCGATCTGCCGTCGCTCCGCGCCTGGGCCAAAGAATTTCTCGCGGCGCACAAACTCCCATCACGCCTCCTGGTGCTGGACGCCCTGCCGCGCAATGCGATGGGAAAGGTCGTGAAGCCCACGGTCGCGGCGATGTTTCAAACTGCGGGCGGCGGCGATGCGGGGATGTAAGACGAGTCTGTTCTGGCCCCGGTAGGGGCCAACCATGAGTAGCCGCAGATTTTAACCTGCGGATCGTAAAGGCCGCCTGAAAGGTCAACCCCAGCGGGGTTGAACCTGCGAAGGTTCGGACCCTCCGGGGCGAAGTAATCTCTCGTCTTTCTCTTCCGTAGGGTTCACCTACGGCTACTCAAGGTCAAGGCTGTCCAAATTAGCGAACGTCCTGAGTAGTTCACGCGGCTCTGCCGCTCCGCAGTGCGGAAAGGCTCCGCCTTTCCGGGCCAAGTCATATGATATTTCTCATCCGCGCCGCCGGGAAGGCATAGCCTTCCCGGCGGCGCGGATGAGGTTGGTTGGTGTTCTCGCACGACGGAAAGGCCCAGCCTTTCCGCACAGCAAGCGGCGAAGCCGCAGGCCGCCATTCACTGAACGCTGCGCATTTTGGACAAGCTTGACTCAAGTTATCCCGCTTCGCGGGGCTCGGCACGCGCTCTGCGCAATCAACTTGACCCCCTCATTGCAGAGGATAACCCCATGGCCGATGGAGCAAGGGCGCTTCCACACCCCGCAAGTCACACCAGACTCTCACGTCAGCAAATCGCTGGATTCTGGGGCGCATGGGCCGGCTGGACCCTGGACGGCATGGACTCGGTGATCTATGCCCTCGTCCTCAGTCCCGCACTGACCGAGTTGCTTCCGAAGTCGGGGGTCGTGGCCACTCCCGCCAATGTGGGGTTGGCGGGATCGACGCTGTTCGCACTCTTCCTTGTCGGATGGGGACTATCGTTAATTTGGGGACCGATAGCTGACAAGTTTGGCCGCACTCGCGTGCTCGCCGCCACAATCTTTGTTTATGCCACCTTCACCGCGGCTGCCGCTTTGTCGCAGACGGTGTGGCAATTGGGGTTGTTCCGTTTGCTGGCGGGCATCGGGATTGGCGGCGAATGGGCGCTGGCCGGAACCTACGTCGCCGAAGCTTGGCCGGAAGACCGCCGCAAGATGGGCGCCGGATATCTTCAGACGGGCTATTACGCGGGCTTCTTTCTGGCTTCCGCCCTCAACTACACGGTAGGAGCGCGCTATGGCTGGCGCGCCATGTTCTGGTGTGGCCTCGCGCCCGTCATGGTGGCCTTCATGATTCTGTTCCGCATGAAGGAGCCCGAGCGCTGGCAACAAAAAGCCAAGGTAAAAGCCCCTGGTGGATTTTCTTCCCTGCGCAGGATCTTCAGCCCTCCGTACACGCGGCGCACGCTGGTCAACACCGTCCTTTTGGCCGCGGCCATCTGCGGACTCTGGGCGGGGGCAGTTTATGCGCCGACGGCAATTATCACCTTGGCGGAACGTGCCGGCATGCTACGGCCGCAGGCCGTGCGCCTGTCTTCCCTCAGCATGGGCTTGCTGTCCCTTGGGACCATCCTGGGATGCCTGGCGGTTCCGCCACTGGCCGAACGCTTTGGCCGCAAGCCAACCCTGACCCTTTACTTCTTTGGGATGGCGACCTGTATTCTCCTCAGTTTTGGCTGGGCGTTCTACCTGCCCAAGGGACTCCATCCCTTCATCGCCGTGCTGTTCTTTTTAGGCTTCTTTGGCGGCAATTTTGCCGTTTTCAGTCTCTGGTTGCCGGAGCAGTACGGGACCACGGTGCGCGCGACCGCGTTTGCGTTCACCACTTCGTTCGGACGCTTCATTGCCGCGGGAGTCACCTTTGGGGTCGGCGCGCTGGTCAGCCGCATGGGGACTCTCGGCTGGCCGGTGGCGTTCACTGCCATTGCCTTTGGGATCGGCATGCTGGCCATTCCCTTCGCAGTAGAAACCCGGGGCCAAGTGCTGCCTGAGTGACGCGGTTTTCTCACCACGCATGGGCGCCCATAGAGGGCTGCCGGAAGGGCGGGGCTTTAGAGGCTGCGGAAAAACGCCTCATCGCGGACAACCACCCCGTCGCCAAGGGTGCCACCCCTCCTGAATCAGGAGGGGAGTTTCTAAGGAACTCCCCTCCTCAGTTGAGGAGGGGTGGCGCGCCGAGCGCCGGAGTGGTGCTGACAAGGGGATCAAGCCGTGGTGTTGATAGTGACAGCGCCAACGGGTTTTTCCGCAGCCTGTTTAGCCCCGCCGAAAACGCGGCTCCGCCCCTTGTTTGTCTTACGCCGCGCGCGCCCGCAACCCCGCGTGGCATGTTATAATCGCCCTCGCGCAAAGGTCCGCGACGCTGATGCGTTTTGCCTGCCGAATTCCCTTTCCGGTTGCTGCTCCGATTCTCGCGCTGGTGCTTTTGCCTTCAACTACGGTTAACCCTACACGAACAATCGCAGCTCACGCCCCGAACGCCCAGGCGGTTCCGCCAGGAGTTGCCAGCCAGAATCCCTCTGCGGCAACTCCTGCCCCGACGGCAGCGGAGATCTGGAACGAGGCAGCGGGAGCGCTGGCAGCCAAGATCCTCGAGCATCTAACTTCCGGGAACGCGCTGGCGCTGACGGTAAAGAATATTTCCTCGCTGGGAGACGATGACGTTGCGCAGGTACGGCGCGCGTTGCGATCCCAATTGCGCAGCCGGCAAGCCCGCTTGACAGCAAGCAAGCAGGCGAACGCCGATGTTCAGGTGACCCTTTCCGAGAACACGGAGGCTTACCTCTGGATTGCTGAGATTCGTGACCACTCTTTTCCCCGCGCTCCGGGCGAGGACACGGGAAACCCCGTTGTGATGGTCTCTATAGCGCGCACAAGTGTGGATGACCGTCACCCCACCGCCGAGCCCCTGAGTATTCGCAAGACTCGCGTTTACCTACAGTCTGACCCGATGCTGGATATCGCGCTGCTCGAGAATCCGCCCGTGGGGCCGGCAAGCTCGCCAGTGCCTGCGGGTGCGGCGGCTCGCATTCTTGTGCTGGGGCTCGACAGCGTAGCCCTTTATGAAAAAGTGGAGTCTCCTGAAACCGGGGGGAAAGGTGGGGGGCAGTGGCGCCCTAAGCAATCGGCGCCATTCGCACGGCTTCGCCCCTGGCCACGCGACGCGCGCGGCCGGATCATTGTCCGCCCCGATAGCCGGTTTGACGCTTACCTGCCGGGATCGATTTGCAGTGGTGCGCTTGAGCCCGTTCTCACCCTGGAGTGCCACGAGAGCGATGAACCCTGGCCACTCGTCGGAGGAGAGGGGGAAGGGAACTCTGCCAACGCCAGTATTGGGGTTGGGCCGGCCGCCTACTTCACACCTGACCGCAACTTCTTTGATGGCCGAGTTAAGCTCGACGATGATCGCGAATTGAAGATGCCTCCCTTCCTGGCCGTCGTGGTCATGCCGCCGAACGGCGCCACCCATGCGGGGCTCCCGACGTTGTCGAGACGTGTTGCGCCCGGCGTCGCAGGGCCGCCAGGCTGGGTGCTGAGCGGACTGGACGGTCGCGCCCAACTGCTCAACAGCAACGCAGAACCGGTGGCGAATATTGGAGGCTGGGGCAGCCAGATCGTTGGCCTCCAATCCGGCTGTGGCGGTGGTTGGCAGCTATTAGCCAGCCAGGCGAGAGATCTCAACGAAACGGACGCGGTCCAGGCCTACGAGATCGTTAACCGCAAACCCGTGCCGGTAAGCACCCCGATTGAGTTTGGCGGGCCGATCACAGAATTGTGGCCTCTGGCGGACGGGTCTGAGGCTATCGCCATTTCTCGCAATCTCCAGACAGCAGACTATGAGGCGTTTCGCTTATCGGTTTCTTGCGGCCAGTAGCGCCGCTTGCCTGGCTCTCGCGGCAGGCGCGGCGACGCGGCCGCACTACGGCGGGACTCTGCGCGTGGAAATCCAGGCCAAACCATCGACCTTGGATGCGGCGGATTCGACTGATGTGGCGGAGGCTGAGGCGGTGCTCAAGCTGCGCGAGTTGATTTACGATCGCCTGGTCCGCCTCGATCCGCAGGGCCGGCCCGAACCCGCCATCGCCCTCACGTGGGAGCACGATGAGCAGGCGGTGAAGTGGCGTTTCAAGCTTCGTCCCGGCGTGAAATGGCAGGACGGCGCGCCGCTCACTCCCGAGGAAGTAGCAACGGCGCTCAAGGGCCTCGGGGCCGGCGCGTCGGTTCGTGTTTCGGGAGAGGGCCTCGAAGTCAACGCGGGCGGCCCGTCGCCCGGCCTGTTGACGACCCTCGCCACGGACGCTAGGCTGACTATCCGCCGCTCGGCAGTGGGGGCGCCGCCGCTGCAGGGGGGCTCACCCGTCGCCCTCCCGATTGGAACGGGACCCTTCCGCCTCACCAGTTGGGAACCCGGTCGCCGCGCCGTGCTTCAGGCCAACGAGGATTATTGGGATGGCCGCCCTTATGTCGATACGATCGAGATTTTGATGGGCCACGCCAGCCGTGATGAAGTGCTCGACCTGGAACTGGGAAAGGCGGACGTAGTGGAACTCGATCCGGTGGAGGCTCGTCGCGCCCAGCAGGAAAGCAAGAAGGTTTGGACCTCCGCGCCGGTCGAACTCCTGTGCCTCCGGTTTGGCCCGAACCGGCCTGCCGTGCAGGAGCGGCGGGTCCGCGTCGCCCTTGCCGATTCCATCGACCGCGTGGCAATCCAGAAAGTCCTGCTTCAGAACTATGGTGACGTTGCTGGAAGCATCTTTCCGCAGTGGCTGAGCGGCTATACATTTCTCTTTCCCACCGCCATGAATCTGGATCACGCGCGGCAACTGCGAGGGGAAATCGGCGTGGCGCCGGCGCTCAAGGTGGGTTACGATCCCAGCGACACGCTGGCTCGCCAGACCGCCGAGCGCGTGGCCGTGAACGCGCGCGATGCCGGGATCGCGCTCCAGGTCGTACCGCTCCCCGAAGGATGGACGGGGATGCCCGACCTGGGAGCCGACCTGGTGATACAACGTGCCCGGATCGACGGGCCGACGCTGGGTGAGGCGGCGCTGGAGGCGGCGGCCTCCCTGAGCTTCCCGGTGAACGGCGAGCCGGGCCAGCCTGAGCAAACCTACGCTGCCGAACGGCAGTTTGTCGAAACGATGGCGGTCGTTCCAATAATCCACATCCCGGAGTTGCTCGGAATCAGTCCCCGGCTCATGGACTGGTCCGCGACACCTTGGGGCGCATGGCATCTGGAACGTGTTTCGCTGGAAGGGGAAAAGCCTTGAGTTTCCGGGCAAAATTACTAACCGTCTTCACGCTGACGGTCGTCCTCTCGGTGGGGCTCGTAGCTTGGGCGGTCTCGTTTCTGATGCGCAATGCCTTCGAACGCCTCAATAATCAAAGGACGGCCGCCTTGGTGGCACAATTTCGGAGCGAGTTTCACAGGCGCGCGGAAGAGGTGACCCGGCGCGTGGAAGGCATCGCCAACGCCGATGAGACGCTGCACATGGCCGTCGGCGTGAGCGGCCCAGCGCCCGACTTCTCTTCCCACGTCGATGATGCCGCTGGACTCGCCGCCGCCCATCAGCTTGATTTTCTCGAGCTCATCGCTGCCGACGGCACCATCATTTCGTCGGCACAATGGCCCGCGCGTTTCGGTTACAAGGAAGAGTGGGTCACCGCACCGTCCGCTCCTAAGGACTGGGTAGCGCAAGGCGCGTTTTTGAAGCGGGAGGATCTTGCGGACGGAGTGGCGCTGGCGCTGATGGCGGTCCGCGTCGTGGAAGTGAGCGACAACAAGCTCTACATTGTGGGGGGAAAGAGGTTGGACCGGGAATTCCTGGCCTCCCTGGTCATGCCGGAAGGGATGCGGGCTCTGCTCTACCAGCAGGCAGGGCAGGCGCCAGGAGAGACAAGCGGCGGGCCGCCGAGCGCCAGTCAGCCCAACAATAAAGGTGTGGCGGACGGCCGACTGGTGGACGATGCCGGGCCTTTTCCGTGGGCGGACAAGCTCGCGCCACTCATTGCTCGCGTCCAGCGCGATCCCGCCGAATCGTCCGCCCAAGTCACTTGGACGGCTGACCCCGCGAGCGCCGAGATATTTCATGTTATCCCCTTGACCGGACTCAACAAGGAAGTTCTGGGGATGTTCCTGGTGGGCAGCTCGATTCGCGAGCTGGTGGAACTGGAGAAGCATATCCGCGCCGTGGCGATTGTGGTGGCGGGAGGAGGAATCCTGTTGGGCTTGGCGCTGAGTGGGTGGACGGCGGCACGCGTCACCCAACCGGTGGAGGAATTGGCCGCTGCCTCGCGGCAAGTGGCGGCGGGAAACTGGAACGTGCGGGTGGAAGCGCGCTCGAAGGATGAGTTGGGAGAGCTGGCGCGCGCCTTCAACCAGATGACGCAGCACATGGTGGAGCAGCGCGATCGCTTGGTGCAGGCGGAGCGCGTCGCGGCATGGCGCGAGCTGGCGCGCCGCCTTGCCCACGAGCTCAAGAACCCTCTGTTCCCCCTTCAAATCACGGTGGAGAACCTGCTGCGCGCCCGCGAGGTTGATCCCACCGAGTTTGACGAGGTTTTTCGTGAAAGCAGCCGGACCCTGCTGGCCGAACTGGCCAACATGAAGACCATCATCGGGCGCTTCAGCGACTTTGCCAAAATGCCGGCGCCCCAACTTCAGCCGGTAAATATCAACGAAGTCGTGCAAGGCGCCCTGAAGATTTTCGCGGCGCAACTCGACGCTCCGGGCAAGCCGCCCATCACCAGGCGAATCGAGTTGGATGAGACGCTGGGTCCGATTCAGGCCGACCCTGACCTGCTGCATCGCGCCGTGCAGAACCTGATTCTGAACGCGCTGGATGCCATGCCCGCGGGCGGAACCTTGACCCTGCGGACGCAAACGGCCACGGGCGGCGTGCGCCTGGAAGTGTCAGACACCGGCAAAGGCCTGACCAAGGAAGAGTGCCAGCGCCTGTTTACGCCCTATTACACCACCAAGCAGCACGGCACGGGGCTGGGACTCGCCATCGTGCAGTCGGTGGTCAGTGACCATGGCGGCAGGATCTCCGTCGAGAGTGAGCCCGAGCGGGGCACAACGGTCAGGATCGACCTGCCCGAATAGAGGAAATTACGAATTATGAATTACGAATTACGAGTTGCGGCGATACGATTGATAATCCCAATTTGTAATTTTAATTCGTAATTTGTGCGAGCCATGACTCCCAAAGCCCACTTGCTGATTGTCGATGATGAAGCGAATACGCTGGCTTCGCTCGCGCGGGCATTCCGCCTGGCGGGCTACGAAGCCACCGTGTGCGACTCTGCCGTTCGCGCTCTGGAACTGGTGAAGGCCCAAACGTTCGACATGATTCTTTCTGACGTGGTGATGCCGGAAAAGGACGGCCTCTCGCTTCTGGAGGACCTGAAGAACATGGAACTGCCCACTCCCGTGGTGATGATTTCCGGACAAGCACACATTGAGATGGCCGTGCGCGCCACTCGCCTCGGGGCCGTGGACTTTCTGGAAAAGCCGCTCTCCACCGAGAAGCTTTTGCTGACGGTGGAAAACGTTCTCCGCCTGAAACGGCTCAAAGAGGAAAACGAGCAATTGCTCGGACGCCTGGGCAGGCACGAGATTGTCTGGTCGGGCGAAGCGATGCGGCGCGTCATGGCGCAGATTGAGCGCGTCGCCGCCAGCGAAACGCGGGTGTGTATTCTGGGCGAAACCGGCACGGGGAAGGAGTTGATCGCGCGCACGCTGCACGAGCGCAGTCCGCGCCACGCCGGCCCTTTCGTTACGCTGAACTGCGCAGCGGTTCCGGCGGAGCTGATTGAATCCGAGCTGTTCGGGCATGAGAAGGGCGCCTTCACGGGCGCGGGTGCGCGCCACATGGGCAAGTTTGAGCAGGCCCAGCGCGGCACGCTTTTCCTCGACGAAATCGGCGACATGCCGCTGCCCATGCAGGCCAAGCTCCTGCGCGTGTTGGAAGAAGGCGAAATCGAGCGCGTGGGCGGCGACCGGCCCATTACCGTCGATGTGCGCATCGTGGTCGCCACGCATCGCCACCTGGAAGATCTGATCCGGCAGGGGAAATTCCGCGAGGACCTCTACCACCGCGTGTACGTCTTCCCGCTGTTCCTTCCCCCGCTCCGCGATCGCCCGGAAGACATTCCGGCACTTGTCGATCATTTCGCGCGCCAAGTCGCCGCACAGAACGGATGGAAGCCCGCTGCGTTCGCGATTGAGGCCATCGACGAGCTCAAACGCTACACATGGCGAGGCAACGTCCGCGAGTTGCGCAACATGGTGGAGCGGTTGCTGCTGCTCGCGACGGGTGACCGCGTGGACATGGCAACGGTGCTTGCCGCCCTGCCGCGGCAGACGGCTGCACCTCAGAGCGCGATGGACTTGGCCGTTGCCGGCACGCTCGCCCAGCGCGTCGATGGGTTCGAGCGCGAAACCATCGTTGCCGAGCTGCGCCGCCACCAGAACCACATCACCCAAACCGCGCGCGCTCTGGGCCTGGAGCGCAGCTACCTGTACAAAAAGTGTCAGCAGTTGGGCATCGATTTGCGGGCCATGCGCAAGGAGGAATAGTGGCGGCGCGCGTTCATGGAGCCACGCTTCGGCCACGACCTTAGCCCGGATTTCTCACCACGAGTCTGGAAGGGCGGGGCTGAACAGGCTGCGGAAAAAACCACTGGTACTTTCGTGATCAACGCCCCCGCTGTTCAGAACCACCCCGGCGCTCGACGCGCCACCCCTCCTCATCTGAGGAGGGGAGCATTTTAGGCAACTCCCCTCCTGATTCAGGAGGGGTGGCGCGTCGGGCGCCGGGGTGGTTATCCGCGCGGGGACGTTTTTCCGCAGCCTGTAAAGCCCCGCCCTTCCGGCAACCCCATGAACGTCCAACCGTGGTGAGCGATCCGGGTTAGTAAGGTCCGGGTTCACACGGATGCGCGTGGGGCTGAGTCGGCGCGAGCGGCGAATGCACTCGCGTATACTCTCGGCCAAGACATTTGGTTGCGAATCGGCAGTCCGGTCCGGGCACCACCGGCTTGCATTTTCGAGGCAGTGCGAGATTCTTCCTTCGTATTGTTCAGGGCCGCCTGCGGCTCCTCTGCAGAAACTCGACGCGTAAGTCCTTGGAGTTCAGCAGGTGTAGTCCCCGATCGACAAGGGAAAGCCGCGGAACTAAAAAACAGGTCCGCGCTACCCTTCTCTTCCGGCCCCCCCCAACGTATCCCGGAGCGGTAAGAAACCTGGGCTAGAAGTACGTCTGGATAACAACTTATCCGCGCCTGGCGATGTTGCGCCTGGATCACTGGTTTTTTGTATTGACGGGCGCGGTACGCCACTACTCATCGTGTCACTGCCGACACAACGTCTGCCACGGGACACGTCCCGCCTCCCGTGATTTACCCCTAACAGGCTTGGAATCAGCCCCATCGCCTCCGGAGGCTGGCGTGCTTCCTATTGTGGCGTTGGACGCACGAACCACAGGAGCGGAGGGAATGAACATGAGGGGCATTACGAAGCGAGAGACGGTGGTAGCAACGCGAGTTCGGAGCCGGATGGGCCTCTTCCTCGGAACCGTAGCGCTCTTCTGGTCGGCGCAGCTTTTGGGAAAGGACCAAAGCTTGGCTGCCGGCCGTCGCGATGAGCGCCAGGAAGCGCCTCGGCACGTGCTCGTGATCAGCATCCCGGATCGGAAACTCGCGGTGACGGAAGAAGGCCGTGTGTTGAAGGTCTATTCGATCGCCGTGGGGGCCGCAGTAAGCCCCAGCCCAACTGGGACGATGAAGATCGCCAACAAGGTGATCGGACCCACCTACTATCACCAGGGCAAAGTCGTCCCGCCCGGAAGATCGAATCCGCTCGGAGATCGCTGGATGGGCTTGAACCAAAAAGGTTACGGCATCCACGGGACCAACGTTCCCAGTTCCATCGGCAAAGCTGCCTCGCACGGATGTATCCGCATGGGCAAACAGGATGTGGAGGAGTTGTTCAACCTGGTGCGCGTCGGTGACGCGGTGGAGATTCACGGCGAGCGTGACGCGCAAGTGACCGAGATCTTCGGTACCCCGGAGGTCAGGGTGCCGTCCCCGGTGCAGCCGGCCTCGCCAGCATCGCCGCAGATTGCTATCGCGCGCGGCCCTGGGCTTTCACCCGTGGTGGCGGCCGCGATGGCTGAGGAAGCAGCAAATGGGGAGTAGGCAGGGGCAGTAGGCAGAAAGCAGAAAGCGGAAGGCAGTAGGCGGAGGGCCGTGGACAAGTGAGGTGAGTGCACGAACCGCTGGTCCCGCGCCCCGAGTATCGCGATCCCGGGCCCCGGTTTCAAGCAATCGTCAATCGACAATCGTAAATCGACAATCCAAGGAGGTTCGTATGTTGCTACTGAAATATCTCATGATGAGTGCGGGCATTGGGGGGTTCCTCCTCGCCGCAGCGATGGTGATTTATGACGTTTACATGGCAGAGAGTTACCGGCGCCTGCTGGCTCATGGCGCCGCGGATAAAATACCAACTCCGAAACCAGTCCGCTGGAATACGGCGAAAAAGCTGGCGATCATCGCGTGGCTCCCCCTGCTGATCGGTCTGAGCATCGTGGTCGTTCCCAGCGGCATGGCGGGCGTCCGCGTCAGCCAAATCTCCGGCACGCGGCCGGGAACATTGTATCCCGGCGTACACTTCATCAAGCCTCTCTTCGAACGCGTGGTGATCTTTGACGTGCGCGACCACGTCTTCACCACCGAGGCGGGGGAAACCGGAAAGAAGGGTGAGATCCTGAGGGTAACGTCGCAAGAAGGACTGAGTATCGGGCTGGCCGTCAACGTCCGTTACCGGCTCGATGCCCGGCGCCTCGACTACATTCAGAACAACCTGCCGCAACCGGTGGAAGAGGAAATCGTCCCGCCCGTGGTGGCAAGCGCCTTCCGCGAAGTTGTGCCGAATTACACCGTACGCGACGTTTTTGCGGCGCGGCGCGAGGAAGTCCAAAAGCGCGCTGCCGACGAGATCTCGAAACGCCTCGGCGCCGACGGAATCCTGCTGAAGGAAGTGATGGTGCGTGACATCAAGCTGCCCGACGAATACGCCAAGGGACTGGAAGGGCTGCTACTGAAAGAGCAGGAAAACGACCGGCTGGTGTTTGACACCCAGATACAGGAAAAACAGGTGCGCATCGCCGAACTCCAGGCCGAAGCTGAGAAGGTGCAGCAAGTGAAACATGCCGAGGGCGACGCGGAGGTCCGGGTGCTTCAGGCCAAAAGCGAGTCAGACGCCATGCAGTACACGCTGCCCCTTAAGGAAAAACAGATTCAGCAAACCCGCTTGGAATCGGAGGCGCGCAAAGAATCGACGGTGAAGAGCGCCGAGGCCGCGGCGCAAGCCAAGGTGATTGACAGTAAGGCGGAACTCGAGCGCCGCAATATGATGGCGGATGCCGAGGCGAACCGCATTCGCGTGACCGCGACGGCCGACGCCGAGCGCCTGAAAAGCGAGGCGAGTGCGCTCAAGCAGAATCCGCTGCTGATCAATAAAATCATCGCCGAGAAACTTTCCGACAAGGTCCAGATCATGATGGTGCCCTCCGATGGAAAGTTCTTCCTGACGAACGATCTGATGCATGGCGCCACGCCGCAGCCCACGGAGGTCGAGGCTCCACCAGTAAGGGCTGAGTCGCGTCAACCTAACGAGCAGTAGGCCGTGGGCAGTAAGCAGTAGGCGGCGAGCCGGAGCCAGTTGACAGGAGCGAGAATGCGGAAGGCAGAAAGCGGTAAGCCGCGAGCGTCCTTTGCCACTCCCGGCGGGCTGGCATAGGCAGTTAGTCGTTAGACCAAATGGCTATTCTTCGCTGTGGAGTAGTCCCTTCTTCTCCTTGGCGAGAAGAGAGCGGGGGCCTGAGCTCAGGCTTCCGGCCCTGATTCCTCATGGAACTCACATTGTATTAATGGGAATCGAGCCCCGCCCATCCAAATTGCGCTCAATCGGACGGGCGGTGGCCAGCGTGTGTAGCGCGGACCTACAGAAGAGGTCCGCGCTATGCCTGTTCAGCACGACAGGGCTTCGTACAAATGCCGACCTAAAAGTCGGCGCTACGCTTGCTCGCGCTTCCTGCCTGCTGTCCTTTCGCGTCTGCACGCTGCCCGAAGTGTTATAATCGCCCCCGCGCGAAGAGCTGCTCTTGCCTATTAAGGTACCCGTACACCTTACCGCGAAGATCGACTACGGAGCTTGCGCCTTGCCTTTTCCAACGCGCGGCCAATAGTGCGCGTGCAGATATTAAATTCGCGCGCGCATTCCACCTGCGTTGTTCCCTCCCTGAGCATATAAAACAGCCGTGCCCACTCCCTCTCGCTCAATTTCGGTTTGCGTCCACCCATCTTTCTCCACGCCTTCCTCTAGCGCTTGCTGTACTTTTGGGACCGGGCGCGCCCTCCCATACTTGCCATCTCACGGACCGTCAATTCTTCCGCCATAGGACGGAGCCTATCAGGCTTTAGAAAGGGCAACAAGACATATCTTGCTCGAAAAATTCGTCCGATATAGTCGGGTAGATCTTCTTTGCCGGTCTCTTCTTGGGCCCTGGGGCAAATGCAAGTAGCGAGGCCTTCAGGCGCTGAAGCTTCAGGGGTTTAACAGGCTGCGGAAAAACCCGTTGGCACTGTCATTCTGAGCATTGACAGCCTTTCGGCTGCCCATCATAGGCAGAAACTCGGGCCGAGGAAGGGTAGCGCGGACCTGTTTTTTAGGTCTGCGGATTTTCCTTATCAATCGGGGACGAGCCGCGGACCTAAAAAACAGGTCCGCGCTTCGCCTGCTGAATTCCAAGGACTTACGCGTTGAGTTTCTGCAGAGGAGCCCCCGGTGACGAAGAATCGCGCATTGCCTTGAAAACAATCACAGCGAGATCCTTCGCACAGTTTACCCTGATCGGCAGAGCGAGATTCTTCGCTACGCTCAGAATGACAGCGAACGGGCTCAGGATGACAGTTTAATGCGTTTTTCCGCAGCCTGTTAAAGCCCTCACGGCGCGGGGCCCAACCATGTCGGAGCTAAAGCTCTGCTCCCCTGCACAGCTCCCTCCGGCGCAACTTTTCAAATTACGACACTACCAACCCTCCGGTCGTAGCTCATTTTTAGACGCACGGGCCTCCGCCGCGTTCCCCGAAGGGAAGAACATCGTAACAGGAGCGGCGGAAATGGCTGTTCAGCGGAACAAGGCGCGAAGGTTACCCATGGCCACGTCGGCAAATTCCGACGCGATCAAATCCGCGTGCTGGAGTTCGGCCGCGGGCCGACTGTGGGTGAGCGCCAGACATTTGAATCCGGCAGCTTGCGCGGCGACCACTCCCAAGGGCGCGTCTTCGACGGCGAGGCACTCCTCCGGCTGGAGCGATGGGTCCCGGAAAATTGGCAGCGCTCGCAAGCGGGAGAGGGCCAGGAGGTACACCTCGGGGTCCGGCTTGGAGCGGCGGCAGTCGTCCGCTGTCGCCAGAACGGAAAACTTTTCCCGCAGGCCTATTTTGGTGAGCAAGTGGTGGATTTCCACGCGTAAGCTGCCGCTGGCTATCGCCAAGGGATAATGCCCGGCCAATTCGGTGACGAATTCTACCGCACCCGGAATGGGGGGCAGACCGTCGCGAATGATTTCCTGATAGCGTCGGCCCTTCCAGGCGACCAACTCGTCACGCCGTGCCGCATCCACAGGTCTTCCGTGGCAGGCGTAGAGGTGTTCGACCGTGCCGCGATCGTCCAGAGCCAGGTAGTCGCGGTAATAATCTTCTTCACTGACGGTCCAGCCCTCTCGTGCAGCCATTTCCTGGGTCAACTTCAAAATGAGCGGTTCACTGTCGACGATGATGCCATCAAAATCGAAGATAACGGCACGCAGCAAGTTGGATAAACTCCTCGTTTATGATCGGACGATTTGAAGTGGCACGGGCGTCCCAACCGTGAGCGGTCACGGCCAAGATGGCCGTGCCACTTCAAAATGAGTCACTACCAAATCTTCCCTCGACAATCGTCAATTCACGGCGCTATGGTACACTTGAGAGGGAAGTTGGTACAAGGGAAGAGTGTGCGAGGAGCGGTTCCGCAGGGATAATCACGATGGGGGAAGGGAAGACTCGCGCCCGACGCCCCGCGCCTCTTCCGTCACCTAATGGGGTCTGCTGCGTCTAATAAAGTGAGGAATACGGTCGAATGATGACCCACGAGCTGAGCATTCCCATCGCTTTCTTGGCGGGAATCGTTTCATTTCTATCTCCATGCGTGCTGCCTTTGGTCCCGGGCTATGTTTCGATGCTCTCGGGGGCCTCCATCGACGAGCTGAAGAAAGAGGCCAGCGCCGAGCTACTGCGTCGCATCTTGCGCAATTCCTTGGCCTTTGTAGTAGGCTTTTCCGTGGTCTTTGTGCTTCTGGGCGCCTCCGCCACCTGGGTGGGAAGATTCCTTTTGGCGCAGCGCACAATCTTCAACATCATCGCCGGCATCATAGTGATTATTTTCGGGTTACACTTGACCGGCTTGGTGAAGATTCCGCTGCTTTATCGTGAGGCGCGACTGGATACGGGCGCGCCGCGGCGCAGCCTGGGTGGAGCGTTTCTGCTCGGATTCGCGTTTGCCTTCGGATGGACGCCTTGCATCGGACCCATTCTGGCCGCAATCCTGACCCTTGCCGCCCAGCGCGAGACGGTGTTGCAGGGCATGTTTCTGCTGGCAGTTTATTCCGCCGGACTCGCCATCCCCTTCCTGCTCACAAGTATCGGCCTGAGCACTTTTTTGAAATTCTATGGAGGATTCCGTAAGCACTTGCAGGCGGTGGAAGTAGCATCTGGCGTGCTGTTAATTGCCCTGGGCCTGCTGATGGTCTTTAACAAGCTGACGATTATTTCCGGATATTTTTCATTCCTGAACCGGATTCAGCTATAGGGTTGGCAGACTGCATTTGATGCGTTCGGTGCATGGGACCTGGTCCGATGCCGGCCCAGTTTTGGTAGGATGGGTTGGGAGGGGCTTTACAGGCTGCGGAAAAGGCCCGTAGGGTTTCCGTGCCCTGTAAGGGCACAAGTTAATAGCCGGGGGCAACGCCCCCGGAAAGGGTGACGTTGGACTGCCGACCCTGACGGGGTCGCACTACGCCAGGCCGGTAAACGCAAGACGGGAGTGATTCCGTCCCGATTCGACCCCTTCAGGGTCGGACTTGGTTGGGGCCGGGTCTTCCGGGGGGGCTGCCCCCGGCTACTTAATAGATCCCCTGCGGGGATCAGGGAGGGACAGAGCCCCGGCTTTTTCCGCAGCCTGTAAAGCCGAGCCCTTCCGGTGTCCCCCAAGGAAACGTACTAGCGAGGAAAAGTTTTGCACCCGATTCTGATCAGCCTCGGTTCGTTCCACCTTCCCACCTACGGCGTCCTGCTGGTGGCGGCAATCCTGGGGGGAATTTACTCCGCCATGCGTTTGGGCCGCCGCGTGGGCCTGGATTCCGCGCTGATCTTGGATTTTTGCACGTGGTTGATTCTGGTAGCGTTGGTCGGCGCGAAAGTTTTGATGGTCTTGTCGGACTGGAGTTATTACCGCGCTCATCCCGGCGAAATCTTCAGCTTCTCAACCCTCATGGCGGGCGGTGTTTTTTACGGCGGTTTCCTGGCAGCGCTCTTTTTCACCATCTGGTATGTGCGGGTGCAGAAACTCTCCTTTTGGAAGCTGGCAGATGTGCTGGCGCCCGGCGTGGCGCTGGGACAAAGCGTGGGAC
>Ga0182030_10012918_pt1 | contig 16676 bp, 14 predicted proteins | sample 812S3MmetaG_FD_121299 | JGI IMG/M metagenome (GOLD analysis project Ga0182030, IMG submission 121299) | Permafrost microbial communities from Stordalen Mire, Sweden - 812S3M metaG (Illumina Assembly) | ecosystem: Environmental > Terrestrial > Soil > Wetlands > Permafrost | place: Sweden...
AGAGCAATGCCCCGAGCCTGGTGCCGGCGGCAAACCAATCCGGATCTTCGGCGTGACGCAGGATTTTCGTCCAGCGTTCCAACTCCTCCGCCAATGCTCTGGGCTTCTCCCAATCCGACAACAGCTCTCGCCAATCGATCGCGTGGACCTGCGCCAGCAGCTTTGCGGCTTGCAGCCAGATTTCCCTGACCTGAGCAGGGTCGCGCGGGAACGATGCATGCGGCTCCCAGACCACGAACACCCGTCCGGGCATCCGCTCCATCACCACAAACGGGGTGCCCAATTGATCTTCGTCCGGCGAAGCCCATGGGATTTCGGGAACCGGCAATCCGACGTTCTTCAGCGCGCGGAGCAGGGGGGCCTGGCGGAAAACGTCGGTATTGCCCCGGCGCACGACGCCGGCGGGCGCCATTTTCAGCACATAACCGCCAAGCGGCGCGCCGCCGGCGTCAACCACGTCGAAGCCGAAGGTGAGGCCGGCATGGCCATCTTCCATCACGCCGAAATGGATCACCCGGACATCCGCGCCGCGCTCGGACCGCACCATGCGCTGAACCCGATCGGCCAGGCCGGCCTGCTCCAGCCGGTCGGCGCGGGGATGGTCGGGGTTGTCTGACATGCGCTGCTCTCTGGTCTGGTCCCGGTGTTTGTCGCAAGAACCGGGGGTGCTCGACCGTCTTGACGTCTGCCGGTGAAGGCAGACGTGACGGGCGGCGTTGGTCCGCTCGATCATTTCCCGGAAACGAGTGGGCCGGTCGTTTCCCAGGCGCTGCCGTTGAATCGCAGCATCTGCATCGATTTGATCGGTCCGTGATCGGTCTTGGAGATGCTGATGGTAATTCCCGGCAGAAGCATCGGCACCTCCATGTTCTGGATGCTTTCGAGCGCATTCATCAGCGCATCGCGCGTCAATTCCGGACCGGCCATCTCCAATGCCTGATGCATGGCGTAGGCCATTCCATAACCGTAGGCGTTCAGCCAGTCGGTCTTGGATCCGGACGGGTAGTACTTGTCCATGAATGCCGACCAGGCCTTGAAATCGGCGGCGTCGCGCCACTGCGGATCGGACGGCTGCTTGGCGTAGGACGAAGAAACGACTCCGATCGATCGTTCGAGGCCCGCGCTGGTCATGACGGGGTCTATCGAATTCGACACGCTCGGCAGGATGATGAGAGGCTTCCAGCCGAGATTGTCGGTGACGCGGATCGACTGCGCCGCGAATTTGGGAGTGGTGAGACTGAGAAAGACGTTGGCGCCGGTGTTCTTCAGCCTCGCGATCGGCGAATCCACCGTCGGGTCTGAAACTTCGTAGCTTACCGCATCGACGATGGCGTTCACGCGCTCGCCGAGTCCGTCTTTCAGCCCGGCCAGGACGGCCTTGCCAAATTCGTCATTCTGGTAGAGTACCGCGATCCTGGGGTCCTTGACGTTGGCCAGGATGTACTTGGCGTAGACTCGTCCTTCCGTTGCATATTCCGCATTCCAGCCGATGCTCCAGGGAAATTTCTCCGGCTGATTCCACCGCTCCGCCCCTGACGTGACAAATATCTGCGGAACCTTCTTCTGGTTCAGATAGCTCTCGGTCGCGGCCGAGGTCGCCGAGCCCAACGGCATGAAGATCGCGAACACCTCTTCGCTTTCCACGAGCTTGCGGGTCTGCTCGACCGTCTTGGGAGGCGAATAGCCGTCGTCGAGGCTGATCACCTCGACCTTGCGCCCGTGAATCCCGCCCAGGTCGTTGACCATGTCGAAATACGCGATCGCCGCCTTCGCAATGGTGCCATACGAGGACGCCGGCCCGCTATAGGGGGCGGTATTTCCGAGCCTGATTTTGCTCGGGGTTACCCCCGGCGCCTGTGCCCCAGCCGATGCCGGCGCGGCCAGCACCAGCATTGCGCTCATTACAAACGCCCCCGCTCTACGCAGCATCTCCATCTCCCGGTTTTCTCGTTTTGATTGCTGACCGCCGACATTTTCCGCCGGCGTCGTTATTCGATCGTGGGCATATCCATCTCACATCATCGGCGCGCCTTCGTGGCTGGCGGTCGACGCACCAGTCCCTCCGTCAGACGCATGGAAAATTCTTCCGCGATCGCATCCGGCTGCAGCGGGCCGTCGGACCGGTACCAGTGTCCGATCCAGTTCAGAGAGCCGGCAATGGCAAAGGCCGACAGTTTGGCGTCACACGACTTTACCGAGCCGTCCGCCATGCCTTCGGTGATGTAGCTGCGAAAGGCACCGTCGATACGCCGCTTGCCCGCACGGACGATCTTGCCATTCTTCGCGCTCAGATCGCGCACGTCGAACCGTACCAGACTGGCGCCGAAGTCGGTGGCCATGACCTCCGCGTAGGCGCGCACGAGCTTGCGCAGCTTGGCCAGCCCGGTGCCGCCATGGGCATTGATGTCGGCGATGGCGCTGTCGACCAGCTCCTGCCCGATGGCCCAGCACTCGAACAGGATTTCGTCCTTGCCGCTGAAGTAATGGTAGAGCGCGGGCTTGGTGATGTTCAGCCGCTCGGCGACGTCGCTGAGCGTGGCGCGGTGATAACCCTGGTCGAGAAACAGTTGCACGGCCGTTCGCAATACCGCCTCGCGCTTGCGGTCGCGCGCGCGGCGGCGATTCTCGAATGGCAGCCAGGGTGATGCCTCGGAGGGCGACGACGCGTCCATATTCCACTCGCCTTGGAACGCTTTGACATCGATCGATCTGCCGTTATCTTACCCACTAGTAAGATGGAGTCCAGCGGGTAATTTTATCGACGCGACCATATCGAACATCAAGGATGCAGATCGTTCTGCGCCAAGCTAGAACTCGCCACGATTGCGAAAACATGGGTTCGCGCGCCGCTTTCTTGCGCCCAATTCGCTGCTGCCGGAGCCCTGACTTTGCGCTAGGATTTGGCGACCGACACCGACGCAGGTCCCGCCATGCCGACCAGGCCGAACGACGACGACGTGCTGCTGATCATCGACGTGCAGAACGATTTTTGCAGCGGCGGGGCGCTGGCGGTCGTCGACGGCGAGGCCGTGGTGCCGGTCATCAATCGCCTCACCGAGCGCTTCGCCCATGTGGTGCTGACCCAGGATTGGCATCCGCCCGGCCATGGTTCGTTCGCCAGTTCGCATCCGGGGTCTGCGCCGTTCGATGTGATCGCCATGTCCTATGGAGAGCAAACCCTGTGGCCGGACCATTGCCTGCAGGGCAGGCCGGGGGCGGCGTTTCATCCGCACTTGGCGACCACGCGGGCGGAACTGGTGATCCGCAAGGGTTTTCGCCGCGAAATCGATTCCTACTCGGCGTTCTATGAAAACGATCGGCGTACGCCGACCGGGCTGGCGGGCTATCTGCGCGAACGTGGCCTGCGGCGGATCTTCCTGGCCGGCCTTGCCACCGACTTTTGCGTGTATTATTCCGCAGTGGACGCGCGCCGGCTCGGCTTTGAAGCGGTGCTGGTCGAACCGGGATGCCGGGCGATCGATCTGGCCGGCTCGCTCGATGCCGCCTGGGCCGGCATGGCCGAAGCCGGCGTGCAGCGCGTCAGCGATCTCGGCTAAAGCATGATCCGGAAAACGCGAGTTCGTCCACCTCTCCTGCGCGCACCGCAACTTAAAGCCATCACGCGCTGGCGGCGCGGATGGTCAGGCGGTCCGCGATGTGCGGTGCGGCATGCCGCCGGCGGTGACGATCTCGGCGCTCAATTGCTCGATGGTGGTGCGGTGGCGCATCGCGGTCTGCCGGATCAGGGTAAAGGCGTCCGCCTCGGACAGGTCGTGCCCGCGCATCATCTGCAGCACCGCGGCGAACACCACGCGCCGGGAACGAATGCGATCTTCCAGTCTTTCGAGGTGGGCGGCTTCGTCCAGTCTTCGCTGCGCGCAATCGAACGCCACCACCAGCGCGGTATAGAGTCCGGCCGAGCGCAAGGGTTTCATCAGAAAGGATGCCGGCTTCAGATCGAGCAGCCATTTCAACCGGCTCGGCGTCTCGGTTCCGATCAGCGCGACGATCGGCGCGTCGAGCCTCCACAGCGCCCTGGAATCGGATTTGATCGGAATGCTGTCCGCATCCAGCACGATGACGTCGACCGGTTCGCCCGGCGGCGGCGAAGCCGCCGGATCATGTCCCGCGGCGGTCATGCCGAGGCGGTCGAACTGCCGGCGCAGCATCGCGATTTCGCGCTCGTCTCTCATCACCATGAGAGCGCGGCGGCCGCGGACGGAAAAAGGGGATGACCTGGTCATTTCACAATACGCAGGTGGGTTGGCCGCTTGGCCGTCGCATCATTGCCCCTTTCAAGCCGCGGGCCAACTGCCGCCAGATCGAGGCCGGAAAGATAGGGGTCGGGGCGTTCCGGCGCGTCGGCCTCCCAGAAGATCTTGAACTGGCATCCCGGCACCACCCGCGCCAGACGCGGCGTCAAAAAGCAGTGGTTGTTGTCGGGATCGACCCAGACCGGGCCCTGCGGAGACTCGTAGCGATGGTTGGCGGCGGCGCGCCGCACCGCCGCGACGTCCGCCGAGCCGGCGCGGCGGATGGCGCGGGCCAGCAGCATGACGCAGACATAGGTCGACTGGCCATCGACCGAGGGATTGCTGTCGGCGCCGTGGCGGGCCTTCCACCGCGCGACAAAGGCGCGGTTTTCCGGCCGCGTGATGCTCTCGAAATAGGCCGACGAGGTGACGCATCCGACCGAGGCCGCCGATCCGATCAGCTTGAGTTCGGGCTCGCACAGGCTGCAGCTCAGCATCGGTATCGTGAGCCCGGCGCGCGTCGTCGCCTCATGCAGCGCGCGGACGAAGACGTAGCTGGATTCTCCGACCAGGGTGTTGAACACCACCGGCGGCCTGCGATCGATCACTTCCCTGACGATGTGGTCGACCGCGGTCTCGCCAAGCTCCAGCAGGCGTTCGGCGAGGACGCGGCCGCCGGCGCTGGTGACGATTTCGCGAATCACCCGGTTGGTTTCCCAGGTCCAGACGTAGTTGGAGCCGATGCAGAACACGTCGCTGGAGATGTGGTCCAGCATGTGCCGCACCAGCGGGACCACGGTGTGATTGGGCGCGGCGCCGACATAGACCACGTTGTCGCTGCTCTCGAATCCCTCATAGCGCGCCGGGTGCCAGAGCAGCCGCTCGGTGCGTTCGACGATCGGAATCACCTGCTTGCGCGAGGCCGAAGTATAGCAGCCGACGATATGATCGACCTGTTCTTCGCGAATGAGATCGGCACATGCGGTGTGGTAGGCGGCGACCACGCCGCGCGGATCGCGCAAGTGCGGCGCAAAGCTGAAATCGAACTCATGGCTGCGGTTGATTTCGTCGATCGCCATCAACGCACTCTTTTGCATCTCTCCCGCCATCATGGCGTAGGGTCCCGACTGGGAAAATACGAGGCCGAGAGGGATGGACGGCTTTTTCATGCGAAGGTCCGGCAGGAGCGTGACAATGATTTCGTCACAGCGACGCTGCATTACCTTAGTCCATCGAAAGCCGCTGCGCGACTTTTGTGCCGATGCATGCTTAAAAAAGGTGCCGGCGTCGCATTGACAAGAGCGGTGACGCTAAGACACAATGACATGGTACGTGGATACGTGCATGGCGAAAGAGTTCTCGCGCAGCCGATGACGCCTGAGTGACGACCTTCTAGTTTCGTTCTGCAGCCGAAGACGACGCGACCATTGATAGCAGCGGCATTGATGCCATTCGGGGCCTTTTCGGGTCGCGGATGGCTTTTTTCGTTTGTCTTGCAATAGACGGGAAGTGGGTGAAGCATGGCGGTTCGGCTTCCGACATTGCAGCAGATTGACGATCTTGGATCCGGCTTCGGTCTCGTTCTCGGCTCTGACGAGATTGCCGCCTTTCAGCAGGCCTTCAAGGGCCCGTTGGCCTCCTATGGCCGGCTCGACGAACTGGTGCCGCCCAGCCTGGCGCCGGTGGCGCCGCGCTCGCCGGGATACCGGCCTTCGGCGTCGGAAAACCCCTACGGCGCCTGGTATTGGAAGACCGACATCCGCACCGGCGCGGAAGGACTGCTGAGCGGAAAACGGGTGGCGATCAAGGACAACATCTGCGTTTCCGGCGTGCCGATGATGAACGGCTCGGCGCTGCTCGAAGGCTATGTTCCGGAACTCGACGCCACCGTGGTGACGCGGATTCTCGACGCCGGCGGCATCATTGCCGGCAAGGCGGCCTGCGAGGACCTGTGCTTTTCCGGCGCCAGCCACACCTGCGCGGGCGGCGTGATCCGCAATCCGCACGACACCGCCCACAGCGCCGGCGGATCGTCGGGCGGAAGTGCGGCGCTGGTGGCGGCCGGCGAGGTGCCGATGGCGCTCGGCGGCGACCAGGGCGGCTCGATCCGCACGCCGTCCAGCTGGTGCGGCATCTATGGCCTGAAGCCGACCTGGGGACTGGTCCCCACCACCGGCTCGATGCCGATCAGCTATTCGGTCGATCACTGCGGTCCGATGGGCGCGAGCGTCGAGGACGTCGCCCGGCTGCTGACGGTGATTGCCGGCCATGACGGATGGGATACCCGAACCATTGCCGCGCGCACCGGCGATTACATGGCGGCGCTCGGCAAGCCGGCAAGGGGACTGCGCATCGGCATCCTGCGCGAGGGCTTTGGTCATCCCGAAAGCGATCCCGCCGTCGACGCCAAGGTGCGCGCCGCCATCGAGGCGTTGTCGAAATTCGGAGTCGAAAGCGCGGAAGTGTCGCTGCCCTGGCATCTCGACGGCCCCCATGTCTGGAGCGGCATCATCCTGGAAGGCGCAGCCGAGATGATGCTGAAGGGATACGGCGTCGGCAACAACGTCCAGGGCTATTATCCGCAGTCGATGCAGGAGGCCTTTGCCCGCGGCATGGGTACCCGGATCAACGATGTCTCGCCGACCGTGAAACTGGTGCTGATGCTCGGCGAATACATGCATCGCAACTATCATGGGCGCTATCATTCCAAGGCGCAGAATCTGCGCGGCCTGCTGCGCCGCGCCTATGACGAGGCGCTGGAAAAATTCGACGTGCTGGCAATGCCGACGATACCGTTCACCGCGACGCCGATTCCGCCGGTCGATGCGCCGCTCGGCACCCTGATCGATACCGCGCTCAACATGCAGGCCAATACCTGTTCGTTCGACGTATCCGGGCATCCCGCCTTCACCGTGCCATGCGGCCGTGTCAACGGTCTGCCGGTCGGCCTGATGCTGGTCGGACGCCACTTCGAGGAAGCAACGTTGATCAGGCTGGCTTCGGCGCTCGAAGCCGGCACTGACTGGAAGCGCAACTAGGGGACTCTATTCCATGAACCGATCCCATGATCCATCGTCATTCCGGGATGCGCCTTTGGTCGGCGATAGCCGGCCAGAGGTGCAGGCCCGGAATCCATAGCCCCTGCGGTGGTTATGGATTCCGGGCTCGCGCAAGAGCGCGCCCCGGAATGACACGATGTGCGAGGGAACAACGAGGCGACGGACCGATACCGGTCGATCCGAAATAGTTCGTCGATTTTTGAAAAAGACCTGATCTGAAAACGCGTCGGCAACAACACCGGAGGAGTACGGCAATGAGAGTCAATCGCAGAAAATTCCTACAGGGCACGGCCGCGGCGGCGGCCGTCGGCGCATTTTCCGGCAACGCCTGGGCCGACGATCCGATCGGCGTGGCCAGCATCCACGATCTGTCGGGCGGGCTCGACATCTACGGCAAGCCGATGGTCGATGCGCTGACGCTGGCGGTCGAGGAGGCCAATGCGGCCGGCGGCCTGCTTGGACGGCAGATCAAGCTGATCAACTACGACACCCAGTCCAACATGCAGCTCTACACCCAGTTTGCGCAGCAGGCGGCCTTGAAGGACAAGGTCGCCGTCGTGCATGGCGGCATCACCTCCGCCTCGCGCGAGGTGATCCGCCCGGTGCTCGACCGTTTCAAGACGCTGTACTTCTACAATACCCAGTATGAAGGCGGCGTCTGCGACCGCGACCAGTTCGATACCGGCGTGACGCCGGCGCAGACCGTGGAAAAGCTGGTGCCCTACGCCATGAAGAAGTGGGGCAAGAAGGTCTATGTCATCGCCGCCGACTACAATTACGGCCAGATCACCTCGCAATGGGTCAAGAAATACGTCACCGAAAACGGCGGCGAAGTCGCCTCGATCGACTTCTTCCCGCTCGACGTCACCAATTTCGGCTCGACCATCTCGAAAATCCAGGCCGCCAAGCCTGATTTCGTATGGTCGGCGCTGGTCGGCGGCGCGCATATCTCGTTCTATCGGCAGTGGGCCGCGGCCGGCATGCGCAAGAGCATTCCGATGGCGTCGACCACTTTCGCGGTCGGCAACGAGCACATCGTGCTGTCGCCGGAGGAATGCAACGGCATGCTGGTCTGCTACAACTACTTCCAGGATTTGAAGAACAAGACCAATGAAACCTTCGTTGCCGCATTCCACAAGCGGTTCGGCGAGGACTACCCGAACGTCACCGAACTGGCGATGGGGACCTATCAGGGCTTCCGTCTCTGGGCGGAGGGCGTCAAGAAGGCCGGCAGCGTCGACCGCATGAAGGTGATCGAGGCGCTGGAGACCGGCATCAGCATCGATGCGCCGTCGGGCAAGGTCACGATCGATCCTCCGACCCATCACTGCATCCTCGACGTCCACATCGCCGAGGTCAACGACAAGAAGCTCAACGTGCTGGAGGATTTTGCCCAGCAGAAGCCGTCGGATACCGCCGCGGTATGCGATCTGATCAAGAACCCCAACGACAACCAGCAATACGTGATCAAGATCTGAGGCCGGTTCGCCCTGATTTAACGAGGAAAGGTCAACGTGGATCTCATTGCACTGCTGGCGATCCAGGTGATTTACGCCATTGCCAGCCTGGCGCTGATCAGCGTCGGGCTGGCAATCATCTTCGGCATGATGCGGGTCATCAATCTCGCACATGGGGAATTTCTGATGCTCGGCGGCTATGTGGCGATCGTGGCGACCGGCCACGGCGTCAGCATCTGGATCGCCATGCTGGTGGTGGCGCCGGTCGTCGTCGGCATCATCGGTGTGATCGTCGAACGCACCATCATCCGTTTCCTGTACGGCCGCATGGTCGACACCATGCTGGCGACCTGGGGCCTCAGTCTGTTCCTGGTCGGGCTGACCACGGCGGTGTTCGGCAACACCACGGTCGGCATCTCGGCGCCGCTCGGCAGCTTCCAGATCGGCGCCTATCGCACCAGCGGATACACGCTGTTCGTCATCGCCGTGGCGTTTGTGGTGCTCGGCGGCATCTTCGCGGTGCTGCGCTGGACCCGGCTCGGCCTGATTGCCCGCGGCACCATGCAGAACGCCAACATGGCGGCCGCCCTTGGCGTCAATCCGCCGCGGGTCTATGCCGTGACCTTCGGCGTCGGCGCCGCCCTGAGCGGCCTTGCCGGCGCGGTGCTGGCGCCGGTCTCCGGCGTCTTTCCCACCATCGGCGTCGCCTATGTCGCCAAATCCTTCATCACCGTGATCGGAGGCGGTGCCGCGATTCTCACCGGAACGGTTTCCGCCTCCGCGCTGTTCGGCACCATCAATCAGATCGCCACCTTTGCCACCACACCGGTGTTCGGCGAGGTGGCGTTGCTGGCGACTGCGATCGTCCTGATCCGCCTGCTGCCGCAAGGCATCACCGGGCGCTTCTTCCGGAGAGGTCTGTGAACGCCCGGGCTCGCAACCTTCTCGGCCTCGCGCTGGTCGGTCTGGTCGGGTTGAGCTTCCTGATCCTGACGCCGCGCTTTGCCGAACTCGATACCGTGCTCGACCTCACGGTCTACATGATCATGGCGATCCTGGCGCTCAGCCTGGCGCTGGTCTGGGGTTACGGCGGCATTCTCTGCTTCGGCCAGTCGGCGTTCTTCGGGCTTGGCGCCTACACCTACGCCATCGCCATGTTCAATTTCGGCGAGAGCACGATACCGCTGCTGCTGGCGATCGCGCTGCCGGCGGCGTTCGCCGCACTGCTCGGCTATTTCATGTTCTACGGCCGGATCAGCGACGTCTATCTCGGGGTCATTACCCTGACGGTGACGTTGATCCTGTTCAATTCGGTGAATTCCACTGCCGGTCCGGAATTCCACATCGGCAGCGCGCGGCTGGGCGGCTTCAACGGCATTCCCGGAATCCCGCCGCTCAACGTCCCCGGCAACAAGGCCGCGGTGATCGATCTGGAAGGCATGTTCTATCTGTCGACCGCGGCACTGCTGGCGACCTATTTCGGGCTGCGCCTGCTGCTGGCCAGCCGGTTCGGCCGCATCATTGTCGGTATCCGGGAAAACGAACGCCGCGCCGAGCTGTTGGGATACGATCCCAGGGCCTACAAGCTCGTCACCTTCACCATCGGCGGCGCGCTCGCCGGTTTTGCCGGATGCCTGTTCGCCAATTGGGGAAACTTCGTCAGCCCGACCATTTTCGGACTGGCGCAGTCGGCGCAGATCATCATCTGGGTCATCGTCGGCGGCCGCGGCACGCTGATCGGTCCGATCGTCGGCTGCATCGGCGTGCAATGGCTCAGCGCGGCGCTCGGAGCCAACCAGCCCAGCGGTTCGGATTGGTGGACCCGGGTGCTGGCCAATGCGCCGCTGATCCTCGGCATCATCCTGATCGCGTTCGTGCTGCTGGTGCCCAAAGGATTGGTGCCGACGCTCGGCGATCTCGGGCAATGGCTGCTGCGCGCGCGCGCCCGGCGGGTGGCGACGGGCCTCAAGCCCAAGCAGGCGGAGGAGGGCTGATGGCCGCGCCGCTTCTCGAGACCCGCAATCTCAGCATGCATTTCGGTGGCGTCCAGGCGGTACGCAGCGTCAACTTCGCCCTGGCGGAAGGCGAACTGCGCTGTCTGATCGGCCCCAACGGCGCCGGAAAAAGCACGTTCTTCAAGATGCTCACCGGTCAGCTGGTGCCGAGCCAGGGGCAGGTGCTGTTCCGCGGCGAGGATATCTCCCACGCCCACGCCCATCAGATCGCGCGCCTCGGCATCGGCATCAAGACCCAGGTGCCCAACGTGTTCGACGGCCTGAGCGTGCGCGAGAATATCTGGCTGGCGGCGAACCGCATCCATTCCGGCGAGCGCGCCAATTCCGTGGTCGACGAGATGCTGGAGCGTGTCGGCCTTACCGGCGCAGCCGAGCGTCTGGTCGGCCAGCTCGCGCACGGCCAGCGGCAATGGGTTGAACTCGGAATCGTGTTGTCGACGGACCCCCGGCTCATCCTGCTCGATGAACCGGCGGCCGGCATGACCCATGAGGAGGTGTACAAGACAGCCGAGCTGGTGCGCCAGATCAATCGCAGCAAGGCGCTGATCGTCGTCGAGCACGACATGCAGTTCATACGCATGATCGCCGACAAGGTGACGGTGTTCAACCAGGGCGCCGTGCTGGTGGAGGATGCCGTGGAGAACATCCTGCGCAATCCGCTGGTGCGCGACATCTATCTCGGCAAGCAGGCGGCCGCATGATGCTCAATGTCCAGGGGCTGCGCACCGGCTATGGCCGCATTCCGATCCTCAACGGGGTCAGCTTCGCCGTCAACCAGGGCGAGTTCATCGGAATTCTCGGCCATAACGGCATGGGCAAGACCACCCTGCTCAAGGCGTTGATGGGCTTCCTGCCGGCGACCGGCGGGCTGGTGCGGTTCGGCGGTGACGACGTGACCGCGGCCGAGCCCTATCAGCGGGCGCGGCTCGGGCTCGGTTACGTGCCGCAGGGGCGCGAAATCTTCCCCGGCCTTTCGGTCTACGACAATCTGCGGATGGGCTGCACCAAGCAGGCCGGCGCCGAGCAGGATACCATCGCCGCGGTGCTGGAGGAGTTTCCGCGCCTCAAGCCGCTGCTCGAGCGCCCCGGCGGGGCGCTGTCCGGCGGCGAGCAGCAGCTGCTGGCGATGGCGCGCTGCCTGTGCGGCAAGCCGCGCCTGATCCTGCTCGACGAGCCGACCGAGGGTATCCAGCCTTCGATCATCGACGAGATCGTGGTGATCCTGCAGCGGCTGCGCGACAACAGCGGGCTCACCATGATCCTGGTCGAGCAGAATCTCGACTTCATCGCTTCGCTTTCACAGCGGATACTCATCATCCAGAAGGGGACGATTACCCGCGAAGTGCAGCCGCACCAACTCGCCGATGCGAGCCTCGTCGGGGAATTCATCGGAATCGCCACATAAGCCCGACCCAGCGGGCAACGATCAAAAGGGAGACCACACCATGGCCGTCAGAAGACCCACTCTCGATCAATTGCGCAGCGTCGCCGAAGATCTCGGCATGCATATGGGCGACGAGGAGCTCAAATCCTACGACGCCCTGATGCAGGCCAATTACGCCGCCTACGACCTGGTCGATGCGATGCCGGATTACGTTCCGGCCGTGAGCTATCCGCGAACCCCGGGCTACCGTCCCGAAGGCGAGGAGAACAAGTACAACGCCTGGTACGTCAAGACCACGATCAAGGGCGCGCCGGGCGGCAAGCTCGCCGGCAAGACCATCGCGCTGAAAGACAATGTCAGCCTGGCCGGCGTGCCGATGATGAACGGCGCCTCGACGCTCGAGGGCTACACCCCCGATATCGATGCCACCATCGTCACCCGTATCCTCGACGCCGGCGGCACCATCATCGGCAAGACCCATTGCGAGTATTTCTGTTTTTCCGGCGGCAGCCATACCAACGCCACCGGCCCGGTGCACAATCCCCACCGCATGGGCTATTCGTCCGGCGGTTCGTCTTCGGGCAGCGGCGTCGTGGTGGCGACCGGGGAAGCCGATATGGCGATCGGCGGCGACCAGGGCGGATCGATCCGCATCCCCGCCTCGTTCTGCGGCATCTATGGCATGAAGGGAACCCACGGCCTGGTTCCCTATACCGGCGTGATGCCGATCGAGATCACCCTCGACCACACCGGACCGATGACCCGCAATGTGCGCGACAACGCGCTGCTGCTCGAGGTGCTGGCCGGCGCCGACGGGCTCGACCCGCGACAGATTGCGCCCAAGGTCGCAAACTACACCGAGGCGCTGCAAGGCGGCGTCAAGGGATTGCGGATCGGCATCGTCAAGGAAGGGTTCGGACTTGCCAGCTCCGAGCCCGATGTCGATGCCAAGGTGATGGCGGGCGCCAAGCGTTTCAGGGAGCTCGGCGCCGTCGTCGACGAGATCTCGGTGCCGATGCATCTGGTGGCGCCGGCGATCTGGCTGCCGATCGCCGCCGAAGGCGGCACCGAGTTCATGATGAAGGGCAACGGCATGGGGACCAACTGGCGCGGCCTCTACAATACCACGCTGCTCGATGCCCATTCCGCCTGGCACCATCGCGCCGACGAGCTGTCCGACAGCCTCAAGATCACCATGCTGGTCGGTCAATATTTCACCAAGCACTATCGCGGGCATTTCTACGCCAAGGCGCAGAACCTCAACCGCAAACTGCGGGCGGCCTACGATGCGGCGCTCGACAACTACGATCTGCTGCTGATGCCGACCTTGCCGATGAAGGCAACCCCGCTGCCGCCACCCGATGCACCGCGCGATCTCTATATCCAGCGCGCCTTCGAGATGGTTCCCAATACCGCGCCGTTCAACGCCACCGGACATCCGGCGATGACCCTTCCTTGCGGGATGAGCGAGGGGCTGCCGATCGGGTTGATGCTGATCGGCAAGTATTACGACGAGTCCGTGATCTATCGGGCTGCGGCGGCGTTCGAGGACGCGGGCGACTGGACCAGGATGTAAGTCGGCGAAGCGGTCGGCCGGTAAAAGCAGGCCGCTTCATCATCATCACAACGGAGGCCAAGATGGATCTCGGATTGAAGGGTAAGAACGTGCTGGTGACCGGAGGAAGCAAGGGCATCGGCCTGGCGGTCGCCGAACTGTTTGCGGCCGAAGGCGCCAATGTCGCGATTTGCGCGCGCAATGCCGCCGACGTCGACAAGGTCGTGAAGGAGCTGGCGACCAAGGGGGTCAAGTCGTGGGGCAAGGCGGTCGATGTCGCCGACGCCGCCGCGCTCAAGCAATGGGTCGAGGGCGCGGCCGCCGAACTCGGCGGCATCGACGCGATCGTTTGCAACGTCAGCGCGCTCGCGGTCGGCGATACCGCCGAAACCTGGGAGAAGTCGTTTCGCACCGATATGATGCACACGGTCAATTCCGTCGCGGCGGCGGTTCCCTATCTGGAGAAATCCAAATCCGCCTCGATCGTGATCATCTCCAGCGTCTCGGGCTTCGAGGTCGATTTCGCCGCGGGTTCCTATGGCGCCTTCAAGGCGGCCCTGATCCATTACGCCAAGGGGCTCAGCAGCCAGCTGATCGGCAAGGGCATCCGCGTCAACGCGGTGTCGCCGGGCAACACCTATTTCGAGGGCGGCATCTGGCAGAATATCGAGCGCGGCATGCCCGATCTCTACAAGACCGCGATGTCGCTGAACCCGACCGGACGTATGGGCACGGCACAGGAAGTCGCCGCCGGTGTCGTGTTCCTGGCAAGCCCGGTGGCAAGCCGGATCTCCGGCACCAACCTCGTGATCGATGGCGCGCTGACCAAGGCGGTCTGACGATTGAAGCGGAATTTCGGATCGATCGTCAGGCGTTGTCGGTTGCCCAGATGACGCGCTTTGCGCGGCAGCACAAACGGATGGATCGCAGATGAGCAACGAGATCGGGCGGCGCGATTTTCTCGGCACACTGGCACTGGTGGGGGCGGCCGCGGCGGCACAGCGAACCAATTTGGTCGACTCCGCCGAAGCCGCCGCGACGCCGAGCGACGGCATCACCTCGGCATCGGCCGGTGAACTCGCTACGGCCATCCGGTCGAAGAAACTGAGCTCGCGGGAAGTCGTTGATGCGCATCTCGAGCGGATCGCCGCGGTCAATCCGAAACTCAATGCCGTGGTTCAACTGACCGCCGAGGCGGCGCGGAAAGACGCCGACCAAGCCGACGCGGCGCTCGCCCGCGGCGAGGTTAAAGGTCCGCTGCATGGCGTTCCCATCACCATCAAGGATACGCTGGAAACCGCCGGCGTGATCTGCACCGGCGGCACCAGGGGCCGCGCCAATTTCGTCCCCAAGGCGGATGCCACCGCAGTGGCGCGGCTGCGCGCCGCGGGCGGCATCGTGCTCGGTAAGACCAACGTGCCCGAACTCGCCGGCGCCGCCGAGACCGACAATCTGGTCTACGGGCGGACCAATAACCCTTACGATCTCTCCCGCACGCCCGGCGGCAGCAGCGGCGGCGAGGCGGCGATCATTGCCGCCGGCGGTTCGCCGCTCGGGCTCGGCACCGATGCCGGAGGCAGCATCCGCATCCCGGCGCATTATTGCGGGCTGGCGGCGATCAAGCCGACCGCGGGCCGGGTGCCGCGGACCGGACAATTTCCATTGCCCCTGGGCGCGCGTAATCCGGTGTTTCACGTCAGCCTGATCGCGCGAAAGGTCGGGGATCTGGCGCTGGCGCTGCCGATCATCGCCGGTCCGGATTTCCGCGATCACTCGATCGTCGGCATGCCGCTCGGCGATCCGGCCAAGGTGACGTTGCGCGATCTGAAAGTGGCTTATTTCGACGACGATGGGGTCGCCACGCCGACCGCGGAAATCAAAGCCGCGGTCCGCGACGCCGCCAGGGCGTTCGCGGATGCCGGCGTCAAGGTCGAAGAAAACCGGCCGCCCGACGCGGCCAAGCCGGGCATGGTCTATTTCGACATCAGCCGCGGCGACGGCGGCGCCGGCACAAGGGCGTTCCTCAAGAGCATCGGGACCGACCAGATCTCGCCGCTGTTCGAGCGGGCGCTCACGGTCGCGGTGGCGCCGGCGATGCCCAACACCACCGAGGCGCTGGCCGCGTTCGTCAGATGGGACCTGTTTCGCAATTCGATGCTGCGCTTCATCGAAAGCTACGATGCCTTGCTGTCGCCGGTGATGCCCTATCCGGCGCCGCCGCACGGCACCAGCTTCGACGACGATCGAAGGATCGGGTTCGGTTACGCGCAGATGCACAACCTCACCGGCTGGCCCACCGCAACGGTGCGCATCGGCACCTCGCCGGAGGGGCTGCCGATCGGCGTCCAGGTGGCGGCCCGGCCGTGGCGGGAGGACGTCGCGCTGGCGCTGGTGCAGCATCTCGAACAGACGTTTGGCGGCTGGAAAATGCCGCCGAAGGTCTGAAGCCGCGCGGCCTCGTATTCCGGGTATTACGGTGCTCACCGTAATTCTGCAACAAAATGCCCGTCGCAATGCCTATCTGGACTGGCTCCTAGGCGAGAAGTGACTTGGGCAATTTCATGCTGGCTTGCAACACTTCGATGCCCATCAAACGCCCAGTCACGTCAAAATCTAAGTTGATCTGCCCCCCGACTTCCGCGGCGTTGCACGTATATGTAAATCCAAACGAGGCCAGCTCGCCGCCTTCTGTCAGATTTATGTAGGCCGCATCTGCGGAAGGGTCATATCTAACTTTCATTTCAAGCTACCTGTTCAAGAGATTGAAGAGATAATTCGAAGGATTGGACGGATTGATGACTGTTGTAATAGTTCCGCTTCCAACTCCCACGAGGAAACTCGTCGTCTCTGCAATCTCTGAAAATCGTGCCCCGTTCAAATCCATCACCATCCTCCAACCGCGACTCGGTGGACGACAACAGATTCAGCACTTCAGTCGTTTGTCACGTACCTC
>Ga0182030_10012919_pt1 | contig 16675 bp, 14 predicted proteins | sample 812S3MmetaG_FD_121299 | JGI IMG/M metagenome (GOLD analysis project Ga0182030, IMG submission 121299) | Permafrost microbial communities from Stordalen Mire, Sweden - 812S3M metaG (Illumina Assembly) | ecosystem: Environmental > Terrestrial > Soil > Wetlands > Permafrost | place: Sweden...
CGCTGGCAATGGGGTCGGCGGCCTCGTGGGGGCAAGCGAGGGGGCAATCAGCAACAGCTACGCCAAGGGGAGCGTGGCCGGCTCTAACGAAGAGGTCGGCGGGCTGGTGGGGCAGAACTACAGAGGAGCAGTCAGCAACAGCTACGCCACGGGCAAAGTAGCTGGTGTCGGCGATGTGGGCGGCCTGGTGGGTAACAACATCGGCGGAAGTGGCTCCAGCACGGTGAGCACCAGCTACGCCACGGGCAGCGTGAGCGGCACCGGCAACAATGTCGGCGGGCTGCTCGGGAAGAACTTGGAGGGGCCGGTCAACGGCAGCTACGCCACGGGGAGCGTCAGCGGCGCCAGCTATGTTGGCGGCCTGATAGGGCTCAATGGAAGCACGGTCAGCAACAGTTACGCGATAGGCAACGTGACCGGCACTAAAGATGCCGGCGGGCTGGTGGGGATCAACACGGACGCGGTCAGCACCAGCTACTCCGCGGGTAGCGTGAGCGGCTCCAGCAACGTCGGTGGTCTGGTGGGGGATAATTTGGGCACCGTCAACGGTGTCTTCTGGAATGTCACAACCTCCGGGCTGACGACATCGGCGGGCGGTACCGGCTTGACGACGGCGCAGATGCAAACCCAGGCCAATTTCACCTCGGCCACCCCTGCCAACGGTAACGTCAATCCCGACTGGAATTTCACCACCATTTGGTACATGACCAACGGCGTTACGTACCCGCTGCTGCAGGCCTTCAAGACGCCATGACGCCGCAGATGGTGAGGGTCAACGTGTCCGCCAAGAAAACTGGCGAATTCCGCAAAGGCGGATCGGAAAAAAATTATGGGACTTCCATGCATGGCTCAATGTGAAACAGCCTAAAGGGCCTGATCGTCCGGGGTCCCTTTCTGAGGCCGGGTCCCCTCTGCGTTTTCATTTCCGGGAGTAGCGGGTAAGCCGGCCGCTCCCGCTCGCTGACCTATTCCGTTGCAACCTTTGCGACGGCGGTGACCAGGCGATGCACGCTGCCGTAGCTCAAACCCGTCCTGGCGACGATCGCCGGCAGGGAGAGCCCCTTGGAGCGCAGCGCACGCACTTCCACGGATCGCTCCGCAGCTAACGCCGGCCGACCGACATTGTGATTGACGGCTGAGCGGAGAAATCATTGGCGGTGCGACAACATCCGGCCACGAGGACGAGATTTTCCATTTATTATTTTCGTGGGCGAAAGTGTTACGCATCTATAGAGCGCGAAGTGAGTTTTCGACCTGTGACCGTCCCGCGTTTCCACGATCAGGCCGCGCTCAAGGAGTTCATGTACGGCGCGATACACGGTGTCGCAACTATTCAGTCCATACTTACGCGCGTGGCTGTTGGTAATGGCCTGTACGCCGTTCCGGCCCGGGTCCCTGTCCTTTACGATGCCGGTGGGGCGTGCGCCAATGGCGAGCATCACAAGCACCCGGAAGGCGGCATGCGAGAGACTCCTCACTGCGGGGCTGCATGAGCGAGTCCGTAATGCGGGCGAATCTCTCGCCATCCGAACGTCGGCGACCGCTCACGGGCTCCGCCTGCGTGCGCGCCCGTTTCCGTGTACTAATCCAAGTCCGCAATTCGCGCTTTTTGCGAACTGGCGTTTGTGTCCGGGAGCTGGCTCGTGATATTTTCGCATCGGTTGATTCCTCGAACGCCTCGCGTTTTCCTTGGCCGGAGCGCGGGGCGTTCGTTTGTTGGGGATTGCGTGATTTACGCGGCGGCCTGATCCGGCGGCCGGCGTCCGCGGGCTACGGCTCGCGCGGCAATCAGCGCCTTTACTTTTGGGGCTTGCCCGGGCACGAACAGCCTTATGCCGTTCGACGTGCGCACATGATCAAGTAATCCCTCATCGGCCAGCACGGCGATTGTCTGCTGAGAAACACCCGACGCTCGGGCGAGTCCGCCAGAGGTTTCGGGAATCTGCTGCTGCATGCGCTTTCGCTCCTTAGAAAGTATACTTGAAACGTCTTGCGTTCGACCATAGCTCCGAAATCATCGAACTCGTCCCCGAGCGGCTCGATGTGGACCGATGAGGGCCGAGATGTACTGCTACTTCAAGGCCCCTTCGGCAGGGGTGCGTTTCCGGCGCGGCGCTCGCGGCTTGGCGCGGCCACTGAGCCCCAGGAACCAACGCAGGAAAGTCGGCTCGTGGATTAGCACCTCGCCGGCCTTCGACTCGAACACCGCGCGGCTTCGGCTAGCCCGTTATGGTGGCGATTTCGCAGTGCCCACTGCACGCGCCACTGATTCAGGATCGTCGGATGGCGCTCAACGAAGGGTAGCTGCGCGAAAAGTTCGCTGGATGGCGGAAGGTCGTGCATGGTCGTGACCCAGTGTGTGGCTTAGAACTGATAGCCACCGTACCAAGGGGGTTGCTGCCGCGCTGGAGTCACGGCGTCAAACAGTGCTGTTTGGCGCGAAAAGCTAGACTTTGCTTTTGATCTCGCCCAGAGCACGCTGGGCCGTGCGCAGCGGCAGGCCGGCAATCCGCTTTGAATCCCCGCGCTTGAGCGTGGATGGACTCAAGTTCGCATCGAGAAGCGCCTTTTCGGCTCTTTCAATGGTCGATTTCGTCTTGGTCTTATGGCCGCGACGGATTGCATCAACTTGTCTCTTTCGCCCAGCTCTCACCGCGTGCGTCAGGTCCCACGTCATGAAGCGAATCACAGCGGCGAGTTCCTGTTCTTGCCGCAGCATCGCCTGCTCCTGCATTTGGGCTGCGCCGCCGTCCTGCCACGGATCGACGAACACTGCCTTCGTACTCTGCCTCAATGGGATCGAACGAAATTCTTCGCGCAACTGGGCGAACTGATTGAGGTGCGCAACCAGTTGTTGAAGGGCCTGCTCAGCCCTCTCTTCCAGGTCGAACAGCGCAGCCAATGGACGCCGTCGCCCGCTCACAGCCCGCGCTCTTTCGCCATGCGCTCGATAGCGCTCACCTTGTGGCTCTGCGTGAGGTGCGCGTACCGCTTGACCATCGCGAGGGTCCTGTGGCCGAGCACGTCGGCGATTTCAAGGAGCGAGCACCCTTGAGCGGCGAGCATCGAGGCGGTCGAGTGCCGCAGATCGTGGAAGCGGAAGTCCTCGATACCCGCAGCCTTGAGCGCGTCGTACCAAACACCGTCAAAGTGCTCATAGGGCCCGGGGAATCCGGAGGGCTGCGGAAAGACCCACTCGGATCGAGCGGAGCCCTGGAGCTTCAACGTGCGCACCGCTTCGAGCGCCTTGCCAACGAGCGGCAACATGCGCGACTCGCCGTTCTTGGTCTCCCGTACTTCTGCGCGGCCGATGCCGACTTGCTGCTCGCCAGTCTTGGGATCGACCACCGGATCGCGAACGCGCAGGTCCACGTCGCCCCATTTGAGATTGATGAGTTCGCTGCGGCGCGCGCCGGTCGTGATCGCCATCAGCACCAGCACATAGAATGCCGGCCATTCGGAATCCGCGCAGGCAGAGAGGAGCGCCTCGCGCTCCGCATCGGAGAGGAACCGCACGCGGCCTCTGGCCTCCTTCTTCTTGCTGATGTCGCGCACGGGGTTGCGTTCGAGGAGCCGCCATTCCTTGACCGCCATCGTGAACATGTGGCTCAGCGTCGCGAGGTACCGATTGACGGTGGCGCCGGAGCGCGTGTACTCGGTCGGCGTTTGCTTTTTGCCCCGGCTTGTGACCGCCTTGGCGCGGGTGAACTTCTCGGCGGCCAATGCATCGCGGGCTTCAGCCACCAGGTCCGGCGTGAGCTCCGCGAGAGTGCGACCGGCGAAACGCACGTTCCACCAATCAAGATGCTGTTCTCGCACGGCTTTGCTTGAGGCGCGTGCCTCCTTCATCACCGTGTCCCGGTAGCGCTGTACGAGTTCGGCGAACTGCGTGCGCTTCGATTTCAGGTGCGGGAAGTGCCGGCCTTCCCGGATCGCGGACTCGACACTCGCGGCCCAGTTTTCCGCTTCTTTCTTGCTCGGGAATGTTTCGCTCAGTGCGGGCCTTCCTTTTACTCGGACCTGCGCACGGTAGGACGGCTTCGCTCTCCCCTTGGTTCGCGTCGAAGGTATCGTCTGGATGGATGCCATTTCGTCACTCCTTGCACTGTGCGTAGCGGAGAGTAATTCAGTGCACGGAGTTTGCACGAAATTGGAAAGGCTGAAAAGCGCCTGTGGCGCTAGTACTTGTATTTACAGGATATTTGGCTCCCCGGGACGGATTCGAACCGCCGACCAACGGATTAACAGTCCGTCGCTCTACCACTGAGCTACCGGGGAATTCTCAAGGAGGCGCGGGATTTTCGGGAAGCGCGCCCGTTAAGTCAAGGAATCGCGATCACGAAGCGCTGATTTAGGAGTGGCCGGCGACTGGATGCGGGACGTACGGCGCCTCGAGCTGTGCGGTTTCCTCTGCTGTCAGCTTGAGTTCGAGTGCGGCGAGGGCATCATCGAGGTGCTCGAGTTTTGAGGCGCCGATGATCGGCGCGGTTACTGCGGTTTTTTGTGCGAGCCAGGCGATGGCGACCTGGGCTCGCGGCACGCCGCGAGCTTGGGCGATGGCGGCGGCTTGATCGGCGACTTCGCGATCCGACTCCAGGGTGGCGGCGAACAGGCTCTTGCCGTAGGTATCGGTCCTGGTGCGAGGTGTCTCGGCGGTCCAGGGGTGCGCGAGTCGCCCACGCGCGAGTGGGCTCCAGGGGAGCACGGCGATTCCCGCGTCGGCGCAAAGCGGGAGCATCTCGCGCTCCTCTTCGCGGTAGAGGAGGTTATAAAAATTCTGCATGCTGACGAATGCGGACCAGCCGCGCTGCCGCGCAACGGCGAGCATCTTGGCGAATTGCCACGCGTACATGGACGATGCGCCGAGGTAGCGCGCCTTTCCCGCCTTCACAAGGTCGTGCAGCGCCTCGAGCGTTTCCTCGATCGGCGTGGTCGAGTCAAAGCGATGGATCTGATACAGGTCCACGTAGTCCGTTCCGAGCCGCCGCAGGCTCGCGTCGATCGCCGTGAAAATCGCTTTGCGCGAAAGGCCGCCGCCGTTCGGTCCCCGGCTCATCGGAAAGAACACCTTCGTCGCGATCACGACCTCGTCGCGGCGCGTGTAGTCCTTGAGCGCCTGACCGACGATCTCCTCGGAGGTGCCGTCCGAATAAACATTGGCGGTGTCGAAGAAATTGATGCCGAGATCGACGGCCTTACGGATGATCGGTCGGCTCTGGCTCTCCGGCAGCGTCCAGGGATGATCGCCGCGCTCCGGAACGCCGAATGTCATACAGCCGAGGCACAGCGGGGAAACTTTCAGACCGGTGTGTCCGAGATTTTTGTACTGCATAATATGGCCTCAAAAATCAGTAACTTGTAGATTTTTATTCAAGCCAATACTAGTGAGCCCACGCAGAGGAGGGTCCCACACGCGACTATTCCCGCCATGAGCGCCCGAGCGTCGCCGCTGCCGCTGCACGGCGGCGGCGCCGTCCGCACCGCGCGTGATCAACCGGTGCGGCGGGCCGCGGAGGCTGCCAGCGCGCGCCCGATGCGCCGCACCGCGTCCTCCAGTGTCTCCATGCTGCAAGCGAACGAGATCCGAATGTGATCGGGCGCGCCGAATCCCGACCCCGGCACCACGGCGACGCCGGCCTCCGTCAAAAGATATTCCGCAAAAGCAGTATCGTCCTTGATCCCGAGCGCGCGCATGGCACCATGCACGTCGGCGAACGCATAGAAAGTTCCAGCTCCCGGGCGGCAGGAGATTCCCGGGATGGAGTTCAAGCCCGCAACCACGAAGTCGTGGCGCTTCTTGAACGCGGTGTTCATCTCCGCGACGCAGGCCTGGCTATCGTTGAGCGCGATGGCGGCCGCGTGCTGGGAAATGCTCGAAGCGTTCGACGTCGACTGCCCCTGCACGGTGCCCATGGCGGAGACGATTTCCTTGGGGCCGCCGCAGTAGCCGATTCGCCAGCCGGTCATCGCATAGGCTTTCGATACGCCGTTGATGGTGACCGTGCGGGCGTAGAGCTGCGGATTGGCCTGTGCAAAGCTGGTGAACGGCTCGCTCGCCCAATAGATGTGCTCGTACATCTCGTCCGAAGCGATCAGCACTTGCGGATGCCGCTCGAGCACCGCTCCCAGCGCTTTCTGCTCTGCGGCCGTGTAAGCCGCGCCGGTGGGGTTACTCGGGCTGTTCAGGATGAAGAGCTTGGTGCGCGGCGTGATGGCCGAGGCGAGCTGCGCTGGCGTGATCTTGTAGCCCTGTTCAGCGCCCCCATACACAGTCACGGGCGTTGCGTCCGCGAGCAGCGCGATGTCGGGATAGGACACCCAATAAGGCGCCGGGATCACGCACTCATCTTGCGGATCCAATATTGCGGCGCACAGATTGAAGCACGTCTGCTTGGCGCCGGAAGAAACCAGGATCTGGCTGCGATCGTACGTGAGCCCATTCTCGCGCTTGAACTTGGCGATGATGGCGTCCTTGAGCTCCGTCGTCCCGTCCACGGCGGTGTAGCGCGTGATGCCTTTGCGGATCGCGTTCACACCTGCGTCCGCGATATGTAATGGCGTATCGAAATCCGGCTCGCCGGCGGCCAAACCGATGATGTCCTTACCCTCGGCTTTGAGCTTGGCGGCGCGCGCCGTCATCGCGAGGGTGGGCGAGGGTTTAACCTTTTGTACACGCTTGGAAAGCGAAATGGCCAAGGGGAGTCTTCCTATGTCAAAAAGGGCGCAAGAGTGTACGAAATACAACGGATTCGCGCCAGCACGCGAGTGCCCCCTTCGCGGATAACATGAGAGAATCCAGCAATGCGCTTTGAATTGCATTCGGACTACAGCCCTGCGGGCGATCAACCCCAGGCCATCGAGAAACTGCTCGACGGCCTGACGAGCGGGCTCGCTCATCAGACCCTCTTGGGCGTGACCGGCTCGGGGAAGACCTTCACCGTCGCCAACGTGATCCAGGAGCTACAGCGTCCGACGCTCGTGCTCGCGCACAACAAGACTCTCGCAGCGCAGCTCTACGGCGAGTTCAAGGTGTTCTTCCCGAAGAATGCGGTCGAGTATTTCGTCTCTTATTACGACTACTATCAGCCCGAGGCCTACGTGCCGGCCTCTGACACCTTCATCGAGAAGGATGCCTCGATCAACGAGCACATCGAGCAGATGCGGCTGTCGGCGACCAAAGCGCTGCTCGAGCGCCCCGACTCGATCATCGTGGCGACCGTCTCCGCGATCTATGGTCTCGGCGATCCGCAGGCTTACTTGAGCATGGTGCTGCACATGTCGCGCGGCGACATCCTCGAGCAGCGCAAGCTCCTGCGCCGACTTGCGGACATGCAATACACCCGCAATGAGATCGATCTTCAGCAAGGAACTTATCGCGTTCGCGGCGATGTCATCGATATCTTTCCGGCCGAGTCGGAGCGCGAGGCGGTGCGCGTCGAGCTGTTCGACGAGCGCGTCGAGAGCTTGAGCCTGTTCGATCCGCTCACCGGCGAGGTGTTGCGCAAGGTGCCGCGCCTGACGGTCTACCCCTCGACCCACTACGTGACGCCGAAGGAGCGGGTGCACAAGGCGGTCGATGAGATCCGCGACGAGCTGCGCTTGCGCCTCGGCGAGCTCAACGCCGCCGGCAAGCTCCTCGAGGCGCAGCGCCTGCAGCAGAGGACTTTATTCGACCTGGAAATGATGAACGAGGTCGGCTACTGCGCCGGCATCGAAAACTACTCGCGCTTCCTATCGGGGCGCCAGGCGGGCGAGCCGCCGCCGTGCCTCTTCGATTACCTGCCGAAGAACTCCCTGCTGGTGATCGACGAGAGCCATCAGACCATTCCGCAGCTCGGCGCGATGTACCGAGGCGACCGCTCTCGCAAGGAAACCTTGGTGGAGTACGGCTTCAGGCTGCCCTCGGCGCTCGACAACCGGCCGCTGCGGTTCGAGGAGTTCGAGCAACTCGCGCCGCAGACCATCTACATCTCGGCGACCCCCGGACCGCACGAGAAGCGCATTTCCGGCCAGATCGTCGAGCAAGTGGTGCGGCCTACCGGGCTCATCGATCCTGTGGTCGAAGTTCGACCGGTGCGTGCCCAAGTCGACGATCTGCTGTCCGAGATCAGGCTGCGCGCGCAGGCGAGCGAGCGCGTGCTGGTGACAACCCTGACCAAGCGGATGGCGGAGGATCTCACCGATTACTTGAACGAGCATGGAGTGAAGGTGCGCTACCTGCACTCGGACATCGAAACTGTGGAACGCTCGGAAATCATCCGCGATTTGCGTCTCGGTAAATTCGACGTGATCGTCGGCATCAACCTGCTGCGCGAGGGACTCGACATGCCGGAGGTGTCCCTGGTCGCGATCCTCGATGCCGACAAGGAAGGATTCCTGCGCTCCGAGGGGTCGTTGATCCAGACGATCGGGCGCGCAGCGCGCAACGTCCGAGGCAAGGCGATCCTCTACGCCGATCAGCGAACGGGCTCGATCGAGCGGGCGATCGCGGAAACCGACCGGCGCCGCAACAAGCAGATCGAATTCAATCAGGAGCATGGCATCACGCCCAAGACCATCGTGAAGGCGGTGGGCGATGTGATGGAAGGCGCCCGTGCGGTGCCAGGGGCGGCGCGCGATGCGGGCGCGGACTACACGCTTGCCCCGGAGCAGGCGGTCAAGCGCATCAAGAAGCTCGAAGCAGAAATGATGAAGCTCGCTCGGAACCTCGAGTTCGAGCAAGCGGCGCGGCTGCGCGATGAGATTCAACGGCTCCGGCACTCGGCGTTTGGCGCGCCGGCGTCGCTCGCAGGGTAGGAGGAAGAATCGATATGGCGACCGACACCAGTCAACCGAAAGAAGTAGACCTCGACCGGACGGACAGACTGCCGATTCTGCAGGGGATCTCGATCGACGAGGACGTCGAGGATGACTCGGAGCGCCTCGAGTACAGCTCCCCGGACCTCCCCGCGACCGCCCAGACTGCGGCCTCGGACTTCCCCCGGCAGTCCGCGCTCGACCTGCCCTCGCTCGCCGAGAGCGTGCGCTCGGTGGAGGAACGCATCGCGCGCCAAAATGCCGACTACGAAGCGCTCAACCGGTTGTACGAGAAAGCGCGCGACGCGCAGCTCGCAGCGGGGACACGCGCGGATACACTGGCGTTCGAGCTCGCCACGGCGCAGTCGGCCCTCGCCGTGGAGCAACACCGCGTGCGCGAGATGGAGCGGGTACTTTCGGAGAGCCGCGGAACGGCCGATACCACGCGAGCGCGGGTGGAGGAGGCGCTGCGCGACACGGAGCGCGCGCAGACCGAGGCGCGGACGCTGCGCGACTCGTTGACGGCGCGTGATGCCACCATTGCGCAGGTGATGCACTCGCTCGGCGAGCGCGACGCGCAGCTGCATGCGCTGCAGCGCGAGCATGCCCAGATCGTTCCGACGCTCGAGGCCCGATCGCGAGCGGGCGTGCAGCTCGAATCGGAGCTGCAGGCGGCGCGCGGCCGGGCGGAGTCGCTCGATCGGGAACTCCAGGCGAGCCGACAGTCGCTCTCCGAGCTGGTGGCACGGCTCAAGCAAGAAGAAAGTGAGCTCGCCACCAGCCGACGTGATCTGATCGCGTCCAAGGCACAGGCGGACACGTATCTCGAGACGCTGCGCACGCGCGAGTGGCGCGGGGGGTTCAATCAAAACCTATTCCGCGAATGGGACCAAAAGGAGGACGCGGCGCGCAGCGGCCAGGGCGCCTTGCAGGCCGAATGCGATCAGCTGCGGGGGACGATCGCCGCACTCAACGCCAAGATCCTCGAGCACGGCGATACGGTCGCCAAGATGCAGGCGGCCGCCGCGGCGGATGCCGCGACGTTTGCCAGGAAAGCCCAGGAGCTGCAGGACGGCCAGCGGGCGCGCGCCGAGCTTCACTCGCGCATCGACAGTCTGGAGGAGGAGCGCAAGCGGCTCGAGGGCGAGCTCGAGGCGCGCGGCCGTGAACTCGGGGAGGCGCGCACCCACGGGGCGGGCGAGCTGGAGCGCATCAAGGCGGCGCTCGCGGTCGCGGAAGCCAAGCATACGGAGCAGGCGGTCGAACTCCATCAGTTGCAGGCCGAGGCGGTGACGCACGACGAAGAGATGACGGTGCTGATGGCGCACCTCAACGAGGCGCGGCGGCCGATCCAAACCGTGCAGGCCGATATCAAGCGCTTGAGTGAGGATCTCGCGCTCAAGACCTTGAGCATCGATCAGCTCACCGAGGAGAACCGGAATCTTCGCGCGACGCTCGAGCGGACCCGCGGCGCCCTCGAGGAGCGCGAGCTCCTGATCCGACGCCTGGAGCGTAACGCGAGCACCAATGCGAACGCCCTCGGGCGGCTGCAAACGAGCATCGAGCGGCTGGGTAGCGCGCCGGCGCCCTCTACGACGCCGGGGAGCGATTTCATCGCCGAACTGGTGCGTTTGGACGGGGACCAGCACACGGCCTACCCCTTGGCGCGCCGCACGCGAATCGGACGTGCGCCGGGCTGTGAGATGCAGATCGATTCGCAATCGGTGAGCCGCAACCACGCCATGCTTCTCAAGGGCGCGCGTGCGCTCATCGTCGAGGACTTGAACAGCACCAACGGCGTTCTGGTGAACGGCCGGAAGGTGTCCCGACAAGTCTTGAGCGACGGGGACGTGCTGACGATCGGGGAAACGCAGTTCCGCTGCGTGCTCAAATTCAATTCGCGGTCTGGTGATGCGGCGTCCCCATCGAATCTGTCGGAATTGCGGCCGGAGGGGGCAAAGTCCGCCTCATCCGGCTTAGGCCCGTCCGAGGCGGCCGTCACGCCGCATTCGGGCGGGGTGGCGAGCGCGGCGCCGGCCGACGGCGTGCCGGCAGGCGATTCGGGCTGATGGCACGATTTTGCCCCGAAAAAACCCCGCTACGTCGGGTTTGCCCTTTATCGGCGGGCACGAATCCGGTATCTTTCGCGCCCTTCGGGCGCGCTTAGCTCAGCGGTAGAGCATCACCTTGACATGGTGGGGGTCAGTGGTTCGATCCCACTAGCGCGCACCACCTTCGCGAAACTCCGGTCTTTAGACTTGAAAAGACAGTAAAATCAGTTTGTTACGGCAAGCGCTCGCTAATGACGCGGTGCGTCGATCAGAGTTATTTGGTCGCTAAAGGCAAGGGCGTAAACACTCACTGCAACAGCAACGCCGCCGAGTACGTCCCAGAGATAGTGCTGTTTCGTCGCCAGGGTCGAGAATGAAAGCAATACCAACCACGAGCCCACCAGCCAGGATTTGCCTCGATTTTCCCGCAAGTACACGAGACCTACCAGCCAGCAGTTCGCGATGTGCAGGCTCGGTTGGCAGTTTTTGTCCACATCCACGTGACGCGTCCAGTTGAACAGCCATCTCGCCACCGGGCCTGCATCGGCCGGTATCGGATAGAGTCCCCGAGGCAGCGACACGGGGTACACCAGAAAAACGAAGTTGGCCGCCACCTGTACTATCACGAAGGCGTACAGCATCCGCTGCAGGTTGCTCATGTCCCGCAAGCAGAGCGCCAAGAAGAACATAACAAAGTAACACGTGAGGTAGGGCCAGATGCTCCAAGGGAGTAGCGGCAGGGCCCTCTCAATGGGCGTGAATGTATACACCGTGGGGGTGACCAATGGCGGGAGATGGTTGGTGATGGCGTAGAGCAACCAAGCGGACAGAGCCATCACCAGGAGGCACAAATACCTGTTACGGCGATTGACGAACAATGGAATTTGGATGCTTATCATCCTGACTTGGATGGAACTCTCGCCTTCCCGAGACCCGCTCCCGCAAGTCCCCACGGCCACCAATTCCAGTCGCCGCCAAGCTGCAGCAGCGCCGGACCAATGACCATCCGCACGAGGGTTGCATCGATCAGCACTGCCACCGCCAAAGTGAATCCGAGCATTTTGATGACGAGCACCTCGCCAAATGTAAACGCGACAAACACGACCACCATAATTGCGGCGGCACTGGTGATTAGGCCGCCGGTTTTTGCGACGCCCTCGGCGATGGCGTGGGTTTCGGAGAGGCCGCTCCTTCTTGCTTCGAGCACCCGTGCCACCAGGAAGACCTCATAGTCCATGCTCAAGCCAAAGACAATGGCGAACGCCACGATGGGCACCGTGGAGAACACGGCCCCGGTTCCTCCCCCGGTAACGCCGAGCAGAGCACTCCCATGCCCATCTTGGAACACCAATACCAGTGCGCCGAGCGCCGCGGCGACCGATAAGAGGTTCAATGCGATCGCCTTCAGGGGAACAAGGATAGACCGGAACCCTATGAGAAGCGCCAGTAGAGTGCCTCCCAACACCAGCGCCATCACGCAAGGCAGCAGCTCTCGAAGCACACTGTCGTAATCTTCATTGAACGCAGCGATTCCGCCGACGCGAATGCTCGCTCCAGGCAACTCGGTGATCTCGCGGATGTTCGCACCTCGCAACTCGCGCACCCAGCGACTGAGCTCATTCGTGGAGACTCCGGGGGCCGGTAGCAGCTCGAGCAGAGTTGCGCGCCCGTCGCTTCGCAGAAAGTTTCGCCGGGTCTCCGCGGGCAAGAGCGGGAGAAAGGACGGGCCGAGGCCACGGCCTACCAAGTTCGGCAGCGAAATTACGCGATCAGCGCGCTTGTCGCTCGCCAATCGGTCTGCGAGCAAGCGGGTGGCGTTCCATCCCGAATAAGTGGTTATCTGCGAGCCGGGCGGCAGTTCCAATATCACGTGCAGTGTTTGAACGACGTCCGTACGTCCCATTTTGTCGAGTGAATGCAGCGCCTGAACGGACTCTGCACGCGGGGGGAGCCAGTCGTTTCGCGGTAGGCCGGGGGCGAGATGCAGCGCCTGCGATGCCAGAAATAGCAGCGGTCCCGCAGCGAGCAGCAAAGCCGCCCAGGGATGCGCGGTGACGATCTGAGTCCAGGCCCGCCAACGCTCCCGGGCCCGAGGCGAGTCTGGGTTCGCCCGTCTCAGCCAATCGAGACGGCCCGCGTCGATGCGTCCGCCGAGGAGCGTGAGGATTGCCGGAAGAATCAAGCCGGCGAGCAAGACACTGGCGCCCGCCACGAGAAATCCCGCAACGCCGATCGAGCGCACATCGCTCACGGGAATGATGAGAAGCGCGGCAAATCCGATGGCGACCGTCGAAGCGGAGATCAGCAAGGTACGGCCGGCATGGCGCGCGGCGGTATGCGATGCGTCCGAGCCACTTTGCCCGCCCGCGCGCGCTTCGCGAAATCGACTTACCATCAACAGCGCATAGTCGATTCCAATGCCGAGACCCAACATCGTGGCTATATTCTGTATGAGGATCGACAGGTGCCACCACCGGCTGAGGAATGCTGCAGCACCGAGCGTCATCAACATGGCCAGCAAGCCAACTGTCAGCGGGAGCAGGGCGGCCACCAAGCTCGCGAAGGTGATCAAGAGGAGGGCGAGGACCACCGGAACCACCCGGTTTTCGGCGCTGTGCACGTCTTCCGAGCTGACTCTGCGCAAGTCGAAATTAATCGGCGTTTCGCCCGTCAATTCGAGTTTCAACGCCGGATAGCGATCCCGCAACTCATTCAGCAGGCGCTCTGCACGCACGCGCAGTCGCGGAATGGTTGCATCGACGAGCTCGTTCGTGCCTGACAGGCCGATGATGATGAAGGTTCCTCCGTTCTCTCCTAGGAAAATCGGATCACTCCAATCGAGGTAGGAGAAGGTCCCCGAAATCCCTGGCTCCTTCTTGATCGTCGTATCGATTTCCGACAAGGCCTGTCTGCCTGCTTCAGAATCCGGCCGCGGAAGCCCTTGAATGACCAAAATGGCGCGGCGAACGAATGTCGACTGAAATTGCCGTGCCAGTTGCTGATCGACCCACTCCGCCTCGCTTCCCTCGACATGTGCAGTTGTCTCGAGCCGTCCCTCCATGCGCAACGATTGCGCCACGAGCGGCAGGACCACCATGCAGGCTATGCCGGCGAGCCAAAACTGACGGTTGCCGCGAATCGCGGCGGGGAATTTGGATTGCATAAGCCCCTTCGCGCGGTTAGGCTCAATTCGTGTTGATCGCCGTTGCTCGAGCCGAGGTGCGGGTATGAAGCCAATTCCTGATCGACACTATCCCATCCCAGTTGCGATGAATCTTTTCGCGGTCGCCGTGTGCTCGGTACTCTACTTTTTCCTTCTCTATGCCGCGTCGCATGTCGCCAATATGGGGCTCCTGATGATTTGCGGAGGGTTGTTCGCGGCGCTCATGATTCCTGTTTATTCCCTCATCCACGAGGCGGAGCACAACATGCTGCATCCGCGTCCCGTTTGGAATGCCATGCTCGGTCGCTGGCTGTGCGCGCTTTTTATGGTCTCTTATACGTTCCTCACGCACTGTCATTTGCGGCATCACAACAAGAACCGAACCGACATCGAGATGTGGGACCTTTATCGCGAGGACCAGAGTAAATGGCGGCGCCGTTTGAACCTCTATTTGATGATGGGCGGCCTCGGATACCTGTCGCTCTGGGTTTCCGTGGTGCTGTTCGCGTTCGCGCCCTTCGTGGTGTACTGCGGTTTTTTTCAGCGCCATCAGGAGATCGCAGGATTTCTGGAAGGCAGCAATCAGGACAGCAAAATCTCCACGATACGAGCCGAGTGCTGGGCCGCGTTGTTGCTGCAAGCCGTTACCTTCTCGGCATTGCATTTGCGGTTTTGGCCCTGGCTGCTGTTGTTCTTGATGCACGGCTTCCTATGGTCCTCGCAGAACTACGTCAATCACGCGTTTAGTCCGCGAGATATTTTGAACGGCGCGCACAATTTAAAAATGCCGGCCTTCTTGAGGCCGATTTACCTGAATTTCAATCTGCACCTGGCCCATCACCAAAACCCGCGTATTCCCTGGCTGCACTTGCCGGAATTCGTTCCGCAGAGAACGCAACGGATAAGCTTTTTTCGAAATTACCTGCGGCTTTGGACGGGGCCGAGGTTGACCCACGAGGAAAATCCGTCCTTGCGAGCATCGCGCACGCTCTAGAGCGACTCACTTGGCGTTCGCCAGCGTCGCAGCTTCGAATCTGGAATAAATAAAGCCGCGGTCTGCATCACGCAGCCGGGCACTCAACCCCGTATCGACGCGAAACTCCGCGTGGTCCGCTAGGCGGCGCGGTGCCAGCAGATTGCGTAATGCGAAGCGCGCACCGGGGCGCGCCGCGCGTATCAGTGCCGGCAGCGTCTGTTCGAATAGATCGACCGGGCTGTATTCAAAAACATTGGAGAGGGCAAAGCAGTCGACCGATTGCGGACTTAAGGTCTCGATGGCAGCACCCACGTCCGAGATCACCGCAGCGATACGATCCTCGCGTCGGCGAATGGTTTCGAAGTGTTGCTCCCGCAGATAGTCAGGCACCATCTCTTCATTTAAGTAGCGGCCGAGCAGCAGTTGCGCCACAAAGTAGTTGGTACGCGCCGGCAGCACCGCAACAGCACGCTCGGCGATGCGGGTAAAGTGCTCGCCGAACGATGGGACTTCGGCATGCGCAAACCACGAAGGATCGAGTCGCTTGCCCAATACGTACTTGCTGCAGACCAATCGCAGCAGCGTTCGCCACCGCCAGGTATCCCACTCACGATCGTAAAATTCACGCTGGTCGCCCGGCTGCAGCGCGAAGAGCTTCTTGAGTCGCTGCGGGCCGATGATCGCGCGCAGTAAAGTGCGCACCAGTGCGTAGTAGCGCTCGAATCCGCCCTGTGCCAATAGTCCGGAGTCGAGCCACGGCTGATGCGCGTCCCAAAAGACGAGGGCGGCAGGACTCAGATCACGACGCAGCCGGGCATACAACACCCGCCGCCGAGAACTGGCGCGCACGCCGAGCAGTTCGAGCATTTCGGCGTGCGACGTTTGGCGAAAGGCGGCGCGCTTCAGTTCGAGCAAATAGCCTTGCGCAGGGTTCAAGTCGACCGCGATGACTCGTGCGGGGTCGGCGAGCAGAAATCCAAGGACATTGTCGCAACCCGAGATAATCGCAAAAATCGTTTCTCCGGGCTGTGGGCCCAACGCTGCGAGATCACACGCGGGATCCTCCCACGATTGAGTGAACATCAATCGGCCGCCGTACGGAACCGGCGGATTGGATTCAGACCCGGGCAAGGTCGGCATGATGACGCTTGGAGGGGTGCTGTGAAATTGAGCCGGGATCGCACCGGTATCCGTACAAACTGCTCCAGTAAGTCGAGCGCGGGTAGGGGGGAAGGCTGCGAAGCAACGGATCCCGAGCCGAGAGATTTATTTGCAGCACGTTTTGGCCGGCCGCGACTGCGGCGTCCAAGGCAGCATCCAACAAGGCATGCAAAGTGCGGCCCTCATCATGGCGCACTGCGACCACGCTGCTCGCCCACAGGCCGAATATTTCATTCGGCGCCGGCAGCGGGTTGGCAATTCCCAAGCGCGCGGCCACACCGACGGCGATTCGTAACGGGAGGTCCGCGGCGCGGTAACGCACGATCCGCAGCCGCCGGACAGGCGTGCCGTCCCACAAGACCAGCGCACCGCAAGGGCTGCCGTCCGGTTTGAAGGCGAGCCAGGCATGATAGCGGCCGGTGGGGTGAGGCCACGTGAGTGATTCCTTGGGCGCAAACCGTTGCGTTGCGCAAGATTCTGTGCAGAGCTCCCTCAACAACGGTGCGTCCGCTGCCGCCGCCGCCCGAA
>Ga0182030_10012921_pt1 | contig 16674 bp, 16 predicted proteins | sample 812S3MmetaG_FD_121299 | JGI IMG/M metagenome (GOLD analysis project Ga0182030, IMG submission 121299) | Permafrost microbial communities from Stordalen Mire, Sweden - 812S3M metaG (Illumina Assembly) | ecosystem: Environmental > Terrestrial > Soil > Wetlands > Permafrost | place: Sweden...
CGCCATGATATCAACCAGGTTATCGCACAGATGGAAAGCCTGCTTGGCCAGAATAAATAGATGACGGCATCATAGTAAATCATTAAACCACATTGACTAACGGCTCCGCACCAGAGTATCTTCAGATTAGGAGTATTAAAATTAATATAAAATGAGCAGAACAAAAAAATGGTTTATTAAAGTCCGGGGCAGCTATTTGCCCACCTCGTGGCAAGGTTGGTTAACTTATGTTCCCTACTTGGCCTACATTATTGGCGTCTTGGTGTTTGTTATAAAACGAAAAGATTCTGTCTGGTTAGCTTTATTTACGGTGCTACCTAACTGGGTTGCCGCAGCGGTTATCCTGACTTGGCTAGCCCGACATAAGAGTTAGCATATAGCTCTATTAAAAGGTCGTTGAGCCTGGCGGTTTTTCGCGTTTCGCTTCTTGGCGGCTCTTGGTCATATAGACAATACAAAAAGCAATTAATATCGTTAAAACAATACTGACGTGGCCGTCGCCCCACCCCAGGCCGCCAATATTAGTCCCCTTACCCATCCAATCGGCGAAAGACGCACCAAGCGGCCGGGTTAGGATATAGGCCGTCCAAAAAGCGGCAATTTCATTTAGTCCAAACCGCCAATAAGCTATCGCTGGCACGGCAAATAAAACCGCAAACAATAAGCCGGCTGAAAAATAACCTAACCCTGCGGTATTGGCGGTTAAGTCGCCGGCGGCCGTTCCAAGCGCAAAGGTGGCCATCACGGTTGCCCAGTAAAATAGTTCCCGACGGCGGTTATTTATACTGTGGATTGACAGGTTTTTCTCGCTTAGATACCAAACTATAAAAACTACGGCCAGTACGGTGGCAAAAAACGGCGTCGACACAGCGTAGGGCACCCCCAACTGAATATGAAGCCCGTCGGCCGCCATCGTACCAAAGACCGCCACCATAACAACGGTGAACCAATAGCGCCACGGAATATACTTTTTGACCGAAAACTGTAATAACAGCGCTACCAAGAGCCCGACCCCACCCAGCGTGACAGCCAAGTAGGGGTTTATCCTGAAAACCAGAAAATCCGATGTGGCTTCCCCCATGGCCGTGCTCAAAAGTTTAACAATCCAAAAAATAAGAGTAATCTCCGGTACTTTTCGCAAAGTCAGCTTAGTTGACGCCGTAAGTGGCCCATATTGGCTCATAGATATACCCGCATTCTAGTCATTCTACAGTAAGCCGCTCAAGTATTACGTGGTTATTTTTAAATCCAGAGTTTTAGACAAAAGCCTACCCTAGCTAGACGTACAGGGCGACAAATGGCGGCGTGCTACCGTTCGTTTGCGATAATTGCTATAAACCCGATGCCTCTGATATATTGGAATGATGAGCGACCTATTAGCTTTTGAAACCCGCGGCGCTTCAAAGTATTATGGCGACGTTAAAGCGCTTGACGATGTCACCCTAAACTCCGAGCAGGGACAGATCTTCAGTTTGCTCGGCCCTAATGGAGCCGGTAAAACAACCTTGGTCAACATGTTGGCTACGCTGGCTGAGCCGACTAAGGGCAGCCTGAAGGTGTTGGGAGTTGATGTTGTCGAACAGCCTGACCGCGTTCGTGAGCTCATCGGACTGGCTGGACAGTTTGCGGCTGTTGATGAGTTTCTGACGGGCGAGGAAAACCTCTTTATGGTCGCCCGGCTGTATCACTTAAGTATTAAAGAAGCCCGCCAAAGAACCCGGCAACTGCTGGTAGACCTAAGGCTTGATGACGCCGCCAATCGAACTGTCCGCACCTACTCCGGCGGTATGAGACGGCGGCTTGATGTCGGGGCCAGTCTGGTCGGTCAACCTAAGATCCTTTTCCTGGACGAGCCGACAACCGGTCTTGATCCAAGAACCCGGCAAGAGCTTTGGGTAATCATACGCGAACTGGTTAAAGGTGGCACTAGCATTCTATTGACTACGCAATACCTCGAAGAGGCCGATGTACTGGCCGACCGGATTGCCGTGCTGGACCGCGGTAAACTCATCGCCGAGGGCACTAGTGCCCAATTGAAGGCCAAACAAGGTGGCGATGTTATCAAGTTCGAACTAGAAAACGGATCGGATCAGGCAAAAGCCTTACAGGTGGTAAGCAGTATCGCGACCCATAAACCTTGGTTTGATGAAGCAGACAATTCGGTTATAGTACCGGTTGGCAGTCATAGTTCTAAAAAGCTTATCGATATAGTGCGGGCACTCGACCAATCGAAAATTACAGCCAGTGCTATGTCGCTGCATCAGCCGACCCTAGACGATGTTTTTCTGTCCTTAACCGGCACTAAAGCCTCGGATGTGGCCGAGAATAAACCGACCAAGAAATTTGGGAGGGGACGATCATGACTATGGCAAAAAGACTTTATTACCAGGCTGTCGATACTTGGGCAATTACCAAACGCAATCTGTTACGCTACGTCCGGCTACCACAGCTCATATTTTTCTCATCAATCCAGCCGATAATTTTCCTAACTTTATTTAATTTCGTTTTTGGTGGCGCTTTGGGTAAAAGCGGCGCCGTCTTGCATGGTAAATACATAGACTATCTTTTGCCGGGAATTATGATCCAGGTTACATTATTCGGTGGTATGCAAAGCGCCATCGGCCTGGCAACCGACATGACCAGCGGTGTAATTAGCCGCTTCCGCAGTTTACCGATGAGCCGGGCAGCGGTATTAGCCGGCCGAACCCTAGCCGACACGTTACGTAATATCGTGGTAATCGCTATCATGATCGTCTACGGCTATATCTTGGGCTTCCGATTTTCCAACGGCCTAGGCGAAGCTGCAGCTATGATCGCTGTCGTTGTACTTTTTGGTTTTGCTTTTTCATGGGTGTTTGCCTACGTCGGCATGCGAACAAAAGACGCGGAAGCGGCACAGCTGTCTGGGTTCGTCTTTATCTTCCCGCTTATTTTCGCCAGTGCGGCTTTCGTACCAGTCACCACGATGCCAAACTGGCTGCAGCATTTCGCCAATAACCAGCCAATAACTTTCGCGGTTAATGCGGCCAGACACTTTGCTCTGGGTATGCCAATGGACGGCGCTTTATGGAAGTTACTATTATGGATCATCGGTATTTTAGTGGTCTTCATACCTTTAGCGGTCAACACCTATCGTAAACACGCTTAAAACAGACTTATTTTTATAATACTCAGGGTCAAAATATTTTTGACTTTTTAAATAAAATTCATCAAAAAGATGCAGTAATATATTTTACATTCTGCTTGTGATTATTTTAATTCTCCCCTATAATTAAGATCGTTCAAAAATTCAAATCAACAAAGAGGGCTCGGATGAGCATATTGATGCTAGGTTGGGAACTACCCCCGAATATATGTGGAGGAATGGGCGTCGCCTGTTACCAGTTGTGTAAAGCACTCGCAAAAAATGATGTCGATATTGAATTTATTTTGCCTTTTCAGCCGACCAAACCGTACGGCTTCATGAGAGTCAACGGATTAAAAGTGAAAGAAGGTACCTTCGTACCGGCTTTCGGCGTTTATGACAGCCGCCATTACTCGACATTGAGCCCGTCAATGCAGGGGTCATTGAACTCTTACGAAGAAACCGTCATCAAGACCATCCTCAACAAAAAGTTCGATGTCATCCATGCCCATGACTGGCTGACTTGTCGGGCGGCTGTGGCAGCTAAAAAAATATCCAATCTGCCCCTGATAGTGCACGTCCACTCGGTTGAGTCCGACCGTTCGGGGGGCAACCGGGGCAACGAAATGGTTCGCGAGATTGAAGCTTTGGGGCTAATGATGGCTGATCATATCATCGCTGTTAGCGAACGCACCAAGCAATCCATTGCCAGGGACTATGCCATACCGCTAGATAAAATTACGGTCGTTCATAACAGCGTCGATCTGGATGATTTAGAGCCAGTTGATGATGATAACGCCTACCGTTACCTAACCGCCATGCATAGCCGTGGTTACAAGACCGTCACATATGTCGGGCGGTTAACGATTCAAAAGGGTTTGACGAACCTGCTGCACGTAGCCAAAGAAGTAGTTAACAGGTTGCCCAAAACTATTTTCCTATTGGTCGGTGATGGCGACCAAAGAAATGAACTGATTGGTATGGCGGCTGATTTAGGTATTGCCCGTAATGTTATCTTTACTGGTTTCCAAAGGGGTAAGACTTGGCGTGATGCGTTTGCGGCGGGAGATCTGTTCGTGATGCCTTCTGTTTCGGAACCTTTTGGGCTAACACCGCTGGAAGCCATTAATTACGGTACACCGTCACTTATTACCCGACAATCGGGAGTTAGCGAAGTGTTTAAAAACTGCCTGAAGGTCGACTTTTGGGATAATATCGAAATGGCTAATCAGATAGTATCGGCACTTAAAAGTAATTCCATACTTAACGAGCTTAGGAATAACGCAACCCAGGAGCTAGCTCATTTAAGCTGGGACAAAGCGGCGGAAAAAACCATCGGACTCTACCGCCAACAACTAACCGGAGCGGCAGCATGAAGCGGGCCATCGTACTTTACCTGCATGTCCACCAACCTTTTAGAATTAAGCACTACACTATTTTTGACACCGCTGCCAACCATGAATACTTCTCCGGCCAAGCCGATGATGATCCGACTAACAACTGTAGTTTGATTAAAAAAGTTGCTGAAAAATCATACATGCCTACCAACCGGATATTGTTGAAATTAATCGAACGTCATCCCGAGTTTAAATTAAGCATGTCGATAACCGGTACTGTTTTGGAACAAATGGATCGGTGGGCTCCGGAAGCTTTGCAGTCTTTTAAAGATTTAGTTGGTACCGGTCGGGTAGAAATACTGGCTGAAACCTACCACCATAGCCTGGCTTTCTTTTATTCTAAACCGGAATTTGAAATGCAAGTCAATATGCACCGGCAAAAAATCGAAGAACTGTTTGGCCAGACACCTCGGGTATTCCGAAACACGGAGCTGGCCTATAACAATGACCTGGCCTACTGGGCCGACCACGCCGGTTACAAGGGGATCTTGGCTGAGGGATGGGATAAAATTTTAGGCTGGCGAAACTCCAACTACGTCTATAAACCGGCCTATACAGATAATATCCGTTTGCTTTTAAAAAATTACAAGTTAAGCGATGACATCGCCTTTCGTTTCGGCGACCATGATTGGCCTGGTTGGCCACTGACTGCTGACAAATTTACGCGCTGGATGAATGAAACTCAAAACGCTGACATATTCAATATATTTATGGACTACGAAACATTCGGCGAGCACCAATGGCAGGAATCCGGCATATTTGACTTTCTGGAACATCTGCCGGAAGAATGGTTAAAACACGAAGGTAATACCTTTAACACTGTCAGTGAAGCCATAGATAACTATGAAGCGACCGACACGCTCGACATCCCCGAAACCGTTACCTGGGCAGATACGGAGCGTGATTTATCGGCTTGGCTGGGCAACAGCATGCAGCAAGAAGCAGTTAAAGCCGTCTACGACTTGGAGTCGAAGATTATCGGCTGCGGCGATTTGGCTCTAATTGAGGACTGGCGTAAACTTCAGACATCCGACAACTTCTACTATATGTGTACTAAGTGGTTTAACGACGGTGATATACATGCCTATTTCAGCCCCTACGAAACACCCTACGTGGCGGCCATTAATTATATGAATGTTTGGCACGATCTGCGCTACCGTTTAAGCGAAAAAGGGATTGAGGTGTAATTATGGGTCGGCCAGTAATGTTAGGCAATGGGCAACTGACTGTTGGTCTCAATGAGCAAGGTCTGGTTCATGACTTTTATTACCCCTATGTGGGGTTAGAAAACCTGAGTACAGCTCGGGCCACGCACCATAAAATCGGTATATGGGTCGATGGTCAGTTTTCGTGGGTCGATGACGGCAGCTGGACAATCAGCGTTAACTTTGAATCGGATGCGCTGGTAAGCAATATCCGCATGCAGCATTTCGGCTTAAAAATTGAGCTGCTTTTCTTTGACTTTGTCGACCATGAATATAACGCCTTTTGCCGGCAAGTGACGGTTACCAACCACGCCCCCGAGCAACGGACTATCCGCTTATTTACGCACCAGGTGTTTGAGATATCCCGGCGGGGCCGGGCTGATACCGCCCTGTTTGTGCCGGAAGAAAACTATATTTTAGACTACAAGGGACGTTATAGCCTGTTAATTTACGGACAAGACAACAAAGGGACTGTCTTTGACCAGTTTGCAGTCGGCAATTACGGCATCGAAGGCAAAGAAGGCACCTATAAAGATGCCGAGGACGGCGAACTATCTGGCAGCGCGGTAGAACACGGCGGGGTTGATTCGGTCATGCGCTTTAGCTGCGAACTGGGCAGCGAGGCCTCAACGCAAATCGATTACTGGATTATTGCGGCCGACTCCCAATATGCCGCCGAACAAATCCACCATGTCCTGAAAGAACAAAAACTTGACCAACGGCTGATGGCCACCCGGCGCTATTGGCACGACTGGCTGAGTATCGCCAGTAACGGCCTGCAAACGATCGAAACCAATTATCAGAGTATAGTTAAAAAGTCATTGATGATAGTTAAGGTCCATACAGACCGTCGGGGCGGCATTATTGCCTCCTGCGATTCGTCGATCTATAACTATGGCCGGGATTATTATAGCTACGTCTGGCCGAGGGACGGGGCTTATGCCATTTGGCCTTTAATCCGGCTTGGTTACCAAGAAGAGCCTAAACGGTTCTTTGAATTCTGCCGGGATATCCTGACTAAAGACGGCTATCTAATGCACAAATACCAGCCTGACCGGGCGATCGGCAGTACTTGGCACCCCCTGCTCCACGGCCGGCATAGCGAATTAGCAATTCAGGAAGACGAAACCGCCATTGTGATATATATGCTGAGTGAATACCTGACTCATACCCAGGACGAGGATTTTGTTTTTAGCTTATATACCACTTTAATCCAACCGGCCTGCAACTTTATGACCCGGTTCATAGACGAGCAAACCCGCCTGCCTCACGCCAGCTACGACCTGTGGGAGGAAAAGTTCTTGACCAGCACCTATACTATGGCCGTAGTTTACCGGGCTTTGATGGTGGCGGCCGAGCTAGCCGACAAATTCCAGTATCCCGACGACGCGGTGGCCTGGAAAGATGCCGCCAGCGCTATATTGGACGGCCTGGGAGCTTTCTATGATAATGACCGGGGGATTTATCGGAAAGGCTTCTTGCTGCGTGAAGACGGTTCACTGGAATTCGACAATACGCTTGACGTATCCAATTTGTACGGACCGATGATGTTTGGCGGTAAAGACTTTGCTAGCGACATGATTGAGAATACATTAAAAGCGCTTGACGCCACACTGCTAAACTGCACGCCCTCCGGCGGTGCGCCGCGTTATGAACACGACCAATACTTTGCGGTTGACCCCAAGTATATGGGCAATCCATGGTTCGTAACGACTCTCTGGATGGCCCAATACTATGCTCGTAACGGGCAGCCCGACAAGGGTCACGAGCTGGTCGACTGGACCATCCAGCATACCCTGCCTAGCGGCGTACTGTCCGAACAAGTTAATCCGGAAAGCGGAGCACCATTATCCGTCACGCCACTAGTTTGGAGCCACGCCGAACTTATCAATACCATCCTGGATATCGCTAAGCTGGGTTAGTTTATGTGAATTACCTCGGACTTTAGTCTGAAATAGTTCACAACTTCGAGATTGAAGATACAACCGTATTAACCCGCACAGTGCTAGCAGTTACCAAGTCCAGCCAAAGTATTTGCATACAACTGCCTTACTTTAAACTGAGTTCTCTTTTATCTTCTGCAAAATCATGCAGTACAACGCCTAAGAGTGTTTGATAGGGAATATTATTGCGATTAGCCTTTGCTTTAATTTTAATCAAGTCTAATTGATTAATGCGCAGTGTAACTGGTTTAGATAAGTGCAATTGTCGATGTTGACGTGCCGCTGCTTCGAGCATTTTCTTTGTGTCTTCGAAATGAGGAGTCTCTTCGTACTCTCCCCGTTCAAGAGCCGCCTCTATCTGATTCTCTTCATCATCGAGAATAAGTCCATCGAATGGGTCACTTCTACTATTCTTTGGCATGTTTACCTCCTTTTAAATAATCCCTAGTTAGTGATCTACTGGGATAGGCTGTCTTTAAAAAAACTTCTCCATTCTTGATATCTTTGACATATGAAACGGCATATACATATTGTTTAATCCTTACCACATACATCCGCTTATGTGGGTACTTTTGACTGGGATACGCAATGTTTGCCAAGAGGTTACCAGCTTCTATAGCATCTCTGATTTCTTCAAAACCAGTTCCTCTTGTAGCCTTTAGCAACTGATTCTTTACTTCGTTAAATCGAATACTTAAAGCCATACAAAAAGTATAAATATCAGTACATCAATTGTCAATACTTATTTAGTCTGGGCTGCTGCTTTAATATTTATCAAACGAGGCTTTCCTGCTCGTTCAGCTTGTTTGTCTAGGGGTATTTTTAACTTGTCTATTAACGGCGGCAAAGCAGAATTATTATGTTAATATTGGCCACGCTGCCGTGGCCATGTTTTGACTTTTTTATAGAAGTTATTATACAATTGGCGTGTTTTCTACCTTTAATATATACGGAAAGGAGGGCTTGGCAAATAATGGTATTGCTAAAACTGACTACTACACTTATTACTAATGGCCCTAAACAACCATTACTGCATTCTATCTAATTACTATTACTTATTAACTAACAATCTTTATGACAAATCTACCCCACATAACTAACAAACAACAATACATACTACGTCTTCTATACAAATATAGATTCATGGATAGAATCCAGATCCAGGTATTATTAGGCCATAAGGATAAAGGACGTAGCTGCCGTTGGCTGAAAGACTTAAAAGCCAAGAACTACATTGGATGGATCTATGACGGCACGAATCTGGCTAGCAGGACCAAACCGGCCGTCTACTACATAGGCTTAAGCGGCATCATGTACTTACGGAGCCTTGACGAGTTTCCGCCCGAAGAACTGCGCAAGCGCTACAAGGAATCAAGCCGTCAGCAACCGTTTATTGATAGGTGTTTGCTGCTAGCCAACTGCTGTCTTAATCTGGAAGCCAGTAGTTCTGGTAGAAAACATTACTCATACATAACCGAATCTGAATTCACTAATCCGGAATCGGACTATAACTTTTTAAGTGAGCTTAAGCCGCATTTATGCTTCGAAAAGACAACCCCTAACAAAACCACCAGTTACCTGCTCGAATCCTTTGATAACACCCTGCCTCGTTATAGGGTAAAGAAACGTATTAAGGATTATGTGGATTATCTAAATAGCGGCGATTGGGAATATGAGATGGGCAGTGGGCTACCAATTGTCCTTCTTATCTGCCCGAGCCTAGCTGAACTAATCTATACCAAGCGAAGAGCCCGGACCCTATTAGATGAAGGCCAAGACGACGAAGATATTCATATCAGGGTGGCAACGAGCGAACAAGTGAAGCGGCAGGGAGTGACAGCCAAGATATGGGAGGAGGCATAAACCTGCAATTAAAGAGACCTTAGTGCTGTGTGTTTAGTCGTCTAATGTTTGTAGTTTAGGTGTCGTGACCGATTGCCTGGCTGATATTGTTAAAACCATCGCGTTTAAGCAATTCAACCAACCCTTGGTTAATTTGGCCGATAAGTTGCGGCCCCTCAAAAATCATGCCGGTAATCAATTCAACCAAACTGGCACCTAGTTTAATCTTGGTATAGGCGTCATCGGCTGAAAATATCCCGCCAACTCCGATGATCACAAAGCGATTGCCGTATTTTTTATATGTCTTATGTATAAGCTTGTTGCTAAGCTCCCATACCGGCTTGCCGCTCATATTGCCTTGGACACTATCCGGTAAAGGATCCATCAGTTTAGACTGGCCACGGTCTTTAGCTAAGTTGCTAATTGTTACCCCGGCCACCCGATGCTTATCGGCAACAGCCAGTAATTCATCAAAAGCCGGCCATGCTAAATGGCTTGGCATTTTAATAAGGATCGGCTGCTCAAGCTTTAGCAAATCGACTTGCTTTAATAGTCGCTCCAACCGGTCAGGCGTGGTAAACGGTTCGCCGCCGTAGACGTTCGGACAGGAAATATTGAGAGTTATTAAATTACCAATCTTTGCCGTTTTAATGGCTTTTAGGCTGCCTATATAATCGGCAACCGCCGACTCGTCGGTGCAAGCTTCTGGCGAGTTGGTTTTAGCGACTGATATGTTTAGCGGAAAATCTTTAAAGACATTAGCCGGATAAGTTTTAATGCGCCTAACAATAGTCTTTACACCTTGATTGGCAAGACCCGCGAAAACCACGATTGATTGGCTTTTGGGCAACCGGTAAAACCAGGGCCTGGGATTGCCGTCACATTTTTGGTAAGTCAGCGAACCGCCTTCCATGAAACCAAAACCGATTGATTTTAGTATCGGCGGCAGCTCAAAATTCTTGTCAAAGCCGGCCGACAGACCAACCGGGTTACGGAAGTCCAAGCCAAGAACGGTTTGTTTTAGGGCTGGATTTTGGTAGGCCCAAGCTTTGGCTAACACCGCTTTAAGCGGGCGGGCTTTTTGCAAGCGTGAACCGGCCCGTAAGAGATGCTCATGTACTTTATCCGGCTTTTGGATAAATAATATAGGCTTTAACCCCTTGCGGTAAGTTACTGAAGTAGTACGGCTAATTATTGAATTCATATTGTTTTATATCTTAATATTATACACCGCAAACTGCTCGTCTGCTTAATAAGGCTACAAATTAAATGAGATAGTCTATATTAAGAGATTGTTATTCGTATGTCGCTAAAATGTTAATAGGTACTTTGTAATTCCCTCTTAATTAACCGCTGTAAATCGTTTACAATGCAACCAAGATGAAGTTCGTTATAATTTTTTCGATCAGCGCCGCATTTTTAAATGCTATTTCTGTGGTTGTCCAGCGTAAAGTCGCCGGTAAGCCGGCCGCGAACGAATTATTCCGGGTCCCATTTATTAAGAACTTGACACTTAATAAACTCTGGCTAGTGGGTTTCGGCTTGCAGGTAATGGCTTTTTTTCTACAAGCCGCCGCCCTTAGTAAAGGGTCATTAATTATCGTTGAGCCGATACTGACAATCGATTTGGTTTTTATTTTGTTGATACTGCATTTTCGTTATCATGTCCGCACCGGGCTACGCGGTTGGGTGGCGGTATTGATGGTCTGTGTCGGCTTAAGTGGGCTGCTGGCCAGCGCTCAGCCGCATCATGGTCACCAACGTTTTGAATTTACCTTTTGGGTGATTGCTATCGGTTCTATCCTGCTTCTAATTAACTTGGCGGTCTTCATTGTCAGGCGAACTGAATCAAGTCAAAGACGATCGTTAATTATGGGAGTAGCGGCTGGACTGAGTTTTGCTTTGTCTGCCGTCTTTACCAAGTTGACGGTAATTAGATTACATTTTGGCTTTTTGGCGGAATTTACCGGTTGGCCAATTTACGCCCTACTACTTGCTGGCATCTTGTCGATTATTATGACCCAGAATACCTACGGGGCCGGTCCGGTCGTAATTTCCCAGCCGACTATGGAAATAACCGAACCGATCATCAGCATCGTTATGGCAATGCTGTTATTTGGCGATACGATCGATTTGCACCCAACGGCTATTATGCTTGAAGCGGTCACCGGCCTTTTAGCTTGCGTCGGAATTTGGTTGCTTGGTCGATCCGACAGTATGCAGCTCCAGAACACTTAACAGGATTGTTCTCGTCCCGCTTTGCCTTACGGGCTATTTATCCGTCTATTAACGAGATTTTCTAGCAAGCTTCCGTTTAAGCAGGTAAAGGTGATGAAAGCTGGCGCCGATAATTACAGCACCGATAAAAATAGCTACGGTTTGGCCTGGCCCGGAGTTATTCAACTGAGTACTGTTGGTACTGCTAGTATTTGAGCTGGCAGAGACCGTACTTGGTGTTGTAGGCGTAGATGAATTAGGGACGGGTTGGGATGTCGCCTTCTTGATATTAGGTACTTTTGATGATGATTTATTAGTCTGAGATTTTGAGGTATTCTTTGACTTATGCGTCGAATTATAATGGTGGTCAAGAAAAGTACCGCCGAATATCAGCAAAGCCAATATTAAGACGGCTAAAATAATAATCGGCAAAGGCCGAAGTTTACGGCCACTGCTGGTTAAAACTGGTTGCTCATCCATAAGAACTCCTTCCTATAGCTATATTTAAGCATGGATACAACTTTTTTGCAATTAAGCAAACTTCCCGCTTGGGGTACACGCTTAAGTTACTTATAAGACTAATCCAGAATCTACAAGTAACCCAGATGGTCGCTGACCAATAAGGCCACGGACCCAAAAATAAGTGCCAACCAATAGGTTAGTAAGCGGTAAACCAATACCACGGCCAGTGCCGGCGCCGCTGCTACGCCGTAGGCGACAAGGCCAGCCAACAAACCGGCTTCCGCACCCAGTAAGCCGCCTGGTGTCGGTGTCACCGTTCCGGCCACTATACCGGCGGTCATAACTATAAATATCTGGCTAAATGCGAGATGCAGGTTTAGCGCCTGACCACAGGCGGCCAAACATGTTACATAGCATAGTGTTAGTGACATTGAAATACTCACTGCACTGAGCAAACGTAGGGGGTGTGTCCGATAACGGCCGATATTCTTAACAACGCCGATTATGGTCCGAAACAGCTCATTCCTTAGCTTCCGCGACCAAGTTAACGTAGCAGTAACCAGCGCGATAATCCCCCCAATCGCCCAGTAAATGTAGGCGCCGGGGTGAGGTATGGAGATGGGCGCTAAGTGATGTGGCACAAATACCAGTACGAACAAAAGCACTATCACATGCCCAGCCAGACCGCACAAGTTATTGGTGGCAATGACACTGCCGGCTTCCGCCAAAGAATGACGGCGCTTACGTAAGTATTCATAGTTAACCCCCAGAGCGCCGATACCGCCCGGTAACAGCCGGTTAGCAAACGTGCCGGCGCACTGGATAAGCAAAGTTGGACCGTATCGTAAGCTATGCTTAGCCAGCACCAGATAAATGCCAGCCGCTGCAAAGTAAGTAGCCAGTGACGCCGCTAAAGCTAACAACAGCCAGCCTGTGTTAAGGTGCTTCAGCAGTACCAGGCTGCTATGGAACTGTCCAAGGTGCGGCAGAATTAAGTACATAAAGCCGCCAATTGCCAGTAAACCGACTGCCGTTTTCCAGTTAAAGCGGGTTAAGAGTCGTTTTGAGCTATTTGATGTGGTGGATTTGGCTTTAACCGCCCTAGAGTTCTGTTTAGCCATATTCTTTGCAGTCCATTTAAATTGGCTAGTACCGAGCTATGTGCTTAAGCTTATCATAAACTAAACTGCCCGCCGTTGACTATAGCCAGCCCTAAACCGGCGCCATCCAGCCTAATTGCCAGGATTTTGAATCAATCTCCGCGTTAGTGTTAGCCTTTAAGGGACAACCTTGCTACAATTCCGCCAACAGGTCCAAACCAACGATTGATTAACAACTTTGTAACCAATAACCCCACAGATATTATTTACAGTCAACCCCCAGCTAATGGTCCTATAATTTTAAATATCCAAATTATTTATGAGGTAAAATTTTCAAATACCTTATTCTAGGCGAGGACGGCTTTGGCGGCTGGACAATTGCCCTGAACGTAAATTACAATAATTCAACGTATTTGAGTTAAAATAGAACATATTATGAAACTTGTAATCATGATCCCCTGTTTAAACGAAGAGAAGACGCTGCCATTAGTGCTAAAAACTTTACCCAAAAAAATAGCCGGTATCGATGAAATTGAAACACTCGTAATTAATGACGGTTCAACCGACCGGACAGTGGAAGTGGCCAAGGCCTACGGCGTCAAACAGTTTTTAAACCACGTCAAAAACGAGGGCTTAAGCCGGTCTTTCCGCCAGGGGTTGTTAAGGTCGCTCGAACTCGGTGCCGACATTATCGTGCAGACGGAAGGCGATAATCAGTACCCGCAAGACCGCATCCCGGATCTGATTAAGCCGATCCTGGACGGTCGGGCCGATTTAGTGATCGGTGACCGCCAAACCCAAACCATCGATCATTTTTCACCATCGAAAAAATTTTTGCAGAAGCTGGGTACCAAAATCCTTAACCTGGCAGCCGGCACGAACGTACCGGATGCTATCAGTGGTTTCAGGGCCTACTCTAAACACGCTGCCATCCAACTCAACCCAGTAGCCGATTACAGTTGGGCAACGGAAACCACTATCCAAGCGGCCCATAAGGGCCAGGCAATAGTTGTCATCCCGATTAAAACTAACCCGAAACTACGCGAATCTCGACAGTTTAAGTCGTCCTGGCAACACGTCAGAAAATCAAGCGTTACGATCGTCCGGGCTTTTATTATGTATAAACCATACGCCCTTTTCTTCTCTTTAGGGGGTATTTTACTGATTGCCGGATTAATACCGTTTTCGCGTTATATTTATTTGATCTTTACTACCGAGTCGGCGACTGCTTTCGGCGCCCACCACCTTCAGTCTTTAATGCTGGGGTCCGTCCTGCTTATCGCGTCATTCATTTCATTTACTTTGGGCATAATTGCTGACCTAATCGGCATTAACCGTTCCTTGCTGGAAAACATTCTAGAAGAACAGCGCACCAGTCGTTTCGACCAGCCGGCAAAAGTATCCATTGGTAAAAATAAGTAAAAAGCCTATCTTTTAACTTTTTTAACTACTACGTGGGTGGCAATCTTTTTCGCCGCCGAGTTAACTTTAACGATCGAACTGTTGGGCCAGTACCAACTTTGGTCGCTGCGAATCATAAAGGTCAGAATCCCACCTCCCTGTAAAAACATGGCGGCAATTACCACTGCAGCCAGAACTTTTTGCCGTTTCATATGTCCTAGGGCAATGCTTAGTGCCACGCCGCCTATCGCTGCCATCGGTAAAAGAATCGGTATCAGGTACCGGCCGTTCATATTTACCAAAATAGCGGTATACCGATAAGCGCTAAAACCTTTTATGAAAAGAGAAACTATATAGATTGCACAGACGGTAAACAGAAAAAGCAAGTATGGATTGCCGCGGAATAGCCGTTTACGCCATATAAACAAAGCCAAAGTACTACCGGTGGCGATAATTACGCCCGCAATGGCCGGTAATGGTAGCGGCGGGTTACTGTAAAAACCGCTGGCTGGCCCATTAACCGCAAAAAAGAGACGGTACCACATCCAATAAAGCCATTTAACGGAGTAGACTACGATGTTGGTAGAAGCCGAACTGCTTCCCGTTATAACTTCCTGGTGCCAACTATATGATGCATACCAGACACTATAAGCGCTGCACTGATTGACATTTAAGACCGTCGAGCAGTTTGGCACGACTGAGTGATATTTAATTAGGTTATAGCCATCGCGTTGCGCCAACAGGCCGATGGCCAGAACTAGTAGTAAAGGCAGCAATATTTTTACCCACATACGCTGTAACCTAAAGTCGGCTATAAAACTATCCAGCAGCTGTTTTAAATTGAGGCGGTGTTTATAGTATGCAAAGCCTAAGAGAAACAGGGCGACAGCTGCCAGTATCGGGAGGGCGGCGTACGTCACTAGGCAAGTCAGCATAGCTACAATCAATAATGTCGTCAGGGTCCTGAAAGATATTTTTTGCCGTTTGGTTTGGTCAATTACCTGAAACGACATTAGGCAAATCCAGGCCGTTAACGGAAACAGCAAGTCGTCGTAGCTGACTTGAGCGGCAAGTTGGGGTACGATCGGTATTAAAACAAATAGTAGCATGCTTAAGTTGGCTAGGGCTTTAGACAGGCCGGATTTAAGCAGCACGCGGCGGAATAAGCCAATGCCGGCCGTAAAGAAACTGACATCTATCAACCTGAAAATTATTACCAGCGCCGTTTGACTATGAATAAACTGGGCCAATAACCTGTACGGAAAACTCATGAGATAGTGGTAAAGGTAAGACGGGTCGCGGGCAACGGCTCCGAAGGCATTGGCGTTGGGCGGTTGATGATTTAAAAATGGTAACCAATAATGTGAGTAAACCTGAATTAAGCCGAAATGAAAATTTTCGTCAAAGGCTTGCGGATAGACAGCCGAAAAGGCTATCCAGACGGACTCAAACAGGAAGAAACCGATTATAAACCAAAAAAAACGCCTAGACGCTAGTAGCGCCGTAACTTTGTTTGCAATAGTTCCGGTAGTTTTACGATTCAACATTTAGATTATAAGGTCTAGGGTCTGTAATTAAGCTGAACATTAATATAATAAGCTTTAAGCTAGATTAAACAAATAGCGTAAAATTATAAAGTAGACTTAAATTATGCTGAAAAAACTTCGACCGATAATTAGTTTGGTATTGCTAGCCTGTGCTTTAGCCATCGGCATTTACTACTTGGTGGCCCATCGTAGTCTTTTAAAGCAACTGGCGCACATTCACCCGGCGGTAGTTGCCTTGGTGCTGATTCTATACACCATCATGTTTGGCGCCCTGTACGTCATATTGGCGGCCAGCTTAAGACTTTGCCGTCAAAAGTTAGGTGCGATGGAAAACGCCAAGCTTAACGCCCATTCCCTATTAATTAACTTCTTTATTCCTGGCCAAGCCGGCCCGGCTTACCGCGGCGCCTATTTATACAAGCGCCATCAACTCCGC
>Ga0182030_10012923_pt1 | contig 16673 bp, 15 predicted proteins | sample 812S3MmetaG_FD_121299 | JGI IMG/M metagenome (GOLD analysis project Ga0182030, IMG submission 121299) | Permafrost microbial communities from Stordalen Mire, Sweden - 812S3M metaG (Illumina Assembly) | ecosystem: Environmental > Terrestrial > Soil > Wetlands > Permafrost | place: Sweden...
CTCTCGCGCAAGCGCGACGGGATCGGAGAACCATTTCATTTTCTTGAGATCGATGCCGCGGTTTTTGGCGCGCGAACGCGCGCAGACAGCGATGATCTCAATGCCGCGGCCGCAGCGCGCGGTGATCTGCTCTTGCTCGCGGATCACTTGTGCGGCCAAGGCGGCGCCGACCGTGCCCAATCCGGCGACACCTACTTTAAGACTTTTGATCATGATCAGCGCCGGGTGGCGAGCGGAACGACGTTGTGAAGCTGTTCCGGCGCAGTGTCGAGGAAGCGCCGCACATTGCGCGCGGCCTGGCGAATGCGCTGCTCGTTCTCGACCAGCGCGATACGCACATAGCCTTCGCCATATTCGCCAAAACCGATGCCGGGCGATACCGCGATGTCTGCCTTCTCGACCAACAGCTTGGAAAATTCCACGCTGCCAAGGCTCTTGAACGGCTCGGGGATCGGCGACCAGGCAAACATCGAGGCGCGCGGTGACGGCACATGCCAGCCGGCCCGGTCGAAACTTTCCACCAGCACGTCGCGGCGCTTGCGGTATGTTTCGCGCATCTCGACGATGCAGTCGTCGGGACCGTTGAGCGCGGCCGTAGCCGCCACCTGGATCGGCGTGAAGGCGCCGTAATCGAGATAGGATTTGACCCGGCCGAGCGCCGCGATCACGCGTTCATTGCCGACCGCGAAACCGATACGCCAGCCCGGCATCGAATAGGTTTTCGACATCGACGTGAACTCGACCGCGATATCGTTGGCGCCCGGAATTTGCAGCAGCGAAGGCGGCGAATTGCCGTCGAAATAGACTTCGGCGTAAGCCAGATCAGACAGTACCAGCAAGCTGTGCTTTTTCGCAAACGCCACGAGGTCTTTGTAAAAATCGAGTGTCGCGACATAGGCCGTCGGGTTGGCCGGATAGCACACCACCAAGACCTGCGGCCGCGGGATCGAATGGATGATCGCGCGCTCCAGCGTGTGGAAGAAGTTCGGCGTCGGCTCGGACGGCACCGAACGGACGGCGCCGCCCGCCATCAAAAAGCCGAAGGCGTGGATCGGATAACTTGGATTGGGCACCAGCACGACGTCGCCAGGCGCGGTGATCGCCTGCGCCACATTGGCGAAGCCTTCCTTGGAACCGAGCGTGGTGACGACTTGTGTGTCTGGATTAAGCTTCACGCCGAAGCGGCGGTCGTAATAGGCCGCTTGCGCGCGCCGCAGACCGGCGATCCCGCGCGAGGCTGAATAACGGTCGGTGCGCGGCTTGCCCAAAGTTTCCTTGAGCTTGTCGATGACATGCGCGGGCGCCGGCAAATCCGGATTGCCCATGCCGAGGTCGATAATGTCTGCGCCGCCGTTGCGGGCTTTTGCCTTGGCCTTGTTCACTTCCTCGAACACGTAAGGCGGCAAGCGGCGGATACGGTAGAAATCTTCCATCGGTCAGACCTTTAAGTCGGCTTTCCTCTCGGCCGGCAGGCATTACCCCGACTGGCTTTTATCACGGGTTGCCCGATGTGCCAGACGTTTTGGCGCCGTCGGGCGGCATGACAACCACGTCGTCGGGCGGCCTTTTCGCGGCCGGTTCGGCCTTTTTGGCCTGTGCTTTTTGACCTTCTTGCGCCTCCTGGCGGTCTCGGGCAGCGCGGAGATCGCGTTCGACCTTAACCTGCTCTTCGTCGGTCATGGGCGTGGTCGCTCGCGGTGCCGGCATGTCATGGACGGCTGGATAGACGTAAGCCGTGGTCGGCCGCGCGGGGGCGCCAGCAGGCAGCGCCATCTCGCCCGGCATGTGATCGGAAATCACGTTCGGCGCGCAGCCTGCGACCAGGGCGGCCAGCCCCAGCACAGCCAAGATCAATCGGATAGACGCGCGCACCATGCTCCGCGAACCCGGCCAAAGAGAAAATCGATGCAGACTCAATGAATTATAGCATAACTCGCGTATTCGGCTATTATGGCCTGAGCAAGGTTAAGCCAAGTGCCAAGACTGCCCAGCCGGGCGGCGCCCCAAGCAAAAACCATGTGGCAAAACCCACCTTGCGGTGGAGTTCGGTCCGCGCCAATTCTTGAGGCTGGGGACCGACAATATGCGTATGGACAAACCAGTAACCGAACCGGCACAAAAAACCGTTCAAGAAACGGTACAAAAACCGGCGCGACCGGCGGCCCAAAAGCCAGCCGATAATCCGGCCAACGCCGCGCCGCAATCCGCCACCGTTAATATCGAGGCTTTCGCGCACAACCTTGCCCGCATGATCGAGGAAGGTAGCAAGGCGCTCGCCGCCTATATGAAGCCGCGCGAAGAAGGCAAAATCAAAAGCGAAATAGCCGACGACGTTAACGACGTGATTAAGACCATCGGCCATGTGGCCGAATATTGGCTGTCCGACCCCAAGCGCGCGGTCGAATTGCAGACAAGCCTGGGCCGCGCTTATCTCGACCTATGGGCCACGACGGTCAAGCGTATGGCCGGTGAGCCAGTGAAGCCCGCCGCTTCGCCCGAAGCGAAGGACAAACGTTTTGCCGATCCGGAATGGTCGCAGAACCAGTTTTTCGATTTCCTCAAGCAGGCCTATCTCTTGACCGCGCAGTGGGGCGAACGGCTGGTGACGCAATCGGAAGGCATCGACGAGCACACCAAGGCCAAGGCCGCCTTCTACGTCAAACAGATTTCCAACGCGATTTCGCCGTCTAATTTCGTATTCACCAATCCGGAACTGCTGCGCGAAACGCTGTCCTCGAACGCCGACAATCTGGTGCGCGGCATGCATCAGCTCACGCAGGACATCAAGGCCGGCCACGGCAACCTCAAAATCAGCCAGTCCGACCCGTCGCGTTTCGAGGTGGGGCGCAATCTTGCCCTTACGCCGGGCAAGGTTGTTTTCCAGAACGACCTGATGCAGCTCATTCAATACGAGGCAACCACGCCGCAGGTGCTGAAGGTTCCGCTGCTGATTATTCCGCCATGGATCAACAAATATTATATTCTCGATCTTACGCCGGAAAAATCCTTCATCAAATGGTGTGTCGATCAGGGCATTACCGTATTCGTGGTGTCGTGGGTCAATCCGGACGCCAAACTGGCGGCAAAAGGCTTCGATCAGTACATGACCGAGGGTCCTATCGCGGCCCTTGACGCGATCGAAGCCGCCACCGGCGAAAAGAAGTTTAACGTCATTGGATATTGCGTCGGCGGCACTTTGCTGGCGATCACAATGGCTTATCTCGCGGCCAAGAAAAAGGATCGCGTGCTGTCGGCCACGATGTTCGCAGCGCAAGTCGATTTTACATTTGCCGGCGATCTCAAGATTTTCGTCGACAAAGAGCGCATTGAGCAGCTCGAGGCGCACATGAAGGAACAGGGCTATCTGGAAGCTTCCAGCATGGCGAACACCTTCAACATGCTGCGCTCCAACGATCTGATCTGGCCCTACGTGGTCAATAATTACATGCGCGGCATGAAACCGGACGCCTTCGACATTCTGTATTGGAATTCCGACGCCACCCGCATGCCGGCCGCCAACCATTCGTATTATTTGCGCAACTGCTATCTCGAAAACAATCTATCGAAAGGCGCGATGAAAGTCGCCGGCGTCACACTCAACCTGAAAAATATTACGGTGCCAATCTACAATCTTGCCGCCCGCGAAGATCATATCGCGCCGGCAAAATCCGTATTGGAGGGCTCGAAATATTTCGGCGGGCCGGTGAAATTCGTGCTCGCCGGCTCCGGCCATATCGCCGGCGTGGTCAATCCGCCAGGCAAGCCGAAATACCAGTATTGGACCGGCCAAGCGCCCAACGGCTCGGACATCGATGCCTGGCAGTCCGGCGCCAAGGAACATCCTGGTTCCTGGTGGCCGGATTGGTTCGAATGGTTGAAAGACCAGGACGGCAAGACCGTACCGGCGCGTGACATCGGTGGCGGCAAGCTTAAAGCCATCGAAGACGCGCCGGGGTCTTACGTAAAGGTCCGGAATTGGGACTGATCAAGGCGTGAGCGTCACCGGCACTTTCAGATAATGCACGCCGTCGACATCCGCCGGGGGAAAATGCCCGGCGCGGATGTTCACCTGGATCGACGGCAACAGCAGCAACGGTGCCGCCAGTTTTGTATCGCGCGCCTGGCGCATGGCGACGAACGCAGATTCGTTCACACCCTCATGAATATGCACGTTGCGCGCCCTCTCCTCGCCGACCGTGGTTTCCCAGGCGTATTGGTCGCGGCCCGGCGCCTTGTAATCGTGGCACATGAACAGCCGCGTTTCCGGCGGAAGCGACAGAACGCGTTGAATTGACCGATAGAGTTGACCGGGGTCGCCGCCGGGGAAATCGGCGCGCGCGGTGCCGTAGTCAGGCATGAATATGGTGTCGCCGACGAACACCGCATCGCCAATCTTGTAAGACACGCAGGCCGGCGTGTGGCCGGGCGTGTAAATCACTTCGCCGTCGAGCCCGCCGATCTTGAAGCGCTCGCCGTCCTTGAATAGATGGTCGAACTCAGATCCGTCGCCCGACACGTCGGTGGCGTTGAATACCGGCCGGAAAGTACGCTGCACCTCGCGGATATGTTCGCCGATGCAGACCTTGGCGCCGGTCTTGAGCTTGATATAGGGCGCGCCCGACAGATGGTCGGCGTGCGCATGCGTCTCCAGCACATTGCCTATCTTGACGCCGCGCTTCTCGGCCTCGGCCAGAATGGCGTCGGCCGAAGCGACGTTCGCTTTGCCGCTGCGGAAATCGTAGTCGAGCACGGGATCGATGACCGCGCCTTCCATGGTCCGCGGATCCCAGATTAGGTAGCTCACGGTATTGGTCGGCTCATCGAAAAACGCCTGAATTTCCGGCTTGTTCGCTGCGGTCATGACGCGCTCCTTGGTTCATTTGCATCGTTGGTCTTGACTTATATATTAGCATACCCTAATTTAGCAATATCTAATGTATGAGGAAGCGAAATGACCGTGCAAGCCGTCCGCCGCAAGAAGCCTTCTGAAAATGGTATCGCCGAGTTTGAACGCAAGGCGGCGGAAGCCGCAGGGCTGTTGAAGCTACTTGCCAACGAAAGCCGGCTGCTGATCCTGTGCCGGCTGGCGCTCAAGCGCGAACTGTCGGTCAGCGATCTCGCCGAGGCCGTCGGCTTGAGCCAGTCGGCGCTGTCGCAGCATCTCGGCAAGATGCGCGAAGACGGCCTGCTCGCCACTAGACGCGAAGCGCAGACGATATTCTACCGCATATCCGATCCGAATGCGGCGCGGCTGCTCGCGTTGCTCAAGAATATCTATTGCGGCTAGCCCGGCGCCCACCAACACGAGGACAAGAACATGAGCGAATTGAAAACTGTTACGCCGGAACGCGCCGCCGACCTTATCCGGTCGGGCGCCGTCCTGATCGACATCCGCGAGGCGGACGAGCACGCGCGTGAGAAAATCCCCGGCGCGCGGCATCATGCCTTGAGCCGCATCGATCGGAACAATCCGATCCATGCCGGCGATGAAGTAATGATCTTCCATTGCCGCTCCGGCGCCCGCACCAAGGGCAATGCCGCGCGTTTGGCGTCCGTCGGTTCGAGATGCGAGGCCTACATCCTCGAGGGTGGTCTCGAGGCCTGGAAAAAGGCCGGCTTCTCCGTCACGCTCGACCGCAGCCAGCCGATCGACATCATGCGCCAGGTGCAAATCGTCGCGGGTGGGCTCGTGCTCGCCGGAGTCTTTCTTGGCGCGCTGGTGATGCCCGCTTTCTACGCACTCTCCGGCTTAGTCGGCGCGGGGTTGTTATTTGCTGGCGTTAGCGGCTTTTGCGGGATGGCGCGGCTGTTGGGCCTAATGCCTTGGAACCGGACCGGCGCGGCGTTGGCAAAATGACCCTCCTGCACGCGCTTCTATCGATCGCGTCGGGGAGCCTGGTCGGCTTCACGCTCGGGCTTGTCGGCGGCGGCGGATCGATCCTGGCGATGCCGCTTTTGGTCTACGTCGTCGGCGTGTCTTCGCCGCATGTCGCCATCGGCACCAGCGCAATAGCGGTCGCCGTAAGTGCGGCGGCCAATCTCTTCGGACACGCTCGCGCCAGTACGGTGAAATGGCCATGCGCCATTGTATTCGCGCTTTCCGGCATCGCCGGCGCCGCAGGCGGCGCGCAATTTGGCAAGATGGTGGACGGCGGCCGTCTGCTGATGCTGTTCGGCATGTTGATGGTGCTGGTCGGCATCGTCATGATGCGGCCACGCAAGTCGGGCGGTAATCCAGACGTGGAACTCACGCGCACGAGCATGCCGCGGCTGCTGCCGCTGCTTATCGGTATCGGCCTTTTGGTGGGGGCGCTGTCGGGCTTTTTCGGCATCGGCGGCGGCTTTCTAATTGTGCCGGGACTGATGGGCGCCACCGCCATGCCATTGATCAATGCCATCGGCTCGTCGCTGGTTTCGGTCGCCGCCTTCGGTCTCACCACCGCTATCAGTTATGCCTGGTCCGGCCTGGTCGACTGGCCACTTGCGGGCTTGTTCATTATCGGCGGCGCTCTGGGCGGGCTGTTCGGGACGAAGCTCGCCCACCATCTGACGGGTTACAAGCATGCGCTGTCGCTTACGTTTTCCGCCATCGTCATCGCGGTCGGTCTGTATGTCGTGGCTAAATCCTTGACGGGGTCATGGTCGCCTCCCTAGCGACAGGAGCGACCGGATCGATTATGTTGCCGGACATTGAGAATCCAAAAGTGGGGATGGCGATGTCCAGAGAACTGATGTGGCTAACACTGACGGTCATCCTGACCGGGCTATTGTGGGTGCCTTACATCATCGATCGCGTGATGGTGCGGGGCCTCATAGGCTCGATGGCCAATCCATCGCGCAAAGATAAGCCGCATTCGGCCTGGGCGATGCGGCTTTATTTCGCGCATACCAACGCGGTCGAAAACCTGGTGGTGTTTGCGCCCTTGGTGCTGATCCTCGACAGCATGGGCCACTCGACCCAAAGCACGGTGATCGCCTGCGCGGTTTATTTCTGGGCGCGCCTGACGCATGCCGTTGTCTACACGCTCGGTATTACGGTGCTGCGCACACTCGCCTTTGCGGTCGGCTTCCTGGCGCAAGCGGCGCTGGTGCTGGCGATTTTCGGGAAGCTTTAGCGCATAAAAATAACCGGTTTTCCGGCAAGATCATGCACTGATGGGCGCCGCGCGCGCCGCAATTGCCCGCACATCGAGCCCGCGTGGCAGCGTGCCGAAGGGAGAGCCCGCGTCGCCGCCAAGCCGCGACGCACAGAAAGCGTCCGCCACCGCCGGCGGCGAATGCTTGACCAGCAATGCCGCCTGCAGCGCCAGCACCAAATCGCGCGTGAGCACGCGGGCCTGTGATTCATCGTTGCAGTCGCCAGCGCGCAGCCGCTCTAGCAGGCGTCCGGCAAAAGCTTGCAAGCGTGCATCGCCGGCATCGGCGAACTCGTCGCGCAAGACTCCATCTGTATTCGGCGTGCGAGCGATGGCGCGCAAGACATCGAGACACATCACGTTACCCGATCCCTCCCAGATCGAATTGACCGGCATTTCCCGGTAAATCCGCGGCAAGACGCTTTCCTCAATATAGCCCGAGCCGCCCAGCACTTCGAGCGCCTCCAGCGCAAGCGAGGGCGCGCGCTTGCAGATCCAGAACTTCGCCGCCGGCGTCACCACGCGGCGCAGCGCCTGGGCAGCCTCGCCGCTTTCGTCATATGCGCGCGCCAACCGCATGGTGAGCACGCAGGCTGCTTCCGACTCAAGCGCGAGATCGGCCAGAACATTGGTCATCAGCGGCTGGTCGATCAGCTTCTTTTGGAACGCCGTGCGGTGGCTCGCATGATGAACGGCCTGCGCCACCGCCTGGCGCATCAGTCCGGCCGAGCCGACAACGCAGTCGAGCCGCGTGTAGCCAGCCATTTCGATAATGGTGGGGATGCCGCGGCCTTCCTCGCCGATCATCTGTGCAAACGCGCCATGGAATTCCACTTCACCCGACGCGTTGGAGCGGTTGCCGAGCTTGTCCTTGAGGCGATTGATATGGATGGAATTGCGTTCCCCATCGGGCGTCCAGCGCGGAAGGAAAAAGCAGCTCAAGCCCTTGGGCGCTTGAGCCAACACCACAAAGGCATCGCACATCGGTGCCGATAGGAACCATTTATGGCCGTGCAGGCGGAAACTGCCGCCGCCGGCGGGCTCCGCCCGCGTGGTGCTGGTACGCAGATCCGACCCGCCCTGGTTCTCGGTCATGCCCATGCCGATGAGTGCGCCGGACTTTTCGCCAACGGGAACAAAGCGCTTGTCGTAGCCGGCCGCGAAAATCTTCGGCAGCCATCGCGCAGCGATATCCTGCGACTGCCGCAGTGTCGGCACCGAGGCATAGGTCATAGCGATCGGGCAATAGACCCCGCTCTCGATCTGCGTGAGCATATAGGTGCCGGCCGCGCGCGCGACATGCGCACCAGCCTGCGGCTTGGCCCAGGGGCTCGAATGCAGTCCGGCTTTGAGCCCGATCCCCAGCAATTCGTGCCAGGCCGGATGAAATTCGATTTCATCGAGGCGGTGGCCAAAACGGTCGTAGCTTTTGAGGACCGGCGAATTGCGGTTGGCGTCAAAACCGAGCCGCACGGTTTCCGGTTTGCCGAGCGTGGTGCCGAGCGCACCCAGCTCACCCTGCGCCCAGCCGGCGCGCTCGCGCGTAACTGCCTCGCGCAGCACGATGTCGCTGGAAAAAACATTATAGGGATCGAGCGGCGGCGGCTGGTTTAAGGACTCGAACATCGGCGTCCCCGGCTAAGACGGCACCTATTCTAACGCCCGAATCACGGAAACAGCGCCACCTGTTCCAGGCCGAGCGTCTCGGCGTAGCCCATGACCAGGTTCATGTTTTGGATAGCCTGGCCGGAAGCGCCCTTCACCAGATTGTCGAGCGTCGACATGATGATGGCGCGGCCCTCGATTCGGTCTTTGGTGACGCCGATGAAGGTGATGTTGGAACCGCGCACGTGCCGGCTCTGCGGCACCTCGCCGAACGGCAAAACGTGGACAAAAGACTCCTTCATGTAGAACTTTAAAAGGATCGCATGAAGGTCTTCCGGCGTCCGGCCGCGCTTGCCCCGCACGTAAATGGTTGAGTAGATACCCCGGTTCATCGGCACTAGATGCGGCGTGAAGGTAACGACCACGTCGCGCCCGGCGGCGAGCGAAAACTCCTGGTCGAGCTCGGCCATGTGCCGGTGATGGCCAACGCCATAGGCGTGGAAGCCTTCCGACACTTCCGAAAACAGCATGGCCTCTTTGGCGGCGCGCCCTGCCCCGGTCATGCCGGACTTGGCGTCAACCACGATCTCGTCAAGATCGATAGCCTTGGCCTTGATCAGTGGGATCAGCGGCAATTCGGCGCAGGTCGTGTAGCAGCCGGGGTTTGCCACCAGCCGCGCGTGCCGGATCTCGCGCCGGTGAATTTCGGTGAGGCCGTAGACCGCTTCCTTCTGCAGTTCGGTCGCGTGGTGCTCGTGGCCGTACCATTTGGCATAGGCCGCCGTGTCGTGCAGCCGGAAATCGGCGGACAGGTCGATGACCTTTGTGCCAGGCGCCTGCGCCAGTAAATCCTTCAAGACCTTCTGCGTGGTGGCGTGCGGCAACGCGCAAAATGCCACGTCGAGGCCAAGCTTTCCCCAATCGAGCCCTTCGATGGCCAGCAGCGTCGGCAAATCGAACGGCGAGAACTGCGGGAATACGTCGCGCATCGCCTTGCCGGCGCTGCGCTCGGCGGTCAGCAGCACGATCTCCGCGCGCGGATGCCGGAGCAGCATCCGCACCAGTTCGGAGCCGGTGTAACCCGAGGCGCCGAGCACCCCGATTTTCGATTTGGTGGCCATGATTCAATCCTCATCCAGAGTCTTAAAGAACTACCGGACAAAGGCCAACAGCGGGGATGTGGAAGGCGTGCCGCGGCCAAAATCCGGCGGCACGGGGACGCCTACACGCGAAAGCGCGCCCATGCCGTGACAATACGGCGGCGGCGGAGTTTCGATGCTGCAAACAAGGTCGTCATAGGCCGCGATATAGGCCGCGAAATGTTGCCGGTCAAGAACGCCACGTATTGCGACAGGCAACAAGCAAAATGGCCGCCAAAAACGGCGGCCTTCCCTGTTTCAAAATTGGCTTGGTTCGAGCTTAGACCATCGGCACCAGCCGGTAACCGGCGCCGTCCTTCTCGACGTGCCCAACCACCGCGAATGGGAAGTGATAACCCGTCACTGTCATCTTCTCGGCCGCCGCCATGTCATAGACCTTGTGGCGTGTCTGCGCGGCCAATGTGCCGTCATTGTCGAATATTGCCTGCCAGTCCGGATTGCGCAGGAAAAACGAAGGAATGTTCGTCACGTCCGACTGCACCAGGATTTTTGACGAGCCCGACGCCACCACGAACGACATATGGCCGGGCGTATGACCGGGCGTGAATACCGAGGTGATGCCGGGTGCCACTTCCTTATTGGCCTCGTAGGGCGTGACCTTGAGTCCATCCATCATCTTCTTGACGCCAGCGAATTGGCCTTTGTTGAAGCCGTTGGCGTTGCTCTGGTTGGCGTCGTCGCCCCAGAACGCCGCCTCGACTGCCGGCACTTTGATCTCAGCGTTCGGGTAAGCGGGACTGCCATCAGCGTTCTTCAGCCCGCCAATATGGTCGCCGTGGAAATGCGAAATCAGCACGATATCGATCTGCTTGGGATCGAAACCGGCCGCTTCCATGTTGCCGCGGGTTTGTCCGACAGCGCCCTTGGTGCCGGCGAAAGCGCCGAGCCCATTGCCGGTGTCGATGGCGACCAGCTTCGAGCCGGTATTGACGATCATCGGGCTGAACGGAATGGTGACCTGTCCGTTCGGGATATAGGCCGCCGTCGCCGCTTCGATCGCCTTGTCCATGCTGACATTGACGACGAAATTGTCCGGCATCGGAAAGGTACGCGAACCGTCCCGTAACGCGACGATTTCATAGTCGCCGACCTTGTAGCTGAAGACACCGGTGCTTTTGGATGCGGGCGGGGCCGCGATCGAGTTGTGTGCGGCGAATGACGTAAGCGCGCTCGCCGCGGCGGCGGTGGCAGCGCCGGCGAACAATTTGCGGCGTGTTAATTCGATCATGGTCGTCTCCCTTCGAAAATACCGATTTATCGCGAGCCGCGTCGTGGCCTTATTCGGCGTTGACGCAAATTTTACCGGAATATTTCGAGCCTGTCCTCGCCAATCGATATAGGCGAACCCCCATGAGTCCGCTAAGCTATCGGCGCCAACAATCGTGCCTCGCACGGTTGCGGTGCACAAAACAAATGTGGCCGGCGGGACCGGTCAACAATTCCTTGGGAGGAATAGATGAATCGCTTGATGACAATCGCTGGCGCAACATGCGTCGCACTTTTGATGGGCTCCGGCGCGTTCGCACAGGTGCCGGCCGATCCGGCTAATCCAAACGAAGCCGTTCCCGAGAAAATGGCTTATGCGCCCTATGGCGTTCCGATCAATCTCGCAGACGCTAAGAAGGTTGCCGATGCCGCTCTCGCGGAAGCAACAAAACGCGGCTGGCCGATGTGCATTTCGGTTGTCAGCCCATCCGGCGATCTCGTCTACTTCGAGAAGATGGACGATTGCCAGTACGCATCGATCGACATTTCACAGCATAAGGCGCGAGCGGCCGCACGCTATCGCCGGCCGACCTTGGTATTCGAGCGGTTGCTCGCCAAGGGTGGGTTTTTCGCTTATCTGCCAACACTTGGGGACGCCTTTATCGCCTCCCGCGGTGGCAACCCTCTTGTCGTCGGCGGCAAGATCGTTGGCGCCGTCGGCGTCAGCGGCGGTGCTGGTTCGCAGGACGACACGATCTCACAGGCCGGCGCCGCAGCGCTCAAGTAGACGCTAACGCATGTAACGAATTCCGTCGGGGTGAAAATCCCGGCGGAATTTTTTTTACTCCGGCAAATCCGGCTCATCACGCGGAAACAGATGGCTGACCGCCACCAGGCCCATGATCAATAAAGGTACCGCCAGGAACGCGCCGACCGGACCCCACAACCAGGTCCAGAACACCAGCGATAGAAAAACAGTAAGGGGATTGAGCGTGAGCCTGCGCCCGACAATACTCGGCGTGATGAAGTGGCCTTCGAGCGTGGCGAAGGCGGCGTAAAATAGCGGCGCGATCAGAACGTGGGCGAGCGCGGGAAAAGTCACAAGGCCGACGAAGAATAGCGCGGCCTCCATTATCAGCGCGCCGATATAGGGAATGAAATTGAGAATAAACCCCAAGATCGCCCAGGCGACCGGGTCGGGAAGCCCCACCAAATAGGCAATAATGCCGGCGGCAATGCCGACGCTGAAATTGATAACCGCCACCATGCTCAGGTAACTCGTCAGATTACGCTCAATGTCGTTCATGATCTTAAGCGTGCGCAGCCGCGCCTCACGGTCGTCGAAGAACGCCACCAACACGCGGCGCAGCCGGTTGCGCCCGATCAACATGAAAAACAGCGCGCCAAAGAATATGAAAACTTCGCCGATCGCCGGCGTCACGATCGAGACCGCCGGCTGCGCGATGCTCATGATGTCAAAGCCGAGCCCATCTTTGTTGTTGTCGGACGGCAACAAGGCATTGCGCAGATCCTGCAGCGCCGCCAATGGTCGGTCGAGCAAACGCAATTTCTCTTGGATCAAGCGGCTAACGTCGGGCGCCTTGCCGATCCAATCCACGGCCGGCGCCGACAGCAGCACGATGACGCCGTAGAACACAGCGATCACCAGCAGCCACAACATGATCGCCGTCAGCAGTGTGGGAATACGGTAGCGTTGCGCATGCGCCGATATCGGCCCCAGCATCATGGTCACCACGAAGGCGGATGCCGCCGGCAGTAAAATCGGCCGCGCCTGGTCGAGCGCAACGATAAATAGAATGACAAAGATGCCGATGGTCGAGACCTGGGGCGCGGTGCGCCAGAAGCCCTCTACCGCCTTGACCGGCTTTGGATCGTCGATATCCAGCCGAAAGCGGTGCTGCCGCGCGACGCGGATTGCGTCCAGATTAGCCATCGCCCTACCCGCCCTTAAATCGTCAATGTTCCATCGATAACGGCCCGGAAGCCGATTGGTTGCCGATTAACGGCTTCTCAAGGGCAAAAGGGTCAAGATTCCTGCCAGGTTTCCCCGCAAACACCAGGATGGCGGCTTTAACCGGCGGTCACGATGGCGGCGGTGCCGTGGCATAGTGCTGGCAAGTGATTCGCCGCATCATTATCTGTAGGTTTCAATGGCCAAGACCGCGACCAAGAAAAAACCATCGAAACAGCCCGATTTGTTCGAGACCGCCCCGCGGGCGGCCAAATCGAGCGCGCGCAAAGCCGCGCCCCGCGCCAAACCCAGCCCCCGCACCGCGAGCGCGGAATCTGGATACACCGCCAAGCATATTGAGGTGCTGGAGGGGCTTGAACCGGTGCGGCGCCGCCCCGGCATGTATATCGGCGGCACCGACGAGAAGGCGCTGCACCACCTGTTCGCCGAAGTCATCGACAACGCCATGGACGAGGCGCTGGCCGGTCACGCGAGCTGGATCGAAGTCGAGATGGAGGCGAACGGCTTCGTGTCCGTCAACGACAATGGCCGCGGCATCCCTGTCGATCCTCACCCTAAGTTCAAGAACAAGTCGGCGCTCGAAGTGATCATGTGCACGCTGCATGCCGGCGGCAAATTCGACTCGAAGGTCTACGAGACCTCCGGCGGCTTGCATGGCGTCGGTGTCTCGGTCGCCAATGCCTTGTCGGAGCGCATGGAGGTCGAAGTCGCGCGTGAGCAGATGCTCTACAAAATGGCCTTCGAGCGCGGCATGCCGAAAGGCAAACTGGAAAAAGCCGGTCGCGCGCCCAACCGGCGGGGCACTAAAATCAGATTCAAGCCAGATCCGCAGATTTTTGGGCCCAAGGCCACTTTCGAGCCCGCGCGTGTGTTCAAAATCGCGCGCTCCAAAGCCTATCTCTACGGCGGTGTCGAAATCCGCTGGCATTGCGACAAGGTGCTGCTTAAAGGCACCGACGACGTGCCGGAAAAAGCCGTCTTTCATTTCGCCGACGGGCTAAAGGATTATCTCGCCAGCAGTCTTGAAGGTGCGACGCTGGTGCACCCCGACATCTTCACCGGCAATGTCGGCAAAACCGGCAGCCACGGCACAGTCGAATGGGCGATCGCGTGGACCGCCGATGCCGACGGCTTCCTGCAATCCTACTGCAACACCATTCCGACGCCGGACGGCGGCACGCATGAATCGGGCCTGCGCACCGCGCTACTGCGCGGCCTTAAGGATCACGCTGCCCGCGTCGGCCAGGAAAAGCGCGCCGCCGCCGTTACGTCCGAAGACGTCATGGTCGGCTCCGGCTGCATGCTCTCGGTTTTCATCCGCGAACCGGAATTCCAGGGTCAGACCAAGGATCGTCTCGCCACCGCGGCGGCGCAGAAAATCGTCGAGAACGCGATCAAGGATCCTTTCGACCACTGGCTATCGGGCAATCCGCTGCAAGCCAACAAGCTCTTGGACTTCGTCATCGATCGAGCCGAAGACCGCCTGCGCCGCCGGCAGGAGAAAGACATCGCGCGCAAATCGGCGGTGCGCAAATTGCGCCTCCCCGGCAAGCTCGCCGATTGCTCGAGTTCGGCTTCCGAAGGCTCCGAACTTTTCATTGTCGAGGGCGACAGCGCCGGCGGCTCGGCCAAACAGGCGCGCGATAGGCGCACCCAAGCCGTGCTGCCTCTGCGCGGGAAAATTCTCAACGTCGCATCCGCCGGCAAGGACAAGTTGGCGCAGAACGCGCAACTCGCCGACTTGGTGCAGGCGCTCGGTTGCGGCACCGGCCCGCATTACAGCGAGAAGGATCTGCGCTACGAGAAGATCATCATCATGACCGACGCCGATGTTGACGGCGCGCATATCGCGTCATTGCTGATCACGTTTTTCTACCGGCAGATGCCCAAGATGATCGACGCCGGCAGGCTCTATCTCGCGGTGCCGCCGCTGTTTCGCCTGCAGCATGGCGGCACCATCGCCTATGCGCGCAACGACGCGCACAAGGCGCAATTGCTCAAAAGCGAGTTCAACGCCAATGCCAAGGTCGAGGTGTCCCGCTTCAAGGGTCTGGGCGAAATGATGGCGGCGCAATTGAAGGAAACCACCATGGACCCGACAAAACGCACACTGCTCAAGGTCATGTTGGCCGACAAGGACATCAAGTCGACCGCCAAGGCGGTCGAGCGGCTGATGGGCGCCAAGGCCGAAGCGCGTTTCGAGTTCATCCAGGAAAACGCGCAATTCGCCAGCGAGGAATTGCTGGACGTTTGACCGCGTTTATTGCGGAAACTCCAGATTGGCCGCCTTCACGACATCGCCGAACGATTTGATGTCGCGCTCGATTACCTGCTTGAATGCCTCACCAGTCGGGCCGCCCGGCGTCACCGCCATTTTCCGCAAACCCTCCTGCACGCTCGGATCGGCAATCGCACGGCCGAGTTCGGTCGTGAGTTTTGCGACGATCGGCGCCGGTGTGCCGGCCGGCACGAAAAATCCACTCCACAGATGAGTGTCGACTTCCGGATAGCCGGCCTCCGCCATGCTCGGTACATCGGGAAGTTCCGGTGACCGCTCCGACCCAGTCACCGCCAATGCGCGCGTCTTGCCGCCTTTCACCAGCGGGATCGCCGGCGGACCGTCGGAAATTGCGAACAGGCATTGCTCGCTGACCACACACAGATTCGACTCGTTGGTGCCCTTGAACGGGATACCGACGCCGGGCATGCCGGACTTGAGCTTGAGCAATTCGCTGGCGATGGTGAAAGGCGGCGCCGAGGTACCGTAATTCGACTTGTCGGGATTGGCCTTGGCGTAGGCCACAAGCTCCTTCACGGTCTTGGCCGGAGAATTAGCCGGAACCACCAGCACCAACGGGAACGAGGCAATCATGTTGAGCGGGATAAAGCTCGTGGTCGGATGATATTTAAGATTGGGATAGATAGCCGCGGCGACCGCCATCTGACCGGTGGCGCCGACCAGCACGGTGTAGCCATCGGGCGCGGCATAGGAAACATATTCGGAAGAAATTCGCCCGCCGGCGCCCGGCTTGTTGTCGATGATGGTGGTGGCGCCCGTGTTCTGCTGAAACTTGTTTACGACTAGGCGGGCAAAAATATCATTGCCGCCGCCGGCGGCAAAGCCGACCACAAAATGAATGGCGCGGTTGGGATAATCGGTTTGCGCGCGCGCCGCGCCTCCGGCGAACAGAGCCAGCGTCAGCAGAACGGCAACTAGGCTTCGTGTCGGCGTCATGTTTCCTCCTTGTCCCCGCGGATTGGCGTTACGGTGCGGGGTTGAGGAAAATCGTACACTGCCCCCGCGCAATCGGAAATGCCTTTGATTCGATATGATATCGTTGATCGCATGAGCGAATTCCAGCCGGGCGCCGGCAAAGACTTGTTCGGCCACCCGCGCGGGCTCACTTTCCTATTCGCGACCGAAATGTGGGAACGCTTTTCCTATTACGGAATGCGCGCGCTCCTCGTCCTCTATATGGTGAAATACCTGCTCGATCCGCAACGCATCGGCGCCGTGGCGGGACTAGGCGCGTTTCGCGGCGCGCTGGAATTCATGTTCGGGCCACTGGCGAC
>Ga0182030_10012925_pt1 | contig 16672 bp, 11 predicted proteins | sample 812S3MmetaG_FD_121299 | JGI IMG/M metagenome (GOLD analysis project Ga0182030, IMG submission 121299) | Permafrost microbial communities from Stordalen Mire, Sweden - 812S3M metaG (Illumina Assembly) | ecosystem: Environmental > Terrestrial > Soil > Wetlands > Permafrost | place: Sweden...
GGATCAGCCAAATCCATCTTATTCAAGTAAACTAAAATGCTTGGTACTCCGACTTGGTGGGCCAGTAAGACGTGCTCACGGGTTTGGGGCATAGGGCCATCGGCGGCTGAAACCACCAGAATAGCACCGTCAATTTGGGCGGCACCGGTAATCATATTCTTAACATAATCGGCGTGTCCTGGCATATCGACATGGGCGTAATGGCGTTTTTCGGTCTCATATTCCGAGTGGTCGGTGGCGATAGTAATACCACGGGCACGCTCTTCAGGCGCATTGTCAATCTCTTCATATGATTTAGGTACATTAATCTTGCTTGGCATTCTCTTTGCCAAGACTGTTTTAATAGCTGCTGTTAATGAAGTTTTACCATGGTCAACATGTCCCATGGTACCAACGTTAACGTGTGGCTTATTACGCTCATATGACTCTGCCATAGAATAACTCCTAAGTTACTTGATAATTTAAGTAATGCGGGCTAATATAAGCCCACAAAAATTACTCTGGTAGTATAGAGAATTAATTAGTGTTTGTAAAGTGTAATGCGCCCAAGCAGCACCCAACCATTTAGTTACTTGATAATTAGGTAACCGCTTAAGCATAAGTAATTTTATGTTATAGTATAATTTATGAATAAAAAACATCAACAAATAGGTTTTACGATCATTGAAGTATTTTTAATTATCATTTTCCTGACGATTATCGGTATCGTGGCTGAAATCGTTGTCAAGCACCCGTTCTCAAATAGCCCCAAGACGGCGTCAACATCATCAGGCTCGACCACCACGCCAAGTAATAATGCTAGCCCATCAATTTCAACCCAGAATGCCGACAATACAAACCGCAAGAATGATGTTAGTGTAATAGCTGCTACGGTAGCAGATTACATAGATAATAACGAAGGGGTTTTGCCGCAGTCTGCCGGTCCTGATCAAAAGGCCAAGGTACTGGATATTTGCGGCAGCAGTTGTAACAGCGGCGATGTTGAAGCCACCGGCTTGGCTTTATCTTTTTATAATTCGTCAAGTGTAACATTCCAGACCTACTCCGCAACCCTGGCTGTACCAAACGACCAAACGGTTTATATAGTTGACGGAGCAGATTGCAATAATAGCAATACTCATATTTCCACTAGCCAAAACGGCCAGTCAGTGGCGATTTTGTATGCCCTTCAGGACGGATCCAACAGCCAACCCCAGTGCATGGAAGACTAGTGTCAATAATTATGGCTGGTAAAACTGACAGGTTGACTGCGGTAAGCCCAAATCATATCGCAAGTTGATGTAAGGCTGTACGCCCTGTGGCCTGGCAGCGGTCAGGGCAGCATTGGTAGCCGACGAAACATTAGGCAGTTCCTGCTGCACTTGGGTGAGAAGACCATCATACCGTTGAGTGGCATTTTCGTAATTAGTGGCATCATTGATCGCCTTACCGGTAAAATTAAGGGTTTGCAGGTTGGCCATGTACTGCTGATCGGCCGAAATTTGCTCGGACATGACCTCACTATTTGCTTGGTAATCAGCGGCAATTATGGCCGAGGAAATCGGTTGGCGTGCCGTATTGTAGTTTATAGTGGCATTCAGGAATTGTCCGATAAGGGTTGGCGAGCTTTCAATCGGTTTAGCCCCGCAATAAGGCATAGTTGTGTCGACGGCATAATTATTTGAATTTAGTACTGATATGCTATTGCCCTTATTATTAGTCGGTGATTTCTGGAAAACCAGAACCCCAACGGTAATACCAATGCCGATTACCGAAACGGCAATGATATATATCAGTCCCAGCTTGCGGGCAAATTTATACGACCTTTGATTATTAGCTATGTTGATAGGTGCCGCGACAATGGCCGAATCGTTTTTAAGCCGTGATGCCAGGGGAGCCAACTTTTCGATTAATTTTTTGGCTAAGCGAAAAAGCTGGGTTAAATTATCGGTAGTCGAGACAAAACCATTGGCGTAAATATAAATACGGTTACCGGCAAATTCAACGGTATAGTGCTTGGACTCGTCTTCCATTAAAGCCATAGTGTCCGGACTAAAGACTTCCAAAGCCTCAACTTCATTGCCCTGTGGTGCATAAAGGGTAAAGTACTTATTAAAATCCCCTTCCAGGGAGATCTTGTTTTTAATGCCGAATGAACCGGCAATATTTAGATGCCCGAAGTGGGACTGGTTATTTACCATCAGTAAGTCTGGCAGCTCTCCATGAAAATCTAGTTCAATGACAGTATCCTGATATTTTTGTTGATAGCGCCCGTAACCGATAACATCTTCATAAAGAAAAATCCGTAAATCACTGCCGCTGTATTGACCGGTAATTACATCTGATACGCTTTGCCGGCCCTTGACGCGAAAGATCGAACCGTACGTTTCGTCAACTGTGCCAGCTTGATTGAAAGAATAACCATTAGCAAGTGCAAATTCTTCTAAAAAAGCCGCTTCAAATTGTTTCTTTAGCTTATAAACCCAAAAAGCTAGTACCATAAACGGCGCAATAATCAGGTAGCCGTAACCATTGGAACCGGAGGAACCACTATTGTTAATTTGATCTTGATACTTAATAAACAGGATAATTAGAAATATTTCCCAGATAATTACGAACATCAGCAGTATTATCAGCTCCCACAATTTATGCTTTTTAACATATTGCCAGAGAGATTTATTGACGTTATCGATCCGGATATCGGCTCCGGCCGGTAGCAATTCACTGCCAACAACTACGCCTGGAGTGATCACATTATTTTCTTGGGAAGACGGCCTAATTGGTGCCGAATCCGGCTGATTGTTATGAGAGCTGGGCGTTATTAGGATTTCTGGAGGCATGGTTAGTTTTTTTAGATATCAAATTAACTTTAGCATAATTAGCCATATCATCAGAAAATATTTACATTCTAATGGTCTTCGGCAGCCATTTTTTGAAGTTGACTTAGCAACGAGTACCTTCGCCGGTCTTCTCGCCTCCATAACTTACGGCCAGGATCTAGGCTTTTGATAATTTTGCCCGATGTAATGAAGTCCTGATTTTCAATCGCTGACATGCCAAGCGCCATCAGGGCGTCGCGACCGACCTTAAAAGCTTGCCGTTCGTTACGGCGGCCCGTCCCCGTTATAGTATGCTCCGACGCAACAATTACGTAAGATTCAATAAGGTTAACTTCCGTATCAGTTAAGCCGTGAGGTAACTCACCGCTGACTTGTTCAGGGATTACTTGACGGCTTAAGCCGACAAGGGCTAGTTCTTGCCAGACGGCTTTATCGAGGCTGGTGATTCTTGAGGCATCGTCGAATTCAGGCCCAAAATTTGTTGTCGACTCCGACATATTCTAAACCAATCTTTATTTACTATTTTTAGCAATTATAGCTTCGGCAACATTGTTGGGCACATCGGCATAATGGTCTAATTCCATACCGGAACTGGCCCGTCCTTGGGTCATGCTGCGTAAATTGGTCGTATAACCGAACATTTCGCCAAGCGGCACAAAGGCAGTAATTTCCTTAATACCGGGGTTTAAGTCTTCCATTGATTCAATCCGGCCACGCTTGGAGTTAAGGTCGCCAATGACATCACCCATATAATTTTCAGGTGTAATCACGACAACTTTCATGACTGGTTCCAGCAAGGTCGGTTTGGATCTTTTAACACCTTCTTGTAAAGCTATCGAGCCGGCAATACTAAAGGCCATTTCACTACTATCGACTTCGTGGAAACTGCCGTCGTAAAGTTCTGTCTTGACATCAACAACCGGATAGCCGGCGATGACACCATTACTCATGGCTTCTTCAATACCCTTTCGGACGGCCGGGATGTACTCGCTGGGGATGGTGCCGCCCTTAATGGAGTTAATAAACTCAAAACCTTTACCTTGTTCGTTTTGACTCAGGCGCAACCAAACATCGCCATATTGGCCCCGGCCACCGCTTTGACGGATGAATTTACCCTGGACTTCTACGCCATCCTTGCGAATGGTTTCCCGGTAAGCTACTTGCGGTTGGCCGACGTTGGCTTCAACGCTAAACTCACGTTTCATTCGGTCTACAATAATTTCCAGGTGCAGCTCACCCATACCGCTGATAATTGTTTGGCCGGTTTCGTCATCGACCCTGATCCGGAAGGTCGGGTCTTCTTCTGCTAACCGCTGCAGAGCCAGGCTGAGCTTCTCCTGATCAGCTTTGGTTTTTGGCTCAATCGCAATCGATACCGGCGGTTCGGGAAATGTAATGCTCTCTAATACGATCGGGTGGCTTTGTTCACATAAAGTATTACCGGTAGTGGTGCCCTTTAGCCCGACAATGGCAGCAATATCACCGGCGCTGACGAATTCAATATCTTCACGTTTATCGGCTTGCATTCTGACGATGCGGCCGACACGTTCACGTTCGCCGGTTGAGGAATTTAAGACGTAGGATCCGGCCTCCAGCTTACCAGCATAGACCCTGAAATAGGCCAGTTTACCGACAAACGGATCAGTCGCTATCTTGAAGGCTAAACTCGTAAACGGTTCGCTATCTGAAGGATGGCGTTCTATTTCGTCGCCGGTTTTCGGGTTAACTCCCCAGGTGTTTCCCCGGTCTAACGGGCTTGGTAAGTAATCCGTAACAGCATCTAATAACTTTTCGACGATCACTCCGCGACCATCGCCGCCGGTAACGGCAAAGAATTTACCGGTTAAGACAGCCGTCCGGATGGCTTGGCGGACCTCAGCTTCGTTTAAGCCTTCTTCACCGACCTCAAAATACTTCTCCAGCAGGGCCTCATCTTCTGCCACGGCATTTTCTACTAACAGACTGCGGTATTTTTTAACATGGTCCATCATGTCGGCCGGGATTTCGCCTTCCACTAGCTCGTGATCAGTAAACTCCTTATAGGTATAAGCCTTCATATTGACCAGGTCGACAATACCTTTGATGCCTTGCTCGAAACCAATCGGTAAGTGGATTGGAAAAGCCCGTTTGCTTAACCGGGTATGGATGCTCTCCAAGCTTTTATAAAAATCACCGCCGGTCTGGTTGATCTTATTGATAAAGCATAGTCTTGGCACGCCGTACTTGTCGGCCTGGCGCCAAACGGTTTCGCTTTGTGATTCCACACCCATTTTGCCATCAAACACCACGACGGCACCGTCTAAGACACGCAGTGACCGTTCAACTTCTACGGTAAAATCGATATGGCCGGGAGTATCAATGATATTAATTTGTTGGCCCTTCCAGTAGCAAGTCACAGCTGCTGACACGATTGTAATACCGCGTTCACGCTCCTGGGCCATCCAGTCAGTAGTCGTATCACCTTCATGAACGGCGCCGATCTTATGCTTCAAACCGGTCCGATACAATATGCCTTCAGTGGTAGTCGTTTTACCGGCATCAATATGAGCAATGATGCCAATATTACGTATTTTGTCTAATGGATATTTTTTCTCTGCCATAATTTTCCTTTATATTTATAGATGTGCGTGTAGCAGTTCGCTAGTTAATACGCTGCCTATAGTAATCGCAGGCTCATGTTGTAGTTGTTCTCTTTCTGCGCTAAGCCTGGCTTTCCACGCAGCTTGAGTGACACAGACACCATCTACATCGCTCTGGCAGCCTAAATTTCGCGCTGACTGCTCATGCCTACTTAGTTCATGTTGCATTTTCGGCCCGTCAGTATCCGGACCGACAAAACCGGGTATCGGTATCTCAGCTTCCACGGGTACATGCTCCGTAAAAAGTTCCACAATAAGTTGGCGGTCTGGGCAAACTTCACCACTTACCGGACATATGGTATTAGGGTCAATCTTTTTCGCTATGCCAAGTTCTTCCATGTTAAACTCTGGCAAAGTGAGCAAAGGCCCGGTTAGCTTCAGCCATTTTGTGGACGTCTTCTCTTTTCTTAACAGCTGAACCCTGGTTGTTATAAGCATCGACTAGTTCGGCGGCTATCCGGTCAGACATATTCATGCCCTTGCGCGAGCGGCAGGCTGCGACAAACCACATAATAGTTAAATGGCTTTGTCTTTGGCCCTTGACTTCAAAAGGTATCTGGTAGTTGGCACCGCCAACCCGCCTTGAACGGGTTTCCATATACGGTTGGACATTGGCAAAAGCTCGCTCAAAGACTTCCAAGGGATTTTGGGCCTTTAGCTTATCGGCAGCTTTTTGCATACCGCTATAAACCAGTCTCTCAGCCATTTGTTTTTTACCGTCATGCATGACACGGTTTATCATCCGTTGAACAGGAATACTATTGTATAAGCGGTCAGGCGGAACATCTCGAACTAATGATTTGGTAACTTTCCTGGGCATTACTTACTCGCTTTCTTGGCACCGTATTTGCTACGTCCCTGCTTACGATTCTGGACACCTTGCAAATCCAAACTACCCCTGACGACATGATATCGCACGCCAGGCAAGTCTTTAACACGCCCACCACGTACTAATACGACGGCATGCTCTTGTAGATTATGGCCTTCGCCGCCAATATAGGCCCAAACTTCCTGACCGTTTGTCAAACGGACACGGGCTACTTTACGTAAGGCTGAGTTTGGTTTTTTGGGTGTCTTGGTCGTAACTTTAACACAGACGCCGCGTTTAAACGGTGAAGCTTTTTCATAGTTAATGGTCTTAAGGTTATTGGTAACACGCTGAAGGGCCGGCGATTTACTTTTAGTGAGTACTTTGGTGCGCGGTTTACGAATTAATTGGTTAATTGTAGGCATAGTATTTTAATTTAACATTTTTAGTCTTAAACGTCAATTTCCTCTACGATTAATTCTTCTTTTTTCCTAAAGTTTGATGGGTGACCGGTACCGACTGGAATCTTTCGTCCTAAGATAACGTTTTCCTTTAAGCCGAATAGCCGGTCAATGCGACCGCTGGTGGCGGCACCAATCAGTACCCGTGTCGTATCCTGGAAACTGGCGGCGCTTAAGAACGAATCAGTACTAAGCGAAGCTTTGGTGATACCAAGCAATAGTTGCGTGGCTATGACTGGTTTCTTTTTAGCCAGTACTAACATTTTGTTGGCATCGGTAACAGCTAGCTTGCTGGCAATATCACCAGCCACAAACTCGCTATCGCCGGCTTCTTCAATCTGTACCCGGCTGAACATCTGGCGGACGATTGTTTCCAGGTGCTTATCGGCAATGTTTTGACCCTGGGTGGCAAATATTCTCAAAATTTGATTCATGATATAACGCTGGGTAGCTTCCACACCCTGCAAACGCATCAGTTCATGAAGGTTAATAGAACCGTTGGTCAACCGTTGGCCAGCCACGACTTCATCGCCATCATTGATGGTTAACTGTTTAAAGCTAGGTATTTCGTAACGGACACTGCTCTGCTTGGTTGGTGTAACGGTAATATGCTTCTTGGTAACGTGGACTGTGCCGGGGATTGGCGAGACAAGCGGATCGGCGCCGTCATCACGAGCGGCGATAACATCGCCAAGAGACGTGTCTGAACCGTCACGGATATGAGGTGCCCGGCCATCGAGATCCAAGGTGATCTTATCACCACTTCTGGCGGTTACCTGTACGACGTAATGGTCAGCATCTTCTGAGGTATGGACTATGCCGCCAATTTCACTTAAGTAAGCTTGACCTTTTGGCGTCCGAACTTCAAAGAGCTCTTCAACACGATTCAAGCCTTGGGCGGTATCGTTAGCCACGACGCCTGAACGGTGCTTAGAGTCAAGCGACAACTGGGTACCCGGTTCTCCAATACTTTGGGCGGCAATAACACCGATTGGATGATGCGAAGCCACTAAACGTCCTGTAGCCGGATCAACACCGTATGATTTCTGGGGCACGCCGTGGGCGGTAGTAGCGCTCAGTACGCTCATTATGCTGACTCCGTCGATATTACTGTCAGCGTCAATCTTGGCGGCCATGGCGGCGTTAATTAATTCGCCCCGTTTAATATAACCTTGTAAATTATGAGCCGTAAAACGACCTTCCAACCTGGAAGCGTAAGGCACGCCGATCTCTTGAGCATCGGATCTCAGCAGGGCGAAACCTTCATCGCCGACTTCGTCGTCGATTGTAAAGACGTCCTGGGCTACATCCACCAAGCGACGCGTCAAGTATCCGGCATCTGCTGTCTTAAGGGCGATGTCAATCAAAGCTTTCCGGGTACCACGCGTACCAGTGAAGTATTCCAACGGGTTCAAACCTTTAATGTAGCCGGATTTAATCGGTAATTCGATGGCCCGGCCGGCAGCATCCTGTAAGACGCCTAACATACCGACGGCATCGCTAAGTTGCGAAACATTGCCACGGGCGCCGGAGTTGATGGCAATAGCCGTGGCCGAATTCTGGCCGACCATTTGTTCGGTTAAACTTTCCTGGACTTTGGTTTCGATTTTCTTCCAGTTATCGATGGTGAGGCGGTAGCGTTCATCTTCGGTTATAAAACCTTGGACGAACTGTTCGCTGATTGCCGCTGCCCGGGTTTCACCGTCATTTATCATCGAATCCATGCCTGTAATCGGACTGAAGTCGCTCATACCCATCGATAGCCCCGATAAGGTGGCATAGTAAAAGCCCAAATCCTTAAGATCGTCGGCAATTTCAGCCGTCTTGTCTTGGCCGTACCGCTGATAAACTAGCGCCATAACTTTTTGCAGACGCTTTTTAGTCATAGCTTCGTCCTGGAAAGGAAAATCATCTGGGAATATTTCATTAAATAGCAATCTGCCTAGGTTGGTTTCACGTTTCTCACCTCTGAACTTAACTTGTACGCGACTTTGCAGGGAGACATGCCCACCATCCAAAGCCATTAAGGCTTCATTAAGATTCGTATAGTTCTTGACATTTTTAAAATCCGTATTCGGACTATCGTAAGTCAAGTAATAACAGCCTAGGACTATATCTTGTTCAATGTGCAAAATCGGCGAGCCGTCAGCCGGTTTAAGCAAGTTGTGGTTTGCCACCATGATATCCCGAGCTTCCGCTTGGGCTTCATCGCTTAGGGGCAGATGTACGGCCATTTGGTCACCGTCAAAATCGGCGTTAAAACCTTTACAAACTAACGGATGCAGCTGAATGGCGCGACCTTCGATTAAGACCGGCTGGAAGGCTTGGATACTAAGACGGTGTAAACTGGGTGCCCGGTTAAGCAGCACGTATTTGCCTTTAATCACTTCATCCAAAGCATCCCAAACAGCAATTTCATTCAGCTCAATCATCCGCGAAGCACTGCGAATATTGTGAGCCTGGTCACGGGCGATCAACTCGCCGATCACAAAAGGCTTGAATAGTTCAAGAGCCATCATTTTCGGCAAACCGCACTGACTGATTTTCAGTTCCGGCCCGGCCACGATGACCGATCGGCCTGAATAATCGACTCGTTTGCCGAGTAGGTTCTGGCGAAAACGGCCCTGTTTGCCTTTTAGCATGTCACTTAAAGACTTTAAGCGGCGGCGCTGCCCGGTAGCAGCTACAGCCCGGCCACCCCGAGCGTTATTGTTGTCAATCAAGGCGTCAACCGCTTCTTGAAGCATGCGTTGTTCATTACGCCGAATAACTTCTGGCGCATTTAAATCAATCAGTTTTTTTAAGCGGTTATTGCGGTTAATTACCCGGCGGTACAAGTCGTTTAAGTCACTAGTTGCAAAACGGCCACCAGTTAACTGGACCATCGGCCTAAGGTCGGGCGGGATAACCGGCAGTACGATTATACACATCGAACTTGGTTTTATACCGGCTCGTTGCATATTTTCAAGCAAACGAAGCCGTTTCATGATTTTCTTCTTACGTTGGCCTTTAGCAGTTTCAGCATCGGTGTTCAACTCGCCAATCAACTGACTCAGGTCAACACCGTCCAGTAATTCCTTGATAGCCGAACCGCCCATGCCGACTGAAATCAGCTTACGGATTTCATCCGGTAATGCCCGGTAGTCCGTTTCGCTTATCAATTGCAGCTTTTCAAGACCGGTCAGTTGCTCTTTAAGATGTTCGAACTCTTTAAATACTGCTTCAATTTCCTTGGTCCGCATTTCGGCCAAGGCTTTAAGGTTGGCGCCTTCGGCTTTGGCGGCTTCTTCGTAACGCGATTCAATAGCCACTTTTGCGGCAGCGGCTTCAGCCTCTTTGTCTGCCAGCATAGCATCGCGTTTGGTAGAATCAACTTTTTTGATAATGTAACTGGCAAAATAGGAGATACGCTCCAAGTTTTTGACTGTCATGCCTAGCAACAAGCCGATAGCTGACGGTGTGCCACGTAAAAACCAAATATGCGTTACCGGCACGGCTAATGTAATATGACCCATCCGCTCACGCCTGACAATCGATTTCGTAACCAGCTCGCCGTTCTTATCGACAGCGGCTTCGCGTGACCGGACGCCCTTATATTTTGCGTCATGGGGATTTATGTCTTTGACCGGTCCAAATATCCGTTCACAGAACAAACCGTCACGTTCCGGCTTTTGAGTCCGGTAATTTATAGTTTCCGGCTTGGTGACTTCGCCGTGGCTCCATTCCAGGATGTCATCACTACTAGCGACAGCTAAGCGGACGGCATCAAAATCAGCAATATCGGTTCCGTATGAGTAATTACGCATAATTTATTTGCCTTCCTCTTTTAAGGTCTCTTCTGAATTACTGGCTTCCGGATTAATCGCGAAAACCGAATCTTCATCCTCACTTACTTCGGGTGTGGTGTCATCTAATGCCGGCATGCCCTCTGTATTTTCATCTACTACCATAAAATCTTCTTCGCCGATGGTTTCTTCGCTAAGGTCTATGTCAGAAGCAGTTGGTTCCGGCACAGCCACGTTTGACAAATTACTGGCTTCGTCTTTGACGTTTTCGGCTAAGACAGCCTCGGCATCAATAACCTTGTCGGAGTGGACTAAATCAACTTTCAAGCTAAGGCCTTGCAGCTCTTTAACTAAGACATTGAAGCTCTCTGGGACCTTTGGCCCGACAATCGGAGCCTTCTTGATAATTGATTCGTAGGCTTTAGAACGGCCATAGACATCGTCAGACTTAATAGTCAGCATTTCCTGCAGGGTGTTAGCAGCGCCGTATGCTTCCAAGGCCCAGACTTCCATTTCGCCGAATCGTTGGCCGCCGTTTTGGGCCTTACCGCCTAATGGTTGTTGGGTAACCATAGTGTAGGGACCAGTCGAACGGGCATGGATTTTATCGGCAATCATGTGGTTCAGCTTAATGATATACATGCTGCCGACAGTTGTATGCTCCTTAAAAGCTACACCAGTACGGCCGTCAAATAATTGCTGTTTACCGTCTTCTGCAAAACCAGCCTCTTTTAGCATGCTCTTGATTTTATCGGTGGGTACACCGTTGAAAGGCGCGCTAACAACTTTCATGCCCAGGGCTTTGGCGGCCATACCAAGGTGAGTCTCAAACAACTGGCCGACGTTCATTCTAGATGGCACGCCGAGCGGGTTAAGGATAATATCAACCGGCGATCCGTCAGCCATAAATGGCATATCTTCAATCGGCAATATACGAGCGATAACGCCCTTGTTACCATGACGACCGCCCAGTTTATCGCCGACGGCAATCTTACGCATTTGGGCGACAAATACCTGGATCTGCATTAAGACACCAGCTTTCAGTTCGTGGCCAGTTTCTTTGCTGAAGATTTTAACGCCTACAACCTTACCGTGCTTACCGTTACTCATGCGTTGGGATGTATCACGGACTTCCTTGGCTTTTTCACCAAAGATGGCTCTTAGTAAACGTTCTTCTGAACTTAGTTCCTGTTCACCTTTAGGCGTGATTTTTCCAACCAAGATATCACCGGGATGGACTTCCGCGCCAACTCTGACAATACCGTCATTATCCAAGTGCCTGAGGCTTTCTTCGCTAACATTAGGAATATCCCGGGTAACGATTTCAGGTCCCAGCTTGGTTTCCCTGACTTCAATCATGAAATCGACAATATTAATAGAGGTCAGTGAATCGTCTTCGACTAAACGGCGGCTGATAATAATTGCATCTTCAAAGTTATAGCCAGCCCAAGGCATAAAGGCGACCATCAGATCTTTGCCAAGTGCCAGTTCGCCACCAGCAATGCTCATGCCTTCTATTAAAGCATCACCGGCTTTAACTTTATCGCCTGAGCTCACTACTACCTTTTGGTTAATACAAGTGCCTTCGTTGCTACGGACAAAGTGTTGCGGGGTATAGTTTATAACGCCACCGTCTTTATACTTGACGACAACGGTCTGGGCATTAGCATGTAAGACTTCACCGGAGTTTTCGGCCACAATCAGCTGGCCGGTATTTTGAGCAGCAACAGCTTCCAGGCCAGTACCGACAATCGGCGCCGATGGTTGAATTAACGGTACAGCTTGACGTTGCTGGTTACTACCCATTAATGAGCGGTAAACATAATTTTTCTCAATAAACGGAATTAATCCAGCACTGGAGCCGATGATCTGGTTCTTAGCCGCATCCATATAAGTCACGTCATTGGCATCGACTTCGCCGGACTGCATGTTAACCCGGGCGCTGACGCGTTCAGTCTTGAAATAACCGTCGGTATCAATGTCATTGCCGGCTCCGGCAATAACGGCAGATTCTTCAGCTGATGCATCCATATAGACAATTTCTTTAGTAACCCTGGCTTTAACTGGCCAAGTTACCTGGTTTTTAACTTCAGCCAGTTTTTTAGCTGCCGCTTCAGTTATGACTTTACCGGCTGACACAATAACTTTACCCTTAGTATCTTCGAAGTTAACAGAAGCAATATGACCAGCGGCGTCTTTAGCCGTCACGGCATTAATAACTTTGCGATACGGTGTTTCTATAAATCCATAGTCATTAATCCTGGCATAATTTGCCAGATTTAAAACCAAACCGATATTGGCTCCTTCTGGGGTTTCAACCGCGCAGATCCGGCCATAATGAGTGGCATGGGCATCCCTGACTTCAAAACCGGCTCGCTCGCGGCTTAATCCGCCCGGTCCCATTGAACTTAAACGCCTTTTATGGGCCAACTCGCTTAACGGGTTAATCTGGTCCATGAACTGGCTCAGCTGGGATGAGGCAAAGAATTCACGCACTGCTGCCACGACTGGCCTGGCATTAATCAATTGTCCCGGTGTGACCGTTTCAATTTCGGACATCGACATACGGTCTTTAGTGTTGCGCTCCATCCTGAGCAGCCCGATTCGGAACTGTCTTTGGACTAGCTCACCAACCAGTTTGACGCGGCGGTTAGCCAATGAATCGATATCGTCAGCCGGCTCCTGGGTATTATTCAGCCTGATGATTTCGGCTACGATCGCTATCAAGTCTTCCAGGCGCATAATCCGGTTTTCAAGCGTATTGGCTACCTTGAGATTCAATCGCTTGTTGAGTTTGTAGCGCCCAACCCGGCTGAAATCAAATCTCTTAAAGTTATAAAACATATTTTCGAGTAAGGTCCGGGCGTTATCAACGGTCGCCAAGTCACCAGGCCTTAAGCGGCGATAGACCTCAATTAGGGCTTCGCTTTGACTATGGGTGGGGTCTTTATCCAAGGTAGCGTCAACATAACTAAGTTTCCCTTGATCAACATGTTTGAATGTTTCCCGCATCAGAGCGTCGCTAAGGCCAAGCGCCCTTAATAGGGTAGTGACTGCAATCTTCCTCTTGCGGTCGATTTTTACAAACAAAGCGCCGTTACTGGCAGTTTCAAACTCTAACCAAGCTCCGCGGCCAGGAATGATTTTCGCTCCATATAAATTAGCCGTGCCATGCATATCGGCCGTAAAGAAAACGCCGCTGGAACGGATCAATTGGGACACGACAACCCGCTCGGCACCATTAATAACAAAAGTACCCCTAGATGTCATCCAGGGGTAATCGCCTAAATAAATCTCCTGGGTCTTAATTTCGCCGGTAACTTTATTCGTTAGCTCGACGTTAGCTTTCAGCGGCGCCTCAAAGCTAATATTGTTTTCCCGGGCTTCAGTTTCGGCTAGCTTTGGTGCATCAAAATGATAATCCTTAAACTGCAGGCTTAATTTAGCGCCGGTATAATCGTCTATCGGGCTTATTTCAGCTAGTAATTCGCCTAAACCTTCCTCAACAAACCACTGGAACGACTTATTCTGGTGATCAACCAAATTGGGCAAGTCAATCGCATCGTCTGCGGTTGTCAAATATACCCGGTTAGATTTATGAGAGTTTACTAATTTATCAGGTGTAACGGTGCCTTTTGCCATATATGAGCAATCTTCCCCTTCTAAAATCTAATGTGTGATAAATGTTGTGAATTTTTAGCGCGAAGATCCTACGAGGCTATTTTGGGTGTTGTTCCGATACAAACATAACACTGCCAGACGTACACTACTTCTTACATAGTAGTGTGAACGAGTGAATTATAAATGTCAAGTACAAAATAAGCTGCCAACCCCATTATAGTAAATAATTAATCATCTATAAAAAGCCATAACCTATTGGCAAAGATTTTATACCCTTGGTACCTCTTGAACAAATATATCTTCTAAATCAGAGGGGTGGATATTTTGCTGGCTGACGTTGCAAACCTCAATTTGATTTGGATCAACTAAAAACTCCAAATCACTGGCCACAACCGGCGTAATATTAGCAATCCTAAGTCCGTCGTAGATTCCCATATTGACATTATAGGCATCACATTCATTAGGCGCTAAATAGGTTCCATGGAACAAGTGATCATCGCTGCCGGCATTGCCCAAATTAATTAACCGGCGTACTCCTCCGGCTAAGGGTTGCGAGGAACCGTTATCTGTTATGGTCGGCGCTCCCTGTAGCTCTAAGGCCAGCCGCGGCGATATAGCCGGCGTATCGCCAAGCGTCTCGTAATTACCAATGTCTATGGTCGGCATATCGGCAGGCAGTTCGACATGTTCCCTATCATAAGCTTCGCGTTGATGAAGCGATTCATTGATGACATTATCTAAAATCTGAGCTTCCCAGGGCATGTCAACTGACAGCACACTGTCTTGAATCATCGGTTTTGAGAATCCAGGTAATGGTAATACCAGACTAGCTAGAGCTAATCTGCCTGCACTAAAGTGACGGCTTTTGTCCCGAATAAGTTTTGTCCGGTTTGGAAATGGTCTTTCTGAATGATATTTATCAACCCCATCAGTAAAATTTGGACGACTGAAAGCTGACATTATTACCCTTAGCGCATTTTCCTTAAACTTTTCAATACCATCTACCGGCAACTTGTCTAAGTTATCAATGTCATATGCGGCATATAATTTCAATTGTTCCGGGGAGTATCCAAAGCGTTTGGCATAAGCTAATAAGAATTTTTGGGCTTGCTTAACTTGATCGTCATATTTTTCACCGGCTTCGGGTATTGGGGCGTCTGGATCGCGAGCGGATAATATTGTAATTAGGTTGTCTGTTTGAGTATTACGGTCAACTTGAAAGCCGGCTTTATTACTTGATATATCCGGACGGTGAAAACCGTAACTAACGATAACACCGTCAGAGGCTCTAGCTAATTGATATTGCCTCGCTTGTATTGTCTGGATGGGCATTTGTAGCTCATCACCGGCTTGATAGTCCGCTATCGCGCCATCGGCACTCACTACCCAGGCTTTAAACAGACCGTCGCATTGATCATATAATTCACGCGACCTATCAGTGCTTAATTCTTCATGGTCCTTAAGCCGAAAGTAATCTATTTCAACCGGTACAGGTTTTTTTTCACCTTTGCTCATCCGTACATTTTTACCATAATACGTTAATTATGTAAAAATTTAATCTGTACTTCATCTATAGTATTGTTATCCAAAATTTGCCAAATTTACCCTTTCAATAACAAATTTATGAATCCATTGTGTCACGGGCTAAAAATAAAGCGGCAGAACCTAAGGGTATTCGATTCACTCTGTCGGCCACCTTTTTAATATTTGGTAGCAACACCCATCTTTCTTGGTGGGTTGGTCGGCTGCCTGGCCCGAACCCTTTTTCGCCTTCTATTAGCTGCGGATCGCCGCCATCAGGCTCATAATCCCATAAATTAAGAGATTGCTTTAATAATATTTCTTCACCCCAAGGATACCAAGAGCCGCGTAGCGACTGGTCATAAGCCTCAAGCGTTAAAGCACAAAGCACGGTCGACAAGCCGGCTCGGCTTTCTCTGGTTACATACTCGCTGCCCCAAACGTATTGCGAGCCTGCTTCCAGTTTCTTAGACCTTTCTTTGTCACCAAACCGAACGGCAATCTCAGCCGGCACGTGTAATTTATTAAGACCGGCTTCTATCCGGCTAGAAACATTTTCAGCTGCATACATAAAACCGTCCAGCCTGTTGGTCCGCTCATCAAAAGCTGCCGTAACTTTCGAATTAAACCTTCGCTGGGCACCCCTTGCGGCCCGACCAACTGCAGCATTTGGGTCAATCCAATCTTTACTGGTCAATCGTCCAACGTAATGCCGTATTTCTTCTTTACTGCGGCCGTTCCATAAAAATTGGGCCTCATAAAATTCACTTCTTAACTCTTGGACTTCCATAAACCTACTAGCCAGGGCCGATGGTGGTCCCTGCCAAAAACGTAACCCACTTATTTCAAAATTATCAGCCATGACTTAAAACCTCCCATTTTTAGACTAGCGATAACTAGTACCACTCCTTGCCTAAGCTGACTGGCTATTTGTTCTGCAGTGCGCTATGTTTGTATAGGAGGAAATAAACATGGCACAACATAACAAAAAATTTATCATCAAACTCTCACCACACGA
>Ga0182030_10012926_pt1 | contig 16671 bp, 17 predicted proteins | sample 812S3MmetaG_FD_121299 | JGI IMG/M metagenome (GOLD analysis project Ga0182030, IMG submission 121299) | Permafrost microbial communities from Stordalen Mire, Sweden - 812S3M metaG (Illumina Assembly) | ecosystem: Environmental > Terrestrial > Soil > Wetlands > Permafrost | place: Sweden...
AACTGTGTCCACGCGCCGCGGCAGCTCAACATCCATCCGCGCCGCCCAGTCCCCGGCTTCCGCAACGTTCTGAATCACCCTTTCCACATAGCGCGGGTGTTCGCTGGCCGGATAAACCCCGGACGCAAAGTTGCAGTAAGTACATTTCGAGCGGCAGAATGGAATGGATAGGTAAAGTCCAAGTCCGTCATTTTTGTGAACAAACATTGAAATGATTCTTTCACGCCCTCCCGCGGACCCATGTTCCTCAGATTCATCCGTATGAAATCCAGGAGCATGCAACAATGAAGTCAAGGAGCATCGGTTTGAAAGCCTGGCCTGTTGTGGGCATTGTCTTGATGCAAGGTATTTTTCTTCTGGCCCACTGGTTTATTTATCGTACAGTCATCGTCTTTTTCGCCCCGCTCAGCCCGGAAGTTATCCTGGTGCTCCGGTCCTCGTTGCTGATTCTTGCCTTCAGTTTCACCGTAACCGCCCTGCTGAACTTCTGGGTTTCCAATCCCCTGGTCACTCTTGCCTACGGGATTGGCGCAGTCTGGCTCGGGTTTCTTAACTACTTCTTCTTTGCGGCCTGTTTGAGTTGGCTGGCGTGGCTCGCCGTGCTGCTTGGCTTCCAGCACGGCTACCCCTACCACCATCGCGATTTGGTTGCCTCAGTCTTCTTTATCCCGGCAGTTTTGGCCGGTGTCTACGGCCTCCTCAACGCTCTTTGGATCCGCACACGGCGTGTCACCATACAGCTTCCCAACCTGCCCCCTTCATGGAGCAATCGAACCGCCCTGCTCATCAGCGACCTGCACCTGGGCACCGTCAATGGTCCCGCCTTCAGCCGCCGCATCGCGACCATGGCAGCACGCCTTCGCCCGGACATCGTCTTCATCCCCGGTGATTTTTTCGACGGCGCAAAGACCGACCCGGACAAGCTGGCTGCGCCCTTCCTTCAGCTTTCCCCGCCCCTCGGAATCTACTTCGTCAGCGGAAACCACGACGAGTACGGCAACCTGCCCCTCTACACTGAAGCCCTCACCAGGGCCGGCATCCGGGTTCTTTCCAACGAGCGAGTAACCGTGGACGGCCTCCATATTGTTGGCGTGCCCTACAGCGGATCGTCTTACCTCGCGCTGCGCAGTTTTCTTGAGAGCCTGAAACTGAGCAGCGCCGAGCCCAGCATTTTGCTCAACCACGTCCCCAGCCGCCTGCCTGTCGTCGAGCAAGTCGGCATCAGCCTCCAGCTTTCCGGCCACACCCACAAGGGGCAGATCTTCCCCTTTACCTGGTTTGTCCGCCGCGCCTTTGGCCGGTTCGCCTATGGATTGCAGCGATTCGGCGCGTTGCAAATCTACACCTCGAGCGGCGCAGGAACCTGGGGTCCTCCCATGCGCGTCGGCACCTACTCTGAAATTGTGCTGCTCAAGTTCGTGTAGGACGATTTCAATGCAGGGTGAAAGAGCCCCGGCTTTGAAAGGGCACGAGTTTACTCGTGCCGCAAAGACATAAGGATCAAAGCGGCCTTTAGGCCCTGAGGGACGGTTTAAGATGAATCGGTCCCAGGCTGGCTTTTTCCCCAAGCTTTTCAGTCGATAATATATGTATGCTTCCAGGAAGAGGCCAGCCGTGAATACCACGACAATAACCAGCGAGGAATTTCAGAAAGACCCGAACGGCGCGAGAAAAGCCACCGCCAATGGGCCCGTCTTTATCAGCGAACGTGGCGTGCACGCCTTCGCGTTGATCACCATCGAGGAGTATCGGAGAATCGGTGGCAAAGGTGAAAGCATACTTGACCTGCTCGCCATGCCGGAAGATGAGTACTTCGATTGGGAGCCGCCGCGGATGGAGTTGCACATTCTCCCCGCCGATTTCTCATAAGTACCTCCTCAGGCCATCCCTCGTATAGACTTGCCTTTCGACTGAATCGAGGATGCGCCATGGTCTTTTCAAGCACCCGCCTTCTTCCGGTGTTGGCAACTGCAATTACGTTTAGCTTTTCATTGGCGTTCGCGCAGACCTCGCAACCCCCATCCGCCACCCCCGACCTGACCTTCCCCACCGTCCTCTACGGCGCAGCCTACTACAACGAATACATGCCCGGCGACGACGCGGACCATGTCGCCCGCCTCGACAAGGATGTCGCCCTGATGAAGGCCGCCGGCCTCAACGTCGTCCGCATGGGCGAGTCGACATGGAGCCTCTGGGAACCGGAAGACGGCCGCTTCGAATACGCCTGGATGGACCGCGTGGTCGACGCCATGGGCAAGGCCGGCATCAAGGTCATCCTTGGTACGCCCACCTACGCCATTCCCACCTGGATGGCTCACCAGCATCCTGAGATCTTCGCCGATCGTATTCCCAGCGGCATGTTCGGCGGCAAGCCCATTGCGAGCACCTACGGCATACGGCAGAACATGGACACAGACTCGCCCGCCTACCGCTTCTATGCCGAGCGACTCATCCGCCACATCGTGGCTCATTACAAAGACAACCCCACCGTCATCGGCTGGCAACTCGACAACGAAACCGGCAGTTACGATGCCGCCAATCCTGACGTATTCATCGGCTTCCAGCATTACCTCGAAAAGAAGTTCGTCACGCCCGAAGCCCTGAGCAAAGCCTGGTTCCTCAACTACTGGGGCGAAAACCTGCACACCTGGGAAGACCTGCCAACCCGCGACGGCACCATCTCTACCGGCTACAAGGTGGAGTGGACTCGCTGGAGCCAGATGCGGGTCACCGACTTCCTCCACTGGCAGTCCGCGCTGGTCCGCGAGTGCGCTTCCCCGCGCCAGTTCATCACCACAGACTACGGCGGCATGATGAAGCGCGACGTAAACGAAGAGGCCGTCGCCGGGTCGCTCGACATCGTCGCCGACAACATTTATCACGGAACGCAGGACCACTACGATGGCTCCTTCCAGGCTCTTCAGACCGACTTCTCCCGCTCCCTGAAGCACGGCAATTTCCTGGTCACCGAAACCAACGGGCAGACCATCGGCTGGACCTCCGGCGGCCAGTATCCCCCTTACGACGGCCAGCTCCGCGAAGATGTCTACACCTATCTCGCCAGCGGCGCAAACATGGTGGAATACTGGCATTGGGCCTCCATCCACGGCAATCAGGAGACCTATTGGAAGGGCATTCTCTCGCACGATCTGGAACCCAACCGCGAGTATGCCGAAGTGAGCCGCACCGCCCACGAACTACAGAAGATCGGCCAGCATCTGGTCGGCCTGAAGATCCAAAACGACGTCGCCATTCTCTGGAGCCGCGACTCGGCCAACGCCATCAGCTTTATGCCCTACGGCGGCGGCGTGCCGGCCCGCAGTTGGAGCGGAGATTCCGATGGCTACGCGTCGCTGGTGCAGCAGATGCACCACGCGCTCTATGACCTGAACGTGGGCGCGGACTTTGTCTTCCCTGAGACCCAGGACTTCTCGCAATACAAAGTCCTCATCGTCCCTGTGCTTTACATTTCAGACGACGCCCTGCTCCAGCGCATCTCCGACTACGTGAAGAACGGCGGCCACGTGGTAATGACCTTCAAGAGCGGATTCGCTAATCAGGACTCCGCCGTGCGCTGGGTGCGCGCTCCCGGCCCGCTTCGCGAAGCGGCCGGCTTCAGCTACCAGGAGTTCTCAAGCCTCGAACACCCCCTCGCCCTCAAAGGCGATCCATTCAACGTGAGCAGCGCCGGCCCAACTGCAAATCAGGTCTATTATTGGGCCGAGTTCCTGATGCCCGAACACGCCAAACCGCTTGCCTGGTACGACCATCCGTTCTTCGGGAAATGGCCGGCCATCACGGAGAATCAATACGGCACAGGCACCCTCCTCTACGAAGGCACCTTTCTCTCCGACCAACTCCAAACATTCATCCTGCGCGCCACTCTGGAAAAGGCTGGCCTCACCAGCCCCGACCAGCAACTCCCACCCGCGGTTCACGTCCAGCACGGCGTCAATCGTCTCGGCAAGCGCCTCCACTATTACTTCAACTACTCCGGCGCCGAAGTCAAAATCAGCTATCCCTACGCCGCCGGAACCAATCTGCTCGACGGAAGCGCAGTCCCCAAAGCTGCCACGCTAACCATACCGCCGTGGGACCTGGCCATAGTCGAGGAGAACTGACCCGGGTCGCGTGTGCGGCGTTAAACTTGTTCCTTCCCGCCAGCGTTCGCCAAGCCGGCACCGAACGGCAATAGGGTCGGGACTCTCCAGTCCGGGCACTTTTCATCGAAGAGCCAGTAGCGCAAGCTGTCCCGCGGTCGAGACTGACCTACTCCCCATCCGGCGGCACCTGTTCCAGCAGCCGCTTCCACGTCTTCTGGTTCTTGCGGAATCCCCGCTTCAAATCCTCCAGAATCCGCTCGAAATCCGCATTCGTCCGCAGATTATTCCATGCCGGATTCTTCTGGAACCACGGATAATTTTCATTTCCTAAATAGATAGCCCGCCGCAGCCAGTGCAAGGCCTCGCTCGAGTCGCCTTCGACAGCAAAATAACTCGCCAGCCGGTAAGCCATCTCGCTGTCGGCCTCGGCCGCTGCCATGGTGTCGTCTTTCAGCAGCGCAGCCGCCCGCTCCCGCTCGCCCGCCTGCACATAGCACAGCGCCAGCGTAGGCACCGCAATGCGCAGCGAACCGTCGTCGCGAATCACGTCCTCAAGAATCTCAATTGCCGCGTTCAGGTTCCCCATTCTCATCTGCTGATATCCAGCCGAAGTCCTCAACAATGGATGACGCGGCTCCAGCGCCAGCCCCTTCTCCAACTCGTCGCCGGCCAACTCAATCTGATTCTCGTAGTGATACACACGCGCGCGATGATTGTAGAGAATCGGCGCGCTCGCTGGATTCAGCTTCAGCGCCCGGCTGAACTGGTGCAGCGCCTCTTCATACATGCCGTCGCCCCTCAGCGCCATGCCCGCCACCATGTGCACGTTCCAGTCGTTCGCGGCGCCAGCAAGCAGGTTGGCAACGCCGTGCCTCGCCGACTCTTTTTCGCCGCGCGACAGCAGCATGTAAATGCGATAGAGATTAGCCTCGGTCGACGCCGGGTCAAGCTTCAGTGCCTCGTCGAAATCGCGGCGCGCGTGCATCACGTGAATCTGCCCGCCGAATCCGTGCCGCACATATTGCAGCTCCGCAATGCCCAGCCCGCACCAGCCCGCGGCAAACTCCGGATCCTTGCTGGTGACGCCGGTCAGCAGCAAATGCGCGCGGTCAAGATCGCCGCGCGACCCCGTGCGCACCATGAACGAACTCAGCAGCGCGCGCCCTTGCAAATAGTCTTCGCTCACTGGCCCAGGCAGCGATCCGGTTGCCGCATCCCTTGGCACTGTCCGCGGCGCATCCACTTTGCCGGCCTCGATTCTGTCCGCGGCGCTCAGCCCGTGCAGCGCCGCAAACACTTCGTTCGATATCTCGGTCTGCACCGCAATCAAATCCAGCGAAGCCACGCGAATCGCTCCGCCCGATCGCACACTCTGCGACGCCACATCCAGCAGTTGCCAGTTCAGGTCGAATCCTTCCTCCGATCGCAGAAAATTCCCCGCCAGCACATACGAAACCAGCAGCTTCTGTCCAACGGAAAGAGGATCCATCTGCGTGATCGGCAGCGGCATCAGCGTACTCGACGGCCTCACCACCAGCGCGGGAATCCTTGCCAGCCGCGCGGCAATCGCATCTGCCAATGCAAATCCATACAGCGGCGCAACCTCGGTCGCCCCCAGATTCGTAAATGGAAGAACCACCAGCGAATTCTGCGGCGCGCGGTCCACAGCCGATTCGCGAAACCGTTCCGCCAGCATGGATAGAAATCCGGTGTTGCGCTTTTGCGCCTCGGCGCCCGTTGTGGGCAGGTTGGCGGCTGCATCGCCGGGGATAATCCCGGTCTCAATCTGCAGCGCCTTCATAATCGTCTTCAGCGCCTCGCGTACCTCCGCGGCCGAGGCGTAACGCGACCCAGGAATCTTCTCCAGACATGTGGCGATCACACTCTTCAACTCCACCGATATTCCTGGAACGATAACGCTCAAATCCTCCGGATTGGCAAACTGAATCGCATGGATGGCCTGGTAGTCCTCGGTCTCGGCGCGGCAAAACGGATGCCTCCCGCTGGCCAGTTGGTAAAGAATCACGCCCAGGGCCCACACGTCCGACTGCACGCTCGATTGGCCGGTAACAAACTGCTCCGGAGCCATGTAACGGATGGTCCCGCCGCGGGCCGTGTAAGTGGCCGCCATCGATGCATCCTTGGCCAATCCCGGTTTCGACGGATCGAAACTGGCGTCCTCAGGGCGCAGCCGCCGCGCCAGGCCAAAGTCCAGTATCTTCACCAATCCACCGTCGGTGAGCATCACGTTCATCGGCTTCAGGTCGCGGTGAAAAATACCCAGCGTATGCGCGGCCTGCAATCCGTCGGCAATCTGAATTCCCACTGATAAAACCAGTTGCAAACTGGCCGGGCCGCGCGCAATCAGCGTGTCGAGATTCTCGCCGGGCACGTATTGCATTACTATGTAGCCCTCGTCGCCGCTTTCGCCAACCTCGTAGATGGCGCACACATTCGGATGCTCGATGGCCGAAGCAAGCCGAGCCTCGCGCAGCACTGTCGTGCGCAGTTGCTCGGCTGAAAGCAAACCGGTGCGCAGAATCTTCAACACCACCGGGCGCTGCAGTCGCGTGTCGGTGGCCAGATACACGACTCCAATGCCGCCAGCGCCCAGCCGGCGAATAATCTCGTAATGTTCAATCGTCTTGCGTTTCATCTCTATCTATAAGTGTAACGGGCGAGCTGTTAAGGGTGTCTCACATTGCCAAGTGCTGGCGGATGAACTCGCCCGACAGAAGCGAAATAGATTCCAGGAGTTTCAATTGCGTAAGTCTGAAATGCTCACCTCGGACTTACCAACCTGGATTTGATGGATGCGGTGGAATTAAGCCTTACGGCGGACAGCTTTCGGTGCTGACCACTGAGCACTGACAACTGACAACTTGCTTTTTTCAGTGTCCCCGCCGCGCATCCCCATTTTCATGCGCCTCCGGCGGCAGCTTCGCCAACCGCTTTTGCTCTCTCCGGCCCAGCAGGTACATCGTCAGCCCAAACACCAGCAGCACCAGCCCCCACCACAGGTTCACATCGATTCCCAGGCTCTGAAGATAGAAACCCGGCCGATTCTTCGTGGCCAGCCCAAACGCAGTGAGGATCACGCCCAGCAGCGTGAACATCAGTCCCATCGGAATGCGCAAATCGAGACTCATCGCTCTCTCCCCTTAAGTGAACCAAGCCAGTGCGAGCCTCCCGCGAGCGTCTGCCGCACCGCAGGTGCTCAGTAAAAGAAAATGTTCAACGCGACCGCGCCAAGCAGCACGGCCAATGCCAGCGTCTCGGGCCGCGCCCACCAGGCCTCATTCGCTGGACGCTTCGGCTTCGGCGTCAGCGAGTGCACCAGCCCCACTAACTCCGACTCCGGCCGGGCCTTGGTGCAGTAACTCACCACCACCGTCACAATGAAGTTGGCACTGAACGCGAAGATCGCCGTCCAGAAATTCATTGCCATGTCGCTCGGATAGTGGTGCAGCACCGCAATCCACCCTCCGTGTATGCCGGGCCGCGCCAGCAGCGGCAGCGTAAGCCCGTGATGCAGCATCGCCGTCGCCGTGCCCACAATCAACCCTGTAAACGCCGCGTGCCCAGTGGCGCGCTTCCAAAACATCCCCAGCAGGAACGTTGCAAACAGCGGCGCATTCACAAAGCTGAACACCAGTTGCAATGTGTCCATAATGTTGTTGAAGTTGATGGCCGCATACGCTGTCGCAATCGAAAGCAGAATGCCCCCCACCGTAGCCCATCGACCCACTGCCATGTAATGCCGGTCGCTGCCGTTTTTGTGAATGTAACTCTGGTATAAGTCGTACGTAAATACAGTATTGAATGCTGTAACATTGCCGGCCATGCCGCTCATAAAGCTGGCCAGCAGCGCCGTCAACCCCAACCCCATAATCCCTGTCGGGAAAAAGTGCAGCAGCATATTCGGCGTCGCCATATCGTAGTCCAGCAATGCATTCCCATTGGTGTCGAGCATAGCCTTTCCGGTTACCGGATTAATCTTCGCCGGAACCAGTCCCCTGCCCGCTTCCACTTCCGGCCGTTCCACCGTGGTCTCGTGAATGATTGCGCCGTTCACCGTGGTCACCACCGTTCTGGTGTGCGGCGTCGGCAGCCCGATAGCCAGCAGCCCCGGCAAAATCACCAGGAACGGAAACACCATCTTCGGCACAGCCGCAATCAGCGGCACCTTGCGCGCCGACTCCATGTTCTTCGATGCCATCGCCGTCTGGATCACCAGGAAATCCGTACACCAGTAGCCCGAACCCAGCACAAATCCCAGGCCCATCCCCAGCCCGATTATCTCAATGCCCATCGGGTTGGTGCTGGCGTGCGCCACACCCTTCCACTCGTGCATGTACTGCACAGGAAGCGACGCCTTCAGCCCGCTCCACCCGCCAATGTTGCGCAGTCCCAGCAGCACCAGCGGCAAAAAACCCGCAATGATCAGGAAGAACTGCAGCACCTCGTTGTAAATGGCGCTGGTCAGCCCGCCTAGAAAAATATACAAAAGCACAATCAGCGCCGAGAGGCATATCGAGAAGGTGAATATCCCCTCCTGCGGCCAGCCCAGCACACGAAACAGCCCGTCGAACACATGCAGCGCCTGAATCAGCCGCGCCATCGCATACATCGAGATGCCCGAGCTGAACACCGTCATCACCGCAAAAGAGCAAGCGTTCAGCGCGCGCGTCTTCTCGTCGAACCGCATGCGCAAAAACTCCGGCACGCTTCGCGCCTTCGACCCGTAGTAGAACGGCATCATGAAGATGCCCACAAAAATCATCGCCGGTATCGCGCCGATCCCATAGAAATGTGCCGTCTCCAGGCCATACTTGGCCCCCGAGGCGCCCATCCCAATCACCTCTTGCGCGCCCAGATTGGCCGAGATAAACGCTAGGCCGCAAATCCAGGCGGGCAGGGCACGGCCGGCTTGGAAAAAGTCCTTGCTGGTCTTCATGTAGCGCTTCAGGGCAAATCCAATGCCCAGCACAAACACGAAGTACAGCAGCATGATCAGCCAATCGACTGAAGTCAGGTTCAACACGGCCGGCTCCTTGGGTTACAAGCAATCTTACAATGCGCGGAGAAGCAACCAAACCACTCTAAGCAGTAGGGCCGAGTCAAGTCCAGCAAAAACTGAAAAGGTTTTCAGAAATGTCGGCAGCCTTGCCACGCACTGAGTTTTCCCGTACTCTGAACCTCATGGAAGTACACTTCGCTCCCGAAACCGAAAAGAAGCTCAAGGACCTCGCCGAACAAAGCGGACGCGGAACCGCCGACGAGCTTATACAGGATGTCGTAGAGGGATACTTCGATGAACTTCAGCAGACGCGGGAAATGCTCGGCAGCCGCTATGACGATCTGAAAAGCGGAAGGATCAAGCCCGTTCCCGGCGAAGAGGTGGAAGCCTACTTTCGCGAAAGGAGCGCCACGGCTCGGTGTTCCCCGTCCGGTTCATGACCGGATACGATTTTCACCCCGAAGCCCTCTTGGACGAAAGAAGGAGCGCGGATCATGGCAATTCTGGATTGGTCACAATGTCCCGCCGTCGAAAGCATCCCCGGCAAGGTCAGCGGCGCATGGGTGTTCAAGGACACCCGAATGCCGGTTTCCATTGTCTTTGAGAATCTTGAAGCCGGAGCCTCGATTAGCGAGATTATGGAGTGGTTCCACTTGTCGCGTGAACAGATCGTTTCCGTGATTGAATTCGCGGCGCGGAGCCTTGACGCGCCCCCACCTGCGCAGCAGTTCGTTTAAGCCGTCCATGCTCATACTGTTTGACCACAGCACCCCGGCTCCCCTGCGCTATGCTCTCAAGGGCCACGTCGTTGTTGAAGCCATTGAACGCGGATGGGACCGGCTTGCGAACGGCGCATTGCTCGATGCAACAGAGGCGGCAGGCTTCGAAGTGATGATTACCGCCGACAAAAATATGCATTACCAGCAAAACTTGACGGGCAGGAAAATCTCAATCATCGTTCTCGGCAACGCGCAATGGCCCATCTTGCGCCGCTACGTCGAAAGAGTTGGGGCCGCCGTGAACGCAGCCACTCCGGGAAGCTATACAGAGGTAGAAATTCCGTTCGAGTAATCCATCCCTGCCCGTTTCGCCTAATAAGGCGATCCACGCCCAGAGTGTTAGGGGTATTCTGAAAGAGGGAGCACGGATCATGGCAACTCTGGATTGGTCACAATGCCCCGCTGTCGAGAGCATACCCGGCAAGGTCAGCGGCGCATGGCTGTTTCGGGATACCCGCTTGCCCGTTGCGACCGTCATCGAGAACCTTCAGGATTTAAGCGTCGAGGAAGTGATGGAGCAATTCGACGTGACGCGAGAGCAGATCGCGGCGGTACTGGATTTTGTAGCCCGGAGCCTGAACGCCTCAGCGCCTGAGCAATCCCCCGTACCGGTCGATGCTCATTCTCTTTGACCACGGAGCGCCAAAGGGCCTCACCCGCGCTCTTCCCAGCCGCGTGATCTTCACGGCCCAATCCCGGGGTTGGGACAGGCTCAACAACGGCGCGTTGCTGAATGCCGCTGAGGAAGCGGCAGTCGATCTGTTGATCACGACCGACTGAGGAATTCGCTACCAGCAGAACCTTGCCGGACGAAAAATCGCCCTTGTTGTTTTGACCGGCACCACGAAATGGGCGCGTGTCAGACTGCACCTTGAACGTATCGCCGCCGTGGTGAACGCAGCCACACCCGGCAGTTATACAGAGGTCGATATTCCGTTCGAGTAAGCTGCCCTACCTTGCGCCGCCGCTTTCCCAATGCACTGATGTTCGTCATTGAGGCTGACGGAACGCTGACCGTCATCGCCTTCTTCCACGGTAGCCGCGATCCGGCGCACTGGCAAAAGCGAGCGTGATCCACGAACGGAACTCGCATTCCCCACCCCCGGCCTGAACGTAACTTTGAACCTGGAGAAGTTTTCTGCCTGGCACTTATTTTCAAACCGCAGTCAAAGGCTATGATGAAAGCAGGGTGGAAATATGGCGACACTCGATTGGTCCGATTGCCCATTGGTTGAAATCGTCCCCGGCAAGGTCAGCGGTGTGCCGCTGCTCAAGAACACCCGCCTGCCAATCGAGGCCATCACCGGAAATTATGACGCTTTCCGCGATGAGGGATTATCGCCGGATGCGGCCGTTGCCGAAACGCTGGACTGCTACCCCGAAGCAGGCCTCGACGCGATCAAAGCCATACTCAACTATCGCGACGAGCATCAACTTCAGGCACAGCTTTGAAAGTCCTGTTCGATGAGGATGTGCCGGCCAAACTGGCACGATTCCTGCCGCTGCATGAGATTCATACCGTGGTCAGCATGCACTGGGGCGGTGTCAAGAACGGCGAGTTGCTGACGCTGATCGAGCGGGAACGCTTTGAAGTCTTTCTGACCGGCGACAAAAACATGGACAAACAACAACGGCTTGAGGGACGTCCCTTTGCCGTGTTGATTATGTCAGCAGTCAACTGGCCTGTGGTCAGGCCGCACATCCACAAAATCTCCGCCGCCCTGGACGAGGCCGAGCTGGGCACAGTCAAGACAATCGATTGCGGCGTATTCGTTCCACGTGCGAGCCATCCCAGCGAATAAGCCAAGGCCCGCCATTCACCCTATTCCCTGTTCCCTGTTCCCCAATCCCTGCATTTACACTGGAAGAGCATGATACTAACCCTAGCCTGGACCCCCGAAGGCGTCCGTTTTATCGATCAGACCAAGCTCCCCCTTGAGGAGAGCTATGTGCTCGCCACAACCTATGAACAGGTGGCTGACATCATTGTCACCATGGTGGTCCGCGGCGCGCCGGCCATCGGCGTCTCGGCGGCTTATGGCATCGCCCTCGGCGCAATCCACACCACCGCCGTCACGCCGCAGTTATTCGCCCCCGAGTTCGACCACATCTGCGCCCGTCTCGCCGCAACCCGTCCCACCGCCGTCAATCTCTTCTGGGCCATCGACCGCATGAAGCGCCTCTTCGCCAGACTGCTCGACCAGGGCGACACACTCGCCCAAATCCAGCAGAAGATTCTCGCCGAAGCCCACGCCATGTATCACGAAGACATCGCAGCCTGCAAAACCATGGGCGCATTCGGCGCGGCGCTGCTGCCGGACGAGGGCGGCGTCCTCACCCACTGCAACGCCGGCGCTCTGGCCACCTGCGGCTATGGCACAGCGCTCGGCGTCATCCGCTCCGCCGTCGAGCAGGGCAAGCGCATTCATGTCTACGCCGACGAAACCCGCCCCTTCCTGCAAGGCGCGCGTCTCACCGCCTGGGAACTGATGGCCGACGGCATCCCCACCACCGTAATCTGCGATAACATGGCCGCTAGCGTCATGCGTGCAGGCCGCATACAAGCCGTAGTAGTCGGTGCGGACCGCATCGCCGCCAACGGCGATGTGGCCAACAAAATCGGCACCTACAACGTAGCCATCCTCGCCAAAGAACACGGCATTCCGTTTTATGTTGCCGCCCCCTGGTCCACCATCGATCTCGCCACTCCCACCGGCGAATCCATCCCCATCGAAGAGCGCAGCCCCACAGAAGTTACTCACCACGGCGGAAAACAGCTCACTCCCAATGGCGTCCTCATCTGCAACCCCGCCTTCGATGTAACTCCGGCAAAATATGTAACCGCCATCGTCACCGAACGAGGCGTTCTGCGCGCTCCATACACCGAATCACTGCAGGCAATGGAGCCGGTGACAACTTAGCCAAACACCCGCGGTCGCTTAACCATCTACAGTTGTAAGCGTGGCGTTTCCCCGCTCCAACATTTTTAGCCTGCGCCGCCGCTCGCTCGTCCGCGGCGTCGCACTCTCGCTTGGCGCGTTCGTAACCACGCTGCGCCTTGCCGGCTTTCCCGACATTCACGCGCTACACGGCTCGCGCTGGCAGATGCTTGTTTTGCCCGTCGCCTGCTGGGGAATGCTCGACACTGCCCGCTGCCTTCGCCGCAAATGGAGCCTCTACCATGCCGGCGTCCTCATCCTGCTCTACTCGGAGCTGATGATCCTCGCCCTGGTCATGTTCCTCTGCCTCTATCCCTGAAGCGCCCGAAATCCAGACTGCTCACTTCGAATGGAATAGAAGCCCGCAGCCCAACTCCTTTTCCGGCTTTCGTCGGCCCCACGCCGCCGTGTACCATGAGGCAATTCGAACCATCGCATACTCCGCGATCGTGGTCGAAACAATCTCACCAGGCAACACACCGGAGGAAGATATGTTCAAGGGCTTTCGAGACTTTATTCTGCGTGGAAACGTTGTGGATTTGGCCGTCGCTGTTGTCATCGGCGCGGCCTTCAACGCCATCGTAGCCTCACTGGTTGGCGACGTGATCACCCCACTCATCGGAGCGCTTTTGGGGCAGCCGAATTTCAACAACGTTGTGCTGAACGTTCACGGCAACCCGATCGGGGTAGGCAAATTCTTCACCGCTGTCGTCCACTTCCTCATCATAGCCAGCGTGGTTTATTTTGGCGTGGTCTTGCCGCTGAACCACATGCTGGCGAAGCTTAAGAAGCCTGCTCCCGACGCTCCATCCACGGTAAAAACCTGCCCAGAATGCCTCAGCGACATCCCTCTGGCCGCAAAGCGCTGCGCCCATTGCGCTCAGCCGGTCGCGTAGAATCGGCTGTCTCGCCCGGGACAACTTGTTAGCCGAATTCCTTTTCGCTAACCCAGAATCGCTGTGTACTCCAGAGACTTGCGGCGCTCAGAGCATTGCTCCCCTGCGCCTTAGTGTAAGCTGTGACTTTATTGTTGCGCTCAGTTGCTTTCCGCCGATTCCCGCACCAATTTTGCTCGATTCCATCTCTCTCCGAAGGGTTCCACTCATGACCATTCGCAAGCCACTTTCCATTCTGATTGCCCTGGCGCTCATTCCCAACTCGCTCACCGCCCAGTCCCCGGCTCAACCCGCCGCGCCCACCGTCTTCGGCTACACCGACTTCGCCGCTCAGGCCAAAATCGAGGACAAGTTCCTCGCCGTCCCCGACGCCAGGCTGGCCGGCCAGCACCTCAAGATCCTCACCGCCGAGCCGCATCTTGCCTCCACGCCCGAAGACCGCAAGACCGCCGAATATGTCGCACAAAAATTCCGCGCCGCCGGACTCGATACCGAAATCGTTCCCTATCGCGTACTGATGAACCAGCCCAAAGTCGTCCGCGTCGAAGCCTTCGATGCCGCCGGAAAACTGCTCATGTCCGGCCCCACCCGCGAACACGTTGACGGCGACCCCTATCAGGACGATCCCCGCGTCGTTATGCCCTTCAATGGCTCATCCGGTTCCGGCGACGTCACCGGCGAAGTGGTTTACGCCAACTATGGCCGCCTTGAAGACTTCGACCAGCTTGCCGCCCGGCACATCGACTTGCACGGCAAAATCGTAATCTGCCGCTACGGCTCTAACTTTCGCGGCGTCAAGGTCTATCTCGCCGAGCAGCGCGGCGCCGCCGGCGTGCTCATCTACTCCGACCCGCAAGACGACGGCTACTACAAAGGCGATGCCTACCCCCTCGGTCCGTGGCGTCCTGAAACCGGCGTCCAGCGCGGCTCCGTACAGTATCTTGTCAAGTATCCAGGCGATCCTGAAACACCCGGCGTGGCTTCCACGCTCGATCTGCCCGACTCCGCCCGCGTTTCGCCGGAAGGCAATCAGCCCCACATCGTCTCTATCCCCATCAGCTATCACGATGCCGAGCCCATCCTTCAGGCGCTCAATGGCCCCGGAGTGCCGCAAGGCTGGCAAGGTGCGCTGCCCTTCCGCTATCACCTGGGCGCGGTTGGGCCGCAGGCCGCAGGACAGGGAAGCGTGAAAGTCCACCTCGTCTCCCAGCAGGACTATCAGCGCCGCATCATCTGGGACGTCATCGGAAAAATCAAAGGCGCGGACTTCCCCGACGACTGGGTCGTTGCCGGCAACCATCGCGACGCCTGGGTCTACGGCGCGGCCGACCCCAACAGCGGCACCGCCGCCATGCTCGAATCCGTTCACGGCATCGGCGTGCTGCTCAAGCAGGGCTGGCGTCCCCGCCGCACCATTGTGTTTTGCAGTTGGGACGCCGAGGAAGAAGGCCTCATCGGTTCAACCGAGTGGGTGGAACAGCACGCCCAAACTCTCGAGCGCGCAGTCGCCTACTTCAATACCGACGTTGCTGTCTCAGGCCCCGATTTCTCCGCTGCCGCCGTTCCCTCTCTCAAGCAGTTCATTCGCGAGCTCACCCATTCCGTTCCCAGCCCGCTCGGCGCAACGGTTTACGACCAGTGGAAGGCCGCCCGTTCCGAGGGCAACGAGCATCGCGCCTCCAACGCCCCACCCGACCCCTCCGGCGAGGTTCACGTCGGCGACCTCGGCTCCGGTTCCGACTTCACGCCGTTCCTCCAGCACGTCGGCGTGCCTTCCACCGACATCGGCTCCACCGGTCCCTACGGTGTCTATCACTCAACTTTCGACGACTTCGCCTGGTTCATCCAGAACGCCGATCCTCACTTCGTCTATCTCCAGCAAATGGCCCGCGTCTTCGGTCTTGAAGCTCTGCGCATGGCCGACACCGACGTCCTCCCCTACGACTATGTGACCTACGCCCGCGAGATCGCCGCCTACATTGATGCGGCCAAGCACAGAGCCGCCGACGCACACCTTGGCTCGCTCGATTTCGCCCCCGCCGAAGCCGCCGCATCCCGCCTAGCCGCAGCGGCCCAAAAAGCGCATGCAATTCAAATCGCCCCATCCGGCGACCTGGCCAAACTCAATCAAGCCCTGCGCCAAACCGAAACCGCGCTCATCTCGGAAGCCGGCTTGCCCAATCGCCCCTGGTATCGCCACACCATCTACGCCCCCGGCGAGTTCACCGGCTACGCCGCCGTAGTAATCCCCGGCGTCAACGAAGCCATAGACGCCAAAGACCAACCCCGCGCCGCCCAGCAATTGGTCGTACTAACGCAAGCCCTGAACCGCGCCGCGCAAACGCTGGCTTCCGCAAATTGAAGCGTGACCCACCCACAGCAATCGCATGTCTGTCTAAGCAAGATTCAGAAGCTGTTTCATGTTTTCGCAGTTTGGAATTCAATTCGCCGCAGAGTCGTCGCTCAGAGGCGAGATCTTTCGCGGGTGTTCTTCATGAAGTTCGTGGTGCAACTCGTCAACCTTCACTCTCGCCTTTTCCAAGGCCCTCTTGCCAACTGAGGTGATCTTGTAAACTCGCCGCTTGCGCCCTCGAACTGTTTTGAGCGCCGACTTCAGCAGGCCGCTGCGCTCCAAACCATGCAACAGCGGGTAGAGAGTTCCGGGTCCAATGCGGTATCCGTGATGCGCCAACTCCTCCATCATGGCCAGCCCAAAGATCGGCTCGTGAGAAGCATGCACAAGCACGTGAATCCGTATGAGTCCCGAAAAAAGTTCCCGCTGTTGTTTCAACACAAGATGAATATACCGCTTCCGGTGCGGTCTCCAATTGCTTACTATCGAATTTCGATATATGCTGTTCAAAATGAATGCTTGCCTCAAAGGGGGCTTCATGATTCTCGTGGGAGTGCAGGGAGGAAAGCGAGGAATGAACG
>Ga0182030_10012928_pt1 | contig 16670 bp, 15 predicted proteins | sample 812S3MmetaG_FD_121299 | JGI IMG/M metagenome (GOLD analysis project Ga0182030, IMG submission 121299) | Permafrost microbial communities from Stordalen Mire, Sweden - 812S3M metaG (Illumina Assembly) | ecosystem: Environmental > Terrestrial > Soil > Wetlands > Permafrost | place: Sweden...
AATGGCGTCTGGGACTCCTGGGTGGTTCCCGGCGCGACGCCCGCACGCGCCACGGTCGTGAGCGCGCAGCTCGCGGCGCCGGAGTATGCGATCGAGATCGCGGTGATCGCCGCCCAGCCCTAGAGGCCTCCGGGAACGGACGCTACGGCTGCAGGAGCGCGGTCGCCACGGAGGTCATGGCCTTCACCCCGGTCCGCAGGGTCGGCTCCGGCAGCGGCTGAAACAGACTGGTATGCGGCCCCGGCAGGCGCTTTCCGGCGGCCTGCGCCGCGGCCAGCTTCGACGGATCCATCGCGCCCAGCCAGAACATGACGGTCGGAATCCGGTGTCCGTCGAGGCCAAAGAGGCCGAAGTCCTCGCTCGCCATGATCGGCTCCTCATCGAAGACGTTTGCCGCACCCAACGCTCCGGCGAGAGCTGCCTTCACGCGCGCGCTGAGGACCGGGTCGTTGTAGGTCGCGGGCACGGATTCGGCGTCGAGCACCGTGACGATGGGCCCGCGATCCTCCGGGACGCCGGCCGCCAGCGCCACCCCCTGCGCGGTTCGCCTGACCCCGTCCACGATGATGGCCATGGCCTTGTCGCTGAAGGCCCGGGTGGTCAATTCCAGCTTGACCTCGTTCGGAATGATGTTGCGCTTGGTGCCGCCGTGAACGTCGCCGATGGTCACCACGGCGGGATCGCGCGGATTCTCCTGGCGGCTGACGATGGTCTGGACCTCGACGATGAACTCGCCCGCCATCACGACGGGATCCTTCCCGGCCTGCGGCTCCGCGCCATGGCCCCCGCTGCCCCGCAGCAGCACGTCCATGGAGGTGGCGCCCGCCAGCGCCGGGCCGCTGGTGATCGCCACCGTGCCGGCGGCGCGGGAATTGGTGTCGTGCAGCGCAACGGCAAAATCCGGCGTGCCGAATCGCTCGTACAGGCGGTCCGCCAGCAACGCCTTCGCGCCGTCCACGGTTTCCTCCGAGGGCTGGCCGATCAGCATCACCGTGCCGTGCCACAGCGTGCGGGTGCCGGCCAGCGCCCGCGCGGTGCCGATCAGCGAAGTGACGTGCACGTCGTGTCCGCACGCGTGCATCACTCCGACGTCCTGCCCGGCGGGATTCTTGGTCCGCACGTGGCTCGCGTAGCTCACGCCCGTTTCCTCGACGATGGGCAGCGCGTCCATATCCGACCGGATGAGGAGCCGCGGACCCGGCCCGTTCTCGAGGATCCCGACCACCCCGAACGCGCGCGAGCCGTCCGGGTACCGGCCGACCCGCTCCGTGACCGTGAAGCCGGACTTGCGCAGCTCGGCAGCCAGCAACGCCGCCGTTTTCTCCTCCTGATGCGACAATTCCGGATGCGCGTGGATGCCTTGATAGGTGCTCACGAGGCCGGGGAGTTCCTCGTCCACCAAGCGATCCAAGTCTGAAGCGAACACCGATGCGGCGAGCATTGGCGCGGCGAGCACGCCGGCGAGGGCGGCGGAGGGGGCGATGGGTTTCATCGCCCCGAGTATGCCCGATCAGCGCTCCTGCGGCCCGTTTTGGGAGGACGCCGCGGTTGCCTTGGTGGTGCGGCGAATGGCGCGGAACATGCCGCTCCGGTCCGACTGCCAGCGGCGCCGGCCGATGATGGAGAGCAGCGTCTTGGCATGTTCCGGTGCGATGCGTGCGACCTGTGAAGGGGGATCGAAGAGCGACGCATCGCCGAGCAGTCGTCCGGCCTCGAGCGGTTCGACCGTTTCGAAACCCATCGTCCATTCGGGAAATTCCCGCTCCTCGATGGTCTCCCGCAGGATCATCCGCTTTTCGCGGCCGTCCGCGAAGATCGTCTCGCAGGCGGTGTCGACCCGTGCGGGTTCACCCTCGAGCACGAGCAGAAAGCTGCCGCCGGTGTACAGCATGAGGCCTGACACATCGTGCTGGCGGTTCGCCCGCCGGGCGTCGTTGAGAAACTTCACCGTGTCGTGTTCCGACGTGTCGGGCGGCGCGGAACTCACGTAAACGGCTCGGACGAGAATTTCCATGGAACACCCCGAGGCTCTGAAGACGCCTAAGCTTAGTGATTTGGCGCCGCCGGATGCGGGCCTTCACCGCATTTTGCGACGCGCTTGGCGCTCACGACAAATAAGTCTGGTTATGTCGCGGATTCGCGCTCAGGGTTTTCCCTACACCATGGCGCTCAGCGGTCGAATTTGGTCGAGAGAATGATCGAGGAGTTGGTGCGTTCGACGCCCGCGAGCGCACCGATGCGGTCGATGACCTGGTCCATCTCGTCGACGGAGGAGGTCGCCGCCACGGCGATCAAATCGACCTCGCCGCTCACCGAATGCAGCACACGCACCTGGTCGATGGCTCGCAGGGCCGCCGTCACCGCGCGCGCCTCCTTCGGTCCCACCTTGATCATGACGTGGGCGCGCACGGCGCCCTGGTCATGTTCCGGTGCGAGCCGCACCCCGTAACCCAGGATTACGCCCTGCTGTTCGAGGCGGTCGATGCGGCTTTGCACACTGGTGCGCGAGCGGCCGACGCGGCGCGCCAGGTCGGCCGTGGACGCCCGGGCATTTTCTCGCAGTGCCGCAAGCAAGGCCTGGTCGATGGGATCCATGCGTTTCGTCTGTTTTTTCCTTCTAAAAGTCTGGATCATACCGCAAAATGTATGAATTCACGCTACTAATCGAAGGGTAACTCGAGGAAACTGTGGCAATCCCCTTCCCTGGAGTCGTCATGAAAACCATCGTCAAAGGCATCGTCATCGTCGGCGCCGGCAAGATCGGGTCGATGATCGCGGAACTGCTGGGCGGCGCGGGCGACTACGCGGTAACGGTGGTCGACCGTTCGCAGGCGCAGCTGGACCGGTTGGAGACCTCGCAGCCGGTCACGAAGGTTGCCGCCGACATCACGCAGGGCGACACGCTGCAAAAAATCCTGCAGGGCAAATTCGCGGTGCTGAGTGCGGCGCCCTATCATGCCACCCGCCTGATTGCCGAGGCCGCCAAGGCGGCCGGTGCGCATTACCTGGACCTGACCGAGGATGTCGCCAGCACCCGCGCCGTCAAACAGCTGTCCGTCGGCGCGCGGACCGCCTTCATTCCGCAGTGCGGGCTCGCGCCGGGCTTCATCACGATCGTCGCCAGCGACCTCGCATCCCGTTTCGACACGCTGCAGGACGTGCGGATGCGCGTGGGGGCTCTGCCGAAGTTTCCGTCAAACGCGCTCAACTACAACCTGACGTGGAGCACCGACGGTGTGATCAACGAGTACTGCGAGCCGTGCGAGGCCATCGTCAACGGACAACTGCGTGAAACCCAGCCCCTCGAGGAACTCGAGGAGTTTTCGCTCGACGGCATCCTCTATGAGGCCTTCAACACCTCGGGCGGTCTCGGCACGCTGTGCGAGACGCTGGCAGGCAAGGTCCGCAACCTGAACTACCGCACCATCCGCTATCCCGGCCATGCGTCCATCATGAAGGCGCTGCTGAACGATTTGCGGCTGCGCGATCGCCGTGATCTGCTGAAGGACATTTTGGAGAACTCGGTGCCGGTCACGCTGCAGGACGTGGTCATCGTGTTCGTCACGGTCAGCGGCATGCGCAGCGGCCAGCTCGTCCAGGAAACCTATGCCAACAAGATCTACGCGGCGCCACTGGGTGGCCGCGTGCGCAGCGCCATCCAAATCACCACCGCCGGCGGCATCTGTGCAGTGCTCGATATGTTAAGCGCGGGGGTGCTGCCGCAGTCCGGCCTCATCAAACAGGAGGACATCAAGCTCGAGGCCTTCCTGGCCAACCGCTTCGGCCGCTGCTATGCGCTGCAGACTTCCGCGACCGCACACGCCGCCTGACGGAGCTCCTGGGAGGGCAGGATGCCCCGCTGTCGGCCGGTGTCCGGCATGACACTTTCGGCATAACTGGTTTTCGCAATCCTTGGCCGACGCAGGTTCGCGGCGATGCGCCATTGGCCGTGGGCTTCGAGGGAGCATATGATCACGCTCCGCCGGCGCCGGCCATACGGAGAGCTGAATGACTGAACCGCATTTATCGCAACTGCTGCGCTCGATCACGGGCGACAAAACGGCGGTTGAGATTCTCGAGACCTTGCAGATCGAGCGTGCCTTCCTCGTGGAGAGCGCGGGCGCCGTTTCCCGCAGCGTCTTCGCCATGGCGTTGAACGCCGTGCTGTTCCACGATCTCCTGTCGCGGGTCCCGACCGGCGCGGCCTACGTGGCGGATCGCCGCCGCCAACGCCAGCGCATCAACTTCGATCATGGCGCGCTGCGCACGGTCCGCTTCGGGTCCGCACCGACGGGCGCACTGCCGCCCGGCGTCGACGCCTTCAGCAGGATTCTCGAGCCGCTCGGCTACCAGGCCGCGGGCATCTATCCCCTCGAGACGCTGCGCATGACCGGCACCGCCTTCGCGCACCGCGAGTTTTCCGAGACACTGCCCCAGTTCTTCATCAGCGAACTGCAGGTCGACCGGTTTTCGCCGGAATTCCAGGCCGCGGCCGAACGCGTGTTCGGCAATACCCGCGATCCCCTCGGGGACGTCGCAATCGCCGCGCTCGCGGAGTTCAGCGAACAGGGCCGTTGCGATTTGCGACACGCGGCGCCGGCCCTGCGCGAGATCGTTGCGGCGTTCGGCCGCTGGCACGCGACGCCCGCCCTCGCCGACTATCAAACCCTGCTGGCGGAATCGGCCGAAGGCGCCTGGATCGCCACGGAAGGTTCGGCGTTCAACCATGCCACCGACCGGGTCGCCGATGTCGCGATGACGGCCTGCGCCCAGCGCTCGCTGGGCCGCCCGCTGAAACAGTCGATCGAGATTTCCGATACGGGCTCGGTGCGCCAAATCGCCTTCCGGGCGGATCCCGTGCGCCGCTCCTTCCTGAATCCCGACGGAACCGAGACCGAGATGACGGTGCCGGGTTCCTTCTACGAGTTCATCTCGCGCGATCACGTGACGGGCCCCGACGGCAAGAGGCGCCTGGATCTGCGCTTCGACAGCAGCAATGCGCGTCAGATCTTCGGGCTGACGGCGACCGGCTGAGCCCTCGGTCGATCGGGCGCTCCACGGCTCGAGCCTTCCCGGGCGAGCGCCGCGCCCCGGGCGTCGAGAAACGCGGCGATGTCCTGCAGCGTGGGCGCCCGGTGCCTCGCCGGGATGCTGAGGGCCGCGACCGTGTCGGCATGCGCGAGGTCGGGATACATCTTGAGCGCCACCGTCACTCCCTTGGCCCGCAACGCGGCGGCGAGGTTGATCGAATTTTTTGGCGCCACCGACCGGTCTCCCAATCCGTGGATCAACAGCGCCGGTGGGGCATCCGGTCGCACGAAGTGGATGGGCTGAGACAGCGGATAATCCGCCGGCGGCCCGAACATGTCCTCGAGGTCCGCATCGGTGAGCGGCAGGAAGTCGTAGGGGCCGGAGAGTCCGATCAGACCCGCAACGGTCGGAACTCCCTGTCCCATGGCTGCGAAGTACTTCTGATTCAGAGTCAGAAGAGCGGCGATGTGCGCGCCGGCCGAATGCCCCATGAGATACAGCCGCGTTGGATCCGCGCCATAGTCGGCGGCGTGGGCGGCGGCCCAGACGCCGGCCGCTGCGGCATCGTCCATGAACCCCTCGAGTTTCACCTCCGGGTAGTGCCGATAATTCGGCAGCATGGCCACGACGCCGAGCTGCGCGAGCGCCGCGCCCACGAAGCGATAATCCGTCTTGTCGCCGGTCTCCCATCGCCCGCCATACCAGAACACCGCGAGCGGGCGGGGGGCTCCGGAAGGCGCCGACGGCGCGTAAACGTCGAGCCGCTGGTGGGGCGAGGCTCCGTAGGCGACGTCGGCGTGACGCCGGTAGTCACCGAAGGCCGCGGGCACATTTGCCGCAACGAATGCGAGCTTCGAACAGGCCGACCCGGTCAGCGCCAACAACCCCGCGAGGGCCGTGCGCCGCGACAGGGACGCGCCGCTAGCGGCACACATAGCTGACCCGCTCCTCAGCATCGATGAGACCGTGCCGCAGAAGCCACGCCCGCGCGTCCTGCGCGTCGTCGGCAAACCAGACAGCGGCGCTGCCGAGCCGGAAGGTGTAGCCCCAGTCGTCCATGTCGCGGCACATCCGCGCGCGTCCGACGCCCGGCAGCAGGTCGGCGAGAAGAATCTGCAGGTAGCACACCGCATTTTCCTCCGGGTGGTCGCCGCCCGCATCGGTGTCGAGGCCGGCGCGCCGCTCGGCGGTCATGCACACGAAATGTGCGCCCTCGTGCAACACCGAATGCAGCGGAGTATCCAGCCGCGCGAGCAGCGTCGAGCCGCGCAGCCCGGCTTCGCATTCGCCCCAGTAGGAACCCGGGATCGTCTCCCCCGGCGCAACCAGCGTGAGCGCCAGACCGTAGCGGTCTAGGAGGGACGCCAGCGCGACCCGGTCGGTGGAGTTGACGAGCAGCATGCGGCGGTCCCGGCTCCGCCGGCCTACTTCAGACTCGCGAGGCGCCGCATGGCGATCGCGACGAGATCGCGCGCCATCTGCCGGCGCAGCGTATCCGCCTCGTGCTCCTTGGCGAGCAGTTCGTTCTCGACGAAGCTGTAATCCTTCGACAGGGTGACGGTCTGCGGCTTGAGCAGTTCCCGGTCGGGCCCCTGCACCGCAAACGTGACCGCGTAGGTCAGCTCGTATTCGGTCGGGATGTTGCGCGCCGAGACGGACAACGTGCGCTGTTCGACCTGGTCGCGGGTCACCTCGATGGTTGCCGTCGACTTGGCCCGGATATCCTGCAGGGCGGCGCCGGAGTTCTTCAGCTGATGCTCGAACTCTCGCGCGAAGTCCGTGTAAGGATCCTTGACGGACAAATAGGGCCGGGCGAGCACGGCGGGCAGCGATTCGCTGCCGGCGAGCCGGAAGCCGCAGCCGCCGGCCAGGGCGGCCGCGGCGATGGCGGCCGCACCGGCCGCGGCGCGACCGATGACGGTGCGGCAACGTTTGCGGAAGGTCACGGCTACACCACGACGTTGACGAGCTTTCCGGGTACGACGATGACCTTGCGCACCGCGGCCGTGCCGATGAATTTCTGCACGTTGGGGTCGGCCAGGGCCGCCGCGCGCACCGTGGCGTCGTCGGCATCGGCCGGCACCGTGATGCGGGCCCGCAGCCTCCCGTTGACCTGCACGACGAGCTCGATCGTCGATTGTTCGAGGGCTTGCGCATCGACCGCCGGCCATGCCTCGTCGATCAGCGCCGTGGCGTGTCCGAGTTCGCGCCACAAGGCATGCGTGACGTGCGGGACGATGGGCGACAGGACGAGCACGGCGATGTCGAGCGCCTCCTGCGTCACGCTCCGATCCTGCGCATCCGCCGCCGGATGTCTGGCCAACGCATTCAGGAGTTCCATGACCGCGGCGATCGCCGTGTTGAAGGTGCGCCGCCGGCCGATGTCGTCGGTCACCTTCGCCAGCGTGTGATGTGCCTGGCGACGCAGCGCCCGCTGGTCGTCGTTCAGGTTTTTCGTGTCGAGGGCGGCCGGTGCGCCCGCGGCGACATGATCATGCACCGCCTTCCAGAGGCGCTTGATGAACCGATACGCCCCCTGCACGCCATCGTCCGACCACTCGAGCGTCTGCTCAGGCGGGGCGGCGAACATGGTGAACAAGCGGGCCGTATCCGCGCCGAATTCGTCGACCAGCGACTGCGGGTCCACTCCGTTGTTCTTGGATTTCGACATCGTCACGACGCCGCCGGACTCGACTTCCGCGCCGTCGGAACGCAGCACGGCGATGCGGCGCTGGCCGCTCGCGTCGACCTTGACCTCGACGTCCAGCGGATTGAAGTACTCAACGCGGCCCGACCCGGGCTTGCGGAAGAAGACTTCGTTCAGCACCATGCCCTGCGTGAAGAGGTTCGCGAACGGCTCCTTGAACGGCACGGCACCCATTTCGTGGACAACACGCGTCCAGAAGCGTGCGTACAGGAGGTGCAGAATTGCATGCTCGATGCCGCCGATATACTGATCGACGGGCAGCCAGTAACGCACCCGCGCGTCGAGCATCGCCCGGTCGTTGTCGCTGCAGGCGTAGCGCAAAAAATACCAGGACGAGTCCACGAAGGTGTCCATGGTGTCGGTTTCACGACGTGCCGGACCCGCGCATCGCGGACACTCGGTGCGCAGGAACCTCTCGTCCTTGAGCAGCGGGTTGCCGCTGCCGTCCGGGACCAGGTCGTCGGGCAAGCGCACCGGCAGCTGCTCATCGGGCACCGGCACCGCGCCGCAGGACGCGCAATGCACGATCGGTATCGGACAGCCCCAATAGCGCTGTCGCGAGATCCCCCAGTCGCGCAGCCGCCATGTGGTCTGTTTTTCACCGAGATCCAGCTTCTTCAGCGACTCGGCCACGGCATCGACCGCCGCCTCGAACGTCAGCCCGTCGAACGCTCCCGAGTTGACGCAGCGTCCGTGGTCGGCGTACCAGGGTTCCCAGGCATCGAGGCTGAACTCGCGCCCCTCGATCGCGATAACCGGTTCGATCGGCAGTCCGTATCGTTTTGCGAAGGCGAAATCGCGCTCATCGTGGGCGGGAACCCCCATCACCGCGCCCTCCCCGTAGCTCATCAGGACGTAATTGCCCACCCACACCGGCACGTCCGCGCCCGTGAGGGGGTGGCGCACCACCAGCCCGGTCGGCAGCCCCTTCTTTTCCTGCGTGGCGAGTTCGGCCTCGATCGCCGGACCGTGCTTGCATTCCTCGATGAAGGCGGCCAGGGCCGGATCCTTCGTCGCCGCGTGCGACGCGAGCGGATGTTCCGCGGCCACCGCGCAAAAGGTCACACCCATGAGGGTGTCGGCACGCGTGGTGAAGGCATGCAGCACACCCTTCTCCCCGTCGATCGTGTAGGGAAACCCGATGCGCACACCCTGGCTCTTGCCGATCCAATTGGCCTGCATCGCGCGAACGCGCTCCGGCCAGCCCGGCAGGTTCCCCAGGGCGGCGAGCAGATCTTCCGCATAAGCGGTGATCCGCAGGTAATACATCGGGATTTCGCGCTTCTCGACCAGCGCACCGGTACGCCAGCCGCGGCCGTCGATCACCTGCTCGTTCGCCAGCACGGTCTTGTCCACCGGATCCCAGTTGACGACGCCGGTCTTCTGGTAGGCGATCCCCTTCTCCAGCATGCGCAGGAACAGCCACTGGTTCCACCGGTAGTACTCGGGGCTGCAGGTGGTCAGTTCGCGGCTCCAATCCAGGGCGAACCCCAGGGATTTGAGCTGCTTCTTCATGTGCGCGATGTTGTCGTGGGTCCATTTCGCCGGCGGTACGCCGTTCGCCATGGCCGCATTTTCGGCCGGCAGACCGAAGGCGTCCCAGCCCATCGGCTGCAGCACGTTCCTGCCGTTCATGCGCATGAAGCGGGAGAGGACGTCGCCTATCGTGTAATTGCGCACGTGCCCCATGTGCAGGCGGCCGCTCGGATAGGGGAACATGGAGAGACAGTAGTACTTCTCACCCGGTCCATCCTCCCGGGCCTCGAAGCAGCGGTGTTCGTCCCAATGATGCTGTGCGTCCGCCTCGACGGTGGCGGGATCGTATCTTTCTTGCATAGTTGCCGGCGAGAATACCCGAGATGCCGGGTCGCCGCGAACAGGTTTAAGCTTGCGCGCCACGATGCACGCATCCAATCGATTCATCGGTTTTGCACTGGCCAGCCTCAGCGGTTGCCTCTGGTTCCTGGCGTGCACGCCTTTCGATGCGGCGGGCCTGGCGTGGATTGCCGCCGTGCCCCTGTTGCTGGCCATCGACCGGTCGCCGACCTTCGGCTGGGCGCTCTTGCTCAGCTGGTGGGCGGGAGTCGTCGAAACGGGCGGCGGCTTCTATTGGGTGATCGATGTGACCCAACGCTTTGCCGGCTTTCCCTGGATCGCCGCGGTGCTGGTGTTCTTCGCCTTCTGCGCCACCCGCGCGGTCATCTTCCTGCTTTTCGGCGGCATCGTTTACGCCCTGCGCCGCCGCTGTGCGCCGCCGATGGTCCTCCTGGCACCGCTGGCTCTCGTCGTCGGTGAATTCATCGTGCCGCAGCTCTTCCCCTGCGGCCAGTGGATTACCCAAGCCTGGCACCCGCTGGTGATCCAGATCGCCGAGCTCACGGGTCCGCTCGGCATCTCCGCGTTGCTCATGGTCGTGAACGGGGCGGTGTACGACGTCCTGGCCCGGTCGCGGACCGCGATCGCATCGGCGGTGTGCTCCGCGCTCGCCGCGGGCATTCTGGTCGCGACCGCCCTCGGCTTCGGCGCGGTCCGCATGCGGCAGATCGATGCACTCATCGCACGGGCGCCGCGGCTCGAGGTCGGGCTGGTGCAGCCGAATTTCGCCTATACCGTGGATGGCGGCTTTTCGCGCGAGGAGACGCTGCACGAGCTCGGCGCACTGCAGGAGCAGACGAGGCGACTGGAGCGTGCCGGCGCACAGGTGGTGATCTGGAGCGAAGGCAGCTATCCCATCGCCCTGCCACGCAGCTTCAGCGCCGACTTTCCGGACAGTTCGCTGGCCATGATCCGGCGCGGCATCACTGTGCCCGTGATGATCGGCGCGAACACCGTCGACGACGATCAGGAAAGCGCCTTCAATTCCGCGCTGCTGCTCGACCGCTCCGGCCGGGCGACCGGCCGCTACGACAAGGTTGAGCTGCTCGCCTTCGGTGAATATATCCCCGGCATCGACCTGTTTCCGTGGATCGCCGATCTGCTGCCCCCCGGCACGGGTAAATTCAAGGCGGGCGCCGGGCCGAATCTGCTCACGCTCGACGTGTCTCCCGGTTCCCGGTGGCATCTCGGACCGCTGATCTGCTACGAGGATCTGCTGCCGGACTACATCCGGCGGGTCGGCCGGGCGCATCCCGACCTTCTCGTCAACCTGACCAGCGATCAGTGGTTCGGAGCCGGCAGCGAACCGTGGGAGCATCTGGCACTCTCGGTGTTCGCCTCGGTCGAGCTGCGTGTTGCACTGGTGCGCGCCGTGAACTCCGGTGTTTCGGCGTTGATCGATCCGAATGGCCGGCGGGTGACCATGACCTATGCCGACGATCCGTACCGCGACCCGCGCCCGAGCGACGGCGTGCTCGTCTCCGCACCGAAGATGGCGGGCGGACACACGCTGTTCGTCGCATGGGGGGACTGGTTTGCCTACGCCTGCGCCGCGGCGCTGCTCGTGCTGGGCGCGTTCGCTCCCGTGAGGCCGGCGCGCGACGCACTGTCGCCCGTTTGACCCACGTCTCAATCCGCTCCGCGTGCGGCGTGGTAAAATCACTGATTACCGCCACCTGGACACTCAGACCGACATGGTGAGAAGCCGCCAGAGCCGGATCAAGAACTACTTCGCCGAAAACCGCCTGTTTGCGGTGCGCAGCATCGTTGCGGGATTGATTGCGGCGGTGTTGCTCGTGCTCGTGGGTTCGCGGCTGTTCTACCTGCAGGTGCTGCGGTACGACTACTATTCGACCCTGTCCCAGGGCAACCGGATACGCACCGAGCCCATCCCTCCCAGCCGCGGGCTCATTCTCGACCGGCATGGCGTGGTGCTCGCCGACAATCTTCCCGCGTTCCAGATCGAACTGGTGCGCGAACAGGTCGGCGACGCACAGGCCCTCGACGCGACCTTCGCCTCCCTGGTCGGCATCGGGCTGCTCCGTCCCGAGGAGGTGAGCAGCATCAAACGCACGGTCCTGCTGCACAAGGTCTACGAGAGCGTCCCCATCAAGCTGCAGCTCACCGAGGAGGAGATGGCGCTGTTCGCCGTGCATCGCTTCCAGTTCTCCGGGGTGGACATCCGTACGCGGCTCGCCCGGCATTACCCCCTGGGCGAATCGGCGGTGCATGCCATCGGCTACGTGAGCGCCATCAACGAACAGGACCTGAAACAGATCGACGGCGATGAGTATGCCGGCACCAGCCTGATCGGCAAACTCGGCGTCGAAGCCGCCTACGAACAGGAATTGCACGGCAAGCGCGGTTCACGCGAGATTCTCGTCAATGCCGCCGGCCGACCAGTGGACAAACAGGGCGAGTACACGCCGCACCTCAACGTGCGTCCCCCCGTGGCGGGCGACGATCTGGTGCTGGGCCTCGACATCAAGGTGCAAAAAGTGGCCGAAGACGCCCTCGCCGGCCGGCGCGGCTCGGTGGTGGCGCTCGACCCCAAAACCGGCGACATCATCGCGCTCGCCAGCATGCCCGGCTTCGACCCGAACGGCTTCGTGCGCGGACTCACCGTGTCGCAATACGCCGCCCTGCGCGACGACATCGACATTCCGCTGCTGAACCGCGCGCTGCGCGGCGCCTATCCGCCGGGGTCCACGGTGAAGCCGCTGTACGCGCTGGCCGCGCAGAAGTACGGAATACTGACGCCGGGCCAGCAGGAATACTGCAACGGCGTCTTCACGCTGCCGGGCAGCATCCACCAGTATCGAGACGACGAGAAGCACGGATATCTCGACATGCGGCACGCCATCGCGCGCTCCTGCGACGTGTATTTTTATCGAGTCGCCGAGCGCCTCGGCATCGACCGGATGGCCGAATTCATGAAGGCCTTTGGGTACGGCGCCCTCACCGGCATCGACATTCCGGGCGAGAAGCCCGGCTTGTACGCATCCCCGGAGTGGAAAAAACACGCCTTCAAACGGGCGGCGGACCAGGTGTGGTTCCCCGGCGAGACCATCAGCATGGGGATCGGACAGGGAGCGATCACCGTGACACCCTTGCAACAGGCGCATTTCGCCGCGGAAATCGCCGAGCGCGGCGAGATCGTGGCGACGCCTCGGCTCGTGTCCGCCATCCGCCCGGCCGGGTCGAACACCATCCAGCCGCGCAGCCCGCATCTGCTGGCCCCCATCGGCATCGGCACGCCCGAACAATGGGACGTGGTGTACGACGGCATGGTGGCGGTGACCGGCCCGGGTGGCACCGCCTACGCCTCGGGCGTCGGGGCGAAATACAAGTACGCCGGCAAGACCGGAACGGCCCAGGTATTCACCATCAAGCAGAACGAAAATACCAAGTCGAAGATCAAGGACGAGCGGCACCGCGACCATTCCTGGTTCATTGCCTATGCGCCGGCGGAGGATCCCAAGATCGCAGTCGCGGTACTGGTCGAAAATGGCGGCTTCGGCGCCTCGGTGGCGGCGCCCATCGCCCGCAAGGTGCTCGACGCCTATCTGCTCGGCGCGGACGGCGCGCCCCTGCGCGACCCGGCGGACGTCAAGAAGCCCGTGGCAATCCCGGTGCATCCGAGCGACGCGCCAAGGCCCGCACCGCTCTAGCCCTCGCGCAGCGCCCGCAGGCGCGCCGTCTCGCTGCGGACGGACGGTTCGATTTCCGTCAAATTTCGACCGCGTGCCTGAAAGAACCCGGAGATGTCGAACGGTGCGGCATCAGCCGCCGGCAGGCCGAGCTCCTCGAGACATTCCCCGCATACCTCCAGACGCTCGTTGGACTCCCGAATGCCGATGCCATCCAACAGGCGGATTTTGAACTCCCCATCCTCGCGGGCCGACAGCACCACGTCGGGCGCCACGGCGAGACCCCGGATTCGGCGCATTTCAGCGCAGTTGCAGAGATGAAACCGGGGTCGGAGCGCCGTCAGGCCGCGCATCTCCGGGGGAAGCACCGGGATGTCGCGCAGGTGCAGCAGCACCCTCCGATCCTTGTAGGACAGGGTTTTGTCGTCGAGCGTGCGCACCTTGCTCAGGTCGTCGATGACGATGCCGCCGGCGAGGCTCTGTTCGAGATCCGAGATCGTGAAGCGATAGACGTTGAACGCCAGCCGGAACGAACCGAGTTCGGTCGCCCCCATCTGGTCCCGCAGCGCATTCAAACCCCGGTCCTTGAGAAAATTGGGCAGCTGCATGACGCCGGATTCCCTGGGAGCCTAGCGGGCGACTTCGAGAATTTTGGCGATGCGGGTCTCCGCGTCGGTGCGGACGCGAAACTCCACCCGGCGCGAACGCTCGGCATCCTCGGTATTGTCCGGCATCAGCACCGGCCGCGAGGAGGACAGCCCGTTGGCGGTCAGATATTTCTTGAGCCACGGGCGGTCCGCCTCGATTTGCGGCAGATCCAGCACGAACTTGAGCGTGGAGCGGGTCCGCGCCTGGGACAGCTCCATGTTCTTGAAATACGCCTCTTCGGGATTGCTGCTGCCCGTCCAGTCCGATGACGTGTGGCCTTCGATGCGGATCTCGTTGATGGATCCGCGGTATTTCGGCGAGGTCAGGATGCGCACGTAGCGCGGGAAAAAATCGTTCAGCATGGCCTTGAACTCGGGCTTCAATTCGCTGCTGCCCGGAGAGAACAGGATCTCGGGCTCCATGAAACGGATCGTCAGGTCGTTCTTCAGGATCTCGGCCTTCCACCGGGGCAGATCATTCTGGAATTCGGCGTGCAGGTCCTCGTAGAGCGCATCGCGGATCTCGCTGTAGGCGATGGCGACGTTCTTGATGCGGTCCGTGTCGGCCTCCACCTTGACCATGTAGGTGACGGCGATCAGCAGGAAAATCACCATGAGACCGGTCATCAGATCGCTCAGGGGGATCCAATGCGCCTCCTGGGACAGCATCGGCGTGGATTCGAAGTCGCGTTTCGCCGAGGGGCCGCGGTTCTTCACGTGCGGCCCAGTTGGACGACCCGCTGCAACTGTGCCGTGAGAGGGGTGTAATCCTGCACGAATTTCTGCGACAGCGCCGTCAGCTGGCGCCCGAGCGACTCGATGGACTTGCGCAGCTCCTCCTCGAGCGCGCGGTCCAGCATGCCGATGTGTTTGCGCGAGTCCTCCGTCGCCTGGCGCAGGTGATCGTTCAAGATCCGGGCGGAATCGGCCATCGCGGCGCTCAGCATGTCCTGATTGCCGCGCACGCCGCTTTCGATCTGCCGTGTCATCTCGACGATGCGGTGCTCGATTTCAGGCAGACCGGTTGACGCCTTGTCGATCAGTCCGGCGAACCCGGTGAGTGCGGTCTCCAGATGCGCGCGCTGTGTCTCGAGGTTCGACAAGAGGACATGAAGCGACTCCGCGACCGAGTTGAATACCGTCGATTTGCCGACGAGCTCCGTATAGCGCAGGGCCGCCTCGCTCATCGACTTGCGCGTCGCGGTCTCCTGCCGGATCAGCGAGTTGAGCTGCACCTCGTATTGCACCTGCCACTCGAGCAGGCGCCCCACCGCGGTGTTCAGCTCCTTGAAGTTGTCGCCGAACTGCTCGTTGATCTTGGCGTTGAAGTCGCGGATGACCTCCTGCAGGGCGTTGATCAGCGACTTGGAGTTCGACTCCGCCACCTTCTCGGCATATCTCTCGAACGACGCGTGGAGCCGCGTAAAGCCCAGATTGGAGTCCGCGCGCAGCTTGATGATCTCGTCGACGACGCTCGTATCCTCGCCTTTCGAGACCCGCCGGTTCAAGCGCGCGAGATGTTCGGACAGATCGTCGATGGAGGCGCCCGTTTCGGCCTGACCCGCGGGCGCCACCGCGTCGCCGAACAGCATGTAGCGAATCTTGATCGTCAGCGCAAACCCGATGCCGGCGACCGACGCCCAGAACGACGTCCGGATGCCCTGCAGCAGGTGCGGCACGCTCGACTTGATGTCCCCCGGGTCGAAATCCAGGAGGCCCCAGGCGATGCCGGCGAAACAAAAAAAGATGCCCATCGTCGTGAGCAGCGTGGGGCCGAGCGCGACGCCGCGGCGGGTCCAGCGGATGTGAAACCCGAGCCCGGTCAGGCTGATCAGCACGACCGCGGCCTGGGTGAACAGGTTCAAATTGGCCCAGATTCGATCCATCGGTCAATCCTTGAAAGGATGGCCGCCCACCCGGGGGCGGATTTGACGCGATGCTACCGATGACGACGCGAAAGCGCCATCGCGTATTCCCTTAAACGCCGGCTTCGGATCCGGTTTGCCGCTCGACGCGCTCGGCCTTGATTTCCACGAGGCCCGCCGCGGTGTGCAGGTCGAACACGACGTTGCCGACGAACACCCTCGTACCGGCGCGGGCCGGCAACGATTTCGTCGAACGCAAGGTCATGTCGTTCGCGACCACGTCGTCGTGGCCGCCGGCTGGGTGGCCGGCGACCGCATCGGGAGTCAGTTCGAGCACGATTTCGTCGGCCCGAATTTCGATCGGCGCGGCCCCCCCGACGATGTCGATGAGCACGTCCCCACGCAGCCGCATCGACTCGAAGCGGGGGTCGGCATAGCCCACGAGCGACTCGGCGGACTTTGCGGACAGCTGAACGATCGCCCCGACGGGAATTCTGACGGTTGCCTCGTGGCCGGTGTTGTCCGCCGGAATCACGAAGGTTTCCGCATGCGCAGCCGGGATCAGCAACGCAACGCACCACAAGAAAACGCCGAGCTTTGCCATCCGGTCCGACTCCTGTTCCTCGCGCTCATCATCGGCCGCAGGCACATTGAAATCAATGGCCTAGCCGGTAAAGTATTGCAAAGTATCAACGGCTCCGTGACAAACGCCGTCTGATGGCCGCCGTGATCTCCCCGAGCTCCTCGATCTTGAGCAACAGGCCGGTGCCGACGAACGCCGCGCCGCCGGCCAGAATGGTGAGGAACAGGATCCATGCCTTGGCGAAGAAGCTCTGCACGGCCCAGTCGGTCAGGAGCCAGTGCAGCGATGCCGCGCAGACGGCGGCGAGTGCGA
>Ga0182030_10012929_pt1 | contig 16669 bp, 11 predicted proteins | sample 812S3MmetaG_FD_121299 | JGI IMG/M metagenome (GOLD analysis project Ga0182030, IMG submission 121299) | Permafrost microbial communities from Stordalen Mire, Sweden - 812S3M metaG (Illumina Assembly) | ecosystem: Environmental > Terrestrial > Soil > Wetlands > Permafrost | place: Sweden...
ATCTGTCCCTGGCCATGAGCTTATCAATGTCTTTTATGACAGCACCGAGATTGGCACGCTTAATGTAACTTTAGCAACCGGTGCTTATACTTACGCCAATAGCGCCAACGCAGACGTTCTGCCTGAAGGCAAGAACGTTATAGAGTTCAAATTCACTCTCGGTGATGGTATGGACGGCTGCAGCTGTGAATGCACAGCCACTGGCACACTGAACGTGTCAGTCGAGGGCGGTAGTTGCGAGATTACTCTTTGTGAGCCAGTGCTCAATCCAGCTCCTATCTGTGCTATGCCTTGCGATTCCGTAGCAGGCAATCTGGTGGTTGACACTGGTGCCCATGATACTGACAATGCCGGTATTACCGTGAGCAACGTGGCGTTTGATGCCGGTAGCTCATCCAGTCATATCACCGCTGGTGCGGGTCTGGTGTCCAATGGGCATGAAATAATTACGGTTTACTTTAATGGCACCACCGAGATTGGCACCTTGAATGTGAACTTGAGCACAGGCGCTTATACCTATAACAATACCGCTGGCGCTGAGAATCTTCCCGATGGTCCTAACACCATTGAGTTTAAGTTTACTTTGAGCGATAGCATGGACGCCGATGGCTGTATGTGCGGCTGCTCCGTCGATGCTACCTTGAATATCACCGTGGTCGGCGACGAAGGCTGCAAGATTACTCTCTGCCAGCCAGTGCTTAACCCACCAGCTATCTGTGATGACACTTGCGATTCTGTTAATGGCAACCTGGTGGTTGACACCGGTGCTCATGACAACGAAAATGCGGGTATTACCGTGAGCAGCGTTGCGTTTGACGCCGGCAGCTCATCCAGTCATATCACCGCCGGGGCAGGTGTGGTGTCCAATGGGCATGAGACCTTTGCAGTATACTTTAGTGGTGCCGAGATTGGTACGCTGAATGTGAACTTGAGCACAGGTGCTTACACCTATAACAATACCGCTGGTGCTGAGAATCTCCCCGATGGCCTTCACACCATTGAGTTTAATTTCACCTTGAGTGATAGCATGAACTCTGATGGTTGTATGTGCGGCTGCTCGGCTGATGGTGTCTTGAACATCTCCGTGGCCGGCGATGAAGGCTGCAAGGTTACTCTTTGCGAGCCTGTACTCAACCCATGTCTTATCGGTGATGCGCCTTGCGTTTCCGTTGTCGGCAACCTTGTGGTTGACACCGGTGCTCATGATAACGATGGTGCTGCGATCCATGTGAGCAATGTGGCGTTTGATGCGGGCAGTTCTTCCACAGGAATTACTGCGGGGGCGGGCGTTATTTCAAATGGACATGAAGATTTTAATGTTTACTTTGATAATAATGTCCAGATAGGGACTTTGGATGTCAATCTCAGCAGTGGTGCTTATACCTATTCGAATACGGCTGGTGCTGAAAAGTTGCCTATGGGTGATAACACCATCGAGTTTAATTTTACTCTGGATGATGGCATGAGCTCCAAAGATTACGGCTGTGATTGTTCAGCGCAAGGTACATTGAACGTTTCCGTCCTCGGTGCGGGCGATGTAATCGTTAACCATTGCTCGGATAAATTTGGCAGTGGTGATAGCTATATCTTTGATGTGGAGACGGGCAGTAATGGTAAGATATGCTTAGCCGGGGCGCAACAAGATCTAATATTAAATTATAACGGTGCAGATTGTTTTGAGTTCGACGACCATACCGCAAACGGGGTACTATGTGCTTTAGATAAGCTGCACGATAATCATCTTACCAGCGGTGAGTGCAATCAGGCCGAGCTTAATAATTTAGGCATAACATGCACTGTAGGCCACTATGGTCCGGACCCAAGCGCCATCGATACAAAGATCAGCTTTGCGGGCGGCGGCTGCATCATCATACAGAATTGCAGTGATACCCAATTTGCTGAACATCTGATTGCAGCTGGGAAGTGCGAGGTTTCACACGCATAAGCACAGCCTGTGCAGCGATCTGACTCGGTGTTCCTGAATCGGGTCGCAGCATGGATGTGGCCTCTTCTGCGTCCTTCACGAGCTTTTCTTTGAGTGTTTTATCCTTTAAGAACATGTGCACCGCTGAGAATAAGTTCTCAGCGGTGCAGTCGTTCTGAAAGAACTCAGGCACCGCAGGGCGATCCAGCAGGATATTGGTCATGGTCATGTACTTGACCTTAATCACCTTCGGCGCAAGCCAAGCAGTCAGGGGATTCATCTTATAGGCAATCACAAACGGCACCCCCGCCATGGCCAGTTCCAGATTTACGGTACCAGAAGCCGCCAACGCCACATCGGCGGCACGCATGGCTTCATAGCGTTGCTGTTGGTCCTTTACGTAAATAATGGGTACCTTTAGATCCTTCAGCTCTTTCTCGATGATATCCTTCACAGCCTCAACCACCGGAATAGCCACAGTCAGGCTGGGATGCATGATCTTCAGGCGGCGGACTGTATCTTTAAATATCGGCAACAAACGCTCCACCTCGCCGCGGCGACTGCCGGGAAGAAGGCATAATAGGGTGTCTTGTGTCAGCAGATCATTATCTTTCCGGAATTTATCCCGGGGAATAGTCTCAATCCCCAACTCCGTCACCATATGCCCCACAAACGTGCAGGGAAGGCTATAGGGAGCAAAGTAGGGCGGCTCAAATGGAAGTATGCAAAGCAAATGATCCACCAGCCTAGAGACCTTCTTAGCGCGCCCAGGGCGCCAAGCCCAAACGGTGGGCGCCGTGTAGTGAACATGGGGTATCCCCAAGCCGCGCAATTTCTTAGCTAACCGGAAAGAAAAGTCTGGCAAATCAATGGTCACAACCACATCTGGCTTGGTCTCTTGTATATAGCGCGTCACCTCATCCAGCCGCCGCAGAATCTGGGGCAGGTGCCTGATCACCTCAAAAACCCCCATGATAGAGAGTTCAGACATAGGAAAGAGAGATTTCAATCCCGCTTCCTCCATGGTAGGTCCGCCCACACCCGTAAATTCCACAGGAAAGTCAGCTTGTTGTGTGATAGCGTCAAGAAGTCGTCCCCCCAGCAGGTCGCCAGAGGCTTCGCCTGCGAGTACAAAAATACGCTTAGGTACGGTCATTTTCTATCCCATAAAGAAATAGGCCATGGGCATTAGCATATTCAACGGCCTCGCGCTTTTGCAGCACCTGCACGCTATTGGCCTCCACCGCAATACCCCGCAAGCCATGTGCATGGGCCTGTTTAACGGTCTCCAGCCCAATGGTAGGCAGGTCCACCCGCCGGTCCTGATCAGGTTTAACCGTCTTCACCAAAACGCCGCCCGGGCCTTTTCGATGCAGAGATTGGCAACGCTTAATCAGTTCACTGGTCCCCTCCACAGCCTCAACACCCAGGACAATACCCCCCTGGACGATAACCGCTTGTCCCACATCCGCTTGTCCCAGCAAGTGGGCCACCTTAGTGCCATGTTGGATATCCTGGAGAGCCTGCTCATCCGGCGTAATCTTGCCCATAGGGCCCGCCGTCGCTAAAATACTAGCACCAATCAAGTTTTCCGCGCCGATCACCCGAAAACCTTCTTTTTCCAGCTCATCGATAATAATGCGGAACATAGAATCATCACCAAAAGCATGCTTGGCCAGCCTTGCCAGCCAAAAGGCGCCTTTGGTATCCGGCCGAATCTCCCACCAGGAAGGGCGCTTCATTGGCCCCACCATGACCAGTTCTTCCACGCCATTCTGCTTGAGTAATTTCAGAGATTGACCCACGGCCCCCAGTCTCACCCAGGCATGATCACTATCAATGACAGTTTCAGGATCGGTCTGACCATCAAAGGCCAAGACAAAGTAAGGGCGACCGCTCGCGCGGCAATGCTTGATGACCTCTTGAGGTAAATCCTTGCCGCCTGCTATGATCCCTAACTTACCGCTCATATCACGCCGCCGGCATACTCAAGGCACGCTTGGAGTCATTGCTGATAAAGTTGATGATCTCCATCACATACTTATGGTCTTTATATTTCTCAGCCACATGTTCGGTACGTTCTTGCATCGTGTGGTGATCCGCAAACAGGTCATTGTAAGCGCTGATCATTTCAAGGATATCCTCACGAGAAACCCCAGAGCGCTTTAAGCCCACCAAGTTCAAACCCGACACATTGTCAGGATGAGGCATAACCATGGCATAGGGGATCACATCGTACTTGATACCGGCGGTGCCGCCGATAAAGGCATGATGCCCAATACGCACATGCTGGTGGACAGCGGCCAAGCCGCCGACGTTCGCATGGTCGCCAATGATCACATGACCGGCCAAAGTTGCCATATTAGCCATAGTGACGTGATCACCAATATGACAGTCATGGGCCACGTGACTACCGGCCATAAAGAGACCATTGTCGCCCACACTCGTCACCAAGCCCCCTGCGGAGGTTCCTGGTTGCATGGTCACATACTCACGGATGATATTGTTCTTACCGATGATCAACTTGTTCGTCGGCCCAGACTCATCCTTGTGAGATTGCGGCGGTTGCCCCAGAGATGCAAACGGATAAACGAGCGTGCCCTCGCCGATGGTCGTATTGCCATCAATCACCACATGGGATTTCAGGGTTACATTATCGTGAAGGGTCACATGGTCGCCCACAAAACAGAACGGACCAATAGTAACGTTTTGCCCGATTTTTGCCGATGGAGAGACCACGGCCGATGGGTGAATCTTTGTCATTTTATGCCTTTTTCTCGACGATCATCGCCGTGTAGGTAGCTTCTGCATGAACGACGCCGTTCACCAAGGCTTTGCCATTGAATTTCCAAACGTTACCCCGGTGCTGTTCTTTTTTAACCTGCAGCTCAAGCACATCCCCAGGCACCACCGGCTTGCGAAAGCGCGCACTCTCGATGGACATAAAGTACACCAACAGGTCTTCCTGATTACGGTTGATCGTATGTATCACCAAAGCCGCTGACGTCTGAGCCAGCGCCTCAATTATCAATACCCCGGGCATTACTTTAAGTTTCGGAAAGTGCCCTTGGAAAAAGGGCTCGTTCACCGAAACACACTTGATACCCGTAGCACTTTCACCAGGAACGATATTGGTCAACTTCTCCAGCATCAAAATCGGCGCCCGATGGGGGATCAGCTGTTGGATTTGTTCAACATCTAAGGTTAAGTTATCCACTTCAGGATGTAATAGAATGACGTTATCATCGGACATGTTACATACTCCTTTCATAATTATTTTCTTAACAACTCAGATAGTGCGTTAGCTACGTGTGAAAGCCGAGCACCGGAGCGCAGGCTTTCGCGCGTAGATGACGTGCTAGGTGAGTTGTTGGCTCCTTTTATTCTTTGCTAGTTTTTCTAAAGCGACAGTCTGGCGGTGCCATTGTTTGGCAGGAACCGCAGGGGATCCGCCCACCACTTGACCGTCTTCAATGTCCCGCATGATACCACTTTGCGCGGCGATCTGAACACCCCTACCGATGGTAAGATGCCCGCTCAAGCCAGCTTGGCCACCAATGGCCGTATGGTCTCCCACTTTGGTGCTACCAGAGATACCCACCTGCGCCACAATAACGCAGCCACGCCCGATTTGGACGTTATGGGCAATCATGACCAGGTTGTCGATACGACTACCAGCGCCAATAATGGTATCTTCGCTGCTACCTCGGTCGATGGTGGTATTTGCACCCACGTCCACATAATCTTCGATAATAACCCGGCCCAGCTGCGGCACAGGGAAATGCCCCCGCTTATCCATATGGAAGCCAAATCCCGCCTGACCGACGCGAACGCCCGTGTGAAGAATCACGTGATTACCTATCAGGGCATTGGTTATGGTCACATTCGATGCAATCTTACAGTGGCTACCCAGCTTCACGCCTTTACCAATCACGGTGTTAGCGCCGATAAAGCTATTGCTACCAATTTCCACATTTTCGCCAATGACAACGCCCGCTTCAAACGTGCAATTCAGACCGATGGTGGCTGAAGGATGGATGGGATTAAACGTATCTGTCCCTGTCCTAAACGAGTCATGGCTTGGATAAAATGCTGTTGCTAATTGGGCATAAGAACGATAAGGGGAAGCAGAAGATAATACCACCGCTGTGCTAGGGCAACGGTCCGCAAATTGAGGCTCGATAATAATAACGCCAGCCTGAGAACTATCCAGTGACGACAAATATTTCCGATTATGAAAGACAGCAATGTCTTTGGCTGATGCCGCATCCAAAGTCGCCACATCATTAAACGATGACTCTTTCGAGACGCCAACAGGCAAATCCCCATGAATCTCAGTCTCAGAGACCGTCATAATCTCCGTTAAAGTCTTACTGCCGGAGTACATAAAAAAACGCGCGTCAGCCATTAGATAACTCCCTTTCTCGGAACCTGAGTATACTGGAATAGTCCAGAAAAGCAAGAACAGTGACAGCAGATTGACTGACTATCGGGCTGGGGGGTGGCTTTCGTTGACCTTTCGACCTATCGGGGTTATCCTATTCCGCTTCAGCAGCCCTTTAGCGAGTGTTTACAGAAAACTTATCTAAAACCCTTCTTACCTTTAGTGGCAAAATGCGCTACAATACATTTTTAGACAACCATGATCTTGTTCAGCAAGGTTAGATAAGCAGGATACACTGGGGGGATATGAAGGTCTTTCACATATTATTGATCTTTCTCATGTGTCTAGCGACCGCGGCGGATGCGAAACCTCGCAAGAAGCAGAGGTTGTATTCCCCTAATCCTGCCTATTCATCTATTGTCATAGACGCCCACACGGGCAAGGTTCTTCATAATGAAGGTGCGGACAATATTACCTATCCCGCATCTCTTACCAAAATGATGACACTGTATTTATTGTTCGAAGCCCTTGAGAATGGCAAAATTAGCCATAACCATAAGTTTCGTGTTTCCGTAAATGCCAGCCGACAGGGTCCCACCAAATTATACTTGAAGCCAGGTGAGATTATAGCCGTGCGCGACGCGCTTTTGGGCATTATGACCAAGTCTGCCAATGATGCGTCTGTCGTCGTTGCGGAAGGATTAGCCGGGTCTGAGGCAAACTTTGCCGCGCGTATGAACATTAAGGCTAAGTCCTTAGGCATGACCAACACTCATTTCTGCAACGCCTCAGGCTTGCCCAATCCCAATCAAAAGACAACGGCCCGTGATATGGCCATCCTGTCCTTGGCCTTGTATAAACATTATCCGAGGTACTATAGCTATTTCCAAACCAAAAACTTTAAGTTTAAAGGAAATAACCACGCCAACCATAACCATCTTTTGGGCAATGTTCCTGGGGTGGACGGCATCAAGACCGGCTGGATTATAGCCTCAGGCTGGAACTTATCAGCATCCGCTGTGCGTTCTGGCAAGCGGGTTATTGCGGTGGTTTTGGGCGGTAAGACGCGGCTGTGGCGGGATAAACGAGTAACTGAGCTCCTAGATGTGGGGTTTAATAAGCTAGGCGTGGTTAACAATAATGGCGTGCCAATCCCTGAGGAAAGACCTGAACCCGTGGTGCAAAATGCTGCTACGGAGCCTCCGGTCCAGCAGGCCGAGGTTACGGCACCTATTGCCAATCAGAAGGCGCCTCTGCCTAAGATGAAACCAGCCTCATTGCCAGAAAAGACGGTGCAGGCCATCGCAGGCAAGTGGGGCGTGCAAGTGGGTGCCTTCGGCTCCCAAAAGAAAGCCCAAGAAGTCGCAGCCAAAGTAAAGCAAGAGGTTAGCGCTTTAAGTACAGCTAAGGTGGTGATCAATCCCATCAAGCATACTCGTGGTAAGCTGTATCAAACAAGATTCGTAAACCTGCCTGAGAACGTGGCGCGCAAGGTGTGTTCGCAAGTGGTGAAAAAGGGACATTCTTGTATGGCGATGAAGGTTGTGAAGTAGGGGGTCCCGTTTACAGACTGGGACGGACGTCTGTCATGGAGTTTATGGGGCTCTGCCCCAAACCCAGGGATATATAAAAGAAACCCAGAGATGGGTTCTAGAATGCCGAATCATTAATTCTGCCCCCGGGGCCGTCATTCTGAACGGACGACCGCGAAGCGGGCGGTAGTGAAGAATCCAGTTAAACATGTGTGAGCGCAGCGAACTCTTTATATAAACTACTCGCCCCAAGTAGGCTAGTTTCGAGTTCGCTACGCTCACACTATTGCGCTGGACCCTGTTCAGCAACGCTTCGCCTATGCTGCTCAGGACAACGATCAAGGGGGGTAGAATTAGTGATTCGGCATTCTTGAACCCATCTCTGGGTTTCTCCTAAATATCCCGGGGTTTGGGGCAGAGCCCCAAGACAAATGCCACCGAAGGCGCCAAGTCAATCAACCCCCGGGCAAGTTATTATCTATTTCCCAAATAAATGAAGTTTATTACCAAAAACAACTTTATATATGTTCTCAAGGGGTGGTTTCACCATGAAGTGCGCATAAAAAGAATCATCCGTATTCAGCCACCAGCCCCTCTTGTTCATATCCAGAGTATGCCAGCACGAACCAAGGACAACATAGTCAGTGTTACCACCAGGAATGACTTTACCATCTTCTATACTTAATGTGTGGGCGCCCGTGGCGGTTAATGTAAGAACTATTCGATCAAGGGTTATGGAATTCGGCACCTTAAAGTCGCAACGCATGAAGGTATCCGTACTTGGTAGATTATTCAACAACGATTGGCTATATCCGGCCTTATCGCAAACTGTCAGCATAACTTGAATATCATAGGTCAGCAACATGCTGCTCGGCTCACCATAGGGAAGAATATAGGGTGCTGATTTAGGCAAATCTCCATTTATTTTTATTAAGGTTCTAGGGTGACTGCTGTTCTGACCTGATAAATCCACGCCAGGTATTTCATTAAGCAAATGGACCTTAATTGTCCGCATGCCTTCTGTTCCATCCCCAACATTACTCGCAAAACTCTGACCGCCAGCCATCAATAGTGCTGCCGATAAACCTAAAGTATAAGTGATTATTTTATTCATGATTATTCTCCTATTATTATTTTACGGCTCTTATGCAAAACGGGTGGGTTGGATGTAATATTCTGCCCCCTGCAGACGTCATCCTGAACGGACGACCGCGAAACGGGCGGTAGTGAAGGATCCAGTTATAGATGTGTCGCATAGCGACTCTGCTTATAAGTATACCCACTATACAAATGTTACAGCCAGCTGTCGACATGACGTTAAAAATGGGGCCATCTACAGTAGAGTCGCTGCGCGACGCATGTCTTACTGGATCCTTCACTACCGCCCGCTTCGCGGTCGTCCGTTCAGGATGACGGGAACCGGGAGCCGTTAATATTCTCCTAGCAATTATCCTCACTCACATTCAGTTCAGGATAATGATTACCCATTACCTACCCGTTTTGCATAAGAGCCTGTTTCACTCTTGATACCCGCAGGAACGGTCTACGCTTCAAGAAATTTGTCAGGCACGATAGACATACCCTGACCTCCCCTTTTCCTACTTAATGCATGTATAATCTATGCATTTTCTAAAAGCAATGGGTCCTAATTGGAAAGTTGCAGAAAACGCTTCCAATTAATCCAACTCCCTGAAAAAACACCAAAAACCCCCACTTGGCCCGATCCTTGCTTCATACACAGCAGGATCATAACCAAAGGGGACCACCATGGCCAATTATGTGATAGCGCCGACTCAAACTATGGATTTGTCTAAGCTTATCACTGAAGGCATTGCGCCAGAGTCCGGTCTATCCCTGGAGCAAGGTTCGGACATGGGTCTTGAAAAAGAAACTTTTGCGCAAGTCATCGAGCAAGGCCAGGCGGCGACAGCTGATACGTCCTTGGTAGACAAGATGGCTCCTTTTAAAGAAGCTCTCTCCGTAAATACAGAAATTGAATCACCCCAAGAATCACTAGGACTCGAAGCCATTTTCAACCCCGTACCCCTTGACGGAATTGTCTACAGAGTACCCCTTGACGGAATTGTCTACAGGGACAGATCATTAGGCAATAAATCGTCTCCCGAGATTTTAAGTGATGACGGCTCAGTTCAACGAGATTCACTTCTAGGTCTGGTCGCAACCGAAGTTCCAACAGCTCCTGTGCTCAAGGTTCTTTCCAAAGAATTGCCTGCGGAAGATTTGGAAATGTACATCCCCAAAGATAATGTACTCGTTGCAAGGCAAGCTGAGCCTCAGTTGGGACTCCCCGCGCAGGCTAAGCCCTTGGATAATGAGCTCGCTCCGCTAGTCCAGCTTAAGGGCTTAGAACAAAAACCCGACCAATCGCCGGTCGAAAAAGTCACTTTTGTCCCTGGAAATCAGGCTGAAGCAAAGCCTGAGCCTGCACCAAAATTCGCAGAAATACTTCAGAGTGTGACCGTTAAAGAGGAAGTAGTCAAAGCCGTCATTACCAAAACAGACAAGACTACCCATAAGGATGCATCGATAAATAAACCGATGACTGACACCGCATTGACGTCTTCTGACAAACCTCAGGTAGCAGACAAACAAAAGATCACGCCGCCGCTGGAAATCAGAGAAACAAAGCCAGGGCCAAGAAACCTGAACTTAAAAGCAGATCTGCCTGCAGATAATGAACCTCGGATTGAGCCCATAGCTAACTACAAGCTAGAGGCCGCTGCAAGCCAAGAGTCTGCATCATTAAAGGCCCAGCAAACCTCATTGACGCCACAATTGCTGCAGGCAAAAACGCCCCAGATTATGCATGACATAGCTGTGCACATGAAACAGGCTATCAATGCCTCCTCAGACAAGGTGACCGTACAGCTCAATCCACCAGCGCTTGGCAAAATACAAATCGAGCTGCAGTTTGCAAAAGACGGTCGGGTGAACGCTATACTCTATGCGGATAAAATCGAGACCTATGATCTTTTGCAACGGAATCCTCAACTGCTGAAAGAATCGATTGCCGGTACAGGAATAAATCCAGAAACCACGGATTTGTCTTTTAGCTTTAGAGGCGAAAATTCCGATCGGGATGAGGGAAAGACTGAAAAGCCTGTATGGGGAAACGCCCAAGGAATGGGCGAATCTAGCAGTGAGGCAGTCTTGTACAGGCAGTCGACTGCTTTAAATTCGGACAAGAAGGTGGACATCCATGCTTGATTTAATAGATAAAAAAACCGAGTTCTTGCCTCCAAAGGTAGCCGCGGCCCAAGAGCATCTGAGAGAATCCCGGGTGCGGATGACGACCAGAGGCAAGGAGGATAGCATAGAGAAGTCATCCCAGATGATGTTCTCAACGTTTAAGGACTCGCTGAAGCTGTTTCTCAGTTCCATTAAGTGCCAGGACCCTATGGATCCAGTGGATACCTCGGAAATGGCTAAGCAGATGTTCCAGCTGTCCCAGGCCCAAGGACAGTACGCCATGCTGGAGAAAATCGAAGAGCAGAACGATTTGCTACGTTCAGGGCAAGTGCTGAATGCATCTAGCTTTATTGGCAAAACTCTTGAGGTCAAGAGTGACCGCTTCACACTGCAGGATGGGAAGATTCAGCTGGGCGCCATGCTCCCAGAGGGAGCATCAAAAGCGAGTTTCGAGATCGTCGATAGTAAGGGCTTTGTCGTATATGAAAAAGAAATCCAACCTAATGCAGGGCAAAAGTATCTGCAGGGCGGAAAGCAAGAACTCATTTGGTCCGGTGAGGTTAATACGGTACATGGCAAGTCGATTAATGCTGGAAAGTCGCTGGAGAAGGGTGATTTCGGTGTTCGTGTGATGCTCTATGATGAAGCTGGCGGCTTTCTAAGAGAAAGATACACGAGGGAGTATGCTGCTGCGGAAACAACAATCAGGGCACCACTTACAGGTAGCGATTTTGCGGATAAGCAACCAAAAATTGTCGTCAACAACCAGATTCTCCCCTTGTCAGCTATCGTGAGTATTCAACAGGACGTTGAGGTGGCTCCTGAGGAGGAAGAGGTTGTTAATCGGGGTGCCGTCATAAGGCAGGCCCTGAATATCCTCTCTGAGGAAGAGCGCAATGCCTACAAGTTGCGTATTCAAGAAGAAGCCAAGGTAGCTAAAAAATTACTAGAGGTGGATCAAAGTCTTGAACAGGAGGTGAATTATTTGCCTCCAGAGAACTATAACAAATTGTTTAAGGAAATAGAGGAGAAGTTGAAAGTTATACATGATCAAAAGCAAAAGGAAATGCAAAAGCCAGTAGCTTAAAGACTTTAAGCAATTGTGAGGAAACTTAAGATAACAAAATGTAACTTCTTTTAAGGGGGAGTTACTTTAAAAAGGAGGATTAAATGCCAACAGGTGCAGACGCGGCCGCGCTTTCAGGAATGCAAGCTGCAGGTTATAAAATGACTTCAATCGGTAACAACGTCAGTAACGCTGATACGGTGGGGTACAAAAAAGAACAAGCTAACTTCTATACAATTGTGGCTGGATTAACCAGTTCGACCACTTTCGCTTCAGGCGGTGTGGGTGCAATTCCATTACGTCAAGCTAATGAGCAAGGCTTGCTAAGTGCCACCACGTCTGGCACGGATATCGCAGTTTCCGGAAATGGCTTCTTCGTTGTCGGTAAACTAGGGGGGCTTACAACGGGTCAAACCAACTCATTTGCCTTTACGCGAGCCGGTTCTTTTATGCCAGATAAACAGGGTTATTTGTGTAATACCGCAGGTTATTATTTACAGGCATGGCCCACGGATACCAGTGGTGTGCCGATTGCGACAGACTTGAACTCTTTAAACCAGCTGCAAACGGCCCGTATCAACCAAATTGCAGGTATTACAACGCCGACGACGGAAATTGATCTGAAAATAAACCTGCCAGCTGATGCTGCTATTGGTGATGTTGAGACAACGAATATCGAGGTATATAACTCTCTGGGTGAAGCGAATACATTAACGTTTTCGTGGACAAAGCAGACCACCAATCCTCTGGCGTGGAACCTAGCTATATCGGTACCTGGCGCCACTATTACTCAAGGGACCACGGCAGGTGCGGCATATACAGGCGTGCCCGTCCTATTTAATGGTAGTGGTCAGCCCATAAGCTATGGTGGTGGAGCAACGCCCCCTGCTATCGCTATTACCTGGGGCTCTTCCGCAATTCCTAGTAAGCTCAATTTAACCTTGGGTACGGCAGGAACGTCTGATGGCATAAGCTGCTGTGCTGGTCCTTACGCACAAACTCTCGTGGACCAGGACGGTAACGGCGTCGGTCAGTTAAACGGTATCTCAATTAATGAAAATGGTATTGTGTCCGCTACGTTTGATAACGGCCAGTCCTTGAACATCTTTATGATACCCCTGGCCAACTTCGCAGCCCCCCATCAGTTGGCCGCTCAAAACGGAAACGTTTGGAGTCAGACCGATGCCTCGGGTGAATATTTGTTGTCAGCGGCAAAAAGTGCCGGTATGGGAAGTATTGAATCAAACGCACTCGAGCAGTCCACAGTGGACCTAGCGGAACAGTTTACAGACATGATGGAAACTGAACGCTATTACTCCAGTAACGTTAAAGTGATTCAAACTACCGAAAACATGTTCAACGACTTGAAACGAATAAAACAATAAAAAGAGCGATTAAACTTCAGCCCCCACTTTCTGTGGGGGCTTTTTTTTCGCCTAGGTAATAAACCTAGGTAATAAACATGAGACCATTTCAAAGCCCCATTTCACCTCTCCCCTTGTGGGAGAGGTCCGGAGCGAAGCGTAGGGGTGAGGGGTGCCAACAAGCAATATTCATACCCCTCACCCGGCCTTCGGCCGACCTCTCCCACAAGGGGAGAGGTATTTCTTAGCCTCCAAATGGAGTGTTTTCACCTCTCCCCTTGTGGGAGAGGTCCGGAGCGAAGCGTAGGGGTGAGGGGAACCAACAAGCAATATGCATACCTCTCAACCGGCTTTGGCCGACCTGTCCCGCAAGGGGTAAGGTAATTCTACACCGACAGATGGAAGGTTTTGAAACGGTCTTAACATAAAATTGTCATAAGTTAACATATAATTAACTATATAATAAAGAATAATTAAGCATAAGGCCTCATAATTAAACTAGTAGTAAAGGTGATGGTGAATATACATGCCAACAAGTAAAACAAAGCAAATATACCTAGCAACAATACTGGCAACCTTGATTGCACTCCCCTTGAATGCTTCCGCATTTCACGTTGACGAAAATGCGGGCGCAAGTCCTAATATGCCCAGAACACCGGTGTTTGGCCATAAAGAAAAGCATAATCCTAAAGTACTTGTTCCCCATGAAGTGAAAGTTGGCGTCAACGTTATGCCCCAAGAAATCAATTATGCTTATGGTTTTGAGGCAGATAAGGCCAATTTTGTGCCCGGCGAGTTTAAGCAGACCCAGGGTATCACAAAAGATTGGTTTGTGTTGGTCAATGTGCATACGGATATGCCCTTAAATGTTACAAATGTCTTTGATAGGGATAAGCGTACTCTTAAATGGGGCTCTCCCTTTGAAAATGCCCGTGTCAATTTCTTTAAGATTGGCGATCCCCATCAACAGTCTGCTCTAGTTCGGGATTGGACACAAGGCAAGCATCGCCGAAATGTATCCTTTGTCTTCATTCCACCCAATACGCAGGTTGAATACATCATTGGCTATGCGAGTCCGCAGGAAGGCGCAGAATTTCGGGATCAAGCCGGCGGCGGTATGCAGATGCGCCTTAAAAGCTTGCCTGCAGGTACCATCGTTTTGGATTCAAAATTAGTTGGCGAACAGCAGCTTGGGAAATCAGTTTCGCAAAAAAGCTTCTCATTGGATAAGTTGCTAATAAATGCGATCAAGTCATATAACAGGGCCCATCCTGCAGCGAGACTTCCTCAAAAACTTGCAGATCCAAATACCTATCCTTACGATATGAACAATATAGATGAAGTCAATGAACACCATCTCAACCTTTAAACCCAATGATTAACAAGTTGCTAACGCAATGTTAACAAAAATTTATATCCTGCCCATATCAACCTCTTGAATAACCCACTAGGAAAAACTTGCCGATTATTGTGGAAATTCTTTCCGATTTCTGTAAAAATTACCATAAATGCAAAACAAATGCATGATATCCAGGGAAACTGATTATGGACTTTCTAACATTTATACAGCGACTAGGTTTGGTCCGTGTGGCAATTACGGCCGGTGTTATTCTGTCATTAGGCTGGGGCATGATGTTTTTTGCGGACCGTGTGTCAACTCCCGACATGTCTCTACTCTACGGAGACTTGGATGTAGGAGAGGCCGGCCGTATCGTATCCCGCCTGGAAGAGCAAAATATTCCGCACCAGATCAGGGGTAACGGCACTCAAATCTTGGTCCCTTCTGACAAGGTCGCCAGAGTGCGCATGGATATGGCAGAGGCCGGCTTGCCTAATGGTGGCTCCGTTGGTTATGAGATCTTTGATAAAAGCGACGTTTTTGGCACATCCTTTTTCGTACAAAACGTCAACCAAGTTCGCGCACTCGAGGGTGAGTTAGCAAGGACGATCCGCACTATAAATGGCGTGGCATCTGCACGTGTACACCTGGTTCTTCCTAAACGTGAGCTCTATAACAACGATCAACAAGTGCCTACAGCATCTATCGTTATACGCATGCAATCCGCAGGCCGCTTGGATGATTCCCGCGTGAGGGCTATCCAGCACCTTGTAGGCGCAGCTGTCCCAAACCTAGCACCCGAGCGGGTTTCGGTGGTGGATGATCGTGGTAATCTTCTGTCGGCATCCTATTCATCCGGTGAAAACGCAACCACGCAAAAGGCCGAGGAAATGCGGGCTTCCACGGAGGCCAAGCTTGAATCATCGATCCGGTCTCTACTAGAAAGAACCGTTGGTTTGGGCAAAATTCGCGCGACAGTGGCTGTGGATATGGACTTTGACCGCTTGACGGAAAACAGCGAGCTTTATGACCCCGATGGCCAGGTGCAGCGCTCAACACAAACCATTGAAGATAATTCCAATGCGACCGAATCCAGTGGAAGCGCAGGCGGTGCGGCCGGTGCAGCCAATGAAATGCCTGCCGCAGGTGGTGGAGCAGCGGCTGGAGGTGGTGGTAACAAGAACACGACAAAACGGACCGAAGAAACAGTTAACTTCGAGATATCCAAGACCATCAAGAACCATGTGAAAGAGGGTGGGTCCATTAAGAAGCTGTCCATTGCGGTCCTGGTTGATGGTACTCACAAACCAGCAACTGCCGAGGGTGGCAAAGAAGCATATGAGCCTCGCACCAAGGAAGAAATGGCCCAGATCGAAAAGTTGGTCAAGTCCGCCGTAGGCTTTGATGAAAAGCGGGGCGACACCCTGGAAGTTGTGAACATGCCCTTTACCAACGATCCTATCGATGCAGGGCAAGTAGTCGTGCCCAGCATGTTTGGCTTCGAAAGCCATGACATGGTACGCTTAATCGAGACAGGAATTATGGGGTTGATAGGCCTGCTCATGTTGTTGTTGGTAGTCAAACCCTTGGTGAGTAGGATTTTGTCATCATTGACTGAAACTGGTTCTGAACAACCTATCCAGGAAAATGAGAATGCTCAGGCAGAACCATCGACAGCGCCCCCTGTACCTGGCGTACAAACAGGCTCACAAGCTCCGCCGATGGCCGCCAACCAGGGTATGGTGGCTCCACATCCAATACCCCGTAACGATCATGCCGAAACGGAAGTTAAGCTATCTTCCGTGACTAAAATTGCTGACATAGTGGAAAAGCATACGGATGAGTCCGTA
>Ga0182030_10012932_pt1 | contig 16667 bp, 9 predicted proteins | sample 812S3MmetaG_FD_121299 | JGI IMG/M metagenome (GOLD analysis project Ga0182030, IMG submission 121299) | Permafrost microbial communities from Stordalen Mire, Sweden - 812S3M metaG (Illumina Assembly) | ecosystem: Environmental > Terrestrial > Soil > Wetlands > Permafrost | place: Sweden...
AAACTATAGATTATGTTGTTGATGAGGCCGTTCAGGTTTTTGGCGGAACAGGATTTAGTGAGGAGTATCCGGTAGCACGCGCTTACCGCGATGCACGTATCAACAGGATATTTGAAGGTACCAATGAAATAAACAGGTTGCTTGCCGTAGGTATGCTGATTAAGAAAGCGATGAAGGGTGAGTTAGACTTGTTTACCCATGCTATGATTGTTCAAAAAGAATTGATGAGTGTGCCTGATTTTGGAGGTGGTGACCCGGATGATTTTTTTGCTGCTGAAAAGAAAGCATTGCAGAATGCCAAGAAGGCGATATTGATGACTGCCGGAGCAGCCGTTCAGAAATTTATGCAGGATATTGAAAAGCAACAGGAAATCATTATGGATATTTCTGACATGCTGATTGAACTTTTTGTTTCGGAATCCGTATTGCTGAGGGTTGAAAAAGTTATCAGTGTAAGAGGCGAGGCTGCTTCATCACTACAGATTGATTTGGCCCGGGTTTATATTTCCGACTCGCTGGAGAGAATTAACCTTTCAGGGAAACATGCAATAACTGCATTTAATGAGGGAGATACTTTGCGCATTATGCTGATGGGCTTAAAGCGTTTTACCAAATACGGGCCAATTAACACAACTGCGGCAAGAAGAAGAATTGCGGATAAGATCATTGAAGAGAACCAGTATCCGTTTTAATTGAGATTATTAACCAAAGAGCATTCATATAAAACCCAAACCCAATTCTTAAATACAATTAAAATGGAAACCACAACCGGTAAAAACACAACTTTAAAAGGCGGCGAATTTCTGATCCGCGAATCGTCATGGGAAGACACTTTTATTCCCGAGCAAATAACTGAGGAGCAGGTAATGTTCCGTAACACTGCAAGAGATTTCGTTAGAAACGAAATTGATCCTGTAATGGATAGACTGGAAATCCAGGAAGAAGGCCTGCTTGTAAAAAAGCTGAACGTTGCCGGCGAACTTGGCCTGCTTGGCATTGCTATACCTGAGCAATACGGCGGCTCAGGCGCTGATTTTACTACTACCGCATTTGTAGGTGAAATGCTTGCCGGCGGACATGGATTTTCAGTTTCGATGGGTGCACATACCGGTATTGGTACTTTGCCTATCCTTTATTACGGAACTGAAGAGCAGCGTCAGAAATATTTGCCTAAACTGGCTACCGGTGAGCTGAAAGCCGCTTACTGTTTAACAGAACCGGGTTCGGGCTCTGATGCATTGGGTGCTAAAACCAAAGCGGAGTTAACCGCCGATGGCAAGCACTATATTGTAAATGGCCAGAAAATGTGGATTACCAACGCAGGTATTGCCGATATTTTTGTGGTGTTTACCCAGGTGGATGGCAACAAATTTACCGCCTTTATTATGGAGAAAACCATGGAGGGTTTGAGCATTGGTGCTGAGGAAAAGAAGATGGGTATTAAAACATCTTCTACCCGCCAGGTATTCTTCAACAATGTGAAGGTACCGGTTGAGAATCTGTTGGGTGAAATTGGAAAGGGCCACAAAATTGCATTCCAGATTTTGAACGTAGGACGTTTTAAATTAGGTAACGGTGTATTGGGTGGTTGCAAAAGAGCTGTGGAAGAAACTGTAAAATATGCTAACGAAAGACAACAGTTTAAAACCCCTATTGCACAGTTCGGCGCCATTAAGCACAAGCTGGGTGAAATGGGTATTAAGCTTTGGACTGCGGAATCAGCTGCATGGAGAATATGCGATTTGATTAACAAGAAAGAGCATGAATTATCGGTTGCAGGAAAGTCTTTAACAGAAGTGTTAACCGGTGGAGCTGAGGAGTATGCTATTGAGTGCGCCATCATAAAAGTGCTGGGTTCAGAAGTGCTTGACTTTATTATTGACGAGTGCTTACAGACATTTGGCGGATACGGTTACAGCGAAGAATACCCGATGGCCCGCGGTTACCGCGATGCCCGTATAAACAGGATATTTGAAGGAACTAATGAAATTAACCGTTTGCTTTCGATTGACGCTTTATTAAAGCGCGCTATGAAAGGCCAGCTTGATTTGATGGGGCCGGGAATGGCTATACAGAAAGAACTGATGAGTGTGCCTGATTTCTCTGCTCCTGATGCTGATGATGTATTTGGTATTGAAAAAAGAGCTTTGAAAAACGCTAAGAAAGCGGCTATACTTGTTATTGGCGGTGCTGTTCAGAAACTGATGATGGGCCTGGAAAAAGAACAGGAAATTATTATGCATGGCGCTGATATGCTGATTGATATCTACACCATGGAATCAGCTATGTTACGTGCTGAGAAACTGGTTAACCTGCATGGATTAGAGGCTTCTCAGTTGTATGTTGATATGACCAAGGCGTTCTTCTTTGACGCTATGGACCGTATTAATATTAACGGCAAACAGGCTTTGGCTGCATTTGCTACCGGCGATGAACTGCGCATTATGGCTATGGGTTTAAAGCGTTTCACTAAATATGAAATGATAAACACTAAAAACATCCGCAGGGCTGTTGCTGATAAAATGATAGCTGAAAACGGATATCCTTTCTGGAATTAATTTTTTCCTTAGTGCATAATTTGAAAGCGCTGCCTGGTGGGTGGCGCTTTTTTTGTTATGTAAAATAACGTCAGAATAGGGCGAGGCCCAACAAATTGCACAACTGCCACTATTTTAATAACTTCAAGGTCTAATTGAATGGATGAAGAGCTATTTACTTTTGCCGTTTTTAATATTATGTGTTTTACAAAGTGTTGCCCAGCAGGAAAGTAAGGGTGCGGCGGCGCTTGCCTATAAAGAGAATAAAAAGCAGTGGGATAGCCGGATAGTGTTTGAAACTGAGTTGCATGATGGCAGCATTTTTCTTTGCAAAAACAACCTGACTTTTGTGTTGCTGGATAGCACCGATATGAACCGCATAAGAAGGTCGCACCATCCGCACATGTACAATTCTAATTTGGATTTAAGCATCAGGGGCCATGTGTTCAGGGAGAATTTTTTGAATACGAGCTCCGGATGTACCCTAAGCGGCAATGCTGTACAAACCGGGTACTACAACTACTATATCGGTAAAGATCCATCGCGTTGGGCCTCGGGTGTAAATGGCTATGGGCATGTTTTATATAACGGCATCTATAATAATATTGATTTGGATGTTACTTCGGTAAGTGTTAACCCAAAATACAATTTTATAGTAAAGCCCGGTGGAAACGCCAGGGATATTGTTATCAATTACGAAGGATTGGATGGTATTAGTATGGTGAACAATGACCTGATACTAAAAACCAGCGTTGGAGATGTAATGGATAGCAAGCCTTATGCCTACCAGGTAATTAATGGTGAGACGAGGGAAGTAAATTGCAATTTTAACCTTGTAGGGAATAATGTTACGTTTTCGTTTCCTGAGGGGTATGATGCAAAGGCGGAACTTGTAATTGACCCGGTGCTTATTTTTTCGACCTTCAGCGGTTCTACAACAGATAACTTTGGTTATAGTGCCACCTACGACAGCAAGGGGAATGCTTATGCGGCAGGTACTGCTTTTTATTATTCGGGGGAGAGCTACCCGGTTACACCGGGCGCATTTCAAACTTCCTGGGCAGGGGGTGTTGGTTTTGGATATGTGGGCCAGTTTGACGGAACAGGAACGGATGTATCGATAACCAAGTACGATTCGGCCGGAACTACCCGGATTTATTCCACCTATTTAGGGGGGGACCACGATGAACTGCCGCATAGCCTTATTGTGAACAGTAATGATGAATTATTTGTGATGGGGACTACGGCGTCGGATAATTTTCCGGTTACACCCGGGGCTTATGATACTACTTTTAATGGTGGCGTTGACCCTGGCGTGTTTAATGGTATAGGCATACATTACGCTACCGGTTGCGATATATTTATTACCAGGTTTAACAGCACCGGAACGGCACTTTTGGGCAGTACTTACCTGGGCGGCAACGATAATGACGGCATTGTTTATCCCGAATACCAGGGACTTAATTATAACTACGCGGATGAGGTAAGGGGGGAAATAAATATTGATGCAAACGATAATGTTTACATTGCAAGTTGTACACGGTCAAAAAATTTTCCGGTAACTGCGGGGGCTTACCAAACCACCATTGGCGGTGCCACCGATGGGGTATTGGTTAAAATGAACAGTGCCCTTACCAACATTATCTGGAGCACCTTTTTAGGTGGCAGTGATGATGATGCCATACACTCTGTTGACTTTGACCAAAACGGGGATTTATTTGTTGCAGGGGGCACCATATCCAATGATTTTCCGATTACCAACGGTGTGTTGCAGAATACTAACAGGGGCGGAAGGGCAGAGGGTTTTATTACCCATATAAGCCAGAATGGTAATACGATATTGCAATCTACTTACTACGGCTCGCCGGAATATGACCAGGTTTATTTTGTAAAAACAGATAAGCATGGTTATGCATACGTATACGGCCAAACAGAAGATACCACCGGCCGGTTTATTTTTAATGCCGCATACAGCAAACCCCATAGCGGGCAGTTTATAAGCAAATTAAGCCCGCACCTTGATTCAGTTATCTGGTCGACAGTTTTTGGCAGTGGCAGGGGTACACCCGATATTTCGCCTACGGCATTTTTGGTGGATGTATGCAGCAAAACCTGTATAAGCGGCTGGGGTTCGAATTTTGCTGTGGATTACGGTATTGCCGGCTCGCCGCCTCTATCTACCCAGGGTTTGTATGTTTCGCCAGGTTGTATTCAGCCCACTACCGATAACCAGGATTTTTATGTGATGGTAATGACCGATGATGCCTCGGCCATTTGGTATGCCACTTATTACGGAAGTAATAACGATGAGGAGCATGTGGATGGGGGAACTTCGAGATTTGATAAAAAGGGGGTGATTTATCAATCGGTATGTGCGGGGTGCAACGGAATGAGCAGTTTTCCTACCACATCAGGTGTGGTATCAAGAACTAACAACAGCCCCAATTGTAATAATGCTGTATTTAAAATTGATTTGCTACCGCCCATTGTTGTGGCAGACTTCAGCGCTCCTAACACGGTGTGCATACCCGATACAATTACATTCAGCAACAGCAGCCGAAGTGTATCTACACCAGGTTACGTTTGGACCTTTGGCGATGGCACAAGTTCAACACAGGTTAATCCAACCCATATTTATACTCAACCCGGTATTTATACCGTGCAACTGGTGGTAAATGACGGTACCAGTTGTAATTTTACGGATACACTTACCAGGCAAATTGTGGTGTTGTCGCCAGGGAAAACAGATACGCTGCCGACTTTATTTCTTTGTAGCGGTTCGAAGGGGCAAATAGGTATATTGCCAAGTTATGATACAAGTATTACTTATTTATGGGTACCATCGGTTTATTTAAGCCAGAGTAATGTAGCAAACCCCTTTGCGAACCCTCCGGTTAACCAGAACTATGAGTTGCTGGTATCAAACGGAGTTTGCAGGGATACATTTAAGCAAAGCGTTATTGTTTATAATAATACTTTAACCATTGCAGGCGATACCATTTTATGTTTGGGCGATACCACCACTATAACAGCAACAAACTCAACACCGGACCAGTATACCTACATATGGCAGCCGGTTTCGCAAATTTTAGCGGGGGCGGATTCGGCTGTTGTAACGGTAAGGCCTTTGCAGCCTACTTTGTTTGTTGTTTCAGTAACAAGCGGCAAGGGTTGCATTTATAATGATTCATTGTTTATAAGGACGGATACCATGGTGGGGGCCAATGCCGCGTTTATTGACCCGGCACCGGTATGCATACCTGATACCGCGGTTTTTATTAATCAATGCAGTCTTTCGCGGAACCCCGTATTTGCGTGGACCTTCGGCGATGGAACCAGTTCGGCAGATACCAGCCCGACACATATTTATACCCAACCGGGAGTATATAATGTGCAGCTTATTGTTACTTACAGCGGCAGGTGTAAAATAAATGATACCGTTTCGCACCAGGTTGTTGCTTTATCCAACTCTGCTACTGATACTTTGCCTTCGTTTATAATTTGCCCGGGCAGCTCGAAACAAATAGGTGTTAACCTGGGAGGGGATTCAACAGTAAAATACCAGTGGGTTCCGGCTACTTATCTTAATAACGCCGATACTTCATCACCGGTGGCCACGCCACTTCAAAGTACAAATTACGAGCTTATTATTAAGTCGAACTTATGCGCTGACACATTCAGGCAAAGCGTAATTGTAGACAATGATACTTTATCTGTGCAGGGTGATACCCTTTTATGTTCAGGAGATACAGCTACTTTGAAAGTTTTTAACTCAACACCGGACCTGTATACCTATGCATGGCAACCGGTTTCGCAAATTTCATCGGGGGCCGATTCGTCGGTTGTAATTGTTGAGCCTACGCAGTCTACCATATACGTTGTGGCGGTAACCAGCAGTCACGGTTGTACTTACAGGGACTCGTTGCCCATAAGGACCGGAACTGCGGTGCAGGCAAATGCTGCATTTAGTAACCCGGTGCCGGTGTGTATACCTGATACGGTTGCTTTTAATAACCAAAGTAGTTTTTTTCAAAACCCGGTATTTAACTGGAATTTCGGGGATGGAAGCAGCTCAACCGACACCAGCCCGACGCATATTTATTTTCTGCCGGGTATTTACAATGTGCAGTTGATAGTGAGTTATGGAGGCATGTGCAAAATAAGCGATACGGTTTCGCACCAGGTTATTGCGTTGACTAATTCATCTGCTGATACGTTGCCCAGCTTTATGCTGTGCCTGGGTAATTCGCAACAAATCGGTGTTAGCCCGGGCCTGGATTCATCCGTAAAATACCAGTGGATACCGGCTACTTATCTTAATTCTGCTAATACTTCGTCACCGGTGGCTACTCCTCTGCAGCCAATAAGCTACCAACTTGTTATTTCGACCCATTTTTGCTCCGATACATTTACCCAGAAATTGCTGGTAGATACTGACGCTATTTTATTGAGCGGCGGAGTGCTGGTTTGCGCTTACGACACATTAACTTTGCATGCAGTAAACACACAGCCAGCTTATCAAATCAGTTATGTGTGGCAGCCGGCATCGTTAATAATTGCGGGCGATAGTACAGCCAATGCGATTGTAAATCCGGGACAAACCACTACTTTTTCGGTAACCGCTAAAGACCAGTTGGGTTGTGTGATGAGAGACTCGATAGTTGTGCCGGTAATTTCAGTTTTGCCTTCGGTGCATGCATACGCAATACCTGATACATTAAGATATGGTGATACCACGCAATTAAACCTGACCCTGAGCAATAATGTAACAGCTATTGAATGGCAGGCTGACAGTACCCTTATAGGGCTGGTTACTATCAGCGATCCGCAGGCTGACCCGAAGAGTAACCATTCCTATTTTGTACGGGTGGAAGATTCGGCCGGGTGCAAAAGATTTGACAGTGTAACGGTGTATGTTTTTCATACACCCTGTTCGGCTAGTGAAGTATATGTGCCCAATGCCTTTACTCCCAATGGCGATGGCAGGAATGATATATTGTATGTACGTTCGGTGGGGTTGACAAATGTTGATTTTGCTGTGTTTGACCGGTGGGGGCAAAAGATGTTTGAAACCACGGATATAACCCGGGGATGGGATGGCACATACAAAGGAAAGAAAATGGATGCAGCGGTTTTTGGATATTATGTAAAGGGACTATGCGCTGATGGGGAGAACTTTGAGAAGAAAGGAAACGTAACTTTATTGAGATGAGAAATTATCTACATCTTATGGGTTTAATATTGCGCATTTGTAATCAAAGGTGGCACGATGTCGCGCGGAGTGTCAGCCCCTTCCGTCCCCTATGGTTCGGCTTCGCTCACCATGAGGGGAAACCAGAGTCGAAATACACCTTGAATGGAAAGCGGGTGATTTATCTTTCATGTACTCGCTTCATCCAAGGGCTCACCTCCCCCTTCACCCCCTCCGGAAGGGGACAGGCTTCTTTTTTCTTCGCTTCGCTGGAAAAAAGAAGTGGAGCGTTTTTAAGGTGGAATTTATTGATGGGTTTGTTGACGTGTTTTGCTTTTACACATGCGCAGGACATACATTTTTCGCAGTTCAATTTTTCGCCTTTAAATCAGGACCCGGCGAATACGAATTTGTTTGATGGGGATTACCGGTTTGTGGGCAATTATAAAAACCAGTGGCCTACGGTGCCCGTGAAGTATAATACGGTATCACTTTCGGCAGAGATGAATTTTGTTACGCTGAAAAATAACGACCGCATTGGCGGAGGGCTTTTGTTTTATTACGATGTTGAAGGAGATTCGCGGTTTACAACTTTGAATACCGATTTGTCGTTCTCATATATTAAAGCGCTGGGCAAAAATGCACATCACTTTTTATCGTACGGCCTGCAGCTTGGGTTAGTTAACCGGAGTTTTGATTACAGCCAGCTTACTTTTGACAGCCAGTGGAACGGGGATGTGTTTAACCCGGGAAGTTCTATTAACGAAAGTTTTGCGCAAACACATGTCACCGTGTTTGACCTGGGCACCGGTTTAGCTTACAAGTATGTAAAAGATGACCGCACTAATTTTACTATCGGGTTTGGCGCTATGCACATTAACAGCCCGAAAATGTCTTTTTTGAATGATAACAGTTCGATTTTAAGCCCGAGGTTTACGGTACACTCAAGAGCGCAGATTAAGGTTAGCAAGAAGGTGGATATAGTACCGGAAGTGATGTATCAGCGGCAGCAAACCAAGCAGGAAGTTGATTTGGGCGGCCACATAAAATATCACCTGGATGTAAAGACAGCTCATACTGTGGCGCTTAATCTGGGCGCTTACGGACGTGTTACAGATGCAGGCTGGTTAATGGCCGGGGTTGATTATGACAACTGGCAGGTGAATATGAGTTACGATATTAATTTTTCAGCTTTAAATGCGGCCAGCCAATATAACGGTGGGGTTGAATTGAGTGTAATTTATATTTTGGCCAGAACGAAAAAGATAAACAAGCCCGGAGCCGTATGCCCTACATTTTTATAAGGATTATAGCGTGTTTTAGGGGGATGCTGCATACTATTTCCACGGGTGAAACCGGTGGTTCAGCCTTTCATGCGCCATGTAATCGATTTAGTGCGGGGCTCACCTCCCCCTACGCCCCCTCACAGGTGTTCGGAAGATTCAAAATGCATCTACGCAAACCCTCTAACTCCCGGGGCGGGAGAACCGCTTCGCCTTTTGGGTCTGCCTTTCTGCCATGGTTTCCCCGTTTCGGGGACGGAAGGGGTCTGGACTTTGGCCGTAAAGGCACACCTAAGTTTCTTTCGAACACCTGCGATGCCCCCTCAGGAGGGGGACATACTTCTTTTTTCCTCGCTTCGCTTGAAAAAAGAAGTTCCGGATGCCAGGCCGGCCGTTATTTTTTTGCAACAGCATTTTTACTTGCGATTACTTTGCAAACTGTTGCAGGGCAAACGGTTATGCAGTTGATTAAGGCGGGAGATGAAAAATTTGCGCAGGCTGATTATTATGCGGCTTCGCTTTATTACAAAGATGCGCTGAAAAAGGATGAGGTGAACATAGACCTGAATTACAAGTTTGCCGAAGCCAGCAGGTTATTTAATGATTATGGTGGCGCTGCAGTGGCTTATAAAAAAGTTGTGGAGCTGGATAAGGTTAATAAATATCAGCTTTCGTTATTCTGGCTGGGGGAGATGTTACGCAGCAGTTGCGTTTGTAAAAGCGATGAAGCTATGAAGGCGTTCAGAAGGTTCAGGAACCGGTATCATCCGAAAGATTATTACAGCGCCAAAGCACAGCAGGAGATGGAAGCCTGTGCGTGGGTAATGGACCACCAAAAGCAGGTAGATACTATCCATATAGAGCATTTGGGGAAAGATGTAAATACAACCAGTTCGGAATTTAACGCGATACCGGTTTATCCGGATAGAATACAGTATTCGTCGTTACGGAGTATTTCGACGGAGAGCGGAGATAAATACCTGGTGCGGATTTATAACGAGCAACCTAATCCTGAGAACATATACATGCCCAGCGGCAGTAACCCGGCGCTTAACATTGGTAACGGCGCTTACTCGCCCGACTCGAGGGCATTTTATTTTACGCAGTGCGAACAGAAAGATAAGGTGACTACACGTTGCGATATTTATGTAAGCCGCTACGAAAACTTTAAATGGGGCGATGCGCAAAAACTAAGCATTAATGATGCCGGGGCTACTAATACACAGCCGGCAGTGGGTTATGATAAGCAGGGGCAGTCTGTTTTGTTTTTTGCAAGTAACCGTAGCGGAGGGGAGGGTGGCCTTGATATATGGGTGAGCAAAATAAAGGGCGACAATACTTTTGGCGAACCGGTTAATGCGGGTAAGGCCATTAATACTATGGGTAATGAGGTAACGCCTTTTTATGATGCCAATAACAAGTTGCTTTTCTTTTCGTCGGACTGGCATTATGGTTTTGGAGGGTATGATATTTTTAAAAGTAAGGGGGAGTACAGCAACTGGAGCGAGCCCGTGAATTTGATGCAGCCAATTAATACGGCGCAGAATGATTTGTATTATGTACTTACCCCTGATAATAGTAAAGCCTATTTAACATCGAACCGGAAAGGTTCTTATTTTATTGAAGCAGAAACCTGTTGCAATGATATCTATGCGTATAACACCGGTAAGGGCATACCGCACAAAAGAGATACTGTTGCAGTGGCAGTTGTTGTGCCGCCGGTTGTCAGGGATACAACGCCGGTTATACAACAGCCGCCTGCAATTAGTAAAGAACCTGTTGCCGAAGTTAAACCCGAACCGCCGGTCGTTAAACAGGATACAACTGTAGTAGCACATCTGGAGCAACCCACTCCACCGGGGCAATTTATTAATGGCGATATAAAAAGGATAAAACAGTATTTGCCACTGGAGCTTTATTTTCATAACGATGAGCCGGAGTGTTGTAATTTGAAGGATACTACTTCTATTGATTATAAGCAGAGTTATGAGACTTATACCGGGAAGGAATATGAATACAGAAAAGAGTTTAGCAAGGGCTTGAAAGGACGTGATAAAACTGATGCTGAGAATAAAATTAATGAGCTGTTTTCGAAATACGTGGATAAGGGGTTTTATGACCTGATTGCTTTTTCATCGCAGTTGCTGGATATTTTAAAGGGGGGAGATAAGGTTGAGCTTACTATTAAAGGATATTGTTCGCCGCTGCATGTAAGCGACTATAATATTAAGCTGGGTTACAGGCGTGTGGCGTCGCTCAGAAATTATTTCTTTCATTACCGCGATGGTATTTTGCTGCCTTATCTTGGCAGTGGCCAGTTGGTTTTAAAGAGTGTATCTTTAGGTAAGGAGACCGCCCCCAAAACTGTGAGCGACCGTTTGGATGATAAGCGTAACTCGGTTTATAATCCGGCAGCGGCGCTGGAGAGAAGGGTGGAGATAGTTTCGGTGGAGGTGAAGTAATGCAGATACATTTTTATCGCTCCCGCGAAAAGCGGGATGAAACAAAAGACGCAAAGTGGGCAAAGAGCGCAAAGAAAATATACAAGACTTTAAAAAGCTTTAGGAGATTGCTCAAATTACGTGGGACTTGTGGGACATCGGGGACTTACAACCAGTCCCACCTGTCGCAAATATCCCCAAACACCTGCCAGCGAGAATCTTTACCCAGTACCGAATTTGGTATGCGGCCCCATTCGATATATAATGACTGCCTAAGTTTGCTATATTTGAATCGTGAGTAAGAAAATGAATTCAGATAATAATTCTCCAAAGCCAAAGGGCAAGTCTTCTTTTATTCCCGGCCAGAAGGTTGAGAAGAAAAATCCGCTGGCTGATGCGGCGAAGAAGTATTTTGCTAAGAAAAGCCCTGCAATAAAGAAGCGTAAACCGAAGAGCGAAGATGGTACCATAGAGGAGCGGAAACGCAAGCCTTTGAGTGGTGTTCCGGCAAAGAAATTCTTTTCGCCCAAAATTACAAAGGAGGAAGAAGAGGATACAATTGAGTTGCCTAAGGTTTCGGATGAAATCAGGTTGAACAAGTATTTGTCTCATGCAGGTGTTGCATCTCGCCGCAGGGCTGATGAGCTGATTAAGGAAGGCAAAGTAAAGGTGAATGGTACGGTGGTGGTAGAAATGGGCTATAAAGTAAAGGCCAAAGACCTTATTGAGTTTGAAGGCAAGAAGCTATCGCTGGAGAAGAAATATTACGTGCTGCTGAATAAACCCAAGGATTTTATCACTACGCTTAAAGATGAGAAGGACCGCAGAACTGTGATGGAACTTTTGCGTGGTGTTTACGCCCAGATAAAATCGCCCACTGCCCCACGTTTATACCCTGTGGGCAGGTTAGACAGAAATACGACGGGTGTTTTGCTGATTACCAATGACGGCGAGCTTGCACAGAAACTTACACATCCCAGCAGCGAGATAAAGAAAGTTTACCATGTGGTTTTGGATAAGAAGTTAATGAAAGAGGACTTTGATAAAATTGCCGAAGGTGGTGTGGTGCTTGAGGATGGAATAGCAGAGGTTGATGAAATTGCTTACCCCAATGCCAAGAACAGGGCTGAGGTAGGTATACAGATACATACAGGTAAAAACAGGTTTATACGGCGTTTATTTGAATCGTTGGGTTATGAAGTTGAAAAGCTTGACCGGGTATTTTTTGCGGGCCTTACCAAAAAGGACGTGCCACGCGGGCGCTGGAGGTTTTTAACTGAAGAGGAAGTGCGGTTACTGAAGCATTTTTTGAACTGAATCCAGAATCCAATAGAACGCTGATTAATTATGAAAATTATGATTAAATGCAATGATCATAAATACTAAATCTTTTTCATGAAGAGATACCTGAGTGAGTGCATTGGCACGTTTATACTTTTGTTTGTGGGGACGGGTTCGGTGATTGTGGATCAGCAGACGCATGCGTTGGGGCTGGTGGGCATAGCCACGGTGTGGGGGCTGGTAATTATTGCGTTGATATATGCCTTTGGGGATATTTCGGGCACGCACATTAACCCGGCGGTTACGGTTGCGTTTGCAATTGATAAAAGGTTTGAGTGGAAAGACGTGCCTGCCTACCTGGGTTCGCAGTTGCTGGGGGCACTTTTGGCAAGCGGGTTGTTGCATTTTTTATTTCCGGATAATAAAACGTTGGGTATTACGCAACCTCTGCCGGGCGGAGAGGTGCAGTCGTTTATACTGGAGGTTGTAATGACCTTTATTTTAATGATGATTATTTTAAGGGTTTCTACCGGGGCCAAGGAGAAGGGGATTACTGCGGGGATTGTTATCGGGGCCACTGTTTGGCTGCTGGTTTTGTTTGGCGGGCCTATCAGCGGGGCCAGTCTTAACCCCACCAGGTCTATTGCCCCGGCTATTATTAGTGGCAATTTTCAAAGCTTATGGATTTACCTGACGGCGCCTTTTGCGGGGACTTTGCTTGGGGTGGTAGTGCACAGGTTGTTACATAATGAGAGTGAGTGAAATACATTTTACCGCAAAGGGGCAAAGAGCGCAAAGAAACAGCCAATAAATCCATCAGACTTAAAATCAGCGCAGAAGTTATGCGCTGAAGTGTAATGCGGTTGCGAACTTTATTCAACTAAAAGCAATGATAAAGGTTGTAAAAGGAGATATTACAAAAATTCCGGTTGATGCCATTGTAAATGCTGCAAATACTTCATTACTGGGTGGGGGAGGCGTTGATGGTGCAATACATCGGGCGGGTGGAAGCCAGATTTTAGAGGATTGCATTAAAATCAGGAACAGGCAGGGCGGGTGCAAAGTAGGCGGGGCGGTTATTACAAGAGCCGGTAATTTGCCTTCAAAATTTGTTATTCATACGGTTGGCCCTGTTTGGCGCGGGGGCGAATTTAATGAGGAAAATTTATTGGCCCTGGCCTACGAAAATACCTTGAAACTTGCGGGCGAAAATGAAGTCAAAAGTATCTCCTTCCCCAATATCAGCACCGGTATTTATAATTTTCCTAAAGACAAAGCTGCTAAAACAGGCATTTCAAAAGTATTAGAGTTTCTAAAAACGGATAATACTATAGAAGATGTAATCTTTGTCTGTTTTGATTCGGATAATTACCGGCTTTATACAGAACTGCTGGAACGGTATTAAAATGCATTATCCCTCTCAGTTAGCCAACCCGGTCTTTTGGATATAGGCGTTAAGGCCTTGATTTTCAGCAATTATTTAAAAAGTCTTTTTATTTTCGGGTAAATCCGCTATATTTGCCGTCCTTTTTGTGAAAGCTGATAATTTGAGTTGTTTGAAAATTGTGTTTAAAAAAGCCGGAGCACTTACCATAAACGTAGAACAGTGAAAGGGTTAAGGGAATTTGAAATCCCATATGTTGGTCTTAGGGTTGGTGTGCACAAGTTCGATTACGACATTGGCGCGAAATTCTTTGAATTTTTTGAAGAATCGCCGATACGGGATTGTAAGGTGCATGTGAAGCTGGAGTTTGAAAAGAAGGAGACGTTCTTTGCATTAACTTTTTTTATTGATGGCGTGGTTAAAACGGAATGTGACCGTTGCCTGGTGCCGTTCAATAAAAATATTTTTGGCGATTTCACCTGTTATATCAAATTTTCGGAAGACCCGTTGCAACTAAGCGATTCTGACGAAGTGATTTTTATAAGCAGGGACGAGACCATTATTGATGTGGCGCAGTTAGTATACGAATACATTAATCTTTGCCTGCCAATACGGAAATTAGGTTGCGAAAAGCCGGGTGAAGAGCCACAATGCAATAAAGAAGTGCTGAAGTATATAGCGGGAGAAGAGAATAACGTGGAGGTGAAAACGGAAGGAGAGGTTGACCCCAGGTGGGCCGCTTTAAAGAACTTGAAGAAGAATTAAAAAGACAACATTCAATAATCATTTAAAAACATAGTGCCATGCCACATCCTAAACATAGAATCTCGAAACAAAGAAGAGATAAAAGAAGAACCCACTATAAGGCTACGGCCCCGACTACCGGTGTTGACCAAACTACAGGCGAAGCACATTTGCTGCACCGCGCACACTGGAGCGAGGACAAGTTGGTTTACCGTGGAAAGACCGTGATTGAGCGCGTTCAGAAATAAGACCGGATAAACCCAAAAGAATTTTTTTTTCCCCATTGGCTTTATGCTGGTGGGGTTTTTTTATTTAGCCCCTCCCGTCCCCGAAGGGGAGGCTAAAGGCAAAATACAAACTCACCCCGTCCTTCGGACACCCCTCTCTTTGAAAAAAAGAGAGGGGAACAGCCAAATACGGGCTTCCCCAGGCATCGTATCGCTTGGCTTTTCGCTCTTCATCGCAAGCGATTGAGAGGGAAAAGGCGCAGAGTAAAAAAGCAAGGGAGGGGGTTTAGTAAAAAAGAAGAACTTTAAGCAAATTCTATAACAGTATTCAATGACCCGGTTTTACAAGTATAAAATATCAATGAAGGCTGCGTTCAGGCTTTCGCTGCCCATTATTGCGGGGCAGCTGGGGTTGGTGCTGATGGGCTTTTTTGATACGGTGCAGGTGGGTGGCCTGGGGTCCATTTACATGGGCGCCTGTGGGGTGGCTAACTCGGTGTACTTTTTATTTATGCTGTTGGGCATGGGTGTGTTGTATTCTGTTTCGCCACTGGTATCGGAGGCTTTTGGTGAAAACCATGGGTGGAAATCTATTGGCGTGCTTCGGTCGGGTATTTATGTGGCCATTGTTGTGTCCCTCATTTTTTATTGCGTGATGGTGGTGATGGGGCATAATTTTTTTGTGCTGAGGGAAAACGAAACTATTACGGGCCTTGCACAAAGGTTTTTGCGGGTACTTAATTACAGCACACCTGCGCTTATATTTTTTACGCTGGGCAAACAGTTTATGGATGGGCAGGGGCGTACCAAGGTATCGATGGTGGTAATGTTGATTGGACTGGTTTGTAATGTTACATTAAATGCGATTTTGATTTATGGCAAGCTGGGTTTTCCGGCTTATGGAATTGAAGGGGCGGCTATGGCTACGGGTATATCGCGCGCATTGATGTGCGCAATGTTGTGGGGTTATATTTTACTGGATGTAAAAACGCGTTTGCTTTTGACAAAGTACCAGGCTGTTGCCGAACAGGGTAAAAGCTATGTTACACAGATATTGCGGATAGGCATTCCATCGGGCTTTTTAATGTTTTTTGAAGTTGCGGCGTTTAGCGCGGGGCAGATTATGAGTGGTTGGCTGGGGGAATCGAGCCTGGCATCATTCCAGGTTGCAATTAATCTGGCCAGTATTACGTTTATGATGGTATCGGGTGTGGCCGCTGCCGGAACTATTATGACGGGTTATGCTTATGGCAAAAAGAACAAAGAGGAGTTGCGGATTGCAGGTAATACCGTTTATTTAATAGCAATTGGCAGCCAGGTATTGTTTGCGGTGTTCTTTTTAATATTTCATAACCAGCTACCTAAAATTTATACGAAAGACGAGGTGGTGATTTCGACTGCATCGTCGTTGTTGTTACTGGCTGCTTTATTTCAGCTGAGCGATGGCTTACAGGTGGTAGGCTCGGGTATTTTGCGGGGCATGCAGGATGTAAAAATGCCTTCGGTAATTGCTTTTACCTCTTACTGGGTGGTAATGGTGCCTGTTGGGTATTTGCTGGCTTTTCATTTTAAGCTGGGT
>Ga0182030_10012934_pt1 | contig 16665 bp, 18 predicted proteins | sample 812S3MmetaG_FD_121299 | JGI IMG/M metagenome (GOLD analysis project Ga0182030, IMG submission 121299) | Permafrost microbial communities from Stordalen Mire, Sweden - 812S3M metaG (Illumina Assembly) | ecosystem: Environmental > Terrestrial > Soil > Wetlands > Permafrost | place: Sweden...
AACGTACTGATGGCTCTCAAGCTGTGATCCACTCCAGGCCAGCTTCGAATGCATATATTGGGGAAACCCTAGTGGAAGTTCGGCTTTCTCATCGTCTTGGTCAACTTGATCGATAGGAACACCTCCAGCTGAGTCAAGATCAATCGGAATATCGAGGTTGTAGCCTTGAGTCGGCTGTTGTTGCATAACTAGGGCCATCTCGATCGTTCATGTGGATTGCGAGACGAAAGTAGCGCGTGTTATTCTCGCGCAATCTTTAGGACCTTGAACCAAGTATAGAGATATAAGCTCGATCGTAAGGGCTCGGTCGCCAAAATTGGGCAGAGGGAATAAGTGTGAATTTGATCAGTAGAAGCGGGGAAGGGCAATCAGTCAAAGCTGCTTTTACGGCAGATTGCAAAAGAGCCGCACCTTGGTTGAATTGGTCGCTATGCATATGCACTGTGAGGGATACCTGCCAATTGGATTCCGCCATGCAGATCACAACCAATGAAAGCCCCATGATAGATAAGTAAGAACTCAGCCATCAATATCAGCGCAACTGACGACTTCTCTCGCCCTTGCAATTTGTTATTTCTAGAAACATCCCTGCTTCCATCACCAACCTAAGCATTCCTTTTCTGCGCCATGATTCCGCGTTATCAGAAATTATTTCGGGGCTTCCAATTCTCCTCATAGAGTTGCGCGATGAGATAATGCTCGTGGTAATAAATATCTTCGTCGAGAATTTTCTTAAATGTCGATTCTGCCGCCTCGCAATTAGTAATTGATCAATGAAGCCATTTACAAGCAGACAAACCATTGAAGTTAACGTGGACTGCGGTTTGCCGAACAAAATAGATTTGTTTCGCATCCTCAAAATCAGCCATTAATTTGGTTTTAGCGGGATCCCAGTCGAGAGTGAAAGGTCTGAAGCCTTTGCAGGCGTAATGAAAATGTGCTAGTAAAACATTCGCGCCATAGTGCAGTTCCCTGATCATATCCAATCTGGCGTGCCGTCTCTGCAATCTAATTAGGGAATTGAATCTCGATGAAGTAGGCTATGTTCTATACCTTGATTCCATGTTTTCGCGCATAACCCATATCGTGCTCTGTCAGCAACGAACAGTTATGTAGAAGTATAAAGGTGCAAAGGTAGATAGTGAACCAATTGCTTGGCTTTTGAGCGAGGGTGAGTATTTGGAGTAGATCCAGAATTTTGGTTCGTAAGGGGGTCTGAAGCTTTTGGGTGACAATAAACTGGAGCTGAGCAGATAGGACTGGTGGAGTGGGAATCTTCCCATGCATTGGACTCGAACTGTCCATAAGATCTGACGACATGCCTAACGTCTCTGGCCCAGATATTCGCTGTGACTTGACACACATACGTACAGTTATCCATAATTGCAATACCATTCGGAGAAGGCTTCGCTCATTCTCTGTCTTTTTATGGAGGCCGTTAGTCAAGAGGAGCTAAATCAGAAACTGAAAGTATGAATGAAAAGGATGCTTTACCTTTGCCTCATTCGAATAACGAAATGCCGTATCGTACGTATCCCAAACTAGCTTATCGTCCTTTTTCAGGGCGCTTGTGAAGTACTTCGCTCCATCACCTACAATGTGATCTTTGTGTGATTGCAAAGCCGTAGCCATGTCGACAACGGCATAGTTGGGTATCGGGACCTTCTTGATCACATCGCCATCTGCCCACTGCCTATGAAGCATGTCCCCTTCCACAGGTTTAAATTCTCTCACATTAAATGCAATCGCGGCCCCGCCATAGTCCTGAGTGACGTAAATTGTTTTTATTTCAGGTGAAGCCCATGCGGTGATATTTTGCATCTTCTTGCCTGAAAACCGATGGCTCCATTCATGACCAGTAGCAAAGCTTCCTTCCCTGAACAGCCTGACATCAGCTAGCTTATATCTCACACAAGGCAACCTGCTCATCTTGGGCTTGGCGACTTTTTTGCAAGTGAGACATATCCCTGTGGGGTCGTCTGGATCGGGGTTACACTACGGGGAATTATTTAGTTAACACCCAAGAGAAAAATCTGGGCCCACAAACTCTGATGCGTTGCATTCTGCAGCGAATGCAGGCCGTGTTCTTTCGTGTTTCTGCTGTCTGCTGACGCTCGAAGGGGGTTTGAAAAGGTCTTCGAGGAGCCGGACCCGAACGCTCAGTAGAAGATTGATCAGTGTGCTCCGAATCATGAGATTCGAGACTAGTCTCTGAAGAGTGCATATCGATCAAATCAGAGGAATCGTCTAGGCCGAAGGAGGTAGAGTCGTCGATATAATCATTGCAATCAAGATCATTTTGGTGAGCCGTAAAAGCAGGCCTGTCTAATTGAAATGATGAAGGATAGGACATATGATGGATAGTACTAGCTGGTTGAGTAGCTAGAAGTGGGTGAGCTATTGGGGGCCATTCATTGCTCAGAAGTGCAAGTTCGTCGCACAAAAATGGGGTATAAGGCTATTGAGAAATTTAGCATATAACAAATATCTCGCTGACGGGGTAGGTACTTGGCCCGAGGGATACAAGTCTCGAAGGCTTGAGGGATCGTAGGGCTGAATTTGTGATCCACCGGTGAATAATGAAGAAGGCTGGGAATTTATTAGATCCATCTGAGGAGTGTCCGAATATGCCATGGGAGGAAGGGACGATCCTTCGGCTACTTCGATTAGCAAATCAGTATGTTCTTGAAACTTTTCTTGGGAAGGAGCTACCGTGGTATTCACTCCCTGATACTCGCTCGGAACTAGAAGGGACAAAGTTTGCAAAGCACTCAGCAATCTGCTTTGGCATGAGCCCAATACCAAAAGTGGACACATTGCAATCCTCAAAAGTTGAGTTGGCGGGACGAGGGTTGCGGATTGGCGGACTTGACTGGTAGTGAGTGGCGGAAGGTGAATATCCATCACGACTGTGAACGGGTGCCATTTCCGATGAGGCTCTGCGAGGTCGTTTTGATGAACGCTTGATCTTGGTCTCGGCTTTGGGAGCGAGGTCGAACAGCGCTGATGGTGGGACTTTAAGGATAGTAGCCGCCTCGCACAAAGTGGCAAGCTGCGCAGCAGAGAGGTGCCTGATATCAGCACCGTTTGATCTGGGTCGTCTATTGTTGCGTGACTTTAGTTGTGGATCGGGAGGACTCCCGGTCCTGTGCCTCTTTCTTCCATGGTTCTGAATTGTGGAGTTAGTGGCAATTGAGTGAAACCTTTCGATTTGCACGATACAGTAGCAAGCAAGAAGAAACACTCGATGAAGACAATCTCATCGGAAGAACGAAGGCAAAAATGAGGTTTGCTCGATATAAACACGTACTTGGGCGGCTGATGTGCGGCCTGCCGGCAGATAATAGGCGGTCTGAGGGCCCTGAGGCGATACCTGTCCACTCATGCTTGAACCCGGAGCATTGCTTGTGCAACAGGAATTCAACTCATTTGCCCTCCGCCTGGCGGCTGGAACAACAAATTACGCAGAGCCTCCAAAATTTGATCTCTGGCTGAGGTGAGAGCTCTCGTTACAACCCAAATATCCAGGGACGAGAGCTCTTTCCTTCGCTCGCAGGCCTAGTTGTCGTTGTATATCTCGTCGGGTCTGGAAAGCAAGGCAGACCTTGACGCCCGATACAGCAGCGAAAATTGGCAGAATAGGTGGTTTCAACCCAAATGATGAGCCGTCCACACCGGTTTGAAGGATGGATCGAAAGGAAGGACGTGCATCACAAGCTGCATAATGATCGCTCATCGGTCTGCGTAAAGCGGAAGTTGATTTTTGATCTGAGGAAGACCGGTGTGGAATGAGATTGCGACCGATGAAGACGGTGGCGTAAGCTGACTGGTTGTCACGCCTGATCCTTGCCCTTGCCCGAAACTTTGGACAACAGAAACGATAGAATGCCCGAAGGAAGCTCTACCTTACTCTCAATATCACAACGGCCCATTACCTTGTACATGAGCTTTTGGTCTCCGAGACTCTAGCCTCATGACTTTGACCATCCCTCTCCTGTTCAACCGTCGGAGGGCACCGAAGCCACTTGGCACGCTCATTTTCACCACCCCATCTTCTATCGCAGGATATCATGAGAACGAAGAAGCAAAGTTGCATTAAGATCAATATGGGGAAGGTCTTCCACTAAATACCCCACTTAGGGAAGGGTGGCAATAATTGTCACGGCGCGATTTTCGGAGGCACTGACCGGTGTGCTCAACCGCGAAAATACTATTTCTCAAGTGAAAAACACCTCTTTCCGTTTAATCGCTCAAGTGACCGATGAGGACTTTATATCTACAACAATGCCGTTCAATTGACACGTAGCCAGCTTCGAGCAAGTATTCCGCAAGAACGCAAGGCATACTCGCGGGCTGACAATCAAATCTCATAAACCGGATCAACGGTTGCGTCAGATCGCTTCATTCGTTAGATAGTACTGATTAGACCGATGAAGATGGTTCCTATCACTTGTTCCAGCATGAGGGGCACCGATGAAGATATTCCAAGAAATTGCGACAACAAATTCATCGGTTTCTTCACGAGATGCTCTATAAGTATATTAGAATCATTGTGATCAATCGATTTTTTTTCTCTTTCACCTTTGTAATAATTTCACCTGTTCAGAATCTATATTCTAGCTATTTTCTATCAAGATTTCACCAAATTCCAAGGTGCAAAACAACCTCACTCTATCGATTCTACCCGCAATTCAGCATGTCTTCTTCCCGAAAGGCAACTATGAAGACGATGAAAGCGAAGGAGAAAACATCTCGCCATCTTGCGGATTCAGGGAAAGCTCAGAGAGAATCGACTGTTATTCAATCATACACTGGGCTTCTAACGTGCAATGGTATGTCGCTGCCGCTAGATATCCTAATGGCTCCTAACTTCTAACTTTGATCTAGGCAATTTTGGGTTTCAGTTGTACGATGAGAAGATGAGGAATCAGGAGTACAGGACAGCCTGGTCTACAGACGCTCAAATAGACGACGATTTGATGGACATTGAACGTGACCTCGATTCGTCGAGGGTCCAATCACGACTTTGAACTCAAGAAAATGAATGGACCTTGTTGCTCTTCAAAGGAGAGTCCGAGCGGTGGGTGAGGTATTTAATGGGGTGGGCATGGTTTCGTTGTTTGGAGTTGGGCGTCCAGGTGCGGGATCTGCAAAGAAAGCCTAACGTACCTAAGATCTTTTGAGCAAATTGTATAATTTTGGGAACAGGTATTTGGCTGTTAGAGGTGTATTTACCAAAACAATATCCACGGTATTAACAAATTTATTGGTAGAATATTCCCCAAATTAAGTTCATTATCTAAACTGAACAAGCACAGGCAACAAATTACGCCATTAGTGGAATACAACAAGTTAGGAACTATCAACATTAATCCAATCTCTCAAAGTTTCTCAATTCCAGTAACAACTCATCCAATATCGGCCTGCCAAAATCGAGACTATGATTTGCAGTGATCTCCTGGTTCAAAAATGCTTCAGCGCGGTCGAGTTCCGCTTGCCACCATTTCATTGCCACTTCCCTTACTTCACTGGGCTGACTCTCTCCTCCACCCCTCAGCAAAATCTTATTTCCTCGTCGTACCACAGGCAATGCCCTATAGTCTTCGCCATCAAATTGAATACATTTCTCAATTAGCTTCCTAACTTTCTCAGGAGTCCTACTCCATTGCGGAAACTCCAACTCATCCTCCCGTCGATGTTGCACCATCGCAGTCTTCTCCGGTGATCCAACTCCCTCGAAAATACACCACAGAACTCTCCCAAGCATATAAACCTCGGCTGCCTCTCTCTCTCTTTCATCTAAGCACAACCAGGGTACCGAGTAACCATGCGGCGGGTTCTTATATCGTTCGCTCGGTTTCGCGATGTTCCGCCCACGAACCATCTTCTCATACAACCTCACGAACCTCTCTTTCTGTAAAGGATAATCGTCCTCCTCATTCTCCATCGCTAAAGTGTATATGTATTCCCTATAATTGATTTCCGGAGCACTAGCGCCTAGCGCCACACCTCTTGCCTCGAAATCAATCATCACCAGATCATCACTCTCATCTAACACCACATTATCCAACCTAAGATCACAGTAGAACTTCCCGGCATCCCTGATATGGATCAAAGCGTCAGTGAGTTGCACCGCCCACTTCAAATGATCTTCCATCGCCAACAAACCATGGATCCGTCGCAACGGTAACTCATCCCTCAATGTCCCCTTCTCATGATATTTCAGTGTAAAGCCCACTACCGCGATCTTAGCACCAAACCTAACGCGCTTGGTAACGAGGTGTAGGGGCCGAGAAACCATATTGCGATGTGGCGGAAGTGTAAGTAAATCCCTCAGCTCATGATACAAATACTTAGGGTAACTCGTCAGAGCCTTCAAAATACATTTCTTCCCATCAACTAGCACCAGACTGACACTATCGTGTAATTGCTTCAACACATGAACATCAGTGATATTAATTAACGGTGGCGTATTTGAGGGGACGAGATCCCACATCTCGTTGAGTGTAGCCCATGATAAGAGTTGTTTTTCCAGATAATGCGTTTTCACGATCTGAACCCTCACTTTTCTCACATCTGCAACTATCTCTTCAATAATGATACGAGATCCAAATGGCAAGTCCCTATAAAATGTTTCAAAATCTTCGAATTGACTAGACCAATGCTCTAGAACTCGAATAATATATCTCGAGATTCCTAGATCCGCAACACGGCTGTCCCGCACATAGAGAGCGGTGTTGATATCCAGGGCTGAGCGCAAGGCTGAAGGAATTTTATGGGATTCAGGGATAAAAGTGTCGATTCTCATTGGAAGGAGGGGAGTGAGGAAGACAGGGAGGGTGTAAAATTGTGTTCCCATGCCGGCGGATCCGTCGATGCGCCATTTGGGATTGGGAAGTAGATTCAAGGAATCGATTCTATTTTTTGGATTTAAGTAGGAAGCTGTCCAAGGCGGATTTTGATATTTTGTAGGGCTGGTTTCTAGATTTTCGATGTTGTCCGGTCGAGGGAAAGCGGCGGTTGGTAGAATTGTTTGGGTGACGCAATGGGAGGTTAAACTTACTTGCTGGAGATTTGAGAAAAATGCTGCATATCTGTGTATTTTATGTACTTGCAAGGCTGTGCGGCTCTGCGCTGCTTGAAAAGGGTGCCCTGGACTGAAAGCTGATAGGGGAGAACTACTCAGGCTGCTTTAAGGGCGTTCAAGGAATTTCATTAACCAGGCGAATTGACCAATCAATCTCGCAGCTGAATTCCATGTACATTATACATCGTATTCTTACTCAACACATAATATTCAGCCAGAATACTTAGCTATACCAAACAACATTCGCCGGCCCACTCTCTGTATCCAAATGCGCGACCACCCCAGCCGTCGTCCCATTCCCGTTGGCCTTAATCTTCCACACCTCAATAAAATTCGACCCACTATCCGCAATGTCGAAGTAATCCTCACTAAATTCAGCTGGAGACACATCATTAGAAGATCCACCACTCGAAGTAGTCGGTAGCAAGAACAACTGCTCGGTAATAGCACCAGTCGTAGCATCGAGAGCGAAAGCTGAGACATAGCCAGAAATAGATGTGGTGCGAGACCGGGTGGCGGCTAGCAGGTACTGAGGCGATTTGCTGCTGCTGGAGTTGCTGGTAGGGAGGGAGAATAGGACTTCATCGACCCAGTAGGATGATGTGTTGGTGAAGCCTGAAGGGAGGAGAGAATATGTTGTGTTGGTGAAGGTTAATTCGCCGGTGGTGGTGTCTCGAGAGTAGACGGCGACTGTACTGGCGGCTTCGTACGCAACGTAGACCCAGTTACCATTTGGATGCATGACTAGGTGACGTGGGTCGGAATCGGTGGCTGCGGCGAGATACTGTATTTCGTCCACGATGCCGGTAGTGCTGTTTGAGTGCACCCAGACTGCATTGCCCATATCATCGGCGGAATAGATGAGGCATTGTCAGGGCTCAATGCCAGACCGTGCACACCGGCTTCATCGTTGTAGGTAACGTTGGCGAATGTGCTCTGTAGCGATCCAGAATTGTCAACAGAGATGGCTAGACTGGAACAACCTCCCCCATAGGGACCCCCGAAGACGGTATAAGGGAAGGCGGTAGCTTTGGAAATAAAGTTGGCATTATTGCCTAGTGAGGGAAATGAGTCAGCTATCAAGAACAAGCAATTGGTTTCCTTGGGGTGTAAATACAGTCAGAAGACAGGCTCACGTTACTCTCGTAAGTGAGGCTTAAATCATCGGCGATGGAGTAGCTCTGGAAATAACCAGTCGTGGCTACGTACAAGTTCTCTTTTCGCTCCTGGTAGATGCTATTAGCACTCGCACGTATAATATACAGTTAGGAAATGGAATCATACGTCGAGGGCAATCCACTTTGAGCCTCCCGAAGCAGAGGTAGTGATGTTGTTAACAAGAGTGAGAGCATTCGTTGAGTCATCGAATTCAACGCCGACGACTGTTGTCCCCGAGAAGAATCCGGAAAAAAAATAGTGAGTGTCACCCAAGACTGGGACTGCGGAGACGACCAGAGAAAATGCAAAAATACTGCGCATGATTGTAACTCCAGCTTCAATTAAACAAGAAAGACCACTTGAACCATTGAAGAGGGCTGAACAGATTGACAATAAAACGAAAGCCCGAATGGCCAGTCAACTTCTGGAGGACGGGGCCGTCGACGCATCTCTTATTTAAGATTTTCTAGAATTGCAGTAAGTTTCCGGTGATGAATTATGTCGTCAACAATTTCATTCCATGTACCTTATGCCTTCTAGAATAACCTTTCTGTGGATTTTGGCCATGTTTCGAAACGTGTGGAGATAACCGCAGCAGACGCGCGTTAGTGGGTCTATTGCAGGCTGAGTTTTCAGGTCCCTCTCTGGAGCTTAGGGGAGTGGCTGACGACGATAGCTAATACGCGTACTCAAATTGTTAATTAGATTATACTCATACTGTACCTACAGCTTGTGCGCATGTTTCAGTTAAAATGCGTTGATAGGTAAGTCACGTGCGACATATCCGGAAATTGACACGGTTATGCTTTACAGTGGTATAGAATATATTTCTATGCGGATAAAAGTTTCCTGATAGTATTATATACATTGTGGCTGGTAATGTGCTGTGGCCAAGGAACAGAAACTTTCCCAGGCCATACACAGTTGCCCGGACCTCCATTTGAATTTAGATTTGCCTGAGAGTAGCGGAATGGCTCGCTGAGGGTGAGGATCAGAAAATTCAAGTTGGCCACATCTTGATAATGTTTTCCAAAGGCTCCACCACACTTGTATACACCGCTTGAATGAGCCGCTTGTCGCTCCAATCTGCCTTCACGGGGAATATGTAACAGACACAACACGTAATGATAGGTCCCAAGTCCGGTTCTTCCTGACGAACCAGATGCGCCCAATCCTGAGCAGCCATGTAGTCAGTCCATTGAGTGGGCTTTCCATCAGGCCCAAGATAGTCCTTCCTTAGCTCTAAACTCTCGATCGTTCGCCAAAAACAAAGCTCAAGAAGAAGTATGCCGAGACTGCTAAGGCTAGTTTGACCGCTATGAGGTCGGACCTTGGCGGCGTTATGATACTGGGAGTGGGGTTGACGGTCTTGTTCGTCTTGAATGAATGGATTATACGCGGTTTCTCGATGTCGATTTCCGATCCCTGGCGGCAGAACATGATTTTATGTTTCTCCATGTTATCAATGAGCCAGGGCGTAGATTGTAGCTGGAGTATCGAGGAGGCTAGGGTTCTGGCGAGTCTTAATCGCTCGAGACGGTTGATTCTAATCCCTTCTCGATCAGTCAGGAGACTCTCGAGACTAACGAGGGATATACTCTGATTGGGCGGTAGAGTGGGTTTTTCGGGATCTGGCCAGAGTTCGTGATAGTGTTCATCGTCGGCAACATAACCCAAACAGGACGCACTAGGTTGCGGTACAGACAAGGCAGAACACAGGTCATCTATCCTGACGCTTGATATATCGGAAGAATCCTTGATCTCTGGTAAGGCTGCCGCTGGACCTTTCACAAGAGCTTCCCGAGAGGTGACAGCATCTGTTTGACGAATTGACTTTTCGTCCACTTGATCGTGTGTGGTTTTGGATAAAATAGACCCTACTGACTTCTTCATCTTGGCCTTGCGGTTGGGTAACCAACCTCTTCGCACTGATAAGCTTGGGTCTATAACAGTCGAGGGGACAACAACTTACTTGATTTGACCATCGTCTGATCCAGTCGTCCCCAGCGCGCCCGTCATCATGCTACTTCCAGAGCCGTTTTTGAGACTTGACGTTGGCGGTGGTGATGAGGCGCTGGACGTGGGGTGTAATAGAGCGGACTGAGGGGTGCGGTTGACGGGAGGTGTGGACTTTGGTCCCATATTCTCTCGAAGCCTGCTTATCCACTCCTCAGAATCTTCTGGCGTTGACGGTGTAGCATGGGTTTTTTCTTCCAATTTCGCCTTCCCTATCTTTACAGTAAATTATCTTCGACTTTTGCTGGTCTCTTTCTCGACCTCAAATGCGATGTTGAAACTAGATGACCAGTCGCCAGTCGAACGTTGTTGCAGCTGCAGCGATGTAATATGGGAAGTTTCACAATCGCAATTCCAGCTTTTCTTGATTGCCGCGTGGAGGCTGTGTGCATGGCGTCTAATGTCCGCAAAGAAGTTCGCACATATCGAGTTTTTCCGAGAGTCCCTCAGGCTGCGCAATTTCTCGTCGGCATCGAGAAGCTCTCGTAGATTTCGATTGCGTATCTCCAAAGACGCAAGAACCCTTTCTCCTTTCTTGCTGAAGCTGAGATGTATTCGCTTTAGTTGATATTCCCACCGATTTTTGCCGTCTTTTGCCCAGTCAACCTGCAATAATGCGTCAATGTAGTTCCCCCCAAGGACTGTTTTCGGGACATACCTTTCCGTCTTTGAGAGATAGAAGGGTTTGGATGTCTCCCATCAATTCCTGCATCTCCTGGATTGTGCTAATGTATACTGCGTATGAGTTTCCATAACGTTCACGAATGGTAATGGTAGCCTCCTTGCCATACCATCCTTCGTAGTTTGGCTTCGTTAAGAAAAGGTCCAGTTCTTCGTCAGGAATACCTGCAGTCATCAAAAACCGCTCCAGCACCTTCTCAAACAGCAGCTTTTGTGTGTCAACCGCGTTGATGAAGCTGACGAACTCTGTCCGGAATCTTTTCCACTTTTTGAGCGGTGCGAAGCCCTTCTTGTAGAATTCTGCTGCTGAGATCAAGATTTGGAGTGATGAAAGTACGATACCAGCAACTTCGATTCCAGACATGACAGAAGAACTCGCAGTTGCAGGCTTTCGAGACAAGAATTATGTTTTTAAGAAGTTTGTGATGCTGATGCTGATGCTGATGCTATTCTGACATGTTCAAGAAAAAGTAGTCTGAATTCGGTCACTTTAAGTAGAAGTTACGAGGTAGTAGGTGCCTTCCCAAACGGGAAGCGCCACATGTAGCTACTGAAGGATACTGAAGGATACTGAAAGATACTGTGATGTTATATCTATCTTGTCATTACGCAAATGGAAATCTTTGACCTACACTACATTCAGGATGAGATGGCGAGCTCTTCAACCCGGAAAGATCCCCGACCCGAAGCTTGAATTGCCCTGCCATTTCGAAAGCATGCTAAACACTGGACCGAGATGTTGACCTCGCTCGAGAGCTACTGTAAGCGGTGGTCTCAACGTAGAGGATATCAGGATGTAAAGATGTAAAATCTACTATTCCAGTTTGTTTCTGAAGCGACGACCTCAATCTGTCTGGTCGTCATTTCCGAACCGGGACTAGCGCTCCTCTGAACACTTAAATAGCCCTTGGAATTTCTCTGACACAATTCATTCACTCTTCCCTACAATCATTCACCGACTAATTATCTCGATTACCGCGCTATTTCGAAAGTATGCCAACCATCTATTCTCTGTACAAAGCTTGTGAATTGTACTACCAGCAGTTATGCGATGCCTTGCAAGACTGTACTTTGGAAGAAGCAGCCCACAATCACTTCCATCGAGATCTATCACTCGCCGTAGCTCGCGATGCGTCTTCGCGGTTCAAAGTCTGGGCGCAGAGCATTCGTGCCCATCAAAGAGACGATCCTACAAGGTCTCTTGATCTTCAATCGGAAGATGCTGAAGGTATCCGGGAGAGGATTCGGAAGATCCTGGAAGATTTACAAGAATCCTTGGTTTCAGGTCAGTGATACATGCTATAGTGTTTGTTGAGAAATTCTGATGACTAGAAGCTCACGCAATCATCTCTGGAGAGGAAGAAAACGAGACAGGGCAAGTTGGTGCGTCATTTGATTCAGATGATGAGGAAAGTGCATCCCCAGATCCTCAAGCGCCTATCACGTCGGAGGTGGAGGAACTTTTTACATCAATCGAATCAGCCAACTCAGACTTGATGAAACTGTCTGTCATCATCAGAAACTCGCCTTCTCGAGACGATTACTTGAAAGCGGCTGCACGAGTAAAGCTCGATCCCACATGGGATATCGGTCACGTTAGAGAAAAGCATGGTCGTGCAATGGGAAGTCGGGAGTGGTTGGTGGAACGGCTCGGAAAATCAATCACGATACGACGTCAATACCTCGAGTACCGCAAGAATCACCATGCCAAGCTCGATAGAGATTTTGAAGTGACGAAAGAGGGAGAACCAAACCCGGCGAACACCCTAGCGGAACCAAAAATGGCGAGAGAAACCACCCATATCACGATGCCCAAACTTCCTGATCAAGATGGCTCAGACCCTGTAGGGTCTTCCGGCTCTCAGACGTCGTATGACCAAACTATGATGGGTGGAACTACCGAGCACAGGCTCACAGTTCCACAAGTTCCAGAAATGGCATTCGAAGGCATCCCATTCATGTATGGAGAACCATTTGAGTGTCCCTATTGCTACACGGAGCAGCGCGTCGCGAACCAGTCGGCATGGAAGTAAGATACTCCTCCTATCTTGATTCCATTTCCTTCGCGTCTTTCATTGTTGAGGATTACTGACAATAAGTAGGAAGCATGTGCTTGGGGATTTAAGACCATACGTCTGTACTTTCCAAGGTTGCGGCCTCCGCATGTTTCGCTGTCAAGATGAATGGTTTTTGCACGAGCTCCAAGCTCACAGGAGAGAGTGGACCTGTCCGTACTGCCAACACGACCCATTCTCAAGCAAAGACAACTTCTTGAAACACCTGTCTTCAAGTCACCCAGGAATTGCGGTTTCCTCACAATCAGAGGCTCTGATCCTACAGTGCGAAGAGCCAGTAGATAAGATACCCGCCTCAGCATGCTTTCTTTGCGACGACTGGGAAAGAGCACTGAGGGATTTGAGTCAAAATGCGAAACAGGTTTTTCTCAATGATGGAGAACTAGGAGAGCCATACGGAACGCTGGCCCAATTCCAAAGACATCTGGGACATCACATGGAGCAATTGGCTCTATTCGCGCTGCCTATTAGAGAAGTCGAGGGAGCTGATGATGAAAGCTTGGAACAAAGCGACAATGATGGCGCTAAACTCTCTTCTGGTAGTAAAAATGTACATAATGATCGATACGACGTGGGAGAACCGACTCTGGAATCAGAGGACGAGACTTGCATGGGGTTTCTTGAGAGAGAATATGGGGCCCGGTGGAGCAGACAAGAATTCCGGGGCTCATGAAGGAGGAAACACAAGTTTAAGAATTAGCTACATTACTTTAAGAACAATCAAGGCTCTCGGTTACTCCAGAGCTGATGTAGTAGTATTTAGATGACCTTTCTCCAATACGCAAGGGTAAATGGCCGGACTTTTTGAGAATCAAATTTCCAGAAGTGCAAGATATATCTACCGAGTTCTCTGGTTCTCACCAGCCGATTCCAGCAGTGTAGTGGTGCGAAGCGCTAGAAACCAAATTTCACACCGAGATCATGCCACTAGTCGAATATTTCTTTCTATTGCCCTCTGTAGAGCTTCATCAGAATGAGCGTGGGTATAGACAGCTCTCTGAAGATGTTTTGCAACAGCTATTGTTACCCCTGGATGCTATCGACGCCGAAGGCGATATGGATGTGCAGAATAAACGCAAGGACTTGATCGTATATATACAGAAAATGCTAAATGGATTGGATAACACGAGGACGTCGAAGACTTCGGATGAAGAAGCGGAAAATGAACAGTTGAAGAGCACGTTCCGGGAAAAACTAATTATGGGGCAGGATTTTGACGAGGCACAAAGCCGAAGATTAAACTCTGAGGGAGAGGGAGATGGGGGCAAAGCAGGCTCAGAGTCTGCCACAAGGATTTTGGAAGAGATTGATCCTAGAGATACAATAATATATAAAGATAATAAAGAGTCTAAGGAGGACAAGCCTAGTGGAGTGAGTTACTACAGCGACGAGGATGAACTTGATATACGCATCCGCCGCGGTCGCACTTCCCCTGATCCCTATATCGAGCGCGGTCATCGCCCTCTCTCTCCTCAGGCTGGGGAGACTAATACCGTAGGAGTAAGCCACTCTGATGTATCACACGCTCCAGTCATCTATCCTCCTCCTCCTCGCAGACATCGGTCAAGATCTCGCTCAATCACGCGTCGTTTTCCTCACCTCCGAGAGAGGTAAGAGAGGTAATCATCAATAACCAAGTCTACCAGGAATTGGAAGACCATCCCATCAATTCGGCCGAGGCGAGATCGTTCTACAGGGGGATGCGGAATCGTGACCCGGGGTTCTCCAACAAGGATTCTCCAAGACCAGTCGTGATCGATAATCGAGTCTATGACGACGATGGTGATTATTTGCTAACGGATCGGCCTACGCGATCGCGTTCACGAACTCGAATTAGAACCCAAGAAGACTCCCTCTTAGCAAAAGATGAGGAGGATGGTAAATCAACGAAGGGGCCGGCTGATGAGGGATCAGAGAAAACAAAGAAGGAGAAGGGGCGGCCGCAATATGAGAAGATCAGGGGAGAATTGACGGATCTAGAAATGGAGGAACGGGAATTGAGAGGGGAAGGAGCTAGAACTAGGAGTCTTGAAGCAGAGGTGGAGGAGCTAGTGAAGCGAAGGGCGAAGAGGCGGGCGAAAAGAGAAAAGGTGAAGGAAGCGCTGGAGGCTTATAGTAGTTTGGAAGAACAAATTTGGGAGGAAGGGGATTCTGCAGCAGAGACTTTGAAGGAAGCAGCGGAAGAAAGGCAGCGTGGGAGAAGAGACCTGATGAGGCGAGAAAAGAGGCACAGAATTAAAGGGCAGAGAAACACGAAGAAATAGATTGAAGCTGATAGGAAGAAGGCAGAAACGAAAAGGCAGGCGCTCAAGCTGGAGGTCAGAAAGGCATTGTATGATCATAAGAGGGAGAATCCGGGCGCCAACTCTCCCACAGATGAGAGAACTTTGGATGTGCTATATAGCAAAGGGCCGGGAAGATTGAGGGAGATGGAAGAGAAGGAGCAGAGGTTAAAGGAGAAGAAATGGCTGCATTGGCTGCGCAAGAATTTGAAAGGAAGGGATGGTGCTGATATTGTGTAGTCCAAAAGTGCCATAGTCAGCGAGCGAAAACCAAAATATGATACTGCATCCTGCTATCGTGTGAGCCAATTGAGCGCCTCTAGCAGTCTTGCAAGCAATCATTGGTATTCAGGCCTCCATTATAACAGTTTGCATAAGGTAGATTGGCGAGATACCATGCGTGGTCGAGAAAACAGATACTTCGATGCCATCCTGTATTGATCCGCTGAGCAAAGTTGAGGGAGCATCTTGGCATGAAGTGGTAGCTGGCGAAAGGCCTTTTGACTGCGAGATTTGAAAATTGGCCCAGAGCACTTACTTTATGCGCTCAGATCTAGATTTCCGATGTCTTTTAACCCCAAAATTGTTTCTGGGCAGCAGCTTGGGGGTGCAATGGTGCGACGATAGCTGACCTTGCGCTGCCCCAAAGTAGGGTTTGCCAGGCTGCTCGTTTTATGCTGGTAGAGGCGCCGCATAGGCTTGATAGCTCATCAAAATGCATTAGAATCCTCCAATCAAACTGTCTTCGAGCGAGTCCTCTACTCTTCACATATATAGATCGCACATTCAAGAATCTAGCAAGTTGGAATGGTTTGTCAAGAGCCTTGTATTGTTTGTCGAGAGTGCCTTAGCTCCTTCCCAGTACAGCCAATATCTCGAAATACACCCAGCCCCGCAGCAAATGCCTGCACAAATCAATGAAATCGCATCTTTTCTCCCCCAGCCCCAGCTTTATCTCAATCTCCGGGCTTCACGTTCGGACTCGAGGAGGCAGAGAATGTCGTCTTCGCGTACTATACAAATCATGGATTAGTTGGATCCTACGAATATTTGCGTTGATCATGCATGGATTGCAGTTTGGTGATTCCATTTGCGCAAATGCTGACGGGAAATATCTCACCTGGGCCCTTGACGTTGCGGATAATGCTTCGAGTGGTATCGTCCATGAACTCGACTCTGACTTGAGTAACACCACCACGGGAACCTATATTCCATCAGTTCTGCCTCTCCTTCCCCCACACATCTATCTGGCAGACTCCAAACATACCGGTACGGCCCAGAACTCTCGTAACCTTGACAAGCTTGACGGGAACCTTTGATGACTCCATGATTGCGATCTGTGCTCTGATTAAATGCCGCCTTTCGC
>Ga0182030_10012936_pt1 | contig 16665 bp, 15 predicted proteins | sample 812S3MmetaG_FD_121299 | JGI IMG/M metagenome (GOLD analysis project Ga0182030, IMG submission 121299) | Permafrost microbial communities from Stordalen Mire, Sweden - 812S3M metaG (Illumina Assembly) | ecosystem: Environmental > Terrestrial > Soil > Wetlands > Permafrost | place: Sweden...
GGTTATGACATCGGATTTTATCCCGATTGTTCCGGGTCTGGCACGGCGCTTGAGTGGGAGATGGAATCCTACTCGCCAACGACGGGCGCGATTGTGGCTCACGTTCTGCGGCCTACCCTCTCGCACACCACGAACGACACCATCGGCATGTACTACGGAGGCAGTTTCAGCAGCTTTCAGAGCACGGCGTCGGCGGTGTGGGATGCCAACTACAAGGGCGTGTGGCATTTGGGTAATGTGCCAACGTCGGCGACGGACTCCACCACCAACGCTCGCGCGGCTACTACACTGACGGCGACTTCGGCGACAGGGGGAGATAGGGAGTGCTGCTGCGTTCGATGGGACCGCAAGCCACAAGTTGTACTATGCGAACTCGTCGGATTTCAACTTCACTACCCAGAACTTTACGGCGGAGTTCTGGGTGAAACCGGCCGCATTGAGCGTAGCCCCTGTAGGTCAGGGACAGTGGAAGGCTTCCGGGTGGTATGTCTACCTGGAATCGAATGGCGCGATAAGTTTAAACCTGAATGGCGCCGGCGTTGATAACCAACTAATCAGTACCACCGGCATTCTGACAGGGGTGTGGCAGCACGTCGCTGTCGTTCGTACCGGGACTAATAGAGGTGCGGTCTACCTGAATGGGAGCGCAACGGGCATTGCGGCAAACACTCTGGCAAACGCAGCGTCCGACCCGAACGATTCGTACGGTATTGGGAGCGGATATGGGGATGGCAACACGAACATAACCAGTGGCGTGGTGGACGAGGTCCGAATTTCCAACAGCGTTCGCTCCGCCAATTGGATTCTGACAGAATACCGAAATCAGAGCGCTCCCGGCACTTATATCTCGACAGGGCCGAGAATCATAGGGGCGGCTCATGTGCGGCGTATCGTGATCGGCGGCGTCTAGCGGGAGTTTACTCGAAAGCAGGTAAAGACACGGGCAAGTAGTTATGTTTCGTGAGGTTTAGAGGGATAGCGGTGTATTACCTACGTTGGGTACTACAAAGTTGTTCCAGACCGAGCGATTCGGCGAGAGCTTGTTGGGCAAGGGTCTGCTTGGAGAGCACGGTGGCCACACGATTCGGCCCCTTGTCGCCGAGCGGCGGGTAGAGGAGGACGAACTGTTGAATCTGGCGGAGTTCCTCCAGAAACTGCTCTACGCTCAGCCCCGGCCACACATTCCGGGACTCGCGATGAAGATACTGAAGCAGCGAGATTCCGAGCATACAGTAGAAGGCATGAATCCGGATCTTGCTGTCGGTCCAGTGATACATCGGCCCCCAGCCTAACCATTCGCCGTCTTTGAGGCCGCGAAACACGCGCTCGATCTGTTGCTGGCCGGAATACCCTGCCACCACTTGTTCGGCACTCCAGTCCAAACGGTTGGTGATCAACACGGTGCGACCGAGACGCTGGGACCACAATTGCTGCAGGGCCGGATGGTCCACCTGAAAGCTCAGATGCCATCGGTTCTCCCGTTGCTCCAACTCATAGTGGAGGACTTCGCGAACGAAGGAGTCCGCCAGCCAACGGCTGATCTTGTGGCGAATGCCTTGCTCGGTAAAGCGAGCTTGTGGTTTGGACAACTCGGCTGCCAGGCGGCGCAGATTCTGGGTCACCTTAGTCAGCGTGGCGGAGAGACTGTGCAGTTGTTCGCTGGCAAAGCAGGCCGAGTACCCCAGCACGCATAAATACTCCTTCCCGTGGACCAGCATCTTCTCGGCTGCCGCCCGGACGCCGGGATGGGCGTCGCTGCAAGCCGGAAGTTGCTCTACGCTCTTATCCCGCAACTCGACCGGGGCCTGGTTCCACGGCAGGGCGGAGATCCATCCAACGCAGGCTTTTTCCAGTTCTAAGGTATTGGCTAATGCGGCGGAGCCTTTGTCCAACACGAGCGTGACCGTGTCGCGAGCAATCTGATTGCGGTCCAGCAGAACCACCATGCGCGACAGCGCCTCCGGCAGTTCCTCCGCATCGGCCACGTTGCCCGGATAAACGTGGTGGCACAGGCTCATGCCGTTCTCCCCGTCCAGCAAGTAGCTCAGGCCCATCTGTCGCAAATTATGGCGGCCTTGCTTGTTATGTCCCCGCTGCGCCAAATGGTTGCGCTCATTGGTGATGGCCACGTAGGTATAGAAGTTGGTCGTGTCGTAGGCTAGGATGCGGCGGCTGACCAACTGCTTCTCTTTCCAAAGGCCGAGGAGTCGGATCTGTGCTTGCTCCAGTTGTTCCTCCGCAATGCGGTCGAAACAGTCCCAGAACTCTTGCGAAGTAAAACGCTCGGGCGCAAAGCCCCACTGGGAACGCAGGATGGTGCGGTCATACCAATCCGCGACTTCGGTTTTCGGTCCGGGCTGGCAGACACGGTGGATGGCAGCCAACAACAGATAATGCGCCGGCGAGGGGCCGGAGCGAGAGGAGGGCCACAGAGACTGGAGCAGCTCAAAAACGCCGGTGCGCTGGGCGGCCAGCCAGAGGGAGCCGGGCAAGCCAAAGTCCAGAGCGGTGGCCTCCAAAGGAAGGGGAGCGGTACGGTCTTTGACGAGCGCGGCAACCTTTTCGGCGCTACCGAGATAAGCCTGGTGAACAATGCGAGGCTGGCTTGGTTTTGCGCGTCCCTGGTTTTGATACGGAGCATAGAAACTTTGAATTGGACTGCTTCCTAACCAGCCTCCTACACTCAAAGTAGTGGAAAAGGTGAAAGTGTGCCGGTAATGCAAAGCAAAAGCCAGGTCGAGTTGTTGCACGAAATCAGCAACATCGTCAGTTCCAATCTCTCTTTGGAGAAAATGCTCCAGGAGTTGATTGGTCTGGCGGTCGAAGTAACCGGCTGTGACGCTTGTCTGGTCTATCTGGTGGACAGAAGCTGCAAGGAGATCGTGCTTCGGGCCTCCCAACTGCCCCATGCCAAGGAAATCGGCCACATCAAGCTGAAGATGGGCGAAGGCATCACCGGGTGGGTGGCCCAGAATAAGAGCGTGGTCGCTCTCGGCGCCAACGCCGCCGGCGATTCGCGTTTCAAGGCCTTCCAGAAGTTGCAGGAAGACACCTTCCAGGCCTTCCTCTCGGTCCCCCTGATCAGCGAGGGCGACCTCATCGGCGTCATCAACATCCACCATAAAGCGGAGCATGCCCACACCCAGGATGAAGTCGCCCTGGTCGGCTTCCTCGGCGAACAGATGGGCGGCGCCATCACCAAGAGCAAGCTCGCCGAACGAAGCGAGCGCGCCACACGCCGCATGGAGGCGCTCGTCGGACTCGCCGGCAAGCTCAACGAAAAAAATTACCTGGACCGCATCCTGCAAACCATCGCCGAAATGGTGGCCGATAAGCTCGATTCCCCCGTCTGCTCCATCATGCTGGTCGATGAAGAGCGCAAGGAACTCGTGATCAGCGCCGCCCGCTGCTCTTCGGAGGATTACCTCCACCGCATGCCGCTCAAGATCGAAGATTCCCTCATCGGCCGCGTGGTGCGCGAAGGCCAGCCGATCATGATTCCCGACGTGCTCGAAGAGAAGCAGTACCGCTACCCGGAACTGGCGCGCAAGACCGGCCTCTCCTCGCTGCTCGCCGTGCCCATGTTCACCCGCGATACCGTGATCGGCACCATCAACATCTACACCCGCGAACCGCACCATTTCGCCGAGGACGAAATCGATTTCGTCAAAGTCGTCGCCGGACAGGCCGCCATCGCCATCGAAAATGCCCGCCTCATGTCGGAAACCCTGGAGGCCAAGCGCGCCCTCGAAACCCGCAAGGTCGTCGAACGCGCCAAGGGCATCATGCAGCACAAGCTGGGCATCACCGAAGAGGATGCCTACCTGAAGTTGCGCAACGAAAGCCGCCGCCTGCGCCGCCCCATGCGCGATCTGGCCGACGCCGTCATCCTCTCCGACGAACTGGAAAAGCAGCGCAAGCCCGCCGTCTAAGCAAGTTTTGTCATGGTCTGACCCTCTCACCCGCCCAGGCAAGTCCTGGTCCGGGCCTTTTTCTACCCTGAATTCTACGCCGAGATGTCTTCTCTGCGCTTATCTCTGTGTCCTCTGCGCCTCTCTCGTTGAATCGCCTCCTTCCCTGGCAAACACTTTCACCAAAACGCAAAAAGGGCCGCCCCTTCCGGAGCGGCCCCTCTGGCACCCCAATCCCCTCCTCCTAAAAGAAGAAGCGCATCCCCAACTGCATCATCCGCGAGAAGTTCACCTGCGACGTGATCCGTCCGAACGAACTGCTTCCGAACGACGTATTCGGCGCCGCGAACATCGGCGTATTGAAAGCATTCAGCGCCTCCGCCCGGAACTGCCCTTTGAACTTCTCCACGATGGAGAAATTCTTGAAGATCGACACGTCCCAGTTGGCCTGCCCGGGGCCGCGCATATCGAGCGTTCGCGCGATGTTGCCGAATGTGCCCTGCGGCGCGGTCGAAAATGCCGCCGCGTTGATGTAGTTGGTCAGCCGGCTTTCCAGGCTGCCGCTCGTCACCGGCGAGACTCCCGTGGCGTTCGGGCGCTGGCTGGCGTAGCCGAACACCGAGTTGTTGTTGGTGCTCTGCGAGATCTGCAGCGGGAATCCCGATTGGTACACGCTGATGGCGTTGACGCTCCAGCCGCCCACCGCGTAATCCAGCGCCTTGCCGCTCGTCAGCATCTTCTTGCCCTGGCCGAAAGGCAGCTCGAACGTGAAGCCCGTCGACCAGCGCAGCGGTGTGTCCACGTTCGCCAGGCTGTATTCCGACCCCATGTCGTAGGGATTCTGCGGGCCGTTATTGCCGGCGTTCAGGAAGTTGCCCGCGCCGCCCGAACTGGCGTCGTGGTTGCGCGACCATGTCAGCGAAGAGAGCAGCGTCATCCCCATGCTCATGCGCTTCTGCGCCTTGGCCACCAGCGAATCGTAGCGCGCGTGGCTGCTATCGTTGAACTGCAGGTTGATCGCGCTGAAGGTGGGGTAGGGCAGCAGCAACTGCACCCGGCTCACCGTCGCCGCGCCGATCACGCCCGCGCCGCCGTTGTTGTAGAACGGGTTGGCCACCGTCGCCGTGAGCGACGAGCCCTGCGAAAGCAGCGCGGGGTTGAGCGCGTTGATGTTGATGTTGGCCGTCGCCTGCGTCAGGTGCGTGGAGTGCGACCCCACATAGGCCGCTTCCACCGCCACGCCGAACGGCAGCTCCCGCTGCACGTCGAAGGAGTATTGCTCGACGCGCGGCGAGCGCGCATTCGGGTCGATGATCGAGAGGCTCTGTCCGATGCCCGTGAGATCGCCCAGCGTGCTTCCCGTCGGTCTCGCCAGCCCTGCCGGGAACGGGTTGGTGAGGCTGTTCGCCGGCGTCGCGTTGCCGTCGTTGCTCGCCACGTAGCTCGAGGTCGCCGTGTATCCCGGCGGGTTGTACGGCGTGCCGATGGCGAACTGCGGCGCCCAGTATATGCCGTAGCCGCCGCGGATGGTCGTCTTCGGCGCTACCTGCCAGGCCAGCCCGATGCGCGGCGCCATCTTGTTCATGTTCGGGTTCATCACGTGGATGCTGTTGCCATTGACCCCGGCGAATTCGATCGTGCCCTTAGGCAGGATCCCGGTGACATTCGCAGCCAGCGGATTTACGTTGTTGGTATTGAATCCGACCACCATGGAGTTGTTCTTCTCCTGCAAGCCGTACTCGCGCTCCCAGCGCATACCCAGGTTCACGGTCAGCGTTTTGGCGATGCGTATGTCGTCCTGGAAGTAGGCGCCGTAGTAGTCGGCGTACTCGTAGAGCTTGGTCGGAATGTAGCCGGTGCCCGCCGAAGGCGCGCCCAGCAGCATGTCGGCCAGGTCGGCGCCGGTGCCCGATACCGCGGTCAGCGGCGTGGAGCGCGTGAAGACTCCATTGAAGGTGAATGCGCCGGCGCTGTTGGCGAAATCGTTGCCGTCGTCATGAATCCGCCGGTAATCGAACCCGCCCTTCAGATTGTGCCGGCCCTGATACTTGGACAGGCTGGCCGAAAAGTTCTTGGAATAGTGAGTGTAATAGAAGTTGTTGTTGGTGCCCAGGCTGTACTGCGAGGTCATGGTGACGTTGGGGAACGTGGGCGAGGCAATCGCCGCCACGTAACTCGGGTCGAAGCCCAGGCTCGCCAGATTGAAGCCCTGGCTCACCTGGTAGCCGGAGTTCGGGAAACGGTTGAAGCCGTAGCGCACGCTCAGCACCGTGGTCGGCGTGACGGTCAGGATGTTGTTGAACTGCGTGGTGTCCACCCTGCGCTGCAAGAGCCACTGGTCGGGTGAGGACACCGTGTTGAACCATTTGTTGCCCGGCTCCAGCGAGAAGTAGCGCAGGTAGCTCAGGCTGGCGCGCCACCATTTGGTGACTTCGTGATCGAGCTTGGCGGTCTTCTGCGCGGCGCGCGCCGGCAACAGCGCCGCCTGCGTCAGGTTGGGCGCCCCGTAGAAGGCGGAGGCGGTCTGCGGATTGACGTAGGTGGCCGCGATCGCCAGGCCCACCGGGTTCAGCCGGTTGTTGGGAATCACGTTGCCGGCGAACGGCTGCCGCGTGCAGGTGCTGCCCGCGCACACCGTGCTTTGCGGATCGTAGATCACGTTCAGCGCGCCGCTCGCCGTCTTGCTCTGCGAGAAATCGCCGATGCGCTCCAGCGCCGTGGGCGCGGTGAACTGCGAGGAGTTCGACTGCGTGTCGTCATAGTCTTCCCAGGCCAGCCAGAAGAACGTCCGGTTCTTGCCGTTATAGAGTTTCGGGATGATCACCGGGCCGCCGAAGCTGGCCCCAAAGGTGCGGTTCGGCTGTTGGGGCAGCGGAATGCCGGCCGCGTTGTTGAAGAAGTTGTTGGCCGCCCAACTGGTCTGCCGCATGGTCCCGAACAGGCTGCCGTGCACATCGTTGGTGCCCGATTTCAGGTACGTATTGAACATGCCGCCGCCGGTGCGCGCCATTTCCGCGTCGTAAGTATTCGACTGCACCTTCACCTGCTCCACCGCTTCCAGCGTCGGAATGATGATCGCCCGGTTGGCGGCGTCGGTGATCGGAATGCCGTCGAGCAGGTAATTGTTGCCGCGCACCGGACCGCCCGCGATGGAGATCTGCGAAGATCCGCTCTGGTCTTCCATGCGGTTGTAGTGCGGGTCGCCCACCGGCGTCACATTCTGCGCAAGCTTCGACATCATGAACGGATTGCGCCCCAGGTTGGGCAGATCCACCAGTTGCTGGCGGTCGAGCACCTGTCCCTGCGATGCGTTGGTGGTCTCGATTAGCGGAACTTCTTCGGTCACCTGCACGCTCTCGCTGACCGAGCCGATTTCCATCTTAAGATCGAGCGAGACGGTCTCCTGCGTGGCCACAATCACGTGCTTGCGCTCGAACTTCTTGAAGCCCGGCGCCTCCGCCACCACCGTGTAGGTGGCCGGCACCACCTGGCTGAAGCTGAAGCCTTCGGCTGTGGTGATGGTCGCCCGCTGCTCGCCTCCCGCCTCATCCACCAGCGTCACCTTGACGTCCCCGATCGCCTTGCCGGAACCGTCGAGGACCGTGCCGCGCACGCCTCCGAGGTACGATTGGCACCACGTTGCCCCCGCGAACAGCATGGCGCAGAAAATAGTCTTCGCTTTCATATACACTGATCCCCCTGTAGGACAGACCTCCGGCCTGTCCATTTTTCCCACCCAACTTCCCCTTATTCGACTTCGCCCTGGACAGGCCAGGAGGCCTGTCCTACATCGGGCCGTACCCAGCGCACGTATACGTACTTCAGCCCGTAGACCGAGCACCCGATGGCCACCGCCAGCACCGCGTTGACGGCCAGCACCGAAACCGCCGTGGCCAGGAATGCCAGGGCATCCACGCGGCTCATCTTCGGCAGCCGCCGCCACGTGCTCCAATCCAGCAGACAGAGCCCCATCCACGCCGTGACCCCCGCCAGCGCGGCCAGCGGAATGTGCGACACGGCGCCGGAGCCCAACCACAGAATCGCGCCCAGCACCACCGCGTGTACCAGATTTGCCACCCTGGTGGTGCCGCCGCAACGCACGACCGCCAGACTGCGCGCCGGAATTCCGACGCTGAGCGGCGCCCCGAACATGCCCCCGCAAATATTGGCGATCCCGTACGCCCCCAATTCCGCGTCCGCGTCGCTCGTCTTGGCGCGCTTGTGCCGCCCACGGAAATGCTCCACCACGCGCGACGTAATCAGAATGTTCACGCTGCTGACAAACGCCAGGCCGAACGCCGAGGGCAACACCGTGAGCACGTCCTTGGGGCTCCAGGAAAACCCCACGAACGGCGGCATCGTCCCCGGAGTCGCCCCGATCTCCCGCTCGTGAAAGCCGAAACAGCGCCCCACCACGATGGCCGCGACAACTCCCACCAAGGGCGCCGGCATGCGGGGCGACAGGCGCGCCGCCAGCGTGGCCGCCGCCATCACCATCACCCCCAGCAATAGCGGAGCCGGACGCATTCCCCCCAGGCGCCCCGCCAGCCCCGCCAGTTGCGCCAGCGTGGACCCCGCCGACCGCGTCGCCGCCGATTCCACCCCCAGAATGACGTCCATCTGCGAGACCAGCATCATGCCGCCGATCCCGCAGGAAAACCCCGTTACGACAGCCTGCGGCACCCGCGCGATATGCCTCCCCAGGCGCATCACGCAGAACCCCATCATGATCACGCTAGCGACAATGGAAACCTTCGCCGCGCCCCCTACACCCTGGCTCCGCACCGCCATCGCGATGAACGGAACCGTGGCGCTCGCCGTGCCCCCTATCAGCACGGGATTGCGCCCTAAAGCCGCGATGATGGGCGCCGTCAAAATTGATGTGAAGACTCCCAACACCGGCGGCAGACCCATCAACGACGCCATCGCCAGACCGTACGGCAGCGCGATCAACGCCGCGATGACGCCGCCCGAGAGGTCGCCGAACAACCCGGCCCAACCGTATCCCAGCGCGCTTCCCAATCTTCTGCGCGCGAACTGTTTCACGCCATCACCTTCAGGAACGCCGTCTTGAACTTGTTCATCTCCTCCTCGGTGCCCACCGACACCCGCACGTAAGTCGGCATGGTCGGCCACACCCGCCCGATGTAGATCTTCTCCTTCATCATGGCTTCGATGATCTCCCGCCCCGGCCGGCGCACGTTCACCATGAACTTATTCGATACCGACGGGATGTACTCGAACCCGTGCTGGTCGAGGAAAGCGAGCACGTCCGTGCGCACGTCGCCGATGATCTTGCGCCGCTCGGGCACCACCGTCTTCGATTTCAGACTCGCCGTCGCCGCCACCATCCCCGTGACCGGCAACGCGCCCGACGTCCACGGACGCACCTTCTCCAACAGATCGGGACGCCCGAGGGCGGCGCCCGCGCGCAGTCCCGCCATGCCGTAGATCTTGGAAAATGTCCGCAGGATAATGATGTCCTTGTCCTGGGCAACCAGGTCCGAGCACATGGGCGCGCCGGCGATGTGTATGTAGGCTTCGTCGAGCAGCAGCACGCTGCCTTTGGGTTTGTTGGCCAGCAGCCACTCGATCTCGGCCCGCGGCGTCAGCGTCCCGGTCGGATTGTTCGGGTTACAAATGTAAAGTAACCCCGCATCCGGGCTCGCCGCCGCCATTTTCTTCACGTCGTGCGCGTAGCCGGCGGTCAACGGCACGCGAATTACTTTGGTGCCGATGAACTGCGCGGCGCGCTCCGGTGCCTCGTACCCCGGATCGCCGGTGACGAACGGCCTGGTGGGCGAAGTGAACCCCAGCACCGCCTGATGCAGCGGCGCGCTCGACCCCGCGTAGGGTTGCACGTACGCCGGTTTCAATCCCTCCTGTTCCGCCAGCAGCTCCTGGAAGCCGAAGGTTTCCTCGTAGAGGTATCGGCCGCCGTCCTTGGCCACCTTGTGGATGGCCGCCAGCGCTTCCTCGCACGGCCCCAGCGGGTTTTCGTTGGCATTGATCTTCACCGCGTCGGCGGGCATCGGTCCGCGGAGGGCGGAAAGCTGCGCCATGGCCGGTTCGTTGTAGAACGGCACGGTTGCGCCTGCCGTGAGCATGGCGGCCAGCCGCCCGAAATTCCGGCGCGAGAAACCGCGGTTCACGAAATCGTTCTTCTGCTGCCGGGTAAGACAGACATTCATGAGGACACCTCTCGATTGATGCGGATTTTGCCGCTGCGTGCCGGCGGCTAGGATGGTTGGATTTTGAAGTTTCACGTTCGCCCCGTAGTTCCCGTTTTCGTTTCGTGCCTGACATTGGCACCGCTCGAAAACCTGGAGCGAACGTCGCGCGGGTGGCGCTGACGGTAGTAATTAGGGAAATGTTACCAGAGAGGGATAGCGCTGTCGAATCAATTTATCTTATGTGAGAGATTATCTAGCGGCTGTGGATACGTTCCACATCTTCCGGCTCGAGGCGGAGTTCCGGCGCGATCAACTGGCTGCCGGAGAGCGCCGTTTTGGCAATCCCGGCGTGTCCGTGCGCTCCCGATTTCGAGAGGATGTGCACCACTTCGTGCGCCAGCACCCGCCCCAGCGCGCGGCCCAGCAGCACATCGGCGTTGGCGAAATCGCCACCCGCCATGGCCGACCGGACGGCGGAAGTTACCTTATCGCAGGCCACTTCGCTGAAAGGTTGCACCACGCCATCGGTGGAGTAGGTGAACGCCATGGGCCCGCGCTCGTCGTACAGATAGCCCACCGGACCCAGCACGCACTTACCGGTGAAGCGCACCACCACCAGGTCGGTGAGCGTTTCCCCGGAAGCCTGGCCGCGCGAACGGAAATCGAAGCGCAGCGCCGTATCCTTCATGATGCCGGCGAATTCCCGCTTCATTTCCACCACGGACGGTTCCGACCGCGGCCCCTGGAAATCCAAAACGATGGTGATCCCCTCGCCCAAGGCCGAGGGTACGGCCAAACACGCAAACGCGCAAAGCCAAGCGAGGCGCATAGTGAAAGCAACAGAGCTTCGCCTCAGATTGTATCAACTGGCGGACGCGGCGGCGGCAACCCGCCCGCGATGCGGCCCGCCGTGCGCGCGCACGATGGCCACTCCCGTCGCCACCGCGCACCCCAGCATGACAATGCGCACGTACACCGCGTAATGCAGCGGCGGATCGCCCAGAATCTGCCGCAGCAGTCCGAATCCGGCGCTGGTGGTGCAAAATCCAAAGTACAGGCGCTCGCGCCAGTTGCCCGCCAGGGCGGTCAGTATGGCGAGCGCGAGCGTGACCGCCCCATACACTCCCGCCATAATCCACGCGGCGCCAGGAGACGCTCTTCCCAGGGGGCGCACCACGGTGACCGCGCCGTAAAGCGCGATCAGCAGGAAGGCCACCGAGTGGGCCAGCGCCACGATGGCGCGCTTCCGGTTGGTCAGGAGGAAGTAGCGAGGCATCGAAACTGCCAGTTGAACACACCGGGGCGCGGATTTCCAAATGTGAATCGTCCTGTAGTATGCCTCTCGCCAACGCGCGGAGGAATCCTACAGGCTCGCCAGCATCGCCCGCACCGCCTGCCCCCGGTGACTCAGCGAAAACTTCTGCTCGCCGGTCGCCTCGCCGAACGTGCAGCCAAATGTCGGGCAATAAAACAGCGGGTCGTAGCCGAAACCGCCGGAGCCGCGAGCCTCGTCCAGAATCGCGCCCTCCACCGCGCCGTGAAAGACGCCCACCACGCGTTCGCCCTCCACCAGCGCGATGGCGCAGACGAAGCGCGCTTTCCGGTTATCTGCCCCGCGCAGTCTTTCCAGCAGTAGCCGGTTGTTGCTCTCGTCGGTGGCATGCGGACCACTGAAGCGCGCCGAATACACGCCGGGCGCGCCGCCCAGCGCTTCCACCTCCAGGCCGGAATCGTCGGCGAACAGCAGGCCAACCGCATGCGGACCGTAGTGCAGCGCCTTCTTGATGGCGTTCTCCACAAACGTGGCGCCGTCTTCGATGGCGGCGGGTAGTTCCCCGTAGCCCGGCAGCAGCTCGATCTCGATTCGCCTGCTGTCCGCCGCCATGCGGAATTCCCTCAGTTTGCCCGCATTCCCCGTCGCGCAGGTAAGCCTGGTCAAGCTCCGATGATCTCCCTCTGCATGATTACCAGCTCGGTGATTCCGCCGCGCGCCAGATCCATCATTTCCGACATCTGCGCGTTGTCGAACGGCGTGTGCTCCGCCGTCGCCTGCACTTCCACGAACTGGCCGCCGCCGGTCATCACCACGTTCATGTCCACATCGGCATGCGAATCCTCTTCGTAGCAGAGGTCGAGCATCGGTACCCCGCCCACCACTCCCACGCTGGTGGCCGCGATGTATTCGCGCAACGGGTTGTTCTTCAGCACACCGTACTCGCGCAGTTGACGCAAGGCCATCGCCATCGCTACGTATGCGCCGGTGACGCTCGCCGTGCGCGTGCCGCCATCCGCTTGAATGACGTCGCAATCGATGATCACCGTACGCTCGCCCAGCGCGCCCATATCCACCGCCGCCCGCATGGAGCGCCCGATCAACCGTTGGATCTCGTGCGTGCGCCCGGAGGGACGGCCCTTGGTCACTTCCCGCGGCGTGCGTTTGGCGGTGGCCCGCGGCAGCATCGAATACTCCGCCGTCACCCAGCCCTTCCCGCTGTTGCGCAGAAACGGCGGCACCGTGTCTTCCACCGTGGCGGCGCACAGTACGTGCGTGTTCCCTACCTTGATCAACGCCGAGCCTTCCGCGGTCATGAGACAACCGGTCGTGATTTCGACGGGCCGCAACTGGTCCGCTGTTCGCCTATCCGTTCGCATTACTTTTCATCACCAGGTAGAGAAATACCATCACGCCGACCATGATCAGCAGGATGAGGATCACGCAGCCGGCCGCGCCTTGCGGGCGCGCAGCGGTTTTGGCATGCGCCCGCACCGGCCTGAACTTCGCCATAACCCTGATGGTAGCATCGTGACTGATGATCGGCTCGCGATTTCTCCTGGCATGCGCGCTCGCTCTTGCCTCCTGCCGGCGCGCTCCCGCTCCCATGCCCGATCTTTTCACCGAAACGGCCGGCGCCTGGCATCGCACCTCCGTCCGCGAACTCCCGCCTTCTCTGCCGCCCGATTCCCTGCCGCCCGCCGCCATCGAACGCATCCGCGCGGCCTCCTACGAAGGTCCGGGCAAGCTCGACGCCCGCATCTACCAGTTGACCTCGCCCGCCGCCGCGCTGGACGTAGCCCACCGTTACCGGCCCACCCCGGATACGGTCTTTTTTAACAGCGGCCGTTTCTTCGTCCTCATCCACTGGCAGGCCGCCGACCGCCAATCCCTTCACCAATTCGTCGCCACCCTCGAAAAGCAGTTCCCCGCCGCCCAATAGCCCATCCCCAAAATGTCTTCTCTGCGCTTATCTCTGCGTCTCTGCGTCTCTGCGTTGAACCGCATCTCTCGTATTCCACGCCCCCCGCCCGTCAGTAACTATAATGGATAGACACATGTCTTCCTCCGCCATCGCCGCGGCCACCCCTGAGATGATCGCCCGCTACGAGCCCGTCATCGGACTCGAAGTCCACGTCCAACTGGCCACCGCCACCAAAATCTTCTGCGGCTGCCCCACCAGCTTCGGCGCCCCGCCCAACACCAACGTGTGTCCGGTCTGCCTGGGACTTCCCGGCGCGCTCCCCGTGCTCAGCCGCGAAGCCGTCGAACTGGCCATCAAAGGCGCCCTCGCCTTGAACTGCCAGGTGCGCGCGCTCTCCCGATTCGCCCGCAAGAATTACTTCTACCCCGACCTGCCCAAGGGCTACCAGATCTCCCAGTATGACCAGCCGTTGGCCGAGCATGGCTTCGTGGATATCGTGGTGGATGGCCGCTCCCGGCGCATCGGCGTCACCCGCGTCCACATGGAAGACGATGCCGGCAAAAGCGTGCACGATGGCTTCAAGGATTCCGACCGCTTCTCCTACGTCGATCTCAACCGCAGCGGCACGCCGCTCATCGAAATCGTCAGCGAGCCCGATATGCGCAGCGCCGACGAAGCCCACGCCTACCTGACGGAGTTGAAGCAGGTGATGCAGTTCATCGAGGTCTCCACCTGCGACATGGAGAAGGGCCATCTGCGCTGCGACGCCAACGTCAGCGTGCGCCTCAAGGGCACCCAGCCGTTCGGCACCCGCGCCGAGGTCAAGAACCTCAACTCCTTCCGCTTCCTGAAGCAGGCTATCGATTTCGAAGTCGCCCGCCAGGTGGCGCTCATCGAAAGCGGCGGGCGCATCGTGCAGGAGACGCGCCTCTACAACCCCGACCTCGACGAAACCTTCAGCATGCGCAGCAAGGAAGACGCGCACGACTACCGTTATTTCCCCGAGCCCGACCTGGTGCCCCTGCGCATCGGCGAAAAGTGGCTGGGCGATGTGCGCGCCTCCATGCCGGAACTGCCCGCCTGCAAACGCGCGCGCTTCATCGGCGAGTTCGGACTCTCCGCATACGATGCCGACGTGCTCACCGCCACGCGCGCCACCAGCGAGTATTTCGAAACCGTCGCCCAGGTCTCCGGCAATCCCAAAATGGCTGCCAATTGGGTGATGGGCGACCTCATGGCCATGCTGAAAGCCGAGGGCAAAGAGATTGCCGAGTCACCCCTCAGCGCCGCCAACCTGGGGCAACTCGTCAAACTCATCTCCAGCGGCGAGCTCTCCGGCAAACTCGCCAAACAGATTTTTCCGAAAATGTTTTCCACCGGCGAGCCTCCCGCCGTCATCGTGGAACGGGAAGGCCTCAAGCAGATCTCCGACGCCGGAGCGCTGGAGAAAATCATTGCCGATGTCATCGCCGCCAATCCCAAGCAGGTGGAACAGTACCGCGGCGGAAAAACCACGGTCATCAACTTCCTGGTGGGCCAGGCGATGAAGGCCACCCGAGGCCAGGCCAATGTGGCCGCGGTCACCGATCTATTCAAACAGAAACTGGGGTGATGCATGTTAAACGTAGGCGATCAGGCTCCCGATATTGACGTCCACACGGACTCGGATGAAGACTTCCGGCTCTCCGCCATGAAGGGCAAGCGCGTGGTGCTGTACTTCTATCCCCGCGCCGATACGCCCGGCTGCACCGTCGAGGCCTGCGAGTTCCGCGACGGCATCAAGGAGTTCGTCACCAAAGGCGCCGCGGTCATCGGCGTCTCGCCCGACAAGCCCGCGGCGCAGGCGAAATTTAAACAGAAGTACGATCTGCCGTTCACCCTGCTGGCCGACCAGGATCGCGCCGCCGCCGAAGCCTACGGCGTCTATAAAGAGAAGAACATGTATGGCAAAAAGGTGATGGGCATCGAGCGCACCACCTTCGTCATCGGCCCGGATGGCAAGATCGAAAAGATCTACCGCAAGGTGAAGGCCAAGGGCCACGCCGCCGAAGTCCTCGCCGGGCTCTGAAGCGCGTAAGATCTGAGACGATTCCTCATGCTTGATTTTCTCCGCTGGTTGCCAGCCCCGCTCTTGCTGATAGTCTTCCTGCAAGCTGCCGCCCCCTTGCGCGCCCAGGGCAACTATGAGGTGCAGGTGTATGGTTCCGAAATGGTTCCGCCGGCCCGCACCATGTTCGAGCTGCACTCCAACTTCACCTTCCAGGGATCGAAGTTCGCCGTGGACGGCGTGCGCGCCGACGAGCATGCTCTGCACGAGACCATTGAAATCACCCAGGGCTTCACGCCGTGGTTCGAAATCGGCTTCTATGTCTTCATGAGCTACCGTGCGGGCGAAGGTTACCAGTGGGTGGGCGATCACATCCGCCCCCGCGTGAGAATCCCCGAAGCCTGGCACTGGCCCGTCAATGTGAGCCTTTCCACCGAGTTTGGTTACCAGCGCCGCTCCTACTCCACCGACACCTGGACCTGGGAGATCCGGCCCATCGTCGACAAACAACTGGGCCGTTGGTACATGGCCGTCAACCCCGCCCTGGAACGCTCCCTCCACGGGCTGGAAGTGAGCCGGGGCGTTACTTTCTCGCCGGCCCTCAAAGCCAGCTACGATGTCACCAAGAAAGTCACCATGGGAATTGAATACTACGGGGCGGTCGGTTCCATCACCGGCTTTGATGCCGTGCGCGACCAGCAGCAGGCCATCATGCCGGCTCTCGACCTGAACCTGGGCCCCAACTGGGAATTCAACCTCGCCGCCGGCATCGGGATGACCCAGGGCACCGACCGCCTGCTGGTCAAGATGATCATCGGGCGGCGCCTTAAGCTCGGCAAGAGATAGGCGCCCGCCTGCGCCTCATTGCGGCAGCTTTTCCGGCGCTTTGATCTGCTGCCAGCCCTCGCCGCCGAGCGATTTCAAAAACTCCATCAGGTTCGCCTTGGCCTGCGCATCCAGAAAGAAAGGCGCGATGCGCGAATCCAGGCGCGGCCCCGGTTTGCCGCCCTTCCGGTAGAACTCCAGCACTTCGTCCAGCGTCCGAAAGCGGCCGTCGTGCATGTACGGCCCGGTGTGGACCACCTCCCGCAGCGTCGGCACCTTGAACTTGCCCTCGTCGCGGCGTTTCCCGGTGATTCCGGCCAGGCCGGCGTCGGGCGGCTGGCCGTCCGGACCGATGCCCAGGCTGGCGAATTTCTCATCCGTGAAGTTGTAACCACTGTGGCACTCCAAACATTCTCCGGAGCGCTCGAAAATGTCCAGGCCGCGTCTGGCGCCGGGAGTCAGCGCGTGTTTGTCCCCATTCAAGTAGCGGTCATAGGGTGAGTTGCCCGAGA
>Ga0182030_10012942_pt1 | contig 16661 bp, 9 predicted proteins | sample 812S3MmetaG_FD_121299 | JGI IMG/M metagenome (GOLD analysis project Ga0182030, IMG submission 121299) | Permafrost microbial communities from Stordalen Mire, Sweden - 812S3M metaG (Illumina Assembly) | ecosystem: Environmental > Terrestrial > Soil > Wetlands > Permafrost | place: Sweden...
CGTTTTACCTCGCAGCCGGGCTTTATGACTTGACCCATCGGTCTCAGAGTTGTTTAGTTACCCAAGGGTGCCACACTATTGGACCGCCGCCCGCTACAGTTTTCAACCGCCGTTTACACGAGGCCACCGTCGAGATGATCATCATGGACATCGTGCCTCCGGAAGGGACAATCTCGAAAAACGAGGTGCTTGGCGCGTGCAAGGAAAATCAGGTGCCGGACCGAAAGGCCCGGAATGCCATCAACAAGTTGATTGCGGCCAAGAAGCTTTTCGAGAGCAAATCCCCTCGCGCGGCAGGCCAGCCTGAGAGACTGCTGTCCCAGACGCCTCCAGCGGGAGCAGAGGAGGAGGAGGACAAGGCTGCTGGCGGCGCGGAAAACACGGAGTAGTTGCTTTCATGCAAAAAACATGCAAACAACTACCTCTGTGGCAATGGAAAGTAGTTGTTATTGTTTCCCCCCTTTAGGGGGAACAACAACAACTACTATTGCCGGCGGATTACCAAGATAATCTGGAACCAGGGGGGGGAATCTTCCAATTTCCTGCTGGATGCGGTTTTCTCCGGGCGTAGCCCGGTCGTTCTATTCTCTGGCGGGCCGACAACAGGATGGACTTTGACCGGCTTCCCTTTGATTACTGGCTATATTCCTTTATGGAGGCTTTCCGGGGGTCGCCCTTGGCCGTGGTGAAAACAACCCTGAAAACAACTACCCACTCATAGCCCTTATGGCTGGCGCTATACAATATAGCGCCGCCAACAACTACCAAGCTACCAACGTCTCCCCACGTGGAGGCAATAACATCCCAAGGAGGACCGATCGACCAGGATATAGCCCTTCCTTCTGAAGGCTAGCCTGCTCGGCCCATAGGCTGAACCTACGCCAGCAGCCCCTCCAATGACGTTCAACCCCGCTCTCGCTACAATTGTTGGTGGGCCGGGTCATCAAAACGTCACCTTGGTACCACGGCGTACGAAGGAAAGGGACTGCAGCGCCTGGTTATCTCGAAACCGAGGGTTTCGAGTGTGCCAGCCAAGTGCGGCTGCAACTGTTCGTGCTGGCCTACAACCTGGGCAACTTCCTGCGACAGGCGGTGCTGCCCAGAGCGGTACGTCGCTGGACGTTGGCGACGCTGCGCGAAAAACTGATCAAGATTGGGGTGAAAGTCGTGTGCCGTTCCCGGAACATCGTCTTCCAGATGTCTGAGGCGGCGGTGCCGTGAGAGTTGTTCGGGACATTTTACAGGCGATTGGACGACTGAGGCTGCCTGCAGGGCCAGGCGGACAAATGAAAAGTGGAAAGAATTGCATGAAAGCTTCCGTCAGCAAGGGAGAAGTGTCTTTGCTTCCGGTTTCAGGGGCTGGTTGGGAAGTGACAATCGGTTGCGAGCGAGCCAGTTCCACTGCAAAACGAGGTTTTGCCACTGCGAAATGGCTTGCAGATCCGGGCGGTGGGAAGATAATCAAGAAAATAGCCAAATACAGTTCATTTACGTCATGAGCAACAAATCACATGGGAAATCCCGGGGCAAAAGCATGAAAGCAGCCATCTCCACCCTTTTTGGCTTGCTCCTGTTCTTGGCCGCCCCGCCAGAGGTGCAAGCTCAATTTAGCTACACGACAAATAGAAGCGTGATCACCCTCTCCAAATATAGCGGTAATGGGGGCGCGGTGGTCATTTCCAACTTCGTCAATAGCATTGGATCAAATGCATTCTCGCAGTGCGAGAGCCTGACCAGCGTCACCATTCCCGGCACCGTCGCGAGCATCGGTGATTTTGCATTCAATAATTGCCCCCTCCTGACAAACGCAACAATCTCAAACGGCGTCATCAGCATCGGGAGTAATGCGTTTGAAGGCACCGGTCTGATCAACGTCACCATCCCCATAAGTGTCACAAACATTGGGGTTGGCCCGTTTGCAGACTGCACCAGCCTGACTGGCATAACGGTGGTTACACAAAATCCGTTTTATAGCAGCACGAATGGAGCGCTATTTGACGAGAGCCAAACCACGCTCATCCAATTTCCGGCAGGCCTCGGCGGAATTTACTCGATCCCGAACACCGTGACCAACATTGGAGAGTGGGCGTTCTATTTTTGCACTGGCCTGACCAACGTCACGATGCCCGCCAGCGTCACCAGCATCGGGCAGGATGCGTTCGCTGTTTGCACCAATCTCACCAATGTCACGATTGGCACAAACGTCATCAGCATCGGAGAATTGGCGTTCGCTCAGTGCTCCGCCCTGACCACCGTCACGATTCCAAACAGTGTCACTAGCATGGGGGACTTTGCATTCGATGAGTGCTACAGCCTGACCAGGGTCACGATCAGCACAAACGTCACCAGCATCGGGGAGGCGGGGTTCGCGCAGTGCTACAGCCTGACCAACGTCACGATTCCCGCCAGGGTCACCACCATCGGGGATTACGCATTTCTGGAATGCTACAGCCTGATCGCGATAACCGTAAACACAAACAATCCTGCCTATAGCAGTGAAGATGGGATTTTGTTTAACAAGAGCCAAAGCACGCTAATCGATTACCCGGAAGGCATTACAGGTGGCTACACGATTTCCAACAGTGTCACGGATATCGGGCAGGAGGCTTTCGATAGTGGCAGTCTGGCGAGCGTCACCATTCCCAACGGCGTCACCAACATCGAGGATTATGCGTTTGCGGTTTGCACGAACTTGACCAGCGTCTATTTCACCGGCAATGCTCCAACCGCTGATTCGACTGTCTTTAATCTTGACTCTGACTTGACGGTTTATTATTTGTCGGGGGCCACGGGTTGGCAGGCGACGTTTGCCGGTGCTCGAACTGCGCAGTTGACTGCGGTGGCCATTACGGCCAGCCCAACCAATGGAGTGATTCCGCTAAGCGTTAATTTCACCGCAGCGGGTGTTGACAGCAACGGCCACGCTATCACCAATTGGACTTGGGATTTTGGCGATGGCTCAATCAGCACCGCTCAGAATCCTTCCCATATTTACACCGGCACTGGCGCGTTCATCGTCGATCTCATTGAGACCAACAACAACGGCGTCCCGATCGCCGGCGCAGTGGCATTCATCACGGCGTACCTTGTTGAGCCTGTTTATTCAGGACTGGTTTTGAACGGGGGATTTGAAACGGGAGATTTCACTGGCTGGGTTCTGTCCGGCGGAGAGATTGGGGATAACGCAGTGGACGACGGCTCCTTTTCTGGAATCTTACCTTACTCGGGGAGTTATCTTGCGGTGTTGGGGTCGTCGGGCTCCCTCAGCTTCCTTTCCCAGACGCTCGCCACAACTGCCGGAGCGCCCTACACGCTCGCCTTGTGGTTGAATAGCCCAGATGGAGAAACCCCCAATGAGTTTCTGGTGTCTTGGAATGGAAACACCCTCTTTAAGGAGAAGAATGTTCCTGCCATCGGATGGACCAACCTTCAGTTTTCGGTCTCGGCGACCGGAACCAGCACGGTTTTGGAATTCGGCGGCCGCGATGACAATTCTTATTTTGGGCTGGATGCCATCAGCGTCCGACCACCCCAGCCCGGCATTGCTAGCGCCAGAGTATCCGGCGCAAATCTGGTGCTCAGCGGGATCAATGGGCAGACCGGCGGAACATATTATGTGCTGGCGGGCACGAACTTGGCACTGCCGTTAAGCCTATGGACGCCTGTTGCGACCAATGTTTTGAGCACAAACGGGAATTTCACCCTCACCCTCACTAACACCGTGACTACCGACACTCCTCAGCGATTTTACATTCTGCAAACGCAATGAATTGCCATTGCGCTCGACTCGTCGCCCGACTTGTTCAACTGGTCGGCGCTGGGCGCTTTTACGAACACCAACGTTGCGGACAAGCTCACTGACTATTTCGACCCCATCACTTCCAGCCCGCACAGATTTTATCAGTTGAGCCTGCCCTGAATGCCGTCCTGCACACTTTACGATCCCCCGGGGAACAGACCATAGTTTTTATGCGAAGCTCGGCCGACGGACCATCAGGAAGCCTCGTCTTCTCCCGCAAGCCCTCCAAGGCCTGGCAACCCTATTTGGCTACATTGTTGGTGGGCCGGGTCATCAAAACGTCACCTTGGTACCACGGCGTACGAAGGAAAGGGACTGCAGCGCCTGCTATGAGGGCACTACCCAGCTTCGGGGCGGCCGTAATGTCCTGTTGAGGGCTGTGGCCAGGGCCCGTTACCATGTGGACTATCACGAGCTTGCTACAGATTTTCTGCCACCCACAAGCGGCGGTAATCGCTGGGGGATTCACCCGTGGCTTTGTGAACCAATTTGTTAAAATAATGCAAATCCGGGATGCCGGTTTCTATGGCGATCGATTTGATGGACAGCGATGAACGCATCAGGAAATGACAGGCGCGTCTCAACCGTTCGTGCTGAATGTATTCCCGCGCCCCGCACCCAAGATACCGCAGAAACAAATGGGTCAGATGGTTGTGCGAGACGCCCATGGACCGGGCGATTTGTCCCACACGGATGTCTTCCGAAAGTCGGTTGCGGATAATGCTCAAGGCAATTTGCAGGATGGGATGCAAGCGCTGATTCGATGACAACGCCGCGGATTCGCCTTTTAGTTGATAGAGCATATCCCACAACCGAACCGCCGCTCGTTGCGGATCACTTGTCTGGAAGTGGGTCAAATGCTCAAATTGATCGCAAAAGCGGTCGAAATCCTCGCCCAGGCTTTGCAGCAAGGGAAGTTCAACGGGACGGCTGCCCGGAGATGCCGTCTCGAAATGGGCATAGTAATGAGGCGCGTGGCTGGGAAAACGCCACTCCACCAGTGTTTCGGGAGGAATCACACTCACGCAGCCCGTCTTAAACGGAAAGCGTTGGTCCTGCAGGCGGATTTCCCCCCTGTAACGATAAGCGTGCAAACTCCACAAGCCATGCAGACGGAACGATTCCGCCGATCGGGAGCCATGCAGGCACAGTCCAACTTGGACAATTCGGGGCCGCCGGCCCAAATCAATTTCAAAATAAGGGATGTGCATGGTGGAAAAAATACCACTACGTTTTGAAAAAATACAACCGTAAAGCATTGTGCGCCGATAAGCCTTGCTGTACAAGAAAAATAGGCATGATCATAAAGCAGACATTTGAAGTGTCAGCTCTGTGTACCCCAAAAGGTACCGCCCGCCTCCCAAACAAGTGCCTGCCCGGATTCCAAAGAAATATGAACATAAATTAGGCATATAATTATGAAAAAAATGTTTCAAATTAATTGGTTTACCCAAATCTCAGCAGGCACGGCGGCAATTCTGTCGCTGGCGGCCGGCGCCCTTACCAGCACTGCTCAGACCGGGCCGTTCAGCCCGGGCGATTGGCCGTCCACCGTTAATGGCAGCGCCTCAGTGGACTATTGCATTCTCGACCCGAACAATTCCTTTACCGCCCAGCCCGACTGGAACAATGTTTTGTACCTGCCTGGAGGCGGCGACCAGGTCTTCGTGGGGATTACCCTCGCCACGCTCTTCGGCGACCAAGTGGCGAACGCCAATGGCTTTCTCAACATTGCCGACCCCAACTATGCCCAGTTTGTCAACACTCCCATCATCGACGTCTTGCTGCAAGTGTATGGCGACGACGCCGTCTATGCCAATGCCGTCTCCGGTCTCGAGGGACAAGTGGGCTCAACGGTTACTTTGGTGGCCCCCAGCGTCAGCATTCCGCCGGGCGCGAACAATGGACAGTGGAATTGGATGTTGCTGGAGATCACCAATCCTGTGGACCAATTCGGCTTTCGCACTGTCGGCGACACTTCGTTTCCGACCACGTTCGACGGTGAGAACGGCGGGGTCAATAACGGGACGATCCGCTTCGGCAATTGTGAAGGATGGACGGTTCGCGCGATTGCCTGGGGGCCGAAAGGGGCCTTCGGCACCACAAACCAGATCAACGTCTTTGCGCCTCCCCTTGTCTGTGCGCCGGAGCCGGCGGTGAATTTGGCCTACGTGGATTTCAATCAGAAGATCACCAACAACTTGATCGTGATCAACAGCAGCAGTAACGGCGAAACCTACAACCTTCAAAACGGGGTAGGGCCGACCAATGACCTTCGCACCGCCATTCAATGCAACAGCGGACTGATGAATTTTGGCATATTGAGCAATTATTTGGGCCTGCCTTGCAACACGCCGCGCACCATGGAAGTCGGCCTCGAGTTTTATGATGACCCATCGTTTGCCGGGTCAACCTTTGCCCCCTACCAATATGCCACCGATGCCCAGGGCGACCTGGCAAACTATAGCAGTTTTACTTATACGATGACCGGGAGCGGCCGGTGGTTAAAGGTGGCCTTCACCATTCCAGGAGTGGATTTGGAAGGAGTTGGCACGACACCGCTGACCGGCGGCCCGACAATAATGTTTAGCGGCAGTGCTCCTTTCATTGACCGGGTGGAGCTGGGCATCTATCGCACCGGCTCCAACGCGCTCGCTGGTTTGACGCCGGATATAAGATATGACATCGATCCGTTCGTTTGTTTGACCAATTACGGGTATTATGCGGAGTGGAACCCCAGCGCGGGAATCATCAATAACCTGACCGCCGGCCTTCCCACTACAATCAGCGGTCCCACTAACGACCAGCGTATCTGCGAAGCGGGCCAGGAGGCCGGCGGCGTCCAACCGTATTACCTCCAATTTGATGTCCTGAACTACATCTTTGGCCCCATGCAGCAGGACAACCTGGATGTGACCATAATCATGACCTATTACGATGATCCAACTCTTGTTAGCAACAAGTTGTATCCCCAAATCTATCAAACTTGGAACAATGGTGTTTCAGTCCTCGCCACTCCGTCTGGTCAATACAACACCAGCGTCACTCTGCAGGGAACCGGCAAGTGGTTGGACGCCTTTTTCGAGATTCCAAACGCCAACCTGTACGGCGTCTATGGCAACCCCCAGGCCGTGTGCCGCTATGCCGCTACAGGACCGGTCTGTGTCTCACGGGTGCGTTATGATGTGATCCGCCCCTGCGGTCCCTTCGAGGGCATCGACTATTTGCAGACGCTCGCCATGGTTCGCTCAAATGCCCAGATTAACCTCAACTGGCGTGGCACGGCCACTGTGCAAGCCGCCCCCACCGTCAAAGGCGTCTGGACCAATGCCTACACAATCACCAATACGCTGACCAATAATAACTATGCGGCTGCCACCACAAACAAGGCGGAATTCTTCCGGCTGCAATGGCCGGCTTATCCTGCCAACCTTCTTGGCACCGCTTATTCCCAAGGTTTGATTCAAAATGGCGCGTTCGAGTTAAACGCCTCCCTGTTCACGCAGTGGCCCGGTTATCTCGGCTACGGCACCCCTCCCAACCCCTCGAGCATTGCGGCTTGGACCTCCACAACAGGGGGCCAGGGGATCAATGGTGCCGGGGTCAACATTGCCTCCGGCAGTCCTTTCGGCCCGACCACCAGCGGCGATAACACCTACGCCTTCATTCAAGGCGCAGGAAATCTGACCCAGAATCTAACTCTGGCCACCAACACGACCTATCAACTGACCTTCGCCGCAGCGCCCCGGTCCGGCGATGCCGGTGTCGTGTTTCAAGTGCAGATAGGCGACACTCATGGAGCCTATTTCACCACCGGTAGTTTAAACGCGACCAGCTCTGCGTTCACTAATTACAATTATACGTTCACCACCCCGGCTGCGATTACCGGCACGCCTTCGATTCAGTTGCAGAATCTCAGCAGCGGCGGCGTTACCATTGACTTCACCGATGTGGGATTGACAACCGGATTGACGGGCTTCACTCCCACTCCCGCTCCCTGAGGCGGCGTGGGGAGTTTTGTTTGATACAATGCTACGTGTGAGTTACAAGATAAAGCGACACTAAAGTATGCACCGGACGGATCTCCACGGGTTTTCCCTTGGGGATCCGCCCCTTTTTGAGTCGGCGGAAAAGAGTTTGGCCTTTTGCATGAGTAAAAGGGTTTGTGAGGAAGATGTGATTACAGACGAAAGATAAATTCAGAGGATTGATTAAGTATGAACCCGATTGAAACAACAGCTTCCCAACCGCATGGAGTTTCGCCTTTAAAAACGGCTTTTACCTTGATCGAATTGCTGGTGGTCATTGCGATCATCGCTATTTTGGCGAGCCTGCTATTGCCTGCTCTGGCCAAGGCCAAGGAAACTGCCAGGGAGGCCAAGTGCGTCAGCAATCTCAGGCAGATCGGCATAAACCTCCAAATGTATATCGACGACAATGCGAATAGAGTGCCGAGCGCCATGAGTTTCGGCGTGGCCGCGTACGATAGAACCACGGCGGCAGCCGACTTTTGGGACACAGTTTCGGTGGGCGGCGTGTTGGCGAGAATCACCCCGACCAATAAATACTCTCAGGCAGTGTGGTGCCCAAGCGATCCTATTTACACTCCCGCCAACATGGGCAAAGTGACTGCCACTAATGAGAGTTCTTACGACTACCGTTTCGTGGTGTGGGATAATTCCGTGCTTTATCCCGCCCTTAAGCTTTCCGACTTTTGCCGGCCAACGCTCCAGGTTATCTACCACGAAGACTGTGATTTTCACCATTTAAAGACAACTAACTTTTACCCCACTCTTCAGCCCACCTTGAATGGCGTTTATGCTGACCTGCACGCCCGCCCCTGGAAAGTCCAGAATCAGCAAGGGGGCTCGCCCGACCTTTATGACCCCAATTGGTTTTACTACATAAACGGCACCGCTCAACCCGACGGTGGTGATGCGGCCACGGTTAAAGACGGATGGGATGATGCGTACTAAGATGGATTAATGAAAAAAGATGCTTTATGGCGCCACGGATGCAATAAACCCCGACGGGGCTGAGAGAAAATCTCCGCCCTGCAACTTACTAAACTCAAACAGCAATCATATATGAAAAAGAAAACGCCTCAGAATCCAACATCTGGTTTTATCCAGCGCCTTACCCGTATCCGCTGCGGGGAGACACCGTGGTTGATAGGAGCCCTCACTTTGTTGGCAGCCGCCTTGTCCGCTCCGGCGGGCAGTTTTTCGGCGAATTTTAATTCGGGGTCCGTTCCCACCAATTCAGCCGTTTATGGAAACGCCTACATTAGTACAGGCGGTATTAGCAATACCGACTGTCTCCATTTGACGGATGCTGCCAACAGTCAGCAAGGCAGTTTCGTCATCACGCCCGATCTTGACCAGGGCACGCCGGTGGTTAGCTTCACCGCTCAGTTTAAAGCGCTCTTTGGCGGTGGCTCTGGGGCCAACGGATTCAGCTTCAACTTCGCTCCGGATGTGCCACTGGACTCGTTTGGCGAGGACGGTGTTGGCACAGGGTTGTCGATTCCATTCGACTCTTATCAGGATGTTGGTGAATCGGCACCGGGTATTCGCATCGCGATTGGCGGCTCTGGAAATGTGTACATCGATACCCCCATGAACCTCGACCTCGACACTTGGGTTGACGTTTTTGTCCAATACAATTCCGACACGACAGTCACCGTCATATATAACGGCGTTTATGCCGTATCCAATTATTCCACTGGCTGGGTTCCCCCGGCAGGAAGCATTTTCGGCTTCGGCGGGCGGACTGGCGCGGTTAATGACAACCACTGGATTGACAACCTCACGATCAGCACCCAAACCAACGCCCAGCCGTATGTCTCGGGATTCACTCCTGGCGGCAACGCGGTTCGTGGCGACTCGCCTATAACCGTTCTCCTTTCCGACAATTATTCAGCCACCCAGATCAATCCCGCCACAGTCTTGGTGAACTTGGACGGCACGAACGTGGCCGCGACTGTTTCGCAAAGCGAGCCTATAACTTCAGTGATCTACAATCATTCATCTTTATTTGCCAGCGGATCATCCCATAACGTCATCGTCACCTACTCGGACAGCGCAACCAACAACTATAGCTTCTCCTGGGGCTTCACAGTGGGCACTTACAGCACCCTGCCGACGAATTTGATCGCGTCGCCCTCAATGGTCAGCGCCAACCCCGGCTTCGACATCACTTACAGCCAGATTTCGGTGGATCTGGGTCCAACCATCCAGCGGGCGGAAAACCAACTTGCCGGATTATTAGTCGATCCGACGACGGGTCAACCGTACATTAACACCGCGAGCCCCAATGGAGGCCCTTACACGTATGTCGAGGCCAACGTCATCAATTACGATTACGCTTCCGGCAATGTCCCGGGGCTTCCCGGCATCAACGGCGACTATTATAATTATGCGGCGGAGGCGGTGTCCTACCTGTATTTGACCAATGGCGTTTATACGCTCGGCGTGGCAAGTTCGGACGGATTCAATCTGACGGTGGCGAGCACCCCGGATGTCTTTGCGCTGGATGAGACGAATTATAACGGCGTTCGCTCGCCGGCGGGCAGCAATTCCGCGACATTCGTCGTCGCGCAAACTGGTTATTACCCGTTCCGCATCCTTTTCTTCACGGGTGGCATAGAACAAGTCAGCCCAAGCGCCGGCACGCCTCACCTCGAGTTTTATTCGCAGGATGCGTTCGGCAATATTACGCACGTCAACGATTCGAGTCAGCCTGGCTACATTCAAGCCTTCCAGCCTGCGGCTACCGTGCCTTACGTCCAGAGTATCAGCCCCACGGCAAGTCAGGTCGGGGTTCAACGGAATGCGGCCGTCACTGCGAGGCTGATTGATGGCTCCATTACGGTTCAACCCAACACCGTTCAATTGCAGGTCAACGGAACCGTTGTTCCCCCGACGGTCAGCCATGTTTCGGGCGTGACCACGGTGACTTACCAACCGCCAGTCCAGTTCCTGCCCCATTCCGCCTACACCAATCAACTGGCCTTTACGGATTCCTCTGGCCACCGCAGGACCAACACATGGACGTTTACCACGGCAAATGTTTTTAACCAAATGTGGGTCATCACTCCCGCCAACTCCACTAATGCCACTTGGGCAAGTTGGGTCACCACCGGCAGCACGGAGCGTGGCATTGCCTACAATCCGACGACGGGTCACGTTCTGCTGGTCAGCCGTAGCGCCGCTACCGGGGCAAACGCGCCGAATGGCTTGGGCATTGGCGTGTTCAACGGAACCAACGGCCAATACATCACCCAACTGGCCCAGGGAAGCGGCATCATCTCCGACGGCACATATCTGGTCAACATGATCGGCGTCGCCGACGATGGCGTCATCTATGTTTGCAACTTGACCACCAGCACTGCTCACACTTTTGCCATTTATAGTTGGCAGAACGAAAGCGCGACGCCAACCGTTGCCTTCAGGGGTACACCGCAGGAACCTAATGGAGACACTCCTCGGTGGGGTGATAGTTTTGCCGTGCGCGGTGCGGGTGTCGGGACACAGATGATTGCTTACGGCAACAACGGCAGTGCCAATGCCTTTCCGTTATTCACCACGCCAGACGGAACAAATTTCAATTATGCCATGCAGTACGGGCCCTCAATCGGGGCCAATATTCTCACCAATAACTGGGCGCATTTGGGGGTCGCTTTCGGCTGCGGCAATACGTGTTACGGATTGACCACCTCGTCGCCGTTGTTCGACGTTGCTTTCAACGGCCCCAGCGGAACCAATGCGACTGTCGTGTCCGAGTACGCCATTGTGGATGCGGCCAATACCAAAGAGGACATGGGACCCATTGGCGTTGACATCGTGAACCAACGAGTCGTTGCCGACGTTTCCAGCATTAGCCCTCATGCCATGGAGCTTTATGATCTCAATGCTCTGACTACCAATGGTTTTCAGTCACCGGTCGATACCGCGCCGTTTTCCTCGTCGGTCAGCAGCTTTGGCACAGGCGCGATCTCATTTTCGCCGGACGGCGCACTCGCCTACACCTTGGATACTGCCAATGGCATCCAGGCATTCAACATGGCTCCAGAAGTGGCGTCGCCGACTATCTGCTCGGAGCCGCAGAGCGTGATCGCAACCCTCGGCGCCGGGGCCTACTTTGGCGTCGGCGCGATTGGCGGCCCGCAGAGTATTCAATGGTACCTGAACGGTGCGGTTGTGACGGGCGCTACCAGCCGATCGCTGGCTATCAATAACGTCCAGACGAATCAATTAGGGTCCTATACCGTCGTTATCTCCAACGCCACCCTGCATACCAGCGCAACCAGTTCACCCGCCCTCCTGGATACGCAAATGGGTATAGCGACCGCGCCGGCCAGCCAGCAAGTTTCGCCCGGCGGGACGGCAACTTTCACTGTGGCTGTGACCAATGGCTTGCCTGCTTACCATTATCAGTGGGAGCTCGATGGCGTGGACGTGGGCGGGAATTCGCCTTCCTATACGGTCAACAATGCCCAATCGGCCACCGCTGGCAATTATACAGTCGTGATTACCGATTCACTCGGCCAATCGATCTCAAGTTCCGCCACCCTGTCTATTACCGGGGCGCCGCAGATTGTTACTGACATCCAACCCAGCTCGCTGGTGATGCCTGTTGGCAACACCGCGGTGTTCACCGTTTCCGCCACAGGCCCAGGGACATTGACTTACCAGTGGTTCGTGAACGGATCGAAGCTGACGGACAACAGTCGCGTCAGCGGTTCACTGACGAGCGCTTTGACGATTGCCAACGCTCAATTGAACGATTCGGGCAGTTACCAACTCATGATCTCCAATAGCGTCGGCTACATTTATAGTTCAGCCGCGCCTCTGACGGTGACCTTGATCACCTTCAATAATGGCGCTGGTTGGACAGCCAATGGCAATGCCATCATCAATAATGGCACTCTGGCACTGACGGAAGGGTCCACCAGTCAAAACAGCAGCTTTTGGCTGAACGAGCAAGTGGACATCATGGCCTTCCGCGCTTCCTGGGTTTATCAGGACACGACGGGCGGCGCGGGCGCGAACGGCATGGTATTTGTCGTGCAGAATTCAACCTCGGGCACGTCTGCGCTGGGCGCGGGAGGCGGCCAGATTGGTTACCAGGGCATTACCCCCAGCGTGGGATTGGGTTTCAATATTTACCCGAACTACACCATCGGCATTCAACTGGTCACAAACTTTTTTACGCCTCCCTTCTCCACCCCCGGCTTGGTCAACCTGGCCGGTGGTGATCCGATTGGCGTTACAGTGCAATACACGGGAGGCGTCATGAGCGTGACACTGACAGATTCCGTGGCCGCGGTTTCGTTCTCGACCAATTACTCGATCAACGTGACCAATGTCGTCGGCAGCAGTCTGGCTTATGTGGGCATCACTGGCTCTGCGGGAGGTGTTGCGTCCTCGCAAATAGTAAGCAACTTCCTGTTCACGAGCCTTGTGACGTTGGGAGTTCAGAACGCCGGTGGTGGTTCACTGATTCTCACCTGGCCCACTGGAACACCCGGTCTGTTGTTGCAGCAGAATACCTCCTTGAACCCATCCGGTTGGGTAAACTCGACCACTGCAACAACGGTGGTCAACGGTCAGAACCAGGTCACGGTCAGCCCCTCTGGGAAAACCGAGTTTTACCGGTTGAGCACCCAATAACGTGTTTTTGGATTGGGGCGGGGACCGGGTTTTCGGCTCCGCCCCTGCCCAATTTCCCGGACAATTGAGGCGTCTGATATTTATTGCGCCACCTGTCTCAGGGAAAGGGCACCGGTCTAAATAGAGGTATGCGAGAAGAGTTAGGTGCCAGCAATTCTTGTTTAAGTCTCAAATCTGAGTGCCTTGTCCACGCAAGGTGTTTTCGTTCGGCATTTACGTTGATCGAGTTACTGGTGGTCATCGCCATCATCGCCATTCTGGCTGCCTTGCTCCTTCCGGCCCTGGCCAAGTCCAAAAAAGAGGCCTTGAAAACCCAGTGCTTTGGCAACCAGCACCAGATTGGCTTGGCTTACCGCATGTATTCGGATGACAACTACGACTATTTCCCCAGCCACAACGGTTGGGCAGCCATCGGCGGGCAGTTGCCGCCGAGTCCCGACACGGTCGACCCGAACGCGTTTCCCTTTTACGGCGGCACCAACTCGGTGGCCAATCGCCCATTGAATAATTATCTCAAGAACGTGAACACGTTTCACTGTCCGGCAGATCAAGGGGACCCTCTCAATCCCGCCGCCAAAACCTGCTGGGATGGCTGGGGCAATAGCTATCTGGTGGAATGGTATGCTGACTTTAACCAGGTCGCACAAGTTACGGGTAGTTTGGGATACATACAACCGGCCAATAAGGGCATTAAAATGTCAACCGTTATTGCCCATCCCGCCAACAAAGTCATTCAAGGCGACTGGAACTGGCAGTACAATCGGAACGCCTCGTTGGTTCCCGCCGAATGGCACAACAATTCCGGTGACCGGAAGGAGGCCATGCTTTTTGGCGACAGCCATGTCGAGTTCTTCCAATTTCCGGTGAACATCACGGAAACCGACGGCACCGCGCCCAATCCCCACTACGTTTTCTGGTGATTCCCTTCGGAGCCATCGGTAAGACTTTCGATTTTCGCCAACTCTGACCATTACCGGGGTGGCTGGCTACTCCTACATCATTCAAAGCTCGACCAATTTGGCGGATACGAACGCATGGGTTACCGTGACGAATCTGACATTGACTCAACCGGTGTGTAGGTTGACCGATAATTTGCGACTGTTTCGCATGTCCGATGTCCAAAACTTGAGTCTAAACGGCAAGGGCCGCATTTGCGCGGCTTCACTTTTCTTTGAATGTTTAGCCAGTCTTATCCCGCACCAAAGATCGGGAGCGCCAAGGGTTTCCCGGCGCTCAAATTGGCGGTGTTTTTCGGACTGGAAAGAGTCTTGCGCAACGGCGTTGTAACGGGCCGGAATGCGGCTTTAAATAACGTTGCAAGGGCGTTGACTAATGGCCGGACTGATTGTGCCAGACGGGCCGGATCGGGCCGCCCTGGCTCGCCTGCCAGACATCATCGCAGGCGGTCCGATGGATCGGACGGCGCGGGCCGGCTCGGGCAGGGTTCAAATGAATATACGTGCTGACTGTCTCCCAATAACCAGCGCTGGCCCCATCTACCGGCACGGCTTTGTAGCGGCCCTGGAACAAATGCCCAAAGACCCGGTGCCGGCCGTTATAACGTTGCGTGTAGGTTCCCTGCAACCATTTCATCCCGGCCACGAGGTTGGCTTCCGGCGTCTCGATCAGAAGGGGATAGTGATTTCCCATCAGCACATAGGCGTGAATGCGCCAGCCGGTTTTGTCGCAGGCCTCGCCCAGCGTCTCCAGAAAGCGTTGCCTGTCCCGGTCATCGTCGAAGATGGCGCGGCCCTGATTGCCGCAGGCCATGATGTGGTACGTTGCCCCCGCAAACTCGATCCGCAATGGTCTGGCCATGACGGTGCCATTCCACCGCAAAGCCCTGTCCAAGTCAAGCCCGAATACCAATATCCTAGGACTGACCCTTTCACGGGTAGCTTTCCTAAGTTGTGCGAGCCGGTGATAGGTAACATATAGTCCAGGGTGATAGGTTACACTTTCAGTATGGGTGGTTTGATGGATTTAGCAAGAGGAACATGGTTCGGAGGGGCGATGTAGGCCGTAGGCCGGAATCGTCCCTCCGAACCATAGGTCAGATTTCCCAGATGCACATTGGCAAAATGCAGCTCGGTTTGACTCTGGGAGTTGAGGCGCAGGCCCACGCGTTTGTGCGCGAAGGCCTCGCCGACATGATAGGATTTTCCTTCATGGGCTAAAAAGCCGCTGGAGGAGATTTGCTTGACCTCATAGTCCGCCGGATACGGGAACAATTTGTCGCGCTCATTGAGCCGGCGCTCACTGGGTTGGTAAAACTCCGCCGGTCGTTGCTGGTCCAATGACTCGTGCGGTCGCTCATAATTATAAGTGTGTTGCCAGCGCTCAAAGCGCCGCTGTTGCGCGGCGCTGTTGACCGAGGGCGGGTCGATCGCCTCGGCTTTCAGATCCCGATGCATCCGCTCGTGCGACCCGTTGTCCTGGGGCGAGGCCGGACGGGTGAATTCCACCGCAATCCCCTGTTCAATCCACCAAATGCTCAGGCTGGAAAGACGGCCCAGGCCAATGGAAGCGAAGGGTGAGCCGTGATCCACCCGGATGATTTCGGGCAAGCCCGCTTGACGCATCAGGTCCTTGAAGGCCTGCAAAGTGCCCTTGAACTGCTGATTGGGCCGGGCCCGGCAGGCCAGCAGATAACGGCTGTAGCGATCACACACCGTCAACGGATCGCAACGCTCCCCATTACCCAGCACAAACCAACCCTTGAAGTCCACCGTCCAAACGTGATTGGGCCGTGTCGGCACCGTCAACCCATCGTTGAGCGCCGTATACATTCCCGGCTGGCGCCGGGGCCGCTCGCTCAAGCCGTGTCGCCGCAGAATCTCCCCAATTGTGCTCCGCGCCGGGGGCGATTCAAGGCCATGCTTGATCTGCAAAACCTTGTGCAGCTTCTTCGGCCCCCACGTCCGATGCAAGCGACGCTCGGCCAGGATCAACCCGGTCACCGCCGCCTCGGTCCGTTGCGGAAACCGGTTCGGCCGGTGGCTGCGGGGTTGCAACCCCTTGAGCCCAGCGGCAGCGTAGCGTTGCAGATGTTTATAACCCGTTTTCCGGCTGATGCCGAACTGTTCGCACAGTTCGCTCACGCTAAAGCGCCCACTTTGCGCCAACATCACAAATCGAATCATCTCTTCCATAGGTGTTACATTTTTCCAAGGCATCGTGCCTAAAAG
>Ga0182030_10012943_pt1 | contig 16660 bp, 11 predicted proteins | sample 812S3MmetaG_FD_121299 | JGI IMG/M metagenome (GOLD analysis project Ga0182030, IMG submission 121299) | Permafrost microbial communities from Stordalen Mire, Sweden - 812S3M metaG (Illumina Assembly) | ecosystem: Environmental > Terrestrial > Soil > Wetlands > Permafrost | place: Sweden...
GTTGAATAAGCTATAGTAGAATATAATATATTGAAGAACTTGAAGACTATCTAGAGAGGGATGAAAGCCCTTTATATATACTAATTATAATATATCTAGAAGCTTTTATAGTAGTGGTAAAGTTATGTGACTTTGCTGCTTGGAAATGTCTAGAAGGTTCTAGCATTTACTAATACTATAGCTATAGTAGCATATAGATATTTCTAGAATGTACTAATTATAAATCAAGCAACAAGACGGACGCAAGAACATGATGGGGTCATTTGTGAATGTCTAGTAGTATAGGGTAATTAGGCATGTCATTGTCAGATTATGTGATGCGAACTTGAGACTGCAGCAGATCAATTAGTCGGGATTGAGGCTGTCAGCAGTCGAGTTTGAATATGAAGTGATGTTAAAATACAGTACCGAAGTGTCTCGCTTAGAAAGTTCACTGCATGACTAATGAAGGGATTAAACCAACGTCAATTTATACCATAGCTCATTGATAATCATATCAAGCTCACTTAAGGCGATTGAAACCTTTCCAGCCTCTGCAATTCGTGATATTGAAGGGTTTGGTTCAAGCTTGCAAGTATCCTTGCCAATGTGTGTCAAGCGCCACTGTGCCGCTTTCAATCCACATCTCTACCTCGAATCTACCTTTCTCTTCCGTCCTTCATTATCCATCGCTCAACCTATCTAAGTGCATAGCTATATAAGAAGTGCAAATAAGTCCTAGATCGTCTTCGAATTAGGTCAAGTTCCCATATGGCGCAACGCATCTTTTTCGCCTCTGCTCATACCAACCACCCTGTCCTCGGCACCGATGATGAACCCGGCCCAACTCCCCTTCAAGCTGCTGCAGAAATTGGTAATCTGGAAAATGTCCAAGCATTATTAGCCAGAGGCGCTGACGTCAATGCAATAAATCCTGGGTGGTATGGCTTAACAGCCCTGCAGGCAGCATGCAAGAGCGGAAACCTGGCGGTCGTGAAGACACTGTTGGAGGCAGGCGCCGATGTCAATCAGGCTGGAGGTAATAATGGCGGTCGAACAGCTCTGCAAGTTGCTTGTCTTTTTGGGCACTCTGAAATAGTCGAGATTCTAATCAGCAAGGGAGCTGAGATCAACCAACCTGCTGCTAGGTATGGTGGTAGGACTGCCCTGCAGGCCGCTTGTGAGGGTGGGAATGTACACCTTGTGAAGAAGCTACTTCATGAAGGAGCTGATGTTAATGCTGGGCCGGCCTTCAACAATGGAAGAACGGCATTGCAGGCTGCTGCTGGAGGGGGCTATGGCGATCCCATTGAAACCCTGCTCAATGCAGGGGCGGAAGTAAACGCACCAACTTCACGGTACATTGGGCGTACAGCATTACAAGCTGCAGCAGAAGAAGGGCATCTGAGGGTAGTTGATATCCTAATTGATGCTAGGGCCGTTGTCAATGCAGCTGGTAGTCATCACCAAGGGAAAACAGCCTTGCAAGCTGCTGCGGAGGGAGGCTATCTCAAAGTTGTGGAAAAGCTATTGCTGGCTGGAGCAGACGTCGATGCTCTGGGCGGTCGAGATAGCAGAGGTCAAACCGCTTTTCAATTCGCTTCCAACAATATGCACCACAGCATTGTGGATAGACTGAAAAGAGCCGGAGCCAAGGAGGTTATCTGGAAATAAAGATCGTGCGTAGTGGGGACACCTGGGCCTTCGAGACTCGAATAAAAATACAACAAAATCGTTGGACAGACCGATTTAGAGCAGGGTAGGTCAAATTTATGGACAAATTTACGGCTACAATTGGTTGAGTCAGCATACGATGCTATCAGTCGGATCACAGCCTACTGGAGTTGTTGAGCAGCACACCGAGGACATTTCTCCTTTCAACCGCTCTAATAATATTTGCAGCACGTGAGATAATCAACTCCCAGTTCCCGAAATTATAATCGCAGTGAATTGATTCTTATCAGCAAGGTTATTGAATTGATAAAAGCGCGATCCAAAGAATCAAGGTGAATTACTGAAACAGAAATTTCGTCGGGACGCTAATCGCTTACTTAGGTAGAGCTTTGTCTCCGAATTCCACTCCTCTTTTCTTTTCTCTTCCTCGACAGATCGTTCAACCTTTGCCATTAAGCGCATTTCAATTCGTACCTCTGGTTTACTGCATTTGCAATAAGGTTACTGATCAGTCTTTGCCATCAAGTATTTCGCACTTCGCACATTCGATCTACCGCATGCGCGAACTATTGATCTTTAAAACCCTATCACATCGCGATTTAGATCCTACAAAATAAGCAATACTTCAACAACCATATCGAGGCACTCTCGCAAGTATGGATATGTCATGGAATAAGCACAGCGGAGACGGCGAGGACCGTCCTCCATCAGTTTTCGTACCCTTCGTTCCTAAGAAAAAAGCGACGTGAGTAGTCTTCATCCAATTCCCTAAGCTGCGAATCAGAAGATCGGGCTGACCTAAATAATAACTAGCTTTGGATCAATCATAATCCCTGTTGTGGCTCCACCAAGTGCCCAAGCTTCAGCAAAAAATTCTCCCAAAGTAACGGTCACCCGTCCATCCGCCCCGAAAAAACTGCCACCGTTCCCCAAGCCCAAACGTCGCGTACCTCCGGCACCCCTCCCGTTTGATGCGGTCTTAGAAGAAGCTAATCGGAAAGCCAAAGAGAAGAAGGCAGCTGAGGAGGATTTCGTGGCCGATGACGAATTTGAGGATGTTCCGGGATGTCAGCGCAACGAGGAGTACAACAGCAATGTTCATTTACAAGAGAGTCGCTCTAAAAGCGAGGAACATGCGGACTCTGAGGGCGATGAGTTTGAGGAGGTGCTTATGCTTGTTAATGGCGGTCATTCATCAAATAAGAAAGAGGCTGGTGAGGCTGCAAAACACCTTTCTCCTTTAAACGATCCATGGGCAACATCGACCACCAACTCTGATGTTTCAGATGTAGCCGCACCAAGCATCGATCCATTGCCGATTAATGGCGGCCATTCATCAGATAAGAAAGAGGCTGCAAAACACCTTTCTCCTTTGAACGATCCATCGACAATGTCAATCACAGAGTCTGATGTGGAGCAACAAAATACACATCCAGATGTAGCCGCACCAAGCACCGATCCATTGCCAATCCATGGCGGTCATTCATCAAATCAGAGAGAGGTTGAAAACCCCCTTCCCCCCCCGAACGACGTACCGGTAACGTCGATCATAAAACCTGATGTGGAGAAATCAAATACACATTCAGATGTAGCCGCACCAAAGATTGACCCATTGGTGATGGGTGTTGGATCATTCTCTGGAAATTCACAAGCCATTGAGCCAGCAAGCTCTACACAATCAGTTATTGTAGACCCTGCCTTGCCACCTGAGCTGTCCTTTATCCGCGAGGTTGCCTCTGAATCTCTTGGGTCGAAATCATGTCGTCAAAAGTCGTTGCGTCAGAGACAAAAGAACATCCACCACCGAGCAGTCTCCCGCAGCCTAAGCAAGAACGGAGGAAAGAAGCTCCGCAAGAAAGTTTCGGTCTTGCAGCAAGAACGAGATGCGTTGATGAAAGAAGGTCAACAATTATTCAATACCTGTGAAGCAGTGAAGGCGGAACTGCAGATTCTCAAAGAAAACCCACCTCCCACTGTTCTCGTCCATCAACCTGCACAGCCGGTTCACCTATCTTTTGAAGACCTTCAGCTACAATTCTCGCAAGAAATCTCAGCACTTGTTCAGGCTCGTGTTCAAGAAGCAACCCACAGCCTCAGTATTCAGAATGTTTCATTGCAGAGAGAAATGGTCATCATCAATGAGGACAAGGAGAAGAAACTAAAGACTATTGGAGAGGAGGCAGAAAAACTTGGATGCCTCCGTGATCGACAAACATTAGTTATTGAGAATTTGAAGGGCCTTCTCAAAGATAAGGAAGAGATGGTCACCAAAGCTGAGAGGTCTCAGTCGGTCCTCGAAAATGAGAAGGTACAACTGGCAGCCAAAATCGACAATTTAAAGTCAACTATTGAAGCTACTAAGATAACTTCCAATGAAAAACTGGCTCGAGTCCGTCAGGACCGCGATAAAGCCGATGCCAAATACAGCCAGCTTGCTCAATCTTCTAAGAAGGATATTCTGCAACTTCAAGAGAAGATCGATTGCTTAGAGGACAACATCAAGAAATTCAAGGCTGAAGTCAAGAAGGCCGCGGAAAAGGGTAGTGATGATATGAAAGCCTTGAAAGCTTTACACAAAGCGGAAGTCCACACCATCGGGGAGAAACTCAACGCCGAACAGTCTAAGAAGGATGATGCTAAATCAGAAGCTGAATCCCTAAAGGTTGAAGTAGAAAAGCTCAAGGCTAGTCTTGCGGTCAAAGCAGCCAAGGAAGTTACCCGTCTACAAGAACTAGAGGAACGGTCAGAGATTGTAGCATTGGGAGTAAAGAATGACCTTTATGATTCAGAGGATGAGACATACCATCTTGCTGTCGATTTTGAGGAACAGAAGAAAGCTATCGCCAAGCAGGACAGGACTATCAAAAAACTCCGCCGACGATTAATGGAGGCAAACGATAAACTTGAGTCTATACACCAAGCCGCCACCGCTTCTCCTCTAACCCCATCCGTCTCAGTTCCAGTCATACAACTCTCCTTAAGCCATATCAAGAGTGTTGAAGTTGCACCAACTGAGACCGTTGAAGTTGCTCAGATCGATACGGAGAACGCGTTTGACAAATTTTTCAATACCTATGTTCTTCCACCGTCATATGAAGATTTAGTTGTTCCTTCCCATCGGGTCACTACAGATCTTACCCACGTCAACGTTCAAAGTAACAATATCTCCGTTACCTCTAGTACTAGCCGTTCGGTCTCCTTCTTTGAGTCTCTCTCGGCTCCATTCATTCCCAATCCCAAACCCAATCCAGGCAAGCTAGGAAAGAGCCGGAAGTCTCGACGTCGTCCTGGGAGAACATATTGGGCAAGGAAGTTCAGAAAATTTCGGAATAGGGTGTCGGGTTATGTCCCTAGCTTCTGTCCGGTCACCTTTTGCTTGTTCCTTATTTTAATGGGATTGTTTTTGACGTTCGTCGACGGCCCGACTCCACCCTCAACTGTTACACCTTTGCTTTTCTTGGCAGAGCGTGTTTTCGCCGGTGATACAATCGACCAAAGCACCCCTTTCTTGGACAATTTCGTCAATCCCAATGATACATTCTTAGATCAACCCATGGGCCCCCTTGCTGACCCCCCCATACTGGACAACACAGCCTTCTCCGACCACACGGGCAGCCAACCCATTGATCTTTCGGACACTTCTGACAATAATATCACCCTTACTAGAAAATCTGAGAGCCCAGTGTTTCAGCCCGCTGTTGTCGAAGCTCCCAGGGTCACAACTGAGGTGATGGTCAAAGAAGCGCCCAAGATGTATCCTCTCGGGAAGTCTTATGGCCTGTCCGTCTTCCTTCATGACGTCTATTCCTGGCTTGAAAATTCATTTAGGCGCACATATGAGGAGGTTCTAAAGGTCTTTGCTCTTCATGGTCGTATTGTTCGAACCTTTCGCAAGCGAGCGGAAGGTGAGACGAGCGTTTAGGTGGAACGAGGCTATTTGTACGTGTTTTGTAGGGTTATGATGCTTTTCATGGTTATGGGAGAATTTCTTTGCAACTATTTTGCTCAACAAAAAACCGATGGTCGGGCAAGCATCTCATGTAACGGTGTGGATGTGGTTTTGACGGAAGTACCCACTCCCCTCTTTTGGTGTCTGCTCCGAGGACCAAATGACCTAAACCCCAGATCCCTCTTTCGGCTCCTTTCTTTGCATTGGACTCTTACTTCACATCAGCAGCAAAGGCTTGTATTCTGTTTTAAATCCTGTTGGGTCTTTATCCACGGGTCTACAGAATCGGTTCTTTCGTAAGTCTGAATAGAAGTATTTTCCCCCGCTCTGAACGAGTTCAGGAAGAGGTTCGCCTTCTTTTCTCTTCGTGAGGGTTTAGTTTTCGGGTCAGCTGCGAGATTTTGGTACGACGCTGTTGAGTTTACTCCGGTGTCAATTCAACCTTGCTTCAGTCTGTGAAGATCTAAGCTTTTTCATGGGCAGAATAAGTTGGTGGAACTTCTTGGGTGGCAGTCCTCTGTTCTGAGGAGCAGCTCCTCGAGGTGGTGGGGTGTTTACCTCCAGATGACCACTTCTTACATCGATAGATGGAGGCTTCATATATCGTCGTATGGCGTTGGTGCATGACTTGTATGTATTTCGGTGCGTGGAGCAGCGTTCAATCAGAAAAGCCACGTTGGGCGTGGTCTGAGTTGACGAAGGTAATAAGCGCAATGAGTACTTTATTAGGGCAAGACAAGGGCTGTTGTCAGCTTCATTACAGTAGTTAGTTTCTTTCTTCAAAATCATGTCAAAAATTCCGAGTCTCACTTGCAAATGTGAATTGATATATAAGCATTTCAAAGTGAACCGGTAAGTCTTAACTTTCTAATCCCATTGTTGAATCTCCATCCCTACAATTGCTCTTCTTGCAATACGGCAAGGCAAATGAAAGAACCGGGCTATCAAATTAAGGGTGGGCGTGGTGTAGCTCAATAACCCGATCGTTAATGAGTGCATTTGGACTGGGACAACGTCGGGGATGTGGGCTATTGAGCACGCTTCAGTTCGATTTCCAGTGTAGAAGCTGCGATTTTTCTAGATCATAGGTAAGTTGCTTCGATGCGCAGTTCTTGATCCTTTCTCTCAACTTTGAGTTTTGATGTTGGGTGCTGGTTTTTATCTCCATAATATTTTCCACAAACGCCCTCAATGTCTCAATTTACAGACTCATATTGCTACACTCCTCTTGAGCACCAGAACAATGTGGAAGAGCGAAATGAACAGGCCCAGCGGGTGAAGCCAATATACCAAGAAGCCGAGGCAGTCTATATCTACCTGGGAATCATAGGTAGAGGGATATGATACAAGAATTGATCGACGGCAGGAGAGGTGGAGTATACAGCATCTTGCCCAGGGGGCGGCATACCTAGCTTGTCATGCTCTAGAAATCGCTTCATCGAAAACATACTAGGGAGGAACATGGTTTCTATAATGGCAACTCTTTATCCAGTGATCTGGCTGCTTGGGCACATTTAGCAAGGCTCTTTTATAGACCCTGTTTTGACCGTCTCTGTGCCATTCAAGAACTGGGTGTATCACAGCATGCTATTGCAATAATGGGAGTGATGGCGATCCCTTGGAAGAGTCTTGAGAGCTCTGCTTCGCTCATACTGCGGCCCGCACTCGCTCCACCCGTGGAGATCCGGTGTTTCTTCCGTTCATGGGGGCCCATGGGATGACTCAGGTGGCATTGAACTCGTTACGAGATATGGACCGGAGCAATATTCTGACATCCCTTTGGCACACTGGCGCTGCTCTCTGCTTTGATTCTCGAGACAAGCTATACGCAATTTTGGGCTTCATGGAAGATACTGAGGATGTGATCATCGAATACTCAAGTCTCATTGAAACAGTATATCGATATTGGACGATTAAGAGGATAATGAGAACTAAGACGTTGGACATGCTCAGCGCATGTGACGAATCCGCCAAAACAGGGTACTAGGCCTTCGAGATACATGACAAACACTTGTTCATGTGAACACACCAGTTGTCTGCAAAGCATATGATTTGTACCTGGCGCCTATCTTTGAAAGATTTGGATCTTCTGCTCTCGAAAGACCATGTCCAATTACACTTGCATGGGTTCAACATTGGCTCGATTGTATCTCTAAGTGAAGTTGGTGACGCTGTAGCGGACTCACCTGATCTAACAGACTGCACTGAGCGGTTGAAGAGTATTGTCGCTCAATGGGAGAAATGGGCGCGGGAATAGGGGATTCCTCTTGATTGGGATCTTCTTGAAGCAACCTTATTGAGAAATGTGTCTACCTTTCCTGTACCACATGAGGAGAAAGGATTACACCGAGTATGTTTGAGTAGGAAATCTTTGTTACTGGATTTGCGTTTCAACGGATGGTGAGAATAAATAAGCCCATAAGCTCAAAGAATTCGAAGGGCGAGTGTTCCCGCGGGTACACGGCTATCAATTGTTTATCAGTTCGGGAGGAAAACTTGACCTCGTCACAGAAAGTTGTCACGCCCGACCAGGGAATGAGATTTGGTTTCTTAACGGAGGAATGACTCCCTTTGTATTGCGCCAATCCTCCTAGGGGGTATCGTTTAATAAATCGCTTCTTCACGGAAAGTCATATGTTTCATCCTGCTTCCACAATATCGCAATGGTGTTCTGGAATTCGGAGTATTACTCTTATCTAGACTGCAGTCTTCGGGCACTAGAATTAAAGTGGTCTGAGAGTAGCCCTTCTTAACGCCACAACGAGTCCATCAAAGCACGCCGCTCCATGTAGATTGATTCATAACACTTGCGATAATGCAAGGCCTCCATTTCCTCAGTATCGTCATGAACCTTCTCTGTCTCTCTGTCATCGTGTTCCTCCATTTCCCTGATATAAGCCTTCTCCAATTCCAACAATCTCAAATTGAAAGCTGAAACCTCCGACAACTCCATTCTCCAAATCCGCTTTCCAAAACCTGCCATATCATATCGCAACTTCTCGGCTCTCTTTACCAATCCAGCAGGGTACAATTCCTTGCAGGTGTAGCATCGTACTTGCTCGCCGAGGAATTCGTTCGCAGCTCGAACAATGTTCTCCCAGGCTCTTTCTTTATCATTTTGAGAGGACGCAATTCTTTCAGCGGCGTAGAGGAAGCTTTTTGACGCGTCTCGAACGGCGGATAGCTTGGTCATGAAATCGTTGTAGCTGAATGGCTCGGCTGGTGGAGGGAAGATATCCGATAAAGTTTCTTTGATGTTGACCTCTTTGACGACTTCCATTGGATCATCAACGAAGATTCGAGGAGGCTCTACGTCTCCAGACATTGTACAAGGCTGCCAGGAGCTTTGTTGGTCAGTCACAACGTTAAAGAAAGACGGGAATGGAGGACGCTGGGAAGCTCATACCACAACTATGTTTAGGTTTGTTCTGTGATGTTTATTCTGTCTCAGGGAAAAGGTTGTGCAGAATTTCTTGCAAGAGGGAAGTCGACCAAAGATATTCTAAGCAATGTTGGGTGGTAGAACCGTTCGGAAAAGCATGTCGAATAATAAGCAGCACGCCGAGAAATATCTTCGTATATTTTTAAGATCGGTCTGAAGAAGTGACGGTCCGCAACATTCTGTACGGTTCTTATTCAACATGTTTCATACGCCGAATGCTTGCTGGGCATATTTCATAATATGATTCTGAATAACTGAAGGGAATACCACCAAATCAAGCAGAATATTCGAATATTCGAATAGTTAGTAAGTTACTCTACAGTAACTTTTTAATTTTCTTTCCTAGGTCTTATCATATTGTCACAATGCTTTCTCCTGATCATTGAAATAATGCAAGTCCATCTTACTCTTATTAGTGATGTTCTTCAGCAGAACCCCTTTAACAGATGGTACCCATTGATCAGATCTTATATCTAGGATTTCTGAGAAGACAAAAGATCTTATTTCAGATTTTACTTATGATTTCGTTCATTATTTAATGGATACTTACTTAAAGCGCGATGTGAGAGTCAGAGGTGCAGCACAACGAGAACTCAAAATCAATGCTTTAAGTATTTCCTAGTGGATTTGGTTTTGTATCCTTTTCTTGACATTTGGAGACATAATCAAGAACTTTTTCCTCGCTCTTTCAATTCTAGAATTGAAGTTTCTCTAACCTTCGTTCACGTGATATTATCTGACCTGCCTATGCGTGTCTTTCCTTACGCTTCAAAGTAAGACTAAACAATTAACTCCACTGGTATGAATCACAAGTAATTTTATTGACGATTTGGAAATGCTCTTGTCCTTGTTAGCGACTATGAACCCTCCACCACCAGGTCCGGTTACCACACCAACCCGGCTATCTTCATTACAAAACCATTCCCTTGCCTTTCTCTTCCTCTCCCCCAAAACACAGAGTTCGACTCTAATCCACCACTATAATGATACCATACCGCTAGCCTACCATAATTTATCTCCTAGCATATCAATTCACAAGAGATCTAGTAAATGAGCTCATTGAAGATTTAAGTCGATCAGCAAGTTCCATTTGCGCAGCATGACGGTGCTCCGTATGGACACGAGTCCTCGTCACAGTCACATGAGCAAGTCCCACTATCACAGCAAGGGGCTGCATATGGGCCACAGCCATCCTCAGTACATGTGTCACATCCCCATATCGATGGAGGCTCAATGCAGACATCTTGATAGTTCGTATCACTATCGGTAATAAGTTCGACGTAATTACTTGGTGGTAGTACTGTTGTTTTCGGAAGAGGAACACTGCCAAGCTCAACCTTCCAGAATAGAGCTAACAGAACGGTAAGTCCAACTATAAATAGGAATTGAAGTCTGTGGCTCTAAAAAAAGACTTTAAAGATATCGAGTAAAGAATTATTAGGAGTAGGGTGTCAGGTATAGGTATCAAATAACATACCATTATAAAATTGGGCGTAGCTGTCTGCATTTCTTGTTGTGTAACTCAGAGTATACTCTGCGGACCGAGCAGCTTTAGCCACCCACTCTGGTCCATATATGCATGTCCTGGCAGGATTACTAAACTCCGCATCAATTACTGATAATCATTTTTAGCTTGTGCTCTCAAAAGAAACTAAATGATGTACTGTGTCCTCTTTTTTGATAAATTTGTGCAGTATGCATGACTTCATGAAGAAGATAGCTGCCTTTTGTTCGCAAATAGCGCATATCAAGTTCATCAGGCCCTTTCGGTAAGCCCCAGTCAAAAGCTCCTTGAAACGACTGCACATTGAAGAAAACATCACAAGTGTGAATTTCAGACCAGTCACCCCACAAGGTCTTACTGGTATTAACATAGGCTGCTATAGGTCTTGTTGGCAATTAGCAGCTTAATCAAATGTATCTTCATTTATTTGCCATGGAATCGCAATAGAAAACTCACCGGCCGTCTATTTTGTTTCCACATATATTCTGTTGATCGCTACCTATTATGAGTCAAAGTCAAGAATAGTAAAAATGAGCTAGCGAGAGGACCTACAGTCGACAGACTATGTTAATTAGCTCACAAAGCGCAGATTATGTGGAGAGATCTTACTATATAATCCGCAAATATGGACGATCCACCGTTGAAGAAGTAGCGGAGGCGGTTCATGTTTGCTTTGTAAAACATATCAGAGGACTTTGAATATCTCTGCAATTGTATGAGTTACGTACCATGGATCTCATCGCCATAAGGCGAGGCCTCAGCGCCCTTGCCAAAGTAGAGATCTGATGCATCGACTCCATGGCCCGGGAAGTGATAATTATCATATGCAATCGCTGATATGCTCTGCATTTCATAGAATGCGTGCTGAACATAGTCTTGCTTGTCTTTGAACTTACCCTCGTTTATGCCTTCGACTGGAACGTTTTTGCAATCATTGTTGATGTAGAAATAGTTGTATGTGTCGATTGGCTCGCCAAGAGCGCTGATATCCAAATTAGGCACAGGAGGAACTGTTGTACCGCAAGAAGGAGGACCGGCGGAGACACTAGTCGGATCTTCGTTTGGTTCGGGAAGTACACAGCTGTACTCTGAGATGTCTGATGTAAGAGGAACCATCTGGTAGTTCATATTATAGATAGATTCCGGGAAGCCTTCTGAGATACAGAACATACCATGAGCAGCTTGTACCACGTAGCCGTTACGATCAACGACCTCGACTCTCTGAACTCCTGCATGGACCCCGGTCGCCGAGCCAGAGTCAATTCCTTTAATCAAAGCTGTGCTCTGTATAAGAAAGCCTCCACTCCAGACGGCTATTTCGTAGCCTACCATATCGTCGAAAATAACCACTGCCCAATTCAAAGTATCCGTTCCATTGCTGTAGCCATCGGGTGGTGTTGTATAGTAGTTCGTGACTGTATCACTGGAATCGCAGTTTGCACTGTCCTGAAGGATGGTCTTGTACCAAATGGTACCGACAACCTCGCCGGATCCTGGTATAAAACCATCAACGTCAAGGCCAGCCTTGTAGGCGGCGATGAAAGAAGTCTGCCAAGCTGTATGAGATGCCAAATCTTGGGTCGCATATAGCCCGGGTTGGATGTCGGTGTTCTGCTCCGGCCAGAAATTCCCGATATAATGACTCTCTGGACCGTCATTCTGTTGCCCACGGTTAGTTGGCTCTTTGCTTAAATCCTTTCTTCATGGGTTCTTACCCAAGATATGACTTGAACGAAATCTGGTTGAACATGCATTCGGAGTATATTAATCATGCGGTTGATAAGATTCAAATCGCCCGCCCGGTATAAGTTTGTTTCATATGCGTTCTTATATTGCAGCGGACTGAGTGCGATCATGTATGTTTTCCCGTGCGCCGTCGCTCCTGCGATGACCGTCTCATCAGGGGTAACGTCTCCAGGGAATGCACCCCCTTCTCCGGCACGATATGGCCATGCTGCTTCCCAACTAAAGAGACCGTCGACGATCGGGCCCCAGTACTCCCACCACCCTGGATCAGCAGAATAGTAACTTAAGAATCATTTTGGTCAGCGATGGTTCAATATTTGATGCTTCGGAGTGGAAAATGCGTAGAGCTTGGGGTAGATAGACCAAGACTAGATAAAGCAGGAGAAAGTGAGAATAGCAGTATGAGGACGAGAAATTGATTGTCGAATGCAGATTGGCGATACTTACCCAAGGGTACCATCAAAATCAGGAACAAAATGCATCACATTTTCCCACCCCTTTTTCCAGGATATCCAAGTATCGTTGCTTATGGTGGCGCCGCCGTCCGCAAATATGCTGATAAGGGGTAAATTATCTGGACCACCATTGTAATATGCTGTGTTTCCTTTGTATTGAGCCAGGATATCGTGAAAAGCTAACGGCTATGTCGATAGTGAGCTTTCATAACATTAGGCCACAATGATTCAGTCGCTTACCCCGCCACATGCATTCCCTGTCTTAGAGCAGACGTCGCCGGATGCCCAAAGGTCCATGCTGATGAATAGCTTGAATCCTCTATAGGCCGAATATCCAAACAGGTATCCTAAGGCGTCCGAGACATATTGTGCTGTTGGATCGCCGATGTTCAAGGCAAAGGCATCGAGCCCCATTGCGATTGCATCGTCAATGTCTTGATGGGCGTGGTCCTCTGTCACAGTGCCTACCTGAAGAATATCAGCGTCACTATCTACTTTTCATTCCATTATATGTAATGAAAAGGAGCTAGTATGAATTCTAAAGTATAATGTAACAGAAGGATGGGAAATACCATGTAATGCGCAAAAACGGCTTTGGCTTGAATTTTCTTTGAAGCAACCCAAATTAAGAGAGCTGCTTCCAATAGAGAGTTCATACGCATCTTTTTGAGACTTGCAAAATCATGGGGAAGAATGGATTCTGTGTGGTTCAAGTTGGCAAGTTCTTTTTTTTTTTTTTTCATTTCTTCTACTACTTATATAGCCTATGAGCTCTATAACAAAGGAGCCTAGAAATTTAATATGGAATAGCCTTCTCTGTCCACTTGAATTTTACACCGGAGATGAATCAGACTTTGGAGATTGTGTACTTCAGTCTGTTGGTTCGATCAGGTTGCTGGAGTCATTTGGGCCGTTCCCTATCGTATGGATTAGTTTTCTATTGTTTCGTTGGTAAAACAGGTCATCTGAGCTGATAGATATTGACTGCTTCTGCAGAGATTCTTCTTGGCATGTTGGTATTTCCAAAATTCTAGTATTTTCAATCAATTGCAAGGATTACTTTGGTAGGCTCAATGGCTCGGACCGACTAAACAACCTCGTGTGTTGGCAGAAGACCTTGGCATGTACTTTTTCAATAATTCCTTCTACAGCAGAATTGAGCCGCTTCATTACAGCATAGGCTCCTGCTTCTGTTGGTGCATACTCCTGTTGGAAATGTAGTAACAGCTGACGGATAGAGAGAAAAAACGAAACTACAAGGGAGCCAAGGGCATATCCTCACCGAAATTGAGACACTCGCATATCTCACTTGCTTAGGGCTGATACGGCCGCAGGAGATCTAAAGGTCACTTACGTTACATCTGCCATCGTTTTTCATCTTGATTAATATATTCAATTCATTCCCTTAGACTTATTTGTCCTTTACATACTAGATACTAAGTGGAAATGAGGAGAGAGTTAAGGGCCTCTCATATCTAAGTAATTTGAGGGATTGATAGCAACGGTGAAAGATTTCACCAACATGTGGCGTTGCAATGGGCATCGGGGGAGTTTCGGGTAAATAATCTTGGCACAATTGACTGGTCTAAATTCGACTGCCTATCCGAGCGCTTAACTACTGATGCCTGTTCTTTGCTCTAAGGACAGGTCTCGAGTAAAATGAGAAAGTCATACGAAGTACTACTCTACTGTATAGACTGTCTTACGGCTCTCAACTGCAATATCGTGCAGCTATTCTCGCGAATACTACAACGGCCTCAGTACACCCAATTTCCAAAAGAAAAGGAAAGATGCACTCACGCCTTCTCTGTTGTTGCTTTTATTTATTTGCTTTTGCATGCAATAAGATCTTAGCTATCACGGTTTGCGAGGGTTGTAGACCCATCGAAATTCAGAATGGTCCCGGTAAGATTGAAGAACAAAACGGTGTCTAGTAGAAAGAATATGTCTAATTATAGCGGGGTGTAGGTCTGGGCATTGATCTGACTATGGGATATGGGTGCGTATATTGTGATATTTTCCGATGACACCCACATGCTGACCCAAGAGCTCTACCTAGCACCGCGGCGATGAAGTATGTTAATGGAACCATCGCAGATGTTATCAGAATTGATGGTTGCCTCGAATACCTCTCAGCAATGAGAGTACTAGCTGAGGATGCACAAAGTGTCCGTGCAGGTAATCCATCGACATTGTACAGTTGCGATTCCTCTGTAGCCACCTCGTGTTAGCTAATTTTTCCATGAAGGCCGCCTCGAACCTTTGAGCAAAATGAACCGATACAGCTCTTTCCGTTAATGACATTCTTCACCATACCGCGGCTCTATCGTCGTGTAGTTCAGGAAGCCCAATGGCATATAACGATGTTCAATCCGCCACCCGAGACAGATCCCATTGTGATCGCAATAGCTCATCTTCCCCCCGATATCCGCAAGGCTGCGGAAGAAACTTCTCCACCTCCCGCATCGAATCACTTCTTTCTCTCTCTACCAGATCTTATATCCGAAGGACCAACCTCACATCGAGCGCGTTTCCTCATCGCTTGCAAAGAAGCCGGCCTAGAACCGTTTGGAGGCAGCGCTGGACCTGCATCACGTCGCGCTCTGGAATATCTTCGGACTTCCGACTGTTGGGGTTATGAGGAACTAGACGCTGAGTCTTGTGACCCTACGATCAAGAACGTTTTAGCAATTTCTTTTAATGAAGCTAGCCTTGGTACAACGCTATTAAAGAGGGATCTTGGTGCCCTTCTCCCTTCTCGACTCGCTGAAACCCCTTCTCTTGGGGCAAACTCATTACAGCGAGAGGGGGATTTCGCTTCATATTGGACTGCAATAAAGTCTGCAATCGAAGAGGCCATCAAAGATGAGCAGGTTGATAGGCTTCTACTTCTTGGTACCCAGACGCAGGATGATAATTTCTTACGTGTGCTGAGAGAAGTCTTTGAGGCAAGGGGGATTGCATTTACAAGCCTTGTAGAAGGAAGCGCTGTTGGGCCGGGAAATATATTTGCGGCTGCTAGAGGAAATGCCGTTGTAGCGAGACCTGCAATGCGTTGGGGCACATACGCTTGTATTGAGAATGATTGGTGTCCGAAGGGCGAGGAGCAAGGAGAAGAGGGTGAGTATGTCGAGGCTTTTCGACAGCCGCATATGGAGCTATAGAACATTGTAAAAAGATCCTATCGGTAATAGCCATGAATCGCAATTCATCTTTGCAGATACTTCTTTGATCTGTGCAATGGTCATCTTGTTCGACAGAGCTTTGAAGAGGAAATGCAAGGCCTTTATTCGAACGACTACCGCTTTGTCTCAGGATTAAGTCGAAGTACATGGCTAGTCACCGGAGCTTGAGTGCTGTCACAGTAGCACGTGCGCGTGCTGCTTAGGTAGTCAGCACAGCATCACTTATATAGCACTACTTTTAGATAGCAATAGATTGTCTTGTTCTAGAATTCGTATTCCAACACAAGTACTGCGGCTGAGGTATTGCAGAAAATCCGATGATTTAGGATTGTCTATTGGTTAGCGAAGACCGTTCTCACCTTCCCTTCACGGCTAACAGCCGCATATCTTTATCTTTATTTTGGTATTATTGGGGCTCTTCAACAACCGGTTTCAGTTGATGATGTGCAAAGTATTTCCCGATACTCTCTCCATTCTAACCATCCCTCGAATAATCCCATCATCGCCGCATTCTCCTCCTTTCCCATCAATTCCATGGCAGTGTATCCATGTTGGTCTCTTTCCTTTGAATCGACACTATTCTCCCGGAGCATTTTCCCGTTCCACAATTAGCCGCAAAATAAAATGCCGTGTCCCTCCTAAGAAGCTCATTCGGATACCTATCCCAAACCATCCAATCTTCCGACAAATCCGCCCTACTCTCTCTCAAACCCTCCAAAATAGCTA